>Ga0209702_10002233_pt1 | contig 34694 bp, 32 predicted proteins | sample FRY01_FD_187210 | JGI IMG/M metagenome (GOLD analysis project Ga0209702, IMG submission 187210) | Freshwater microbial communities from Lake Fryxell liftoff mats and glacier meltwater in Antarctica - FRY-01 (SPAdes) (version 2) | ecosystem: Environmental > Aquatic > Freshwater > Ice > Glacier...
CGATCATTCTAATCTCGTTTTCTTCGCTTATAGCCGATTCTAAACAAAAGAACTCCGCCTGATTTCGATCTTTTCCTGTTATAAATTTCATACCTAAAGATACTGAAAATCAACTATATAACACTGTGATTTACACGAAATTATCAAGATTTTAATGTTGAAAAGTGAGGTAGGGGTTATTAGACAGTTTGACGTTACGCAGCTTTTACAATAGCAAATGGACCTTATTTAATCGAAACGCATCATTCTGAAACTAGAAAAAATGTGGACGAGAAGGAAATCGTGGACTGGGCTAAATCGGTTAAATGGGAACGATTGGATATTCTATTTACATCCAAAGGATTAGAAATAGATGAGGAAGGAACAGTCGAATTCAAAGCGTATTTCAGAGAAAAGGGAAAACTGAGACTCATTCATGAGAATTCAATTTTCAAAAAGGAATTTCTATACCGGGGGACAGATGGCGTTTGGAAGTATTTTGGGAGAATTTGATGAGGTAGCTCAGCGTTAAAATAAGTAGTATTTTTTTGCTAATTTTGTTGCTCCATCTTGAACAAATAAATGCTCAAAAAAATCAATTTTTCCTCTTTTCGAACCATCATTTTTGTTGGTCTTATCTTCCGACTTTTATCCGCAATTTTTTCCGCAGGATATGGAATGCACGATGATCACTTTTTGATTGTTGAATCATCCGCTTCTTGGGCTGATGGATTTGATTACAATGGTTGGCTACCTTGGTCTGAAGGAAATAGAGGAGGAGCAGAGGGCCACAGCTTTACGTATGTGGGAATCAACTATTTATTCTTCGCAATTTCAAAATTATTTGGTATTCAAAACCCAATGTTATTGATGGTTTTTAATCGTGTTTTACACGCAATTGTTTCGATATCAATTATCTATTTTGGAATTAAAATCACAGAGAAATTATCGAATCGCAAAAATGCTGTTATTGTCGGGTGGATATTATCCCTGTTGTGGATGATGCCTTTCTTATCCGCTCGAAATTTGGTTGAAATGACCAGCATTCCATTTTTGATGTGGGGCGTTTGGTTATTGGTTCGCGAACGAAAAGCTATCGACTTTTTATATGCGGGTATGTTGCTTGGAATGGCCGTTTCTTTTCGTTACCAAATAGGAGTTTTTTCTGTTGGAATAGCGATATATTATTTCTTTAAATTTCAATTGAAGCCATTTTTTCTATTTTGTGGAGGCGTGTTGTTGCTTTTTGGATTGACCCAAGGATTGGTTGATTTCCTAATTTGGGGTTACCCATTTGCCGAATTTATGGCTTATTTTACCTACAATGTGAATGAAGGTGTTAGCTATATGATCAACACGAATTATTTCATGTATTTCTATGTTTTATTTGGTGTTTTACTTTTCCCATTGGGTCTTTTGGCTTTTGTTGGGTTTTTCAAATCGGCTAAAAAACAATGGTTCCTTTTTCTACCGACGATTATTTTTATTCTCTTCCATTCAATTTATCCCAACAGACAAGAGCGATTTATTTTAACGGTTTTTCCTATTGTAGTAATTCTTTCTATAATAGGAATTGATTACCTCCGAAAATCTGTTTTTTGGGATAAAGCTTGGAATTTTTCTTGGAAGGCATTTTGGGTACTGAATATTCCATTGTTATTATTTTTCTCTTTCACCTCTTCAAAAAAATCCAGAATTGAAGCGATGTATGCGCTTTATGATAATAATATGGAAAATGAGCATATTTTGGTTGAAGCATCAGGCGATTCTAAAATTTCTATGCTTCCAAAATTTTATGGGAATAGTTGGACGTGTAGCTTCGTAGAAAGAGATGAGCCAAAAACGCCACTTTTAGCTGAAGAAGAATCATCTTACGATTATATCTTTTTCATCGGTGACGATCAGTTACAGAATAGAATTGACCAATACAAACTATTTTATCCAAAAATGAAATTGGAAAAGCAATGTGAACCAAGTACAATAGACAAAGTGCTGCACAAATTAAACCCGCGAAATTCAAATGAATACATAGAGGTTTGGAAAACCAATAAGTAGGTGAATTGTACGGAATCAATAAAATTCTTTCTAACTTTAAGCTATGCGCCAAAAACTGTACGATATAATTTTCGGAACCACTACAAAGGCAGGACGAAATTTTGACGTTGTTTTACTGTTTTTAATTCTCATTTCAGTACTTGTTGTAATGATTGAGAGTGTTCCCAGCTATCGATTAAAGTATGGAGAAGGTTTACACACGGTTGAATGGATTTTTACAATCATTTTCACGATAGAATACATTTTACGTATCACTGTTTCTAAAAGACCACTACGCTATATTTTTAGCTTTTGGGGGATAATTGATTTGCTAAGTATTCTACCTACGTTTATTAGTCCTTTCCTTGCCGGTTATACTTCGCTCATAGTTGTCCGCGCCCTTCGACTGTTAAGAATTTTTAGAATTTTAAAATTGAGCAGATTCACATCCGAATCGCAAACTTTAATGCGATCACTGAAAGCAAGCTATTACAAAATAATGGTTTTCTTGTTTTTCGTTGTGATGATGATTGTACTTGCTGGAACATTAATGTACGTAATCGAAGGTGGCGAAAATGGTTTCGATAGTATTCCAACTTCTATTTATTGGGCTGTTGTAACAGTGACAACAGTTGGCTACGGAGATATTGCCCCCGTAACAGCTACTGGTAAAATGTTAGCCTCAGTCATGATGATTTTAGGTTATGCTATAATCGCCGTTCCGACAGGTCTTATTTCAGTGGAATTCGCAAAAGGAAACCAAGAGGAAGAAAAAGACAACTTCTGCGAAAATTGCAAACACAACAACCGAATTGGTTCTATATTCTGTAGCCAATGCGGACAAGAAATGAAGCAATAAAAAACATTATGTCTAGAGATTGGTAATCCAATCTATTCTTTTACAATCTTTTTTGTAAAGTTTCCACCATCTGTGTTTCCTCTAACAATATAAGAGCCACTTGGTAAATGATGAATATCAGCTTTATTTGTGTTTTGTTCCAATACAACTTGACCATTCAAATTCAGAATTTGAATCTTTTGAATTTTGCTAGCCGAATTAACCGTTAAAAAATCTTTTGTAGGATTCGGGTAAATTGAAATTGTAGCATCTACTAATTCGTCAATATTTGCCGTATTTTGATAATAGTAGCTCGTTACATTAGATTTGTAAAGTACATTGGATGAATTAGGGCTGTAGTCATCTTGATTTTTAATAAAACCGTCTGTAGAGTAAGTGTATTCTATTTTTTCCTGAGGAATTCCTCCAAATAGTAAGCTATATTGTTCTGGTTGGTTTGAAGTTGTGTAGGTGAATGTAGCTGACGCAAATACAGTTGTTGTTGGCACGTTGGAAACTACATCGTATGCAATTAAATCAGTACAAGTAGCACCAGTATAGTTGTAATTCAATCGGTACGTCCAATCCAAACCTCCAGAACCATTGTTATAATATAGGTCAAGATATTGAACATTGTTTCCAGAATAAGAGACTAAGGTTTGATAGTCGAGTAGAAGAGCGTTAGAAGAAAAATCAATATAATAACCTCGATATTTAGTCAATTTGTCACTCCCAGAAATGTACCAGGCCGAATCGGATTGATTTAATTCAGGCACAGGAGATGGAAAAGTATAGATGTTCATTGTAAGTTGATTGCCGAAAGAATCATATGTGTAAAAAGTACTATCCTGTGTTTGCCAATTGCTTGAATTATCAAATTGAACCGTTTTAGATTTTACTTTTCCAGTGGTATAATATTCGTACAATGTTCGAATGGATCCAGCATTATTTGCTTCAGTAACTAAACCATTTGTAAGTGTGTTGTTTAAGGTATAGTCAAGTGTTATGGGTGAAGGATTTCCTGAATATCGATTTTCAGTATTACAATGAACAAATACTTCATCTAAAGTGAAACTGATAATATCGCCGGCAAATTTGAATTTAGGTTTTAGTTCGTTAATCGACCCTTGCCATGAAGAGTAAATGTATGAAGTTGAGTCAATAAATTGTAATACAGCAGATTCGTCATAATTTTTTTTCGAAATAGCGGTTATCTTTTTTTGACCAAAAGAAGTCATAGCGACTAACATTGAAAATAATAGTAAGGTATTTTTCATAAGTATGATTTTTAATAAAGTAAATCTAGGACAAAAAAGTCTGTTATGTACTATAAATTCAAATAAAAATAAGCGGTGGTTAATGGTATCGAAAAAATTCTAAAATCTTGCTTATTACTTTTAACAAAAATCCCTCAAAACCAAAGTCTTGAGGGATTCTTTATATGTTGTCGTTCTTCGCATCCGCATAGCGGTAGCTCCGAAACGGAATTGGTTTCTAACAAGAGTCAGAAACCAAGACTTTGGAAAACAGATAGGAACGAAAAATATTTCTCCCTTATCTGTTTTTTGATTTTACATCATACCTGGCATTCCACCACCCATTCCTGCGTGACCGTGAGCCGATTCGTCTTCTGGTTCGTCAGCGATAACACATTCTGTTGTCAATAACATAGATGCTATAGACGCTGCGTTTTCGATAGCGATACGGGTAACTTTCGTTGGATCGATAACACCTGCTTTGTATAAGTCTTCGAATTTCTCAGTACGCGCATTGAAACCAAAATCAGCTTTACCTTCTTTCACTTTCTGAACGATGATAGCACCTTCTTCACCAGCATTAGCGATGATTTGACGCAAGGGCTCTTCAACAGCACGACGAACGATTTGGATTCCCGTATCTTCGTCTTCGTTCAATCCTTTTAATTTGTCCAAAGAACCGATTGTACGAATCAAAGCAACTCCACCACCTGGTACAATTCCTTCTTGAACTGCTGCACGTGTTGCTGCTAATGCATCGTCAACTCGATCTTTTTTCTCTTTCATTTCAACTTCAGTCGCTGCTCCAACATACAATACCGCAACACCTCCAGCTAATTTAGCCAAACGCTCTTGCAATTTTTCTTTGTCGTAATCAGAAGTTGTACTTTCGATTTGTGCTTTGATTTGGTTTACACGTGCAGTGATATCTTTTTTCACACCAGCACCGTTTATAATTGTTGTGTTTTCTTTGTCGATTTCAATTTTCACTGCCGTTCCCAACATATCCATCGTTGTGTTTTCTAAAGTCATTCCTCTTTCTTCAGAAATAACTTGACCACCAGTTAAGATTGCAATGTCTTCCAACATAGCTTTTCTTCTGTCACCGAATCCTGGCGCTTTAACAGCTGCAATTTTCAATGAACCACGAATTCTATTGACAACCAAAGTAGCTAATGCTTCTCCATCAATGTCTTCAGCGATAATCAACAAAGCCTTACCTGCTTGAACAACTGGCTCCAAAACTGGAAGCAATTCTTTCATGCTGGTAATTTTCTTGTCATAGATCAAAATCAATGGATTTTCCATTTCAGTAATCATTTTATCTGTATTGGTAACGAAGTAAGGAGAAAGGTAACCTCTGTCGAATTGCATTCCTTCAACAGTTTTCACTTCAGTTTCTGTTCCTTTAGCTTCTTCAACAGTGATTACACCGTCGTTTCCTACTACTTTCATTGCTTTTGCAATCAACGCACCAATAACTTCATCATTGTTTGCTGAAATTGTCGCAATTTGTTTGATTTTGTCGTTATCAGAACCAACTTCTTTCGACATTTTTTTCAAGCTCGCTACGACTGCAATTACTGCTTTGTCAATACCGCGTTTGATATCCATAGGATTCGCACCAGCGGCAACGTTTTTCATTCCAGCTGTGATAATAGCCTGAGCTAAGACCGTTGCTGTTGTTGTTCCGTCACCTGCAATATCAGCCGTTTTTGAAGCAACTTCTTTTACCATTTGAGCACCCATGTTTTCAATCGGATCTTTCAATTCGATTTCTTTTGCCACGGAAACACCATCTTTTGTTACAGTTGGTGCGCCAAACTTACGACCGATAACAACATTTCTTCCTTTTGGTCCTAATGTTACTTTCACTGCGTTCGCCAAAGCGTCAACACCTCTTTTTAATTTCTCTCTCGCTTCTACGTTGAAATATATCTCTTTTGCCATTTTTTTTATTTTAAAATTTTAATTAAAATATGCCATAAATATCTGATTCTCTCATTACTAGGTAGGTTTTACCCTCCACGTTGATTTCAGTTCCAGAATATTGGCCAAACAATACCATATCACCTTTTTTAACGGTCATTGGTTCGTCTATTTTACCTGGTCCAGCCGCTACAACTGTCCCTTTCAATGGTTTTTCTTTTGCAGTATCTGGAATAATGATTCCACTCGCTGTTTTTTGCTCTGCAGGTGCTGATTCGATGAGAACACGATCCGCTAATGGTTTAAAATTTACTGACATATAGTTTTTTTTAAAGTATTTATATTGATGCTTGTCATCAGTCGAATATTGTGCCATTGATGTTATTGCGACAATATTTCATTTTCCGACAGTTTAACGCAAAAAAAATGTCAGTATGAAGTGACATACTGACATTTTACACTATTCTTTGTGGAAACTTATTTTGCTGGTTGCGCTGGTTGACCCGGCTGACCGTTTACTGGTTGCTCCGTTGCTTGAGGCTTCTCAATAACTTTCGTTTCTGGTTTCATTCGGAGTGTCAAAAAAACACTCAATACCATAATGATTCCTGCTAAAGTCCAAGTTCCTTTCTCAACAAATTCGTTTGTTTTTTGCACACCGCCTAATTGTTGACCGCCGCCACCAAAATCACTACTCAATCCACCACCTTTTGGGTTTTGGACGAAAACAAGTAAAATCAATAGAAGACTCGCGATGATGATAATTATTTGAAAGAAAATATCCATGTTTATTTATTTAATTTTTCCTTTAGGTTCTTAATTTGGTTTGCAAAGAAAGTCTTTTTTTCTGGATATAACAATATTAATTGTTCATAAGAATGAATTGCTTTTGGAAAATTTCCTTGCGCTTCAAATATCTGCGCTAGGGTGAAGCTGACAGGTATTACATTTTCTTGCAAACTTTCTTTTGCTTTTTCTGTTGCTTTAAAAAATGGAACCTTTCTTTTTGCTACTGAAGGTTCTTCTTTTACTGATCTAGAAATTTTAGGCTCTTCCTGTATGAATTTTTCAACAATCTCAGTAGAGCGATGAGTTTTTTCTGGTTTTATGGGTTTTTCATTAGCATGAAGCCAAGAATAGAAGGAACGTTTTTCATTTGAGTTATTTTGCTCAAATTTTTGAATGGTTTCTGAAACACCTGATTCACTTTCTATGGAAGGTGAATGGTCTAATGTTATATGAAAACCTTGTGAAATAGCATTTGAGGTTAATTCGTCATCAGCAGGATTGAATTTTTTGCTAACTAAATCCAACGAAATTATTTTTCGCTGTTCCTCAAAACGAGAAGGTTCAATAATAGACAGGTCTTCCATCGATTTAGTTACTTCTAAATCTTCTGTTGGGTCAAAAAACTCCATTCCGACAGTAGCCGTAAATTCTTTTTCTTCAATTTCTATTTCGCCATCTTCCTCAGTTTGATCGATGAAAATTTCTTCTGTATTTTGAACTGATTCGATTTCTTCTTCCTGAAGAACAGTTTCCTCAACCTCCACGACACCTTCCACATCACCACTTTCAGTAATATGAATACGAACAGGCTCAAAAGTCATTTCCTCGACTTTAGCAAACTTAATGTCCTCTTCTAAAAGTTGTTCGTAATCTAATCGGATAATGTTTTCAGATTCATCAACTTTAAGTGTGTTTTCAACAACCAAACTTGTAATTTCTTCAACAACATCCTCACCCGAACTTGCAACTTGCAACTCCAAACTTGCGACTTCATTATCAACCTCAGCAATGCCATTAATCAAGTAATAAAGATGCATTCTATCACTAATTCTGAAAGCATATTTATTCAATGCTTCTTCAAAATGTAAATCTTTGGATTGACCAAGTGTTTTCAGAAGTAGAATTGGAAATGTTTGAGCGTACGGGTATTTTTGGATTAATTGTTCCAATTCACCAATATCATTCGAAGAGAAGGAATTTGGATTCTCAATTTTTTGTGAAATTTCCGTTGTTTTCATTACCAGTTTGATAATAATTTAGCCACTACATCTTGCACTATCTGAGCATTTATTTCTGACAATAGACTTTGTTCAACCGACGATATGTCTTTGTTGGAGTCAAAATCCATGAACTTGGAGAGTGAAAGTTCCATTTTTTCTTCTTCTGGTTTGGTGATGAAGATAGTAAATTTAACAGAAACGGTTAATCTGTTTTGTGCCGCAACGTCTCCAGGTTGAAGTGCAATTGGTGTAACATTGTAACCATTTATTACTCCTTCGATATTCACCTCACCTCCATTATTTGTATTTAGAAGTAATCGAGTATTGTTCTGAACACCGTCTTTTAATGCTTCAGTCAAAATGGAAGGGTAGGAGTTTGGTGCAGTTGCTGCATTATTGTCCAAGGTTTTCACCGTGAATGTCTGCCATTCTTCCGGCATTGAACCTTTGTCTTGAAAACTCACGCTCGATGGATAGCAAGAAGCCAACCCGAAAAATAAGATAAAACTATAGAGAACTATTTTCATAAATTCAAATCGTATTCTTTAATTTTTCGATACAAAGTACGTTCGGAAATTCCTAGTTCTTCTGCGGCATACTTACGTTTACCTCTGTGTTTTTCTAAAGCTTTTTTAATCAGCTCTTTTTCTCGATCTTCCAAAGATAGTGATTCTTCCACCTCTTCGTGTGTTTCAAAATCACCTTCAGTTGGATGAGCAAATTGGTGATTTTTATCCTCACTTGGCATTGGAGCTGGTAGAGCACGATTTGGATTGATTTCCTGCACGTCTGTGTACATGCGCTTAACCATTGCTGTTTGGTCTTTCGTTAATTGAATATCATCACTTTTATTGACGATCTCCATCACCAATTTTTTTAATTCTGTTAAGTCGCCTTTCATATCGAAAAGAAACTTGTACATGAGCTCGCGTTCAGAAAAGCTGTCTTCTTGCTTTCCTTTTCCAATTAAGGCTGGAGTCGATTCATAGGCTTGAGGAAGAAAAGAACGAAATTTCAAAGCATCAATTTCTCTTTCTGTTTCAATAACAGAAATTTGTTCAACAACATTTTTCAATTGTCGAATATTTCCCGGCCAATTATAATTATTTAGTAAATCAACGGCATCTGAGGTTAATCGAATGGCAGGCATTCTGTATTTATCTGCGAAATCGGCTGAAAATTTTCTGAAAATCAAATGAATATCTTCGTTTCTGTCACGAAGGGGTGGCAATGAAATAGGAACGATGCTTAAACGGTAAAATAAATCTTCTCTAAATTTTCCGTTCGCAATAGCTCGCTGCATATTTTCGTTAGTTGCAGCTACAACACGGACATTTGTTTTTATCACTTTAGATGAACCTACTCGTATGAATTCACCTGTTTCCAATACACGTAATAAGCGAACTTGTGTTTGCATGGGTAACTCCGCAACTTCATCCAAAAAAATTGTTCCACCATCAGCTACTTGAAAATAACCTTCCCGACTGCCACTTGCACCTGTAAATGAACCTTTTTCATGTCCAAATAGTTCAGAATCAATCGTTCCTTCAGGAATGGCGCCACAGTTCACGGCAATATACTCGTTGTGTTTTCTTGGACTCAAATGATGAATCACTTGAGGAATAATTTCTTTTCCTGTTCCAGATTCCCCAGTTACCAAAACTGAAATATCGGTAGGTGCAACTTGTGATGCAATTTCTAATGAACGATTCAAAAGTGGTGCATTACCAATTATGCCGAAACGTTGTTTAATTTGCTGTAAATTCATTGCAATTCAATTTTTTGAATGGGATGAGGTTTCAGTACTTCAATTACATCGCCTAACAAGGTGGCTGAAGTGCAAGAAGCAATTTTAACTTTCACATATTGACCTTTTTTCAATTCACCTTTTGGTAAAATGACAACTGAATTTCGTTCGTCACGACCAGAAAAATGTTCGTCGGATCGTTTTGAAATTCCTTCAATTAGAACGGTAGAAATAGTGCCTAATCGAGCTTGATTATTCAATAGTGAATGCGCTCTTTGTTTCTCGATAATTTCCGTCAAACGTTTTGATTTCGTTTTCTCAGGAATGTCATCTTTAAATTTCCGTTCAGCCAGTGTTTTTGGCCTTTCTGAATAAGTGTACATAAAGGCATGGCTGAATTTCACATTTTCCATGAGCGAAAGAGTGGCTTGATGTTCTTCCTCTGTTTCACCACAAAAACCAGCAATTATATCTGTTGAGATTGAATAATTAGGAACAATTCGTTGAATGGCTTCAATGCGATTCATGTACCATTCTCGAGAATAACCACGATTCATTCGTTGGAGCATAGTTGTACTTCCACTCTGCACTGGAAGATGGACATAAGGCGTAATGTTGTCATATTTAGCGATGGTTTCCAAAACTTCATCCGTCATATCTTTTGGATGGGAAGTGGAAAAGCGAATGCGTAAATCAGGTGATACATGTGCAACTTTTTCCATTAGCTGTGCGAAATTGGTTGTTGGCAAATTCTCGTCTCTTATTTCTCCCTTTGCGGAAAGGTTGTATCGATAGGAATCAACGTTTTGTCCCAATAAAATAACTTCGCGATACCCACTGTTAAACATGTCAACACATTCTCTTACAATTGTTTCTGGGTCTCTAGAACGTTCGCGACCTCTTGTGAATGGAACTACACAAAATGAACACATGTTGTCACATCCACGAGTGATGCTAACATATCCGCTTATACCTCCTTTGTCTAAACGAACTGGAGAAATATCAGCATAGGTTTCTTCTCTAGAAAGCAAAACGTTAACAGCTTTTTGCCCTGTTCCAACTTCTTCAATCAAATTGGGTAAATCTCTATACGAATCAGGTCCTGCAACGATATCAACTAATTTCTCTTCTTCTAATAAATCTTTTTTCAATCGTTCGGCCATACAACCAAGTATGCCTACAATCAATTCAGGGTTGTCTTTCTTTAATTTTTTGAATTCAGTAAGTCGTTTTCTAACCTTTTGCTCAGCGTTATCTCGTATGGAGCACGTATTCATAAAAATAACATCAGCTTCTTCGCTATTTGAAGTTGTTGTGTAACCATCCTTTGCTAATATTGAGGCAATAACTTCACTGTCAGCGAAATTCATTGCGCAACCATAACTTTCCAGAAAAAGCTTTTTCCCACTTTTATTTTCAGTTAGATTACCTTGAATAGCCTCTCCCTGTCGGCTTTCATCTATTGTTTTGTCTGCAATGTTTTCGATTGAATTCATTCTGTTTTTGTAATGGAAAGCAAAAATAAGATAAAATCAGTACTATGCCAAAATGTCAGTCATGAAAGAATATTAATTAAGCATTTTTTTGATTTGTAAATGTGGAATATTCAAAAGAACCTCAATGGACGGAAAAACAGATAAAAAAAACGGGCTAACATTTTTTTTAAATTTACTTACGCAGTAAAGAGTGCCAAAATCACACGAATTGAGGACCCAACTTGCAAAATCATTTTTTATCCACTTATATTTGCACAGAATATGGAAAAATCCATTTTCGATTTCAATTTGTACTATGGCAAAAAATCTAGTAATTGTCGAATCACCTGCTAAAGCAAAAACCATTGAAGGTTATTTGGGCAAAGATTTCGTTGTAAAATCAAGTTATGGCCACGTTCGTGACCTTGCTAAAAAAGGAGTAGCGATAGATATTGAAAATAATTTCCAACCCAATTATGAGGTGTCACCCGATAAAAAAGCGATAGTATCAGAACTTAAAAAACTAGCAAAAGATGCCGATGTGGTATGGCTAGCAACGGATGAGGATCGTGAAGGAGAGGCTATTTCATGGCACCTTTACGAAACTTTAAACTTGGCGAATAAGGAAACGAAACGGATTACTTTCAACGAGATTACTAAATCAGCGGTTCTCAGCGCAATTGAAAAACCCCGTCAAATAAATCAAGAATTGGTAAATGCACAACAAGCTCGTCGTGTTCTTGATAGACTAGTCGGATTTGAGTTGTCTCCTGTATTGTGGAGAAAAGTAAGACCCTCTTTGTCGGCAGGACGCGTGCAATCAGTTGCCGTACGCTTGATTGTTGAACGTGAAAAAGAAATAATTGCCTTCCAAAGCAAAAGTTTTTTCCGTGTAAATGGTTCTTTCTTGAAAGGGAATGAAAAAATTTCATGTGAACTGAACAAACAATTCGAAGATCAAAAGGAAGTAAAAATCTTCTTGGATAAAATATCGGATGTTGATTTTAGCGTTCAAGATGTGGCAATGAAGCCAGCAACGAAAGTACCAACGGCACCATTTACAACTTCAACATTACAACAAGAAGCAAGTTTGAAACTTGGATTCTCTGTTTCTAGAACAATGGGTGTCGCTCAACGTTTGTATGAAGCTGGGAAAATCACTTACATGAGAACGGATTCAGTGCATTTATCTGAAACGGCGATTGAAGGTGCGAAAACAGAAATATTAAGGATTTACGGAAAAGAATATTCGAAGCCGACAAAATACAAATCCAAAAACGCAAATGCACAAGAGGCTCACGAGGCCATTCGTCCAACTGATTTTTCGGCACATACTACAGAAGGAGAGAGTGAACAGGTTCGTTTGTATGAATTGATTTGGAAAAGATCAATCGCTTCCCAAATGGCACATGCTCAATTGGAAAGAACAACTATTAAGATTAGTGCGCCATCTCTAACGGAGATTTTTCAAGCTAAAGGTGAGGTAATCAAATTTGATGGTTTTCTTCGTGTTTACATGGAGTCGAATTTGGATGACGACGACGACGACGACGAGAAAGAAGATAATATATTGCCAGCGGTATTCAAAGGTGATGATTTGAATCGCGATTGGGTACGAGCTACTCAACGCTTCACTCGTCCACCAGCACGCTACGTTGAGGCTTCATTAGTTAAGAAATTAGAAGAGCTAGGTATTGGTCGTCCGTCTACATACGCACCAACAATTTCAACTATTCAAAAAAGAGGATATGTTGAAAAAATGGAGCGTGAAGGGTTAGAGCGTGCTTACAACGTTTTGATTTTAAATGATGATGGAGTTTCGGTCAAAGAAATGACAGAAACTACGGGAAAAGAGAAAAATAAACTTTCACCATCCGATATTGGTATCGTTGTAACGGACTTCTTGAGCGAACATTTTAGTAAGATTATGGATTATAATTTTACAGCAAAAGTAGAGCAAGAATTTGATGAAATTGCGAATGGCTTGAAAGAGTGGACATCTATGATTCACGATTTTTACACACCTTTCCATCAAACTGTTGAAGATACTTTAGAAAATTCAGAGCGAGCAAGCGGTGAGCGTGCTTTAGGTGAACACCCTGGATCGGGTAAGAAAATAATTGCACGTATCGGTCGGTTTGGGCCAATGGTTCAAATAGGAGATGAGCAAGTAGATGGTGAAAAACCTCAATTCGCTTCGCTAAGAACGGGACAATCAATCAATCAAATCACTTTAGAGGAAGCTTTGGAGTTATTCGAATTTCCAAAAACCATAGGAATCTATGAAGATGAAGAGATTGTTGTGGCTTTGGGTAGATTTGGACCCTATGTCAAGTTTAAAGAGATGTTTGTTTCAATTCCGAAGGACGAAGAAATTGGAAGCATAGAAATCGATCGCGCTATCGAATTGATAAAAGAGAAACAAGTTGCAGAAGCTCCAGTCGCAGAATACGAAGGATGGCCTGTTCAAAAGGGTAGTGGACGTTTCGGACCATTTATTAAATGGAATGACATATTTATCAATGTGAATAAAAAATATGATTTCGATAATCTTTCAATTGCAGATATAACGGAATTGATTGAAACAAAGAAGCAGAAGGAAATTGATAAAATGATTCACAATTGGACGGCAGAAGGTATTTCTGTTCAGAAAGCACGTTGGGGTCGATTTACCATTGTTAAAGGGAATACGAAGATCGAACTTCCGAAAACATTTGATGTTGATTCATTAACGCTCGAGAAAGTTCAGGAGATAATTGAAGCGAAAAAACCTAAGAAAGCCGCTAAAAAGAAACCTGCGGCGAAGAAAACAGTTGCGAAGAAAACTACGAAAAAGTAAGTTATTCACGCACTGGTCTTAATTCTTTAACGCATCTATACGATTTTAAGTCGCTATTGTCTTTATTTTTACAAAAAAATGAAGATGAAAGATCTTGAAATATATTTCACTCCTGTAGAAAAACCAGTAAATCTAGCAGAGAATGCTTTAGGTCATTCCGTTGAATTCCATACAGAATCCTCATTTCCTGAAATGGAGAAAGGTGGTCTTGCAGTTATGTATATTCCTGAATTCCGTAATGGAGAAGTTCGCTTTCAAGGAAAAAAAGATGATTCGTTTCGGGAATACCTTTATCAAACATATACTGCTTTCGGATGGCAAGCATCAATTTATGACCTTGGTCAATTACTGCCCGGCGAAACAATTAACGACACCTATTTTGCCATTTCAAATGTTTGTGCTGAATTAATAAAGAATGAGATCATACCAATTATTATTGGCGGTTCTCAAGATTTGACCTATGGAATGTATAAAGGATATGAACAATTAGAACAACTTGTAAATATTTGCGCAGTCGATTCTAAACTTGACATAGGAAAACCAGAGGATCCTTTTAGCTCTAAAAGTTACATGAGTCACTTGCTAGTTCAACGTCCTTGTTACTTGTTCAATTTCTCCAATATAGGTTGTCAAGGACTTTTCGCAAGTAAAGAAGAGTTGGAGCTGTTTGAAAAATTGTATTTTGATGTTTGTCGTTTAGGCGAGTTCAATACTGATTTTAAACGTGCAGAACCACACTTGAGAAATACAGATATTCTAACGATAGATTTAGAAAGTATTCGCGCGTCCGATTTCCCTTCCCCTTCTCACCATAGTCCAAATGGATTTTATGCCGACCAGGTTTGTCAAATTGCGAGATATGCAGGCATAAGTGATAAGTTGACTTCCTTTGGCTTGTTCAACGCTCACCCGCAAGAAGATAGTTCTGTAGCTAACCATTTAATAGCTCAACTCATCTGGTACTTTATTGACGGAGTAGCACAGCGAAAAGGAGATTTTCCTATTGGTTCAAAAAAAGATTATATCCGATTCTCTGTTCATTTAGACAACTTCGCCGAAGAAGAATTGGTTTTTCTGAAAAGTAACAAGTCAGAAAGATGGTGGATGGAGGTTCCATACCCACCTCAGGATGGCAGAAAATACAACCGACATCATCTAGTTCCCTGTGATCATAAGGATTACGAACTTGCCATGAAAAATGAAATTCCCGATTTGTGGTGGAAAACTTATCAGAAGCTTGGTTAATATTTTAACATCCATTTAAATATTCATTTAAATCTATTTCAAAATTTCATTTTTCAACTTATTTCTGTATTTTAGTCGCGTTAAAAATTATGTTTTTAACCTATTTTGCGACTATAAAATACATCATTAGAATACAATATGGTAAAAAAGAGATACTTAAGCACTCTATTATTGCTTACTGTTTTGATTTCGGCACATGCCCAACAAGATAAATTGATTACACATTTTATCTATGACAAGATGAGCTTAAATCCAGGTGAAACTGGAATTGATGAAGGTGTTTGTGGCACTACAATTTATCGTAATCAGTGGGATAAGGTTTCTGGCGCTCCAAATTCAGCAATTTTAAACTTGGAAGCCAATATAAATCGATATTTTCCAGGAGGAGTTGGTATTTCGTTTTATCATGATGCAATTGGTTTTGTTCGTCAAAATAATTTACTATTGAATTATGCCTATCCTGTTTTTACGGATTATGGGACCTTAGGAATTGGCATAGGGGTTGGTATGATTAATATAGGTATGCAACCGACATGGGTTCCTCCTACAACTGCTATAGATAAGTCATTGCCTATTGGTTTTTCAAAATCAGGATTGGATTTGAATTTTGGTTTATACTGGAAAGGTAACTCAAACTATTATGCAGGGATATCTTCAACACACTTGAGTGCAACGAGATTATCTGAAACTTTTCAAATTACAAATACTATAGCTGGAATATCCACGTATCAGTCTGCTAGACATTATTATGCAATGGGAGGATATACAACCGGGTTGATTGGTCCGGGTAAAATTGACGCGAATGTTCTCTTGAGAACGGATTTAGTAAAATTCTCTTCTGACTTGAATGTTCGTTATATTATGAGCAATAATCAATTAAAATATTATGGTGGTTTAACTTTTAGAACCTCTGATGCACTTGCTGTTATGCTAGGAGGAAGTATGAATAATTGGAGTGTCGGTTATTCTTATGACTATACTATCGGTAAATTATCAAGCATTTCACAAGGAACCCATGAGGTCATGGTTAAGTACTGTTATTACTTACCGGAGATTAAAAAAACTCCATCAAAACACCCACGTTGGTTGTAAATCAAATTATTTTTACAAACTTTGTAACCATATAGGATAAACTTCCGTTATATCGATATTATATAAAACCTGTAGATTGTTAATCGATATTTGGAAAATGTTAAATAAGAGGTAGAATGAAAAGACTATTGTTTTTTGTTTTGGTAGGATCCATAATCGGAGCGTGTAGCTCGCGATCAGGAGATCTTACAGGTGTTCTAGGAAGAAAACCTTATATTCCAGAGATTCCATATGGTATGGTTTACATACCAGGTGGTTCTTATGCAATGGGAGAAAATGATCAAGACATGCCGTTCTTGCATCAATCTAAAGCGAAGACTGTTACGATTAGCGCTCTTTATATGGATCAAACGGAAATCTCGAATAACGAGTACCGTCAATTCGTAGATTGGGTACGTGACTCTATTGCGATGGATAAAATTTACTACGACATGGAAGATGATGACGACGCAAGTCGTTGGATCAATTACCAAGATGAGTATTTTGATGAAGGAGGACTAGAGTATGTTGAATTTGATCCTTCCGATCGACAATTGAACCGTGATGTTTTCACTTTAAACTGGGACAGACCAGTCGATTATTCAGATCCAGATTTGGTTCCACTTTTGGCGGATATGTATTATCCACAACCTGAGCGTTTCTACAAAAGAAGACAAATAGATACACGTAAGTTGATGTTCCGATACTATTGGATTGATTTGAAAGAAGCAGCCAAAAGAGGTCGTGTTAATATTGTGCCTGATGGGTACGATTACCAAGGAAATAAGCTGGTCAACGAACATCGTGAGTTGGATTCACCTCCTCATCCGTTTACGCAAGAAAAGCAAGGTCAGGACAAAGACCTGGGTTACTTTAATAAAAAAGGTCAAAACAATGCTATTCGTGGACATGAAAACCGTCAGCGTTTTATTATTGATGAGACAATTAATGTTTATCCAGATACTTTGTGTTGGGTACGTGACTTTACGTATTCATTCCACGACCCATTGACAAACATGTATTTCTGGCACCCAGCTTACGATAACTACCCAGTAGTTGGTGTAACTTGGCAACAAGCTAGAGCATTTTCAGTTTGGAGAACACAATTATTGAACAACTGGTTAATCAGTATGGGAGATTTATTTGTGAATGATTTCCGTTTACCTACCGAAGGTGAGTGGGAAAGAGGTTCTCGTGGCGATTTGGATTTATCTCCATATCCATGGGGTGGACCTTACATTCGTAATGATGCAGGTTGTTTCTTAGGAAACTTTAAACCGATGAGAGGAAGATATTTTGAAGACGGAGGTTTACAAACTGTAAAAGTATATTCTTACAATCCGAATGGTTGGGGATTATATTGTATGGCTGGAAACGTTGCTGAATGGTGCGAGACTGCTTACGATGAGTCTATGTATGAATTCTCAAACGACTTGAACACAGAATACACTTATGATGCTATGGACTGGGATCCACCTTCAATGAAACGAAAAGTGACGAGAGGTGGTTCATGGAAAGATATCGGATATTACCTGCATAACGGAACTCGTTCATATGAGTACCAAGATACAGCAAAATCTTTCATTGGTTATCGTAATGTAATGACTCATCTAGGACGTGGAGGTCGTGACTTCTCGAAAGAGGGGAATGAGGAAATACAGAGCGATATTCAATTGAAATAATAAATAAAACTTAAATAAAAACCTTAAAACAAAACATTATGAAACCAGGAAGTAAAGGATGGAAAAAATTTATGGCGAAACTGTACGGTATTGGTGCAGCAATCGTAATTGTGGGAGCACTATTTAAAATAGAGCATTTACCTGGGGCATCTTTGATGTTATCTATTGGTCTGGGAACCGAAGCAATTATTTTCTTATTCTCAGCATTTGAACCTATTCATGAAGATCCGAATTGGGAATTGGTATATCCAGAATTGGCTTTAGGCCATTCAGATGAATTAGATCACGAAGGACTACCAATGGCAAGAGGAGGCCGAGGTGGAACAGGAGTTACTGAGTATTTAGATAAAATGTTAGAAGAAGCGAAAATTGATAGTGCTTTATTAGAGAGATTAGGTGATGGAATGCGTGCTTTAGGAGATAACGCTGCACAATTGAAAGGTGTTACGTCTGCTGTTGTTGCAACTGATTCTTATGTATCAAGCTTGAATTCTGCTGCAGAAAAAGTTAGTACTTTGTCTGAATCATATGAAAAAGCATCTGTTTCTATTTCTAGAATGACCGCTGCTCAAGCAGAAGGTGAATCTTTTGGAGAGCAAATGCAGAAAGTTTCGAAAAACTTAGGTTCTTTGAACAATATTTATGAATTGCAGTTGAAAGGATCAACGGCTCATTTAGAAGCTACTGAGAAATTCCAAGGGCAAGTAACTAAATTGATGGAAGATTTATCTGCTTCCGCTGAAGATACAAGATTGTACAAAGAAAATATGGCAACCTTGGCTCAAAACTTGTCAAATTTGAATACCATTTATGGTAACATGTTGAAAGCAATGACTGTAACAAAAGCATAAGCTGGAGTTATTTAATTGTAGAGATTTTAATCTAAAAAACATAAGAAAAAATGGCAGGAGGAAAAGAAACCCCTAGACAGAAGATGATTGGTATGATGTACTTAGTACTTACCGCACTTTTGGCACTAAACGTTTCCAAATCAATATTAGATGCATTCGTAGCCATCGAAGAGAATATTCAAAAGGCAAACGAATCTGAATTTTATCGAGGAAATGAAAAAAGATCAGAATTAAGAGAAACAGCTCAAGATAAATCTGAAGTAGAAAGAGCGGCTAAAGCACAACGTTTAAGTAAAATAGTTGACAAAATTGACATTTTTACTGCAAAGCGTATTGAAGAAATTGACAAATTAAAATTGGAAATTTTATCAACTTCAGGAGAAGATGTGACTTCAATAGGCATAGGACATATTGTTTTAAAAGCTTACGATAAAAATGCCCCATTACGTCCCGCTCGAATGGATTTGGACAAAGTGGAAGGTAAGGACAAGTATGATGATGCTATGCGTATCATGATCGGTCAAGATATCAAGCGTCCTACAGGAAAAGGAATGGCTTTATGGAAAAGCTATAACGATTACAGAAAAGAGCTTAGTGAAACAATTGCTGCTTACCCAGGTGGCGAAGATCAAAAAGACTTTTATTTTAAATCACCTGAGATTAATAAATACAAAGATCAAAAGGACTTATATACTCAGATTCAAAAAGCAATAGATGCATCCAATGTGAATCAAGATGATAAAGAGGCAATTAAAAAAATATATGCTTCGTTAACTAAAGAGGAATATTCTACGATACATGACGTAACAAACGTTCATTGGATGGGAAAAACATTCGATCACTCGCCGTCCGTTGCTGCCATTGCATCTTTATCTTCTATGCAAAAAGAGATTCTTGCAGCGCGTGCAGATGCTGTTGCTTTGATTCGTCTTCGTGTTGGAGGTGGTGAATACTCATTTAATAAAATCATGGCTTTGGCTTACGGTCCTGAGTTAGCAAACTCAGGTGACGAAATTGAAGTTCAAGTATTGATGGCTGCTTACGATAGTGACAAACAACCAGAGGTAACTATGGGAGGTTCTAAAATCTCTGAAGTTCGTGATGGTAAAGGTTTTATCAAAACTCGAGCAGCTGGAGGAAGTGAAATGACTTTGAGTGGTACGATTACAATTCGTAACAAATCAGGTATTCCTAAATCAATGCCTTGGGAGAAAACGATTAAAATTATGAAACCAAGTGGTAATGTATCTTTGCCAGAATTAAATGTTTTGTACCGTGGTTATCCAAACAAAGTGGAAGCAGTCGCTTCAGGATACGATCAAACGATTCTTTCTGGAAATGGTGTATCATTAACCAAATCAGGAAGTGGTTGGATTGCAAATCCAGGTGCTGGACGTGAAGCAACAATTACAGTTTCTGGACGTTCTTCCGTTACAAACAAAACAGTTTCTTTGGGTTCATTTAAATTTAGAGTGTCACGTTTGCCAGATCCAGAATTGTATTTTGGAGCTGCTAAGAGTGGTGAAACTGGATCAAGAGCTGAAACAAGATTGTTTGCAAGGTATCCACCTGAGATTCCTTTGAATGCAATATTTACAGTTCTATCATGGGAATTAGCTGTGCCAAACAACCCAACTGCGCCACCACGTGGTCCAGGTGGGCAATTGACGCCTTTAGCTTCTTCTTTATTAAAACAAGTAAAGCCAGGTACGCTTATTGGTTTCATGACGGATGTTCGTGGTCCAGATGGTATTACTAGAAAAAAAGGAGGTACCTTTAAAATATAATAGAAAAGATTATGAAAAGTCTATTTTTAAGTCTTATTGCGATTGGTTCAGTTACGGTTTTGTTCGCGCAGCCTGAATTGAATGGTGGTCCTGTTAATGTGCCAGCAGATGGTATTGTTGATGGTGTTTACATCAAGGAGAATATCCCTACAAAAAAGTTAATTCCATATGAATATGTTCGTGAATCCGATATAATTTGGAGTAAAAGAGCATGGGAGTATATTGACTTGCGTGAAAAGATTAATCATCCGTTGTATTTTCCTTTAGATGAGATTACTGCAAATGGCACGTGGATCCGTAATGCGGAGCGTTGGAGCTTATGGACAGTTATTCGCAATCATGTTTTGAATGGTGATTTGCGTTTGTTCTCGCCATTTAGTGCGAATAACATCTTTGGAGCAAGAGATGGTGATCAATTGAAATATCCTATCGATCCACAACCAGGGATGAATTTTTACACGGACTCTGTTTTTCGTTCGCAAACGGTTCGTATGTTCGGTAATTTAGGGCCTCAAAGTGATATTCCTTTGACGGATGAGTTTGGTGACCCTATGGTAGTTATGGGGGCAGATGGATTTGAAACATTTGTATATCCTCCGCAAGATACTGTATGGTATACTTCGAAAGATATTATTCAATACAGAATCAAAGAAGATTGGTTCTTTGATAAAGAAAGATCAGTCTTGGACGTTAGAATTATCGCAATTGCTCCAGTTGTTTTGGATCAAGAGTTGGCTACAGATGGAACATCAAGTATTAAAGGAACAAAAGAATTGTTCTGGCTGTATTTCCCGCACTGTCGTTTTATTTTTAATAATTATTTTACGTACAACGATAAGAATGATGCGCAATGGATGAGTTTTGATGACTTGTTCTGGAAACGAAGATTCAATGCAGTTGTTTACAAAGAAAGTGGTGTTTTCGACCGTAAGGTAGAAACATACAGAACCGGAGTAGATGCACTGTATGAGAGCCAAAAAATAAAAGAAGGTATTAGAACGATTGAACACGATGTTTGGTCATTCTAACGAATATTCACAATAATGAAAAGGAGGTCGAAAGGTCTCCTTTTTTTATTTGTAACAATTTAGTTTTATCATGATAATGAAGATTCACCGCTCAATTTATAAGTAAATCAATGTGTATGATCGAGGCATAGAAACGTATGCGAATGGTGTCGATACCTTACGTGAAAGTGAGTAAATTAATAAGAAAAATCCGTACAATTAAATCGTATGTATGGTCCAATTAAAAGTTTGGATTGTAATTCATTCGTTATCTTTTTACTAAAGTATCTACGAATTGGTCAAGAAGGTATTACCTTTGCGGCATGATTCAATTGGACAATCTTGGTGTTTTTCTACCTCAAGGCTATTTATTTCAAGGTATAACGGCACAAATCAACAAAAATGACAAGGTTGGTTTAGTGGGTAAAAATGGTGCGGGAAAATCAACCATTTTAAAATTAATTTCGGGTAAGGACAAGCCGTCTGAAGGAAAGGTTCACGCACCAAAAGGGACAACCATTGGATATTTGAGTCAAGATTTAAAACTGGACACGAAAAAATCTGTATTTAATTTCTTGAACGACAGTAATGAAGAACTGAATCATATTCGAACGCGTTTAGATCAAATCAATCATGATTTGGTTGAGCGATCAGATTACGAATCTGAGAGTTACTTGAGCATGTTGGATGAATTGACGGAATTGAATCATTCATTTAATGTCCTTGAAGGATTTCAGTGGGAAGAGAAAATTATTTCTACATTAAAAGGTCTAGGTTTTCAAGACGAAGAATTAGAGCGTCCATTGAATACTTTTTCCGGAGGATGGAAAATGCGGGCAGAATTGGCTCGAATACTTGTCAATAACCCTGATATCGTACTATTAGATGAGCCGACCAATCACTTGGACATCCTTTCTATCGCTTGGTTGGAGAGATATTTACAAAAGTTTGAAGGTGCAGTTGTTGTAATTTCTCACGATAGACTTTTCTTAGATAACGTCACGAAACGAACTTTGGAAATATCACAAGGTCGATTATTGGACTTTCCATTTGCCTATACAAAGTATAAATTAGCTCGTGAGGAAGAAATGGAGCGTCTTGAAGGGGCGAAGAAACAGCAAGATAAAGACATTAAACATACGGAGGAATTAATCAATAAGTTCCGAGCAAAAAAGAACAAAGCCGCATTTGCGCAATCGCTAATTAAAAAATTAGAGAAAACGGAAATTATTCAAGTAGATAATGATGCCGTTGCAAAAATGAAAGTTGCCTTTCCTTTGAGTCATCAGCCCGGTAAATGGGTTTTAGACATGAAAGACATGGGGAAAACTTACGACGACAAAGTAATTTTCAAAGACATCAATATTACAGTTGGCAGAGGCGAAAAAATAGCTCTTTTGGGGGCAAATGGAGTCGGGAAGTCGACACTTTTGAAGAGAGTAATGAATAAAATCCCTGGAGATGGAATCGTTGAGTATGGTCATAATGTGAATATATCCTATTTTGCTCAAGATCAAGCAGAATCATTAGATACGTCTAAAACAATTTATGAAACCGTTGATGAAGTTGCCATAGGTGAGATTCGTCATAAATTGAGAAGTATTCTTGGGGCATTCTTATTCTCTGGTGATGAAGTGGATAAAAAAGTGGCTATTTTGTCGGGAGGAGAAAGAACTCGATTAGCACTTTGTCAACTTCTGTTGAGTCCGTCTAATTTTCTAATTCTCGATGAACCAACGAATCACTTGGATTTACAATCCAAAGAAGTATTAAAAGAAGCGCTTATCAATTACGAAGGTACATTTGTTGTTGTATCTCACGATAGAGAATTTTTGGATGGCTTAACCAATAGAATTTGGGACATTGAAGATCACAAACTAAAGATTCATCATTTCTCAGTCCAAGAGTTTTTGGAAAGAAAAATGAATGCTTCAGATGGAAAAGAGTCATTGAAGCAAGAATCCTCAGCAAAGAAAGCAGCAAAAATAATTGAAAAGCCAAAAGAAATATTCAGTTTCGAAGAGCAAAAAGAACGCAAAAGAAGGAAAAATCAATTGTCGACTTTGGTCCGTAATACGGAGGAAGAAATAGAGGACCTAGAAAAGGAAATTCATCTACTTCAACAAGAAGTTGAGCGAATGGATTACAGTGATGAAGAAAAGTCTGCTGCAATTCTATTGAAATTTTCTACTAGAAAGGAAAGCCTAGATAAAGCTATGGAAGTTTGGGAGCGAGCTACCGAGGAATTATTGGAAGTGCAAGATTAACGTCTCGCTCTTCTCTTTTTTATTTTCAATTCCTTTCGTTGGCGTTTTTCATTGCGTCTTAAAGACTTTCTAAATTCTTTCGACTGCATGTTTGCAAAATTCTTTTTCACCTGCTTTAGGGCTTTCTTTGAAGCCTTTTGTTTAGCTTTCTCTTTCTTTGCCAATATTTTTTCTGCTTCAGCTACAGAAGTTGGCGCTTTTTGTTTTTGAGCAAAAGAAGGTGTGTAGACAAAAAGTCCAGCCAAGAGCAATAAAGTAATTTTAAATAGTGTTTTCATTGTATATTTGTTGATAGAACAACGTTATGAAAGTAAGAATTATTTTAGTATTCCTTGTTTTTTCCCTTGTTTGGAGCTGTAAGAAGAACAAATATCACCCAGTTCCAAATGTAGCAACGGATATCACAATTGATATTAATTTGCCGAGTTACATTGCGCTTACCGGCGTAAGTGGTTGGGCTTATGTGAATGGTGGTTCAAGAGGAGTAATCGTTTTTAGACGGTCAAATGATGATTTTATTGCTTTCGATAGACATTCTCCTGCTGATCCAGATGGCACTTGTAAACGTCCACTAACACCTGATTCAGATAACTTTTTAATCTTAGTTGATTCATGCAACAATGCCACATTTTCACTCTACGATGGATCACCAATTTCTAACTCGGAATTCGGACTTCGTCAATTTCAGACTTCTTGGAATGGAAGCAGTACTTTACGAATTTATAATTAATACCACCGATTAATAGTAAGGTTTTTGCTTATTTTTGCACTGAAATTTGGATCATGGAAGAAGTAAAAGTAACAATTATTGACAGAGAAGGGGTTGAACACGAGTTGGTAGCTCCGACTGACATGAATATGAACATCATGGAGTTATGCAAAGCATATGAGCTTCCTGTTTTGGGCGAATGCGGCGGAATGGCTATGTGCGCAACCTGTCAATGTTATTTAGAATCCGATACCCAATTGCCAGAACAAAGTGATGCTGAACTTGATATGTTAGACCAAGCTTTTTTCGTTAAAAACAACAGCAGATTGGGTTGCCAAATTCATATCAAAGATGAAATTGATGGTATAGTTTTACGTTTAGCTCCAGAAGCTTAAAAGCAAAAACTCAATCCAGTTTCCAAAGACAATATATTTCGAAACTCTTTTTTACGCATATAGTCTCGTATCTCGGAATTTTCGATAAGGTAATTTTTTGTTGAATAACTCCGATATACTTTAGGGAAGTAATTAATATTATACCTAAATCCTAAATTGAATAAAAGGAAATCATTTATTGGTATACGCATATTGATTTTATACATAATAGCATAAGACTTAATTCCATTTTTTGAATAGTCATAGAGATTTTCTTTTTGAATAAATGGCTGGCTATAGGTATCAGTTATCAAAAAATTGTAATCGTCTTCTATTAATTTGTTTTTAGAGAATCCTAAACCAATTTGGTGTGATAAACCCAATGGTAATAAACCTTCACTGCCTGTGAATTCAAGAATGGGCATGATAGTAGTTACTTTTGCCCTCAGCCAATTTGTTTTTAGCACTTGATAGTAATTCCCATCGTTATAGAATTCACTTGGATTTAAACTGTATTGGTTATCAATGACCGCGAAATCATATCGTGAGGAACTTATTTGCAACATCAATCCAAAATTTCTTGACATAGCTTTCCCGATAGTCAAGTTAAATCCATAATCTAACACGTTCGATTTAGGCGTAAAATTGCGTCCTTCGGTTTTGTTGTATACTGAATTTACGTCAGACGTTGACAATCGATATATGATAGGTGCATATACTCTTATATCGGCAGAAATAAAATTATTTTTCCCCATAAATCCATTGTTTTGAGCAAACAAACAAGTGGAAAAAGAAAGCAAAGTTAAAATGAATACTATATATATTCTCATGTGGTTATTTCTTAGTATTGATGTTAGAAAGAATGTCATAGAGCCTTGCTTGGATTCCTTTTTTGCTTACAGGCTCTCTGAAATTATAGCTAGCGCCACTTGTGATCTTAGAATTAGAGATATCCAAAACGATAAGGTTTATTTCAGTTCTATTGCCTAAAATAAATGGCAAGGGTAAGTAGCCCAATAGCATAGGTGGGAAAACGATCAGAGCAAATGCGGCAGAACTGAATTCGACTTTATAGGAATGTTCAATTATAGAAAAAACAAGTTTGTTCGTGCCAAAATCTTCTGTAACTTTTTCCAGATAGGAATAGTCAACAGGGAAAATATCTAGTTTGTCGTTATTCGATATTTGAATAAGCAAGGTGGTAAACAAGCTTTTTTCGTTGAAACCTGCAGTGCCCAAATCAGCAAGATTACCTTTTCCTACGGTTTGCATTTTTAGGTTTAATTTCTCAGAAGCGACTTTAAATGATTCATTGAATTTTTCAGTTAGTTCTTCGGAAACATTATAATCTACTTTGCCTTTTTTATAGCTCACCGCTGCAGGGTCGACTAAAATAAAATTAGAAATATCTGTCTTATTTTCTTTCTTTTTTATTTTTTCTCTTTCCGCTTTATCTAATTTCTTATCTGTTTTCTCGTCATCAACTATTTTTTTTAATTCATCGCAACGATTAATGAAAGATTCATTTTGAATTAAATCAGACAAATTGAAAGTATAATACAAGGATGAATCAACTCCATTTTCCGAAACAGGGTTTTTCTTTTGTTTGATTTTATCGTATTTCGTCAACACTTTTTCGTCAACAACATTGTTCGTTAAGTCTTGCACAAGTGTATCTGGTTCAGTCAATTGGTTAATTGCCGTTTTGAAAGTTAATTTTGAGAATTCGTTCAACTTTATTTTTGAATCGAACAGGTTCTTCGTCATTCGCTGCCATATTGCATCTATTTCTTTATCATTTTGGAATTTTTTTCGACAATCTTCTATGGTTCGCATAGATAACGTCGTTAATTCTGGTTCATCTAAAGAACGAATGAAGTAATGCATAGCGGCACCCTCACCCTCCAAATTTGATTTTGAGTCTAAAGTTTGGTTAATTGAATTGCCAATTTTAAACGTAGAAAGTCCTAACCAGCATTGCGCCTTCATTCTTGTCAAATACAATGAATTTGGAAAGGATTTTTCGAGGATGAAAATAGTGTAAAGCGCATTGGCATATTCATTGTCAATAATGTCTGTACGCAAGCGTTCAAATCGCGATAAGCTTCTAATATATTGGAATTCACTTTCACCTAAGTATGAATCTATTTCGCCCCAAGAAGCCATTTTATCTGCTGTTTCCAAGGTTTTTTCTTTTCGCTTTTGAATGTTCGGATGTGAACTTCGACTATCGTCATAAGATTCTTCTGCCTTGATTGGATATTTTTTATCTGGAAATTTGTTTTTGGGAATGAAACACAAATCAGAATTGAAATATGTTTCAGGCAATTCAATTTCGTCTATCGGAAGATAGGAATACATTAAAACGTCGAATGTTGACATAATATGCTTCTTTGCGTACCCAGCTTTGTGGAATAAAGCTACACCTAAAACGTCGGCTTCGAATTCTTTATCACGTGAATAAACACTCAATTGCTTGATTTGGTCATCAATTCCGCGGTTTCTTGTTCTATATTCAAAAGTTTCAACTACATGTTTTTCAGTAAAATGTGAAATTTCGTGTGCTAAAATGAAAGCTAATTGGGCTTCTGATGTAAGTTGTGAAATTAAACCGGTTGTTACAAAAACAATTCCCTGATCGGTAGATAATGCATTTGATACATTTGATTTGATGGTGTAAAAACGAAGCTGTTTAAACAAGACCATGTCTTTTTCAAGTAACTTTTGGGCTACTTTATTAACGTAATTCGAGATCTCGTCACCATAAATGACCAATCCCGACTGTAAAAGTTCATCTACACCATAGTGAATTCCTTCAAGAAATATTTTTTTCTCGCGAATATTCAAATTTTCTCTATCGGCTTGCATGTCAGCTTTCACCTTCATGGACGATTTCAGAATAAAGTCATCCGGAATTTTACCTTGCGACTGAAGAATTTTAAAATTGTTTAAATCTTGTTGCGCAAATATCGACTCATCAAGAAGGTTAGAAAGAATAAGTGCAATTAGTGGGATTAGGCTTTTTAATTTTAACATATAAGAATAGTTAGCGGTATTCGGTTGGAATAATACATATAGGTATTGGTTCCATTTTGTGCTTGTTGGCTCGATTAAATGTCTGATAAATAGATAATACTTCTTTTTGCCTTTGTGTTAAATCTGTTTCATCTTTTTTGTAGGTCATTGCCCATTCTAGTTCAGGATAGGAAGCTCCAATTTGATCTTCATCACTTCGTTCATCTTCCCATAATCCATCGGTTGGTGCAGCATTTATTATTTCTTCAATTACCTTGATTTCTCTTGCAAGATCCCAAACTTCAGTTTTCATTAGGTCGGCTATAGGACTAAGGTCAACGCCGCCGTCGCCATATTTGGTATAAAAACCAACACCGAAATCTTCCACTTTATTGCCTGTTCCGGCAACTAAGCATCCGTTAGATTGTCCTACAGCATAAAGTGTTAACATGCGTAAACGACTTCTAGTGTTTGCCATCGAAAGAAAATGTTCGTTTGTTTTAGCTGGCAAATCTTTCTCAAGTTGCTCAAAACTATTCGTCAAATCAATTTCCATGTCAATAACATTCGGAAATTTCGCTTTTAAATCGGCGATATGATTAATTGCTCGGCTATGTTCAGCTTTTGTTTGACGAATAGGCATGCTCAAAACAATTGTTTTGAGACCTGTCATTGCGCATAAAGTTGAAGCTACGGCCGAATCAACACCACCAGAAATTCCAACGATAAAACCATCGGATTTCGCTCCAAGTGCGTATTTATTTAACCAAAGGATTATATGATTTGCAACTTTCTTGTAATCCATTTTATTAGAATAAAACAGCTATTTTCAATTGTAACTGATTTTGCATCATGTCATTTGAATAATAAGTTGCCAATCCAGAATTTGTTGAGTCAGCATAGTAAAGTGACATTTTATCACCTTTATTGTTCGAATAAATACCGGTAAAGCCATAATAATAGCCTAATTCAAAACACAAAGACGTTGAGCCTGAAAAATTCCATTCTGTTCCCAAGGCTAAACCTACATTTGAACGGATAAAACTCATATCGCGAGATGCTTTCATTGAATTGTTTTCGATAGCTTCAGATGCGCCAGTTGTTGGGTTAATGTTGAAGCCTTTATCATTTATTTTGTTCCCCATGAGCAAACTAGTTCTTAAACCGAATTTAGCGAAATAACGCAAATCCCCGAAATATTTTGTTCTGAAAAGTAACATCGTAGGAACAGTTAAATAAACGGGCTTTTGTTTTCTCTCTGTCCAGTTATAGCCAGGAAACGTCGATTTTGAATCCTCTTGAAGTTCTATTTTCGTGTCGTTATATCGGTAGTAACTATTGCCAATCAGCGCTGAAGGTTTGATTTTGTTCGTTTCAAAATCTATGTCAATACCGGTCGCAAAAGCGATAGTTGATGATAAATTATAATTGAAGGTAAGACCTATGCTAACTGAACTGCCAACCCCATTAACGTCCATTCTTTTCGTATCTGTCTTATTTAAATTTAAGCCGGTAGAAAATCCAATTCCAGCTTGAAATTTCTTGTCCATTCCATCTTGTGAAAATGAAATTCCGTAACTTAATATAAACGCAATAAGTAGATTTCTGTTCATCGTTTCTTTTTATTTCATTAAAAATAAATAGAAAACCTTAGTTTTCATTAATTTTGACTGCAATATTAAGCAATAAATATGTCTCTTAATAAAGTTACAGTCTTCTCATTTCTATTTACAGTTCTCATTTCATGTAAAAATGACCCCTTGAATGTTGATTCTTCGGCTGTCGATGTTTCAATAGCGTACTATAATATGGATTCCGTTTTCATTCATGCAAAAGGTGATGATTTGAAAAAATGGAATAGTCGGTATAAAAAGGAAATAAAAGAAGCTTATGAATATGAACTCGGAATGGGACTGCGGATTGGTGTTCCAGAAGATTCAGTTATTCTAAACAGCATAGAACTTTTTGCTAATGATCCAGGAATAGTTTTGTTTGAAAAGAAAATTCAAGTTAAGTTTTCCGACCTTAAAAAAAGACATGAAAAGATTATTTCTGGTTTTAGAAATTTGAAATTTCATTTATCTGATGTGAAAATACCAAAGGCCATTGTTTATGCAAATACCTGTTTTCAGAGCAGTGCTTTTTCAACGCAAAATGAGATAATCGTTGGTTTAGAAAGATACTTAGGTCAAGATGAACGATTAATTCAAGAGTTGCCACGCGATATATTTTATGATTGGATAAAGGAGGGAATGGACGATAAATATCTCGAACGAGATGCAGTTTGTTCATGGATTATGTCGAATGTTGTGGACATGAGAGAAGCTACTTTGGCGGAAAACATGATCAAATGGGGTAAAATACTTTATTTCACGGAAGCTGCCTTTCCAGATGAAAAGGAACAGATTATCATTCGTTATTCTGCGGAGGACTTGAAATGGGCAAATGAAAATGAATTTTCACTTTGGGAATACTTAGTAAAAGAGAAAATGCTTTTCAGAATTAATGAAACGGAATCTATCAATCTGTTAAGTCCTGGACCTTTCACCGTTGGGTTACCAGAAAAAGGACCCGATCGTTTGGGGCAATATCTCGGCTGGCAAATGGTCAGAAAATACATGGAGAAAAACGATGTTACTTTGAAACAATTACTAAATACACCTTACAATAAAATTTTACAAGCATACGAAATCGATTAAAATGAACGACGAAATTAAAAGCATATCTGAAATAAAAGTCCAAATTGGAATGGACGAAAACAAATTGCCCATTGACATGCGCTGGGACGCACAGGATGATGATATGAAAAACCAAATCGCGAAAGCCATGTTTCTAGCGATGTGGGACGGTGAAGAGAAAAATACAATGAAAATTGATCTTTGGACAAAAGATATGTCCGTGGAGGAAATGAAACAGTTTTTTCACCAAACACTTCTCTCTATGGCAGATACTTTCGAAAGAGCGACGAGCGAAACAAAAATAACAGAAGATTTAAGAGATTATTGTTATCATTTCGCAGAAAAAATGAACATTCTTCCAGAAGAATAATGAAGGGAATTTTACATAAAATGAAAACCGAATTGGGCGATCCAATTCAATATTCCCTGAAATGGGAAACACCAATTTTGATGAATGATTTTATGGGGAAACATCTTCGGATGGAATTTACCGGGACGATTACCTGTCAAAAATGCAAGAAAGTGACCAAGAAATCTTTTGGTGAAGGATTTTGTTACCCCTGTTTTGCGAGCGCTGCTGAAGCCGCAGAATGTATTCTACGTCCGGAATTATGTCGCGCGCATTTGGGCGAAGGTCGCGATGTGGAATGGGAAGAAGCAAATCACAACCAGCCGCATGTTGTTTATTTGGCAGCGAGTGATAGAGTGAAAGTTGGCGTTACGCGGTCAACACAAGTCCCAACGCGTTGGATTGATCAAGGGGCAATGTCAGCGATTCGAATTGCGGAAACACCCAATCGCTATGAGGCAGGAAGACTTGAGGTTGAACTAAAAGCACTATTTTCGGATAAAACCAATTGGCAACGCATGTTGAAAAATGAATTCGACGACAGCATTGACTTGGAAGAAGAAAAATGGACACTTCACGAACAATTACCCGAAGATTTAACGCAATACTTTTCTGAAAACGATGAAATCATAGAAATGCATTTCCCCGTTTTGGAATTTCCTGAAAAAGTAAAAAGTATGTCTTTCGACAAAGAACCTATCATTGAGGGGAAACTTATGGGAATCAAAGGTCAATACCTTATTTTTGAAGGAGGAAAAGTCCTCAATATCAGAAAACATACGAGTTATCATGTTGAAATTTCTTAGAGGTTTCAGTGGTACTCGTCAACTAAAAATTCAATAAAGCTGTTTTGGGAAAAGACAAATTAAGACGCTTTGCAGCGGTGAAAGAATATTCAAATTTTTTCGAACCTACAATTGGTGAGGTTTCAGAAATGAAAGGGAAATGGAATGAACATTTTGGCAACGAAAATCCTATTGTTTTGGAATTGGGCTGCGGAAAAGGGGAGTACTCCGTTGGACTTTCGCGCCATTATCCTGAAAAGAATTTCATCGGAGTTGATATCAAAGGTTCGCGTATGTACATTGGTGCAACGGAAGCTTTGGAGAATGACTTGAAAAATGTGGCGTTTTGTCGAACGAAAATTGATTTCATTTACGATACTTTTGCCGAAAATGAAATCGATGAAATTTGGTTGACTTTCTCAGATCCTCAACCCAACAAGCCAAACAAACGCTTAACTTCTCCCAACTTCATAGCGAAATACCGCCAAATTTTAAAGCCAGGTGGCATCATTCACATGAAAACGGATAGCGATTTATTGTTTAAGTACACCACAAAAGAAATTGTCGCAAAAAACTACGAAGAACTGCTCGTAAACTGGGATTTATACAACGAAATGGGCGAAAACCTAGATCAGATGACCAAAGATATTTTCCACATCAAAACGCATTACGAGAAGCTTTTTACTTCACGCGGAAGTGTAATTAAGTATTGTAAGTTTCGGATTTCTTGAAAATTTATTGATAGCGGATTTGTTAATTTCAGACAACAGCCAAGATCAAACCAATTTACCCCAATATATTGAGAAAAGGGGAAATTATGTGAAAAGGGCAGAATTGATTGATTATTACATCGGTATTGGCGAATATACAGCTGCCAACAATGAAATCTCTATGCTACAAGTTGAACTTAATACTATGAATAGTATAACGTTAAATTCTGAATTGTTGGATTTTATTGATTTGAAAACATACGTGTTAAGTGAATTGACTCAAAATGGACCTTTAAAAGTAGGATTAAACCCAAGTCAGATTACGTTTTTCACCAATGCTAAGAGCAATTATACCGGTCGTGCCGCAATTCAAGCATCTAATATTCTGTGTTTTTATGCTGATATATGCGATGAAGACAGAGATGACTTAGAATTAGGTTTGGTAGGCAAAGCGCAGAATACGTATGAAGAAACCGAACAAAGTTGGACTGCACTTGAACCATTAATAGATTTCACATTGTATCCGAACCCAAACAATGGTACATTTGTTATTCGAGGTATAGACAGTAGAAAATTAAAACGAATTGAAGTACGTGACATTCAAGGAAAGTTGATAAGCTTTCAATTAATACGAATAAACGAATCTACTGTACAGATTGAATTTGGACATGTAAAAAGAGGGTTGTACCTTGTTAGTGTTTGGAACGAAAATGACGAGAAACAAACAATTCGTTTGGTGAAAAACTAATTTATTATAACACCCAACGAAATGGTGACCAACTTTTTGGTTGCCATTTCGTTTATATATTTGTATGGCTCGAATTGTATGTATATTTTTTGGTTTATTGTTTTTTTCAATTTTTGGTTATGGGCAAAATACCAATTTCCATAAAGTATATGCGTTCAATGACTCTTTGGGAATTATTTCTAATGTGTATGTCAAAGATTCTTCATATTTACTTGGTGCAAGTAGTGGTAGATTTAATAGAGTTAAGGCATCCTCAATTAAATTAGATATTATGGGTAATATAATTAATATTAGTTCATTCAAAGACATTAATAGAAATGAGGCGCTCGGATTTGGTTCTTCAAAGTCATATTTAAATTCTGACGGGAAATATTGGTATCTATATACATCTCGCAACACACAGGGTTGGGAAAGTTATCCAAAAATATTACTATTTGATGATGTCTTAAATTCTTTTCAAGCCAGTGAAATTGATACTTTAACAAATTTGTATTTTCAAATAACAGACAATTCACGGTTGATTGTTGACCCGCCTAACGACAGGTATTATCTGGCTTTGAAATACAATTATTACCCAGGTTTGGACACTACATCTAACTTACCATGGGATATAGGAACGTTTATAATGTGTTATGAATTGTCAAATGACAGTTTGCTCTATATAAAACGACATAATTTTTCAACCACTGCAACTACAAAGCCTAGAAGAGTAATGCACAATTATCTGCCGTACACAAATGGAAACCATCTTCTAATATTAAGGGAGGATTTTGACAACAACAATTTTTCTAACCAATATTGCAAAGTTTTGTTTTACACGATAGACCCTATTAACGGTAACGTTATTTCTACCAAAACACTGCAAGATACACCTTGGAGCAATCCTGGGTTTGGTGCTGCCTTCATCAACAATGAAAAAGATTTGCTTTTGTCCTATTCCGAGTCGACAGTTTTGTACACCAATACTGGGCAGCCCTATCATGCCGTTCGCCCCACTGTTGCTCGTCTGGATTCAAATTTTAATGTGGTTTGGAAAAAAGTGTTGAGGGATAATTATAGTACAACATTAGCTTGTGGTGATTGTATAGAAAAGTTTGTTATTAATCAAGATTCAACATTTGTATCAGCACATGTGGCAAGAGTTTTTTTAACAGCAGATTCAAGTCATATAAATTATCCAATACCAATAGCGTCCTAAATAATTTAAAAATCGAAATCGTAGGTTGATTCTATTGACTTTCAGGAAGAAGATGACACTTTTTCAAAACAGAACCCCTTGTATTGATTTTGGAGGAGGTTCTGATTGTTTT
>Ga0209702_10002236_pt1 | contig 34647 bp, 50 predicted proteins | sample FRY01_FD_187210 | JGI IMG/M metagenome (GOLD analysis project Ga0209702, IMG submission 187210) | Freshwater microbial communities from Lake Fryxell liftoff mats and glacier meltwater in Antarctica - FRY-01 (SPAdes) (version 2) | ecosystem: Environmental > Aquatic > Freshwater > Ice > Glacier...
ACTGTCAAACCATCTTTAACTGCTTTTTGTGCAGGTGTGATTACTTTAGGTGTAGTTGTTTTAGGTTTAGGTAGTGTTTGAGCTACTGGTTTAGAAGCTACCTTTGGTTTAGGTAAAGTTACTGCTGGTTTATCCACAGGTGGTTTTAGCCTGCCTTGTATTCTTGCAATTTCTTCTCTATCAATAGTTGACTGTGACCTTTGAGGTAGCTCAATCGTAGGATTGTTTTTCTTTGAAGCATTACCTTGAATCTTAGCAGGTAGATTTTTAGATACAGGTCGTGGACCAAGAGGTAGTAAGCTGTCCCTACCGCCTTTAGACTTTATAGAAACTGGTGTTTCTCCTGACTTCGTCATAATCCCTCCTAGTTTTCTAAGATTTTTAAGTCCTGATTGATTACGAACGCTCCGTATAATGTTTCTAAAAGCACTGTCAGCGAACGTACGAGCCATATATATAGGGTTTCCAGTAATAATTGCAATAGCTCCATCAAGTGCCGCGTCAGACTGTATATCGCCGAAATTAACACTTCGGTTAGCTTTTTTAGCTATAGTTACTATGAGTCTTTTTAATTCCTGAACAGAACTAAAAGAGTCTGCATAACCTTTGCGGTCTACTATTATATCTAATTGTTGACGTAGTTCTTGAGCTACCTTATCAGCAACTCGGCTGATTTCTGCATCACCGATAGTTCCTTTTTCGTATTTTCGACCATACTTACTATTAACACTTTGCACCCAGTCATGTGCTAATACAGGGTCATTTCCAATACCATTAATTTGTCGTGCAAATCTATTACCTGTTGCTCTTGAGATTTCTCCACGCTGTATAGCGTCTTCAATAACTTTCATAGATGTTCCTATATCAACAGTTCTTCCAACTCCTTTTGCATCCTCTACTGTCTTCCGTGCAACAACTGAAACCTTGTTACCAAGCTCTTGGACTGCTGAAATAAACTCATTTGCTGAGGCATCTTCAAAGTTAAACTTCTTAGTTGAGTTGCTTCCAATAGGGGATTTTGAGTCAGGAACATTTATATCTGTATCATTTGCTAACATTGTAAGACCTTGCTTTGCTTTTGTGATAGCATCTTCTGCTTTTACTGCATCTTGAGTAACACCTTGATATAGGTTCCGAAGTGTCTTATCAGCTTTTACATTAAAAAATTGTGCAGGGTTTGATACTCGACTTATTGCTCTACCTGCAACGCTAGCACCTGCTCCCAATACTGGACCTGCGACACCACTCAATACAGTTTCTAATCCTACAGCACCGACTGCTTCTCTAAATGGTACTTCTTCTTTAATACTTCGACCAGTAGAGCCTAGAAACCCTTGAGCTAGACCCTCTTTTGCAAGTGGGATAGCTGATTGTCTAAATGTTTGCTTTACTGGTTCAGTTAGTGCCTTTTTAGCAATACTTGCACCTTTTACAATAGGAATAAATTGTGATGCTTCAATACCAGAACCCACAGCTTTCATAAAACCTTTTCTACTTTCTGGTCCGAAGCTCGTTACATCAAAACCCTTTCCAAGTGGCTCTACTGTACCTAAGAAATTAGATTGTAAGTCTGTTTGTTCTTCTCCTTTAACTGTTTGAGCTATATTTTGAAGACTGGCTCCTAGTGCAGGTAATTGTGTTGCTTCTAATGCACCACGAACTAAATTACCACCAAAACTTGGCGTAGCTTTTCCTGTTCTTTCAAATCGTTGTTCTGTACTTACAGGGAGTCCTTGTTCAATTCTTTGTTCTCTACTCTCTTGTGGTGCTTGAGTTTGTTGTGCAAATAATGACTGTTTAGGTTCAAGAGTAGAAGCCTCTGCGGTCTGAGGTTTTAATGATTTATATGCACCACCAACCTTTGCAACATACGCTGGCACATCATAAGCTACCCCAAATTTATTAGTTCCTACTTTCCCTTTATAGTCTGGTTTCCCACTATTCCAAATAGAAGCGATTTCACTAGCTTTGTGCCCTTTGTCTTTTAACTCTTTAATCTTAGAGTACGCAACTTTGTTTTGGTTTATTTTATCAGGCAACGCATTAGAGTCACCTAAGTACTGTTTCGACCAACTTTTCCATGTTTCAGGCATAAATTGATACGCCCCAAATTCCCCAGAACCCCCTCTAGCGTTGTAATCTCCACCACTCTCGACTTGGCGTATAGATTTAGCTAATCGTAATGCGTCTTGGTCTAGTGCCATATAAGTTAAAAATCAAAATCTGCATCGCTCGGACTAGAGCTTGCACTAAAATTTCCTTGTAAATCAATAGTTGCTCCCGCTTGTAGGTTGTTAAATGTTTGTTCGATAGTTTGTAGGTTTGCGATAAGTATTTCTGGACTAAGTCCAATGTCTAAGTTAGATACAGTTGAACCCAATAGGTCAAGTTCACGTTCTGATACTTGTCCTAATGCTCCACCAGTTTTAGAAGCATTACGCATTTCCTGTAAAGCACTAAATGATAATATAGCTTGAAGTGTAGTTATAGCTTTTTTTAAGTCAAATGCTGGTGTTCCTTGAATACGAGAAGATTGCTTTCGTGCAAATCCACCTAGATTAATTGATGAGTTTTTTGAAATTTGAGTTAGTGCATTAAGACCACTCTCTGCTTGTTTTAATGTATTCTGACGTGCTAACTGTTCTATAGCTTGGTCTTTTCCTCCCTCTCTCTCTGACAGTTGACCTGTAGCAATTAAGTTTCCTTCAGAGTCCACAAGCACTTGGTCTTTACTTAGTGTTGTTCGTGAATCCGTTTCTAATTTAGTCATTTCTCTTTCATCTTTTGCAATAGCTCGCTGTTCTTCCATAGCTGTTGCTTCTGCTTGTTGTTTGATTACTCTAAATGAGTTTTTAATTTGTTGTACTGTAATACCTGCGTCTTTTGCAATACGAGTTAGTTTTGCTGGTTCGATTTCATCATCTGTAACGCCTGAATTAAATATACTCATAGCAATATCTTCAGAGATAGCTTCTTTAGCTACACCTGCACCTCTGATTGATTCTAGGTAGTTTGTAAGTCCTGCTTCTTTAGCTGAACGTCTATCTTGAAAGAATTGATTACCTAACTGTCGAGCTTGTCCTTCGATTTGTGCGATTGCCATTAGTTTTTGTGCCATGATTCCACTTTCTACTGAAGCGTTATCAGATGCTACACGTTCTTGTGCGGCGTTTCCAAAAGAGCTATCAACTGCACCTGAATTAAAGTTTTCTGCTCGTGTTGAACCTAAACGACTTTGACCCATTATTCCTGCTTGTCGTAATTGTTCTGCATACACTGAATTAGTAGCGTCAATTTCTCCTTGAAACTGTCGCATTGTATCTCGGAATATTCTGTTTTGGTTTACATCTTGAGCACCTTCTTGTCGGTTAAAGTTTGCAAGATTATTTCGTGCTTCTTCTTCTGCGATTTGTTGTGGTGTTCTATTGTAATTAAAATCTGTTGACCCAATCATAGAGCCACCAACAGGTACAGCAAGACTTCCTTGACCTACAGCGTTTGGTCCACTAACTGCACTTGGTGTAGCAACAGCACTTCGGAAAGAAGATTGTGCTACTGGAGAACTAGCTTGTGAGCTACCTTGTGAGCGTGCTTGTGGACTTACTGGTAAGCCTGATTGTGAATTACTTGATACATTTGAGCTACTTGGTAATAAGGTGCTACCTCGTTGTGCTCTAGGTGTACTTTGTGCAGTTTTTCCTGCACTAGCTTGAGGTAGTAAAGTTTGATTTGGTCCGCTATACGAAGGGTCACCAAAAGGTACTAATGTTTGGTTTGGTCCCCTAAATAAAGGGTCGCCAAAAGGTGCTACTGACTTATTAGGCAAAGGTGCACCATATACTGTCTTTTCAATCTGTCTTTGTCCTGCATAAGAAACTGGGAACTCCATTCTTTGACTTCCTGAGTTTTGATTGTTGTTTTGTATTCCTAATACATTTTTAGCCGCGTTCACTTTCTTTCCAAGAACTGTTCCACCAAAAGCACTACGCACTGCGTTTCCTACTCTTGTTCCTCCTTTTTTTCTTTTGAATATTGCCATATATTGATAATTAATTTATTACGGTTTTGTTACTGGGAATAAAGCTATTCTGTAACCTAATGCAACAGTTGCGTTGTATACATTATAAGCAAATCCAATGTACATTCTTTGAGGGTCTATGTTTACAATAAATCCACCTGCAACGTCTCCTCCTGTAATTGACCATGTTCCGACTGTTTTTGTAGTTACAACACTTGATGATGCAAGAATATCTGCCCATTTTCTGATTGTAAATGATTGATTACCACTCTGATAAGCAGAATATAATACACCTTGTCTATCTACCATAACGGATGTATTTGAATTATTAAGTGTACTTGTAGGTATTGTCGATGTACTCTCAGCAGTCATTGTTGTTCCTGAAATTGACCATCTTCGTAATGTTGTAGCACTGCTAGCAGAGTTTACATAAATAGAAACACCATCAGTCCAAGCGTAGTTGTATGCAGTAGAAGCCACTGTCGGCACTGTCATTACTTGTTCTCCTGTTAAATCTGATGCAAGAAAACGTGAGCAGATAATGTTTGTTGAATCATTTGCAAACACATAAATAAAAGTACCGATTTCAACTATTGAACCGAAGTCAGTATTTGGCACTGCAATAGTAGGGTTGATACTATGTGTTTGGAAATATTGTCCTGTTAGAGCATCACGTTCGTATCTAAAGAAGTTTGTTGTACCAACTAAGATATATATAACACTTCCACTTATGTTAGAGCCAAAACATTGTCTTTCTAAAAAGTCTGATGACAACGCTAACTCTTGGAAAAAAGCAGGCACAGGCATTTCAGCTACATCATAAAATGTATCTTCTATTTTACCACTTGTATTAGTTTTAATAACCTGACTTACTGTACCTTGTATTGTTGAGAAATATAAATCAACAGTTGCAACAGTAACCCAACCGTCTGTTGTGTTGTTGAATTTTACTCCACCACTTGCATATCCACCTGCTGTGTTTATTCCAATATTAGGGCGGTTAGAAGTATCTGCTGTTGATGTTTGAATTACAATCCAGTAAAGACTTCCTGCAATGACACTTGAGAATTGTGATGAAAATAAAGATTCAAAAACACCAACACCTGTTTGTATCCATTTTGTGTTGCTGATAGTAACTGTCGCAAGAGATGTTCCTGAAGGATTACCTGCTGTGTCTGCTTGTAGTGAAATTGTAACTGTTCCTGTAAATGAACCTGTGTCTGCTGATTTGAAAAGATTAACTCCTCGTATCTTTGTGAAAGTAGGAATAAATGACTGTGCTAGTCTGTTGCGAAGTCCTGTTGTGTTTGCTTCTCCTACTGTACTTGAACTGTCTTGTGTTAGTTGAGATTGTCCTGTAAGTCCTGTTGATGTGTTATCTTCAGAAACATATCTGTTAGTAGTAGAAGGAACTCCTGTTGAACCTGCCATAGCATCTTTTTCTTTTTGTGTAGGCAGTGTTTTTAATAGTGGATTGAAAAGTAGTATTGTTGCACTTAAAGCCCAACCAATAAATACAGAGTTTGTCCCTGCTGTTGTTGTTATTGCACCTGCTGTGTTTGATAGATAGTATTTAGAGCCTGCTGTAAGCCCTGAGAAGCCTGATACGGGTCCTGAAATAGCTACTTGGATAGTTTGTCCTGAAGCAGTAGCAAGTGTCTTACAGATACCGATTTGAAGTTGGTCAAAAGTTGCGGTTAGGTCTGCATCTGCTTTATACCAAAGTGCGTCTGACTCTTTGAAATAGACAATATCATTTATTGCGATAGCTTCGCCTGATGTTTGAGCAGAGATAGTTTGTTGGTCAAAAGTTACAGCACCTCCGTTTACTACACCAAGAACATAAGCAACTGTTGCAAGTTGGTTTCCTGTGACTGAAACTGGTCCGTCATATCCAAGTGGGCTAGTGCTATTAAGAGCTGTTGCACCAGAAACAAGGTCATTAATGAATTTCAAGTGTCCAAAGTTTGTAATTTTAACAGAAGCACCGATACGATGTTTTCGTACAACACCAACAGTTTCAACTCCTTGTCGTGATACTGACTTTATATTTGTTATTGCTGTTCCTACTAAATCACACGAGATGTGTTCTTTTGAAGAGTTACCATTATCAGTTGTTAAAAGATAACGCCCTGAAGGTAAGGCAATACCATCATCATCTGTTGCAGACGATAAAGTGGCAGTAGTTCCGCCTACTGGTAAATCTGTTGATAATGAAGTTGTAAAATCTGCGATTATTTTTCCTAGTAGTGTTGCCATATTGTTTTATATCCCCAAGTTACTTATAATTATACCACAGATTGCTAAAATATTGGATTAGCGTTGTTCGTTGAGCCTGTTACTGGATTGACGTTCTGCTTTTGTCTAAATCGTGAAGGTAATTTGTTCTCGTATGTGTCAATATCTAAATCGATATGCCTTTCGATGTCTACATAACCTATACCTAATGCTTTATAAGTTATTGCCCTTGTTCTAAACTTCGGCACTTTCTTTAATTTAATCTGCAAGAAGTATGGGTAAACGTCTATGGTATCTTCTCCACCTATCTCATCAACTCCGACCATACCAGAACCGATAGTTTGAGGAGAAGTTACATCAACATAGCTACCTGTTCCAAAAATAGTTCCTGCAAGCTGTCTTCCACTACTATCATAATCAACAAATACTTGATAGCTTTGCTCTGGTTGGATACGCCCTTTCAACCTAAGATAACGATATTTTTTTAATTCATTAGAACCCCACGATTCACTTTTACCAGTCCAAAAGTTTTCAATAGCATATCCGTCATCATCAAAACCACTAAATAACTCATACACACTTTCTGATAGTGATGAGCCTATAAATATCTTTCCGCCATCTTTTGCGAACGTTCTTGCGTTGTATGATGTAATATCAACAGTTTGATTGACCATATCACACAAAAGAATAATGTTATTTGCATCTGCGTTGATTGTTTTACAAGCGACAACAACATATCTACCGAACGTGTCTAATACACAATCATCATACTCATAGTTTGCAAATTTGAAATGCTGGAACAGTGCGAAAGGTTCAACAGCATCTCCTGTGGTGTTTTTCTGCAAGATAGTAAACTCTGGCTTTTCTGGTCGTGATGTGTTGATAAAAACAATACCTTTATCTGTTGAGATTGATGCACGCCAAGAAGGTAATCCAACTTCTTTTCTGAATACATCGTTTGATATAACTAAATCACTTGTATCAATTGCGAAAAGATACGTTGATTGAGATTTCATAGAATAATAACCTCCTGTACCGATAAGGACATTAAGAATAGCATCCCCTCCTTCATCTTGAGGAATACGAAAGCCTTCGCCTGCTAAACGTGTTGCTGATTGTGTAAAATCTGTAATTCCACTGTTGTTAGTGTTCTGATGAACATACGTTGCAAGCACCTGTACGCCTGCTGTAGGTGCGATTGGGTAAGTTAGAGTATATGTGCCAGTTGTGTAGTTAATCGTGCCTGTAGCCCCTTGTGTGCCTCCTGACGCTATGATTAGACCTACGTTGTTGTCTTGTGAAGTGACTAAACCTGCAACGATAGCAATATCGTAACAAGTATTCTTTGGATTACCTGCTCGAAACGCTAAAGTTCCTGAAAATACAGTCTGTGTGCCATTACCTGTTCCTAGTAATTCATTAGTTATTGTTGTGTCGGTAGTATTATCGACAAAAGAACCTCTAAGAGCTGTTCCGTCATTTGCTAAATCCCACATAATCATACGCCCTTTATCAATAATTGCTTTTCCTTTGAAGTTTTTTACTGCGTCATACATATCAGTGAAACTTTCTGGGTTTGCTGTGTGTATTTTATATATTCCGTCTACTCCGACCGCAAAGGTAAAAGTACCAGCTAGTGATGAGTAGTTAGCGAAAGAATAATCTGCACTTGATGTAAGACCTGTAACAGTATCAGTCCATGTTGAGCCATTTAGATATTGTATCTTTGTTCCAACTTTGCGAAAGTGAACCTTTGTTCCGTCTGCTTTATATCCAAACTGTTCTCCTGTTACTGAACCTGCAACACCAGTTGCACCGATGACAAGTTTTCCGTTGATAAGAGCAATCCTTCCGTCTTGTGTGTACCAGTTCATTTCATCTGCTGATGCATCACTTGGGATATTCTCAGAATCAAGAAGATTATGTGTACCTTTTGAAAATAATGAGATTTCTTTATCCATATTAATAGTTAGTTAGTTGAGCGTTCCATAGTGCAAGGTCTGCAAGATAGTTTTCATAAAGAGCTTGATTTTCTGGTGCATAGCTTTTAGCCTTTGGAGATAATTGCACGATGTCATTTTCAACTGCCATACCATAAACAAGAATATCTTGAAAACGATTTGGAATAACTGGAGTATCTGATGCTGTTAATGTAGCTGGGAATTTTATATAATCCATGAAGTAAGTTGTTGCTATTGGAATACCTGTAAAGACAATTCTGTTGTTAGCTAAATCTAGGTAGCAATACCCTCCATTTCCAAGATATTTGTATCGGTCTGAATAGTTTACTACTTGATAAGGTGCTTTATTTGTTCCTATGTAAATAACTCTAGGATTTGCGTTTAATTGAACTGCAATAGAATTGTCTGTCCAGTTATAGTTATCATAGAAGAAAGAAAAGTCTGTAGGTACTGTGATATAAAAACCATCTATTCCTGAACCAAGTAGTGTTCCTGTAAGTGCTGTTTTTAGAAATTCCCAAGCTCGGTCACTACATACACGTTGATAAACACGATTCATGACAATATACTCCTCTGATGTTGAGAGTTCTGTTATATCGCTTATTTGCAATTCAAAGTTTGTAATTATTTCTGATGCTATCATGTTATCTAGGTTATTTTTTAATATCCACAACCCAAACCCTGTAAAGGGTCTGAATGTAAACACTAAAGGTTATACCACCGCTAGTTTCACGTTTAGGAATTTCTTTTGACCATCCGCAAATGTTTTGAGACCTGCGAGATATGAACTAAAGACGTTGTTTCCACGGCGGTCTGCTGTCTGTCGAATATCGACTTCTGTCATACTTTGTACTACCAAGTCAATAGCTCCTTTCTTACCATAATAGCAGTTTAAGAAGTTAAGTGACCAAACGTCGGTAGCGTCTGTAAGTGTTTCAGAAACAAGTACACGTCCACCTCCAGTTTTAACAATAGACAAAGTGTTTGCTGTGTCGTTGTTTGTTGCAACAACTCCTGAAAGCAATTTTCGGTTTGCTGCTGATACTTCAAAGTATCCAGTATTTACGTCTTTTCCTGTAAGTGAAGCGTTGAATGCGTTTGCAAGAATTGCACGAGTTGCATCTGCATCTGCTCCAATATCAAATTCTCCTGCTACTGATGGTACTGCACGAGCTGTCCATACAACGCCGTTGTAAGTGATAGTATCTGCTGCTGTTACGTTTGTCGCTAGTGCCAATACTGATGATGAAGTAAGGTTGCTTGAGATAAACATTTCTGCTGAACCAACATCTCCAACGTATCCGTTCTTGAATGCTGAACCTGCGATGTCAATGTTCTTTGAGATGATAAACTCTGAAATGTTTGCTGCTGCGTAGTAATCTACAACGAGAGCCATGTTTGACATGATGTCAATATCATTTGCGTTTCCTAGTTTAGCACCCATTCGAGTTGTCATTTGTGGAACTGTAGTTGATGAAAGTGTGATTGGAGTTCCTGATGAAACACCAGTTGTAAGGTCACCTGTATCGAATGTTGCTCCTGCGTTCAATACTTCTGCGAAACATCGTCCGTCAAGGTCTGCTGCTAACTTTCGAGCGTTGTGGCTACCTGCGAATTCCATAGCTTTTAGAGGTCCTGTTTGTTTAACTTCTCCGTCTGAAAGGTGGAATGCCATTTCTTTCTCAAGGTTGATAGTCAAAGCTTCTGTTGTATCTGTGATAGAGTCAATAACTGACGCTGCACCACGAGTTACTGAACGTACTTCTACTCCTGAAAGGTCCATAGCAACACGAGTAACTGAACCTCCGTATGTAAGCATAGGCTCCAAACGCATGTTCATTATTTTCTTTGCTACTAATTTTTTATCGAAAATCTCTTGATAAGTATTATCGAATGCTACTTTATAATCTGTCAATGCCATATAATTTGTAAATTTAATCTAATCCCCAATCATAGAAATTAGAAACCTCTTGTTAGCATGTTCGCATTGTATTGAGCTTTCTTCTTTGGACTTTTCATAATCTCATTAAAGTAGGCAATATCTTTTTCTGCTCGTGCTAGGTCTAAGGGTTCTGGGTCGTTTCCTCCCGCTGGTTGTCTTGTTTCTATAGTACGCTTTCCAGTCAAAGCATTACCATATGTTTCTTCAAGTAATTGAGAAACTGTTTTGTTTTTGTTTTCTGGGATTTTAGCAAGTGATTTGATAACATTTGCATTTGCAATAGACTTGAACTCTGGTCCTCTGTCTAATGCTTGTGCCATTTGTTTATCAAACGCTGTTTCAAATCTTTCTGCTCTTTCTTTTGCAGACAATTTGTCTGAATACTTTTGGTCAAGTTTTGCAGTAGCTGAATCGACAAGGCGTTGTATAAACGCTGGGTCGGTATCAAATTCTTCTGCGATACTATTAACGTCTACATCAATATCACTAAGAGATTGACCATGACTAATAGATTCTTGTAGTGCCTTTAATTCTTTTTCGACTGCCTTTCGTGCTTTCTTTTCAGCAACAAAAGCGTTTTGAGAAACAACTCGCTGTTCAGGTTCTTCTTCTCCTTCAAGCTCGGCTATTGTTTGTTCGTCTTCTTGAGTATTTTCCTCAATAGTTTCCGCAGTTTCTTCTGCTACTCCTTCTGAAACAATATCCTCTGTTTCTTGAGCATCATTTTGGAAATCTTCCATAATATTTAACATTTTTACAAAGTTGCACTTTGGAGTTTTTTGTCCGTCTCTCAAACGTATAGATTTAGAGTATCTCTACTCCCCAATATAATAATTATACCACATTACGCATCTTTTTAGAGTAATGTAGCTTGTTCTAGTATCTCCGACCGATTGGGGGTTAGTCTTCAATACCAGAAAGAGCTACACTACTCTTTGGTTATTCTGCTTCGTTAAGTTCTTTCTCTAACAGGTCTTGATAATATTCCATGTTGCCTTGTGAGCTTGTGATGACTTTGATAAGGTCTATGTTTACTCTTACTTTAGCCCCTAAAGCGATGAACTCTTGCTGTGTAAGTGTGTTGTGATTGTCTGCAATATTTTCAATAGCACTTATAACATCTTTAATCATACCTTTCACAATCGTCTTACCACCTTCGGAATTGCGTATCTCTGCAATAGATTTCTGTAATCCTAAATCTTCTTGCAACATTTCAACCTTTTCTTTATCAATCATATTATTTATCTCCTTCAATTTGTAATTCCCCTTCGACAACTTCTGCACTAGGGATAAGAGCTAGTTCTGGTATTTGTTTAAGTACCTCTGCTAGTTCTTCTTTGTCTTCTTGTAGTTGTACTTCGCACTTTTCCATATTCTTTTGGAATACATCTCGGCTAGTTTTTGCGTCTTTGTACGCCCACACTACATGGATTTGTTCTGGTGTTAGCTTTTTAATAAACTTGTGATGATGCTCTATGTTTTCAACAATAGCGTTTCGATGAGTAAACATACCCTCTTGTTCTTTCCTGTGTGTTTCTACTTCTGCGATATTGTTTTCAAGTTCGTTTATAGAAAACTTAATCACATATCCGTGCTTTTCGATAATCCTATCTTTAAGATTAGGAAACTCTAGTTTTTCATCAGTTGCGTCTATGTTAATTTTTTTAAGCTCGTATTTCATATTTAGAATTGTGGAGGTACTTCCCCATTAGTATTTATAACGTCTTTCACTTCTTCCATTTGTGTTTGCCCACCTTGTTGCTCTTGCTGTGGTCCTTCAACTTGTTGTTTAATCTGATTCATTTGTTGTTTGAACAGTAAATCATTTGCTTGCTTGACCATGTTTCTCATAATAATTTCGTCTAACCCTACAAGATATTTTGAGAGGTCTTGTAGCTGGTCACCTGTAATATGTTCTTCATTGTCTTGCATATAATCAACAAAGCGTTGTTTGTATGCTGTTGTAGCTGATTGATTAGGTGCAATCTTCTCTCCGTCAAGGATTGCTTCAATATCTCTTTCTGCTTCTGACATAAGCTCTGCACTTCCGTACTCTGAAACATCAAGTAATTGTTTGATTGTATCTTCTTCAAATCCTGCAATAGTTGCTTGTAGCTCGTATGCTTTTTGCTGGTTCTGAATAGGATTGACTGCTTGGCTGTTTAGGAACGCAATCTTTGTTCTTTTTTCTACTTCTGATAATGTTGACTCTGCATTTGATGACTCGACCATTGTTCCAAACTTATCATCTTTTCTGAATATATCTCGTCTTGAAACATCAAACATCTCTACGCCATTTGGTCCAAGAATATCAATCGCTGTTTTCTTTACCAAGTGTTCTCGTACTCCATGTTCATATAGTTTTGCAAACCTTTTATATCCGAATGAGTATGACTTGTTAAGGAATCCGAATCTATCGGCAGAGTTAGCTTGATTTCCTTCATAGATTCCTACTTTGTCTTCGTCTGACATACCTTTAGCACCTGCTGTAACTCCTGACGCTTTCTCCTGAATAGAATCAAGTAGTGTAAATACTTCGATAGGTGTATTGATTGATGGTGTCATCAGTGTCTGTACTGCTTGATTTAGGTCTATGTCTTTGTTTACTTTGATATAGCCATCTCGTCTGTATTTTAATTCTGCAAGGTTTTTTACTGCTGATACGTTTACAAGTTTAGTAGGCTTAATTATCTGTTCTGCGTTATCAAGCATTTGATTGATTGAGGTAGCTTGAGCCATAAAGATTTCTCGAACGTAATCACAGAATGATGGTGTCCAAAACTCTGTAAGGTCTGGGAACGCCGCCCAAGACCAGAAAGGATATAGGTCTGATTCAAATATATCTTTCAAAGGTTCTACTCGTACAGCTGTTGCTCCGTCTTCTTGCAATAGTAGATAGAATCGTTCTCCTTCGTAAGTTGTAAACCACTCCCAGAACTTATACTTATTTACATCTCCAATCTCTTTGTTTTGTTTCCATACGTTAGTGTCGTATGTTCTGTTTTGTTTGTTTACTTGTTCTTGGCTCATTTCATCACTGTTTCCAGCTCCTTCAAGTAAGATATTAGTTTCAGTCTTTAGGTATATCTTATCTTTGATACCTTGTTTTAATTCATGGCGTGATTTTACTACTCCATAACTTCCTAAATAAAATGCTGATTCTAAATCAAGTCCACCTGCTGAAGGGTCAATAAGAAAATCATAAACGTCAATAGGTTCTAGGTTTGACTTATATACTCCGTCTGGTGATTCTGCTGAATAAGAATAAATAGAACGACCATAAATAATCGCTTGTTTCTTTCCTGCAATATCTTTAATATCCCAGCTGTTGAGTTCTTGGTCTGATGCACGTAATGCGTTCAGATATTTTACTCTTTTTAGTTGTGACTCTTTACGTTTAATAAACTTAAAAATAAGAGGGTTATCAATCTTTGAAAGCAAAGTATGTACGAATGATGACATTTGTCCCAAATCTACGTTAGCTCTTGCTGACGATTGATTGATTTTGCGTGAATAATACAAGTCTTCGTTGATTTTCCAGTTAGAAACCTTACCTTGCTTGTATTCTCGAGCAAATTCTATTTCTTTTAGTGCTTGCCTGATGATTAGTTGTCGTTTTTCAAAAGATATTACCATTTATGTGATTCCCCAATCACTTATTGTTATTAATACAAGTATTATACCATATTCTACATCCCAATCGACGGGTAAAGTGGTTCTTCTTCTTCCCAATACTCCTCAATTACCTCTTGTTCATGCGGATTTAGTGATTGAATAGCATATCTGACTGCATCAAGTGCATGGTCAAGCCCTCCTTCTGGTGTATTAAGAGTCTTTCCTTCTCTATCTTTCATCCAAGTGTAGTTTAGATATTCTTTATACAGGTTTACCGAACGTTTTGTTATCCAAATAGGTATTCCTTGTATTAATTGTATTCCTTGAGTGATACTTCCTGCACCTTTCTTGGCACCAATAACAGGTAATCCATAAGAAACCAACTCATCATTAGATTTAGGCTCTGAACTATCCGCAACAGTAAGTATGTCATCAAATAGTTTTAAGGCATCTGATATAGCTTTATTAGACATTCCTTTTTTGTACAGCTTTTCATTAAGAACATATCCTCCGTTATACTTGTATATATCTACAATAGCAGTAGGGTCGTTCGTATATCCGTAATCAAGCCCTCTACGCTCAAGTTTAGCCTCCTCAGGCACATCCTCAATACGTACCCAGCCATCGAATACTCTACCTTCATGGCTTGATGGTTCTCCTAGCCATTTTGTTTTATATAAAGCTGGTCTGTGAGCTTTGTCTGATTCCATTTCATCAAACATAACCTTTGGCATCCAGTCATATTTTATAGCAACATCATAGTTTGCGTTTATAATTAAAGTGTTTGGTCTGCCTTCTAGCACTAATCGTTTGTGTACTGGGTCTTCTTCATCTAGTCTGTTGTAAGTATAAATAATCTGTGAGCCTTTTTTACGAACTGTAGGTGTAAGGATTTCTATTGATTGCTCTGATACAGTTTGAGCTTCTTCAACCCAAGCTATGTCAATACCCTCAATAGATTTAACGCTTTGTTCGTTTCGTCTTAATCCTTTGAAAAGAAAGTCTGAACCTGTAATAGTATTTACGATAGCTTTATCTGTTACAACAAAATCGTTTAGCTCGTACAAGGCAATAAGGTCTGATAGTAATTGATGAGAACTATCTGTGATAGAGTTTTGAAATTCTCTAAAGCAACCCATACGCATCTTTTCTTGTCTTGCTCGTATTAAAAGTATTCTTGCTACTGTATGTGACTTTAACGAGAAACGACCGCCATAAACGGCAGCCTCTCTCCAGTCTTTATCTAACAACCTAGAGAACTCTTTAGGTATTTGTATCTTCTTCTGATTTGGCATTTATGATTTCAACTAATACAGATTGTATATCTTTACCATTGCTAGTAATATCAGACTTGCTTTCAGCTTTACCCTCTGCCATCTCCCATACTTTAATCTTATCTATTCCTTCAAAAAAGGCTTCTTTCTCATCATCTGTCATATTTGATAAGTATTTCTTAGCATAGTCTTTTAGAGAACTACCTTTTGGTCTTCCAGCAGGGTTACCTGACTGTCCTTTCTTAAACTGCCAAGGTTGTATTCTTAACGCTCTGCTTTCTGGTTGTTCTTCGCTTGATGTTTCAGTATCCATATATTCTATTATACCATATTAGATATTATTTGTCTTTGCGTGTTCAATCCTTGCTTCTGCTATTTTGCAATACTCTGGGTCAAGTTCAATTCCTATAAAGTCAAAACCTTCTAGTATGCAAGCCTTGCCTGTTGAGCCTGAACCCATGAAAGGGTCAAGGACTGTTCCTCCTTTTGGTGTTACAAGTCTTACTAGATATTGCATAAGGGAGGTGGGTTTGACTGTTGGATGTGAATTTTTATTTATAGATTGTTCTGCTCTTGGTGTTGGCTCTCTACCTTCTTCGTACCTAAACTCTGATGCGTTCATTCTTGCTGTCGCCTTCTTCTCCTCAAACACTCCCAGCCCCTCATTCCTATCTTTCTTTGAAGCCTTCGCACAGTAGAAGAAGCGTGAGGCTGAGCCTGAGTCTGCGTATCCTACTGTTTCTTGTGCTGGTGTCTCACTGACAGACCACGTTCTTCCGTTTCCATAAGGGTTTGCTTTGTTTTTTCTTATAGCACTTCCGACTTGCTTCGTATCAGGAAACAACCCTACCACCTCATCACTTCCGTCTAAAATCAGGTTCGAAGGAAACCTGCCTTGAGGGTGAGCATCTCCTCCTGGGTGTTCTGTTTGTTTGCCTAGTATTCCTCCGCTTCGCCCTCCCTTGTTTGGTGCAACTGATTTCCACGCTTCGCCCTCCACCCTACACCCATCTATATTTATCCCACCCGTTCCCCACTTCAATACATTCTCTGCGATAGTGCTTTCAGATAGTGGCTTTCTTGCCAGAGTCCATATTTCCACTGCAGGCTTTAGAGCAGTTCCAAATCCTGCAAATTCTTTAGATTTTTCTGTCTCGCCCATTTTTATTAAAGTTTTTTCTATATTGTGAGATTTTGGGAATCCTGAGCCAAATGCATGGTAGATGCAATCTCTAATTTCAAAACCAGCGTCTTCTATCGCAACCATTACTCTGTGATGTGTTCTACCAATCCCTGCAGCCAATAGATGTGAACCAGGCTTCATTGTTTTTAGTACAAGTTTCCAAAACTCTACATCGTCAGCAGGATTTCCATTTTCCCTATCAAACTCCTTACCCATAAAATTCAAAAGGTAAGGAGGGTCGCAAACTACTGAATCCATTGATTTCTCAGGTATTTTTTTTAACCACTCGTAGCTATCCCCTTGAAGCAAGTACATTTGTCCTTTTTCTGCGTTGATATTCCCTTGAGGCATTTCGGACACATTCAGAACAGTTACGCCCTTTCTTATCCTTTCGCTTGTATTCAAATCTTGAGTAGTCATGTCCATTTATGCATTTAATCTTAATAAAATGTGGCTTTGCTGTGATACCACGATTGATATTAACTTTCGGAGTAACAGCTTCCAAGTGGTCTGGGTTGCAACACGCTGGAACTCGACATAAGTGGTCAATATGATACCCTTTAGGGATTTCACCTTTTGTCCACTCGTAAGACAGACGATGAGTATAATATTTTTTGTTCTTAATGCGTATTTCACCATAACCAGACCCATTGTTTGAGCCAGTCCATAACCAGCAAGTTTTAGTTTTTTTAACCTTATTCCAAAATGTTTCCATAATCCCATTATATCACATATCCCATAAAGTATGCAAGTGTTCTCTGTTACGATTGCATCTACAGAGTTTTCTTCTAAAGTTTTTAATATTTCTAAGCTATCTCCGTTTATTATTTTCATATTATATCTTAAGGATAGAAAGCATTACGCTTACCTACAACAAAAGGTCTGTTGCGTATTCTGTCTATTAACTTTCTGGTTTTATAATAGTCTAGCTCTTGTTGTTTATATTTCTTGTTTTCTATGTCAACTAAATCACATTGTAGTTTGAAATCTTTGTCTGCACATTTTGAGCATAATGCGTAATTTAGTTTTTCAGCATTTCTATCACTGTAACTATAATCTTCTTTAGAAAATATATGTGAGATTACTTTGCTTTTATTAGTTATGTCTTCTCTGCATAAGAAACAGTGTACTTCATAGTTTATTGTCATATTATATCTTCACGTTTTAGCTTTCTAACTAATAAATCCACTCTCCTGCCTCGTATTTTTTCATGAGCACAGTGTATGAGTATTAGATAGTGAATAAAGTAATTAGTGTTCATTTTTATTTGTTTAACATTTTATTTTTTCATTAAAAGTCTTAATGCTTCTTTATGTTCAATAATATTTCCATAAAGAGAGCTTGATAGATTTTTTGCTGATTCTATAGCTACTTTTACTCTAATGTTTCCATCCTTTATGCTTTTGAGCTGTGTTTGGTATGCTTCTATTTCCATTAAAAGACGAAAATGTTTGTCGTTTAGATATTTCTCTACCCAGTTTTTTAATCCGTACTCGTCTTGTTGCTTATGGTGTGTTTGTTCGTGGACAATAAGATGTTCTGGTAAGTTTGTATTACTATATATCTTATGGTCATAAGCAAAGATAGCATTTGGTGTAATGTCAAAGTGTTTTGAGTATTCTTTTAGAAGTGGAAACTCTGACTGTGGGTAAAGTATCATATTTATTTCTTCTTTTTTGGTTTCAGTTTTGGTTTATATTGACATTTCATATTATTTCTTTGGTTTAACTACTGGTTTTGGTAATGGTGCTTCTTTTGGTTCTACGTGTTCTGCTGGAACTGGGTTTGTAAAAAACTCAACTGCTTCTGCGATTACTTTTGCATCTTTTAATTCAAATGCTCCTGCTTTGTTTGCTAATTGTACTGCTTGAATAAGAATACTTAATGCTTTTTGATTATCCATATATATATATATTATACCATTATTTTAATAAGTCTGCGAATTTTTCTCCTCGATAGTCTATTGTCATACTTACATTATACCATTATTCATGGAAATTTCCTACAAAACAATGCAAGGTTTCACGTCCTGTTGTTTTGTTCATTTATTATTCTTTATCTTCTAAATAACCAATAAAACCATTTTTTTGTGCCATATTATCTAGGTTAAAATTATTTCTTTCAAGATAATGTTTTGCATGAGGATTTTCAGGTAGCATTTCTGCCCATTTTTTTAATGTTTCATCAACGCCTTCTTCTCTTATCTCCATAAATAAATTAGCTAGTGTATCTCTTTGTCCTATTTGGTAAAATGTGTTTTTATTCATAAATTATTCTTTATCTGGTAATGGTTTGTTTAGGGAACGTATGTCAATTCCGATTTCCTCTGCACGATTTCTAAGGTACTGGTTTACTGTTGTTTGAAACGGAGTCATTTTTGCCTCTATACCTTCCATCATCATTGATTCCACTACATTAGCCCTTTCTTCTGCTACCCCTTCACTTCTCCCTGCTTCATAACCTAAACGAAACGATGAACCTTTTGCGTTTCTACCTTGTTCGTATGCTAGTGCTGTTTCTTTTTCTATGAAAGCCCATAGCTTTTTCATATCTAGCGCAGAAATTTCATCGCACAACTGGAATCTTTGATAAGCATCCTCGAACCTTTCTTTTGTTGTACTCTCTAGTGGCTCATCCTCTCTGGTTTCTAGCTGTATCTTATCTGGATTAAATGTTTCGCCACTAGGGAATCGAACACCATAGCGATGTCTGCCATAGAAGTCATCCATCCATGTTGCCTCGTGCCATTCGCCTGTCACTGGGTGTTTTGTTTGTTGTGAAAATGTACTCATAATGTATATCTATTTTAATTTATAATCGACAATTTGTATCTATGATGGGCTTGTGGGGGCAGATAAGAATTTAACCCTTATCTACTTGAGGTCTTAAGACTGCAGTGCATGAGCCTCATCATCGCTTTCGCTAACCCCATAAACCCACCATATTTCTTAATTTAATAACTCCCCAATAAACGTCTTTGTTTCTTCTGACTGGTCGTTGAAGTTGTCTTTGGATAGGTTCCAATTCATATCTCTGAAATGAAACATTAAGTTTGACCAATCGTTTCCTACATCTCCACTTTCTGCCTCTGAGTAAGTGATAGGAAGTCCCTCGTGTTTAAGGATTGCCAACATTACAATTGCTATTGTGATAGGTTTGCCGAGGATTTCAAAGAAACTTGAGTGATGAAAAACAAATCCAATATCTACTGTCCTTCCTTCTCCGTTTGTAAATAAAACTTGTGTGTTTGATACTACCACACCTTTCCCATTCAATTTATATTGCTCCTTCAAACTTTCACTTACACATATTACCTCACACCCCTCCTCTAAAGCCATACCGTCTGTCAACTCCTGTATTCGATTGATTGTTTTTTCGTGGTTCATATTATTTTAATCCTTTTAAGTGTTCTAATAATTTCAACCATTCTTCTTTATCCATTTCCATTCCGTAGTCTTCACATTCTTCAATATCTCTAATCATCACGCCGATTGTTTGCTTAGATAGTTCTACTTTCATAAGAGTGTTTACAGTATCTGATACTATGTAACTTTTTCTTCCTAGTGCATATCGTAGTGCTGATATGTATATGTTTTGTAGGTTGTCTGTCATATTATTCTTGAATTAACTGATACTTATTCCCTCCCACTGTGATTATTTCTTCTGGCTTTGGGGTGTATAGTGGGCGGATGTCTTCGATGCTATCTTGAGAAATGCTAGTACAGTCTGAATAGTATTTCTCTATTGCACAAGTCAATAAAAACTCGTCATCACGCCAACGATACCCAAACACTTCACACCAGAGTCCGTCCCATAAAACCATATCCCCCTCGCCCACGAGCCTGCCTTTGTATTCGATAGGGGTTAGGATTTGGAGGTCTGAATTTTTGAACCAGAAATAATCTGATTTGTCTTTGGTGTATACCGCTATTGTTCCATCATTGCAGGGATAGCTTGCTTCAAGCTCTTCACCCACCATTGCTTTTGTTTCTTTGTTTGGATAACGTGTATTATCCATTACTCGCACCATTGTCTTTAGATTGTTTATGTCTTGTAGTGATTTTATTTTCATGGTTTTATTAATTACAAATCCCTATTAAATTCCCCTCGATGTCATGGTTGTACTCGATACCATTTGCGACATTTCTACTAAAAAAAGCTACTATGATGATGATGAAAAATGCTGTGAGTAGTATGTGTTTTGTTTTCATGTTAGCTTATTTTATCAAACACATAACTTACAGCGTTTATCATTTCTTCTTTAGTAATATTTTTGTATTTTATGTCATCAATCGCCATCTTAATATCTTTGTATAATTGTTGCTCAACTTTATTTTTTGAATAAACTTTATTGTTTGAGTTATAATCAATTCCTTTTATTTTTATATTCATATAATTTGTTTACTACTTAACCTGTTAATATACTTATATATTAACCCTATCCCTTTAATAAGTCAACAAAGAATATTATTTAACTGTTGATAACTTTGGTCGCCCTCTTTCACGACCTGTCTTGCTTGGCTTTGAGCCTTGTTTACTGTAGTAGTCATTGTCTTTTCCATAAAGAGCACTCCAACGACGAAGCACTGATTGCAATTCGTTTATTATTGTTGTCTTTGATTCTGGTTCGAGCTTGATTAGCTCTCCTGATTCTATGATAGCTTTTACTGCTTTTTCTGTTTCTGTCATGTTACTGTAAATAATAGCTAATAATAATTCCAAATGTTCCCATACACCAACCTACTATGACTCCTACTAAAAAATAAAATTCCATATTTATAAATTGTTTAACTTCCATTGTTCTGCTAATCTTCTTTTTGTGTTTCTGTTGTATTACTTTATTATTATGTAATAAACTTTACCTTTTTACCCATTACTTCCATAAGACCTATATCTGCATTTGTACTTAAATTAATACCCATTATTAACTGGAAAAATTCAATAGGTAGTTCCAAGCTCTCTCTATCAGGATTTCTTGCACATTGATTTAATATAATCCTTTTAATTAAATCTTGTTCACCTATCTCTTTCCATTTGTTTGTATATTTACCCTTATTCATAAATTATCTAATTGCCATTGTTCTGATAAAATTTGTTTTACTTCTTTTTCTTCTCCTTGTGTTTGATGTCGGATAAGACATTCAATTGATATAGCGTCAAAGATTAAAGTTTCCCACTTATCTTTTGAGATACCGCTCTCAAGAAATGTTTGAGCGTGTAGTTTTTCTAGTATTCTGCGTGTTGCAACGTAGCGATACTTTATTAAACGTGCTTCTGGTGTTTCTATCTCCTTGAGAGTTAGGTTTCTTCTTATAGAGTTGTGATGACCTTTATCGCTTTTCATGATATTTTAGTAGTTCAGGATTTTCGTAAATGTTTCCTATTACTTCAAAATTATCAACCCCGTAAAAGCCTACTCTCCCTAACGACCAACCTGTTTCATTCCAAGTAACACTTGAGGTCTGCCCATCGTCAAATTGTTGTCCTAAATTAAAATCTTTTTTATAATAGTTTTCAATATCTTTTTTATTAGATTCAGTAACTGTTTCTATGTACACCCTATGGATTATATCCCCCTCATAAATCTCTACACCGTTTTTGTCTTTAATTCCTGTATATTGAAGCGGTATAAGATTTCCAAATACTCCATGTAAGAAATCATATATATAACCTTTATTTTCTAATATATCTTCCCACGAAACCATTCGCTTAGCACGTACTTCCCATCCTCGAAATTCAATTTTTCTCATACGATTGTAAATAACTATCTGATAATTCTTCACTGGGAAATGCTATATCTTCGCCTGTAAGTTGCCCTAGTGATAGCCTTAACTCATCCCAGATTTCGTTTAATTCTGGTGTGGTTAATTGCTCTGTACTTTCTTTACCAAATTTAGAACGTGCCATAGACTTTATGATGTCTTTTATCGAGTGCATTGTCGGTCGTACTTCAATGTTTTTTATAAAGGCATTGAGCGGTACATTGTTTTCAATAAGTATGTCGGCTAATTGCTGGCAACCTATGTGTAATGCACCTCGTTGTTTCTTTGGTAATGACATAATTAGAAGGGAATATCTTCAGGAGATGAGTCATCTACAATGCCATAATTGGCGTCTATTTGCTCTTGTGTGCTGTTGTTTGGTGTTTCTTGGGTGTTTGTACCATTGGATGGTTTATTTCCAAATTGAGAGCTTTCCACAATGATTTCAGTTTTGTACATTTTCTTTCCTTCTGCTCCTTCCCATGATGAAGTCTTCAAACGACCTTCAATAAGTAATTGAGAACCTTTAACCATGTATTGAACAATGGTTTCTGCTTGTCGACCAAAAACTACGCAGTTGTGGTACTCGACTTCTTCTTGTTTATTGCCCTGCTTATCTTTCCACGTTCGGTTTGTTGCTAGTGAAAAGTTAGCTACTTTTTCTCCCGATGGTAACGATTTGATTTCTGGGTTTCTTGTAAGGTTTCCGATGATTGTTGTTTTGTTTAGGTACATATAATTAAAATGTTAAGTCGTTTACTATTTTGTTAATTTGCTCTAGTTTACTTTTTTGGTACTCGTGGATTTCTTGGATTTCTGTTTCAATATCAAACCTAAATATATTGAATGATATAAGTTTTAGATTTTCTGGCATCCGAGGGTCGTACATTACAAAGTGTAATACCTCTAACTTATCGTTTACAATAAAATATTGTAGGATTTGTTCGTGATAATCTTTTGGGTACTGGTTTGTTAGTTTTGCTTCTATGTGTCGAGCCGATGAAAGACATTTTACTTCGATTGCACAATTTTCTCCCTTAAATCCATCAGGACTGATTGCGATACTTGGGTTATCTTCTCTTTCCCAAATTACTAATGAAGTGTCAAATAGTATCCCTGTTTGCTCGGTGTATTTTTCTATAGCCTCTTCTTCTAGTCGTATACCCCTATCCATTGGGTTTTCATCTTCTGCTGTTATCGCAATACGTTCTGCGATAATTTCATAGTACCCTATCTTTTCACCTGAACCACGTTTTACTATAATATCTTTTAATCGCGAACCTGTGATTTTACCTCTGCGACCATCTAGCCATTCTTCTTTTGTTTCAAACTTTTTTACTATCATATTAATTTAATGTAGTTTTTAATTTGTTTTTATAATCCTCGACCTGCTTTTCTTGTATCACTGAACCAAGTGACGACCAACATTCTTTTAGCTCATCTTGTGTTTTACAGTCATCTAATTTATCAATAGCACATTGGATAGCCTCTTGCTTTTTACTTTCTTGATACTCGTAATATTCTTCCATTTCTTCTCCTGTGGCAACTTCTCCATCGGCTGAATATCCAAGAAGTGCCAACGCTCTACCGACTGAAATTGTTTCTAACTTTTCAAAGTCTTTTTGCCCTGCTTTAACTTGTAGAGCGTGACCTGTTGCATCTGCTGAAAACTCATCTGCTTTATCTTTAATAATAAAAGTTTTGAACATCATCATTCCACCTTCTTGCGGTATTGGTGTTGTTACAATACTTGCTCTTGGGTTTTCTGTCCTAAATGCTTTTAATCGTTCTGATACTTTTGCATATTGAGCACCTCCACCGATTGTAGTTGTTTTAACTTTTGTCATTTTGTTGTTCTAAATCTGATAATGGATTATATGGTTTATATGAATTTGCTTGTACGACTTTTTCAAATTCTTGTGCCCATTTTTCTACTGTGTCGCTAATCATATATTTAGAATTTCTTAAACTTATCCCAATCAGTAAAACCATTTATACAGTCAGGGCAATCTATAAAGTCTTTGTCTTCTCCGTAGCAGGTCTGCAATTCTCCATCTCCGTGACAAGTTTCGCAAGTGTTCTCTGCTATAACTTCCATTACTCCGTATGTATCTAAAATCATATTGATTGTTTTTATTAAAGATAGGTTACGATTTCCCTATCTATTAAGAGTATAGCCTATCCCTTTTATAAAGTCAATATAAAGTTGTGGAAAACTATTCCCTATTTGGTAATAACTTTTCCATAAAAGATAAAAGGTCATATTTATTTATATATTCTTTAATATCTATTCCGTTTTTATATACAACTTCGTTAGATAAGGTATTAGTGTTTATCCCTATTGTGTTTTTTATCATTTCTTTAACTATCTCCATTATCTGTTGCTCTCTCCTTTCCACAATAGTAATTCTTAAAATAACTAAAGCTTCACTTAATTGCTTTTGTGCATCAGTATTATTGTTTAGTAATATCTGTAAAGGCGAACCCTCAACAAAAGTAAGTATTGTGTCGCTTCCTATTTCTTCTATTTTTGTGTCTTTCATATATCTTTACTAATTACTTTTTAATGAATTTCTTGTTTTAGTGATGCACAATTACATCTTTTACATTTAACGCATCCTAAAATTACTTTTGGTGTTGGGTAATGGTCTGCGTTTGAATATATATATCTACTCCAATCGTGTTTGTTTAGTAAACAGAATATTCGTGAAAGTTGGAAATTGTTAACACCATTATAAGTACCGCTAAACATAAAAACAATTGCACGCAATATTCTATTAGTTACCAAAACATATACGTCTGGTTGCCATTTGTGTAATACTGGTCTTGATTTCCAAATTTCTGTATCAATTATTTTCTTTATTTCTTTCCTATAGTTACGTGGATGAATTACTTGTCTTTGTGATGTATAACCACATCTTTTACACTCAACTTGTCCCACAATTACGTCTGATGTTGACATAGGGAGTGCATCTATAAACATAAGTTTATTCCAATCATGCCTATTGAGTAAGCAAAATATTCGTGAAAGTTTGAAATTTGAGCCATTTGTATAAGAGCCTCTATACATAAAGATAATCGCACGTAATATTTTATTAGTTACCAAGACATGTACGTCTGGGCGTAGACTACTTAGTATTGGTATTGATTTCCAAATCTCTGTATCGCTTATTATCTTCATTTCTTTCCTATCTTTATACATATATTTATATTAATTTCTTTATTAAGGTACTACCCAACTTTTGCTATTGAATAGCTTATGGTTATTAAAATATGTATCGAACATCGTGCAATACATATACAACTAGCTTTATAGTTTATATTATTACTTTACTTCTCCGATGCTTATCAAATGGCAGGCAAGAGTTGGCAACTTGTTTATCCTGCTTTTCCATAAGAACCTGAAAATGTAACTATCAGATTGGTTTTAAGAGCGTAACCTGAAAGCTCTTTTGATGTTTCGATTTTTAAGGTAAACAAAAGCACACCTAAAAGGCGTGCTATAATTCTATACTTTCTACTGCAACCGCAGTCTCATGACTAGACAAGACTTGGTTGCGGGTTGCATGAGAAAATATACAATTGTCTGTTTGTCTAGTCATACATAAAGTATAACATACTATTTCTTTTTTTCAACCTTTAGACTGTGGAAAAAGCAAACTGTAAAATTATAACCTTTGCTATCGTCACAGCTCATACACTTATCCCAAAATGGTGCGAGTTCAGAAGTTGCTACATGACCTAGTTTAATAGCATATAAGCTATCTTCCCAGGGTTTTATATATCTTTTGTCTATAGGTAATTTATATGTTTGAAATTGTTTCCATTCTTCTTTTCTGATAAACTCTGGTCTGATACGTTTGCCTCTCCATAACCAAAAACGATACAAGTTATCTTTCTTTTTTTGAGCTTCCAGTTTCTGTGCAAACTGCTGAACCCAGTATTGCCTAGAATTAGTTATGTTACTAACTGGTTTTTTTACTTGATAGTTTTTTAGATAATTTCCAAGTTCCACGTTTCAAGTATATCAGTTTTTATTTGTCATCTATTTTATATCTGTGGATAAAGAAAAACCACTCTCGCCAAAGAAATGGTTTTTCTGGAAATTATTATTCGCCAATTATCTGTAGAAATTAGTCAACTTCAAGAAGATATTTGGTACTTATAGTATAGCACATTAAACTTTATTTTCACATATAAAACTGTGGAAATCTTCTATAGCTTTTTTCCACCACTCCATTATCCACATCTGCTCTGTTTCAAACGATAAAGGGTCATCCCATCCGTTTATTTCTTTATATAAAATAGATGCGTCTATATACTCAGCATGTTCTATGCTAAATTGTTCCATTTTTTCTATTATGTATTTATCTTTAATATCCATACTATTTATCGTCAGAAATAACAGCCGTTAAGTAGCACTCGTTACAAATTACTTTACCTTTAACAAGAAATTCTCCTTTTAATTTCATTTTGTCTATATCTTTTTTACACTCTTGGCACGTTTTAATTGTTTTCATATTCTAAAAAGTTTACGATGTCTTGTTCATTTCCTGCTTTATATAATAAAATCATTCTTTCATAAAAGAATATATCTGCTTTAACTATTTTACCTCTTAAAGCAAGTATTTCTGATACTCGTTCTTGTCCGTATCTTTTAACCATAGCCAGAGTATAATTAATCTTTACGTGCTCTTGTCTATATCCACAGTTACAGCCTCCGCTTTGTCCGTGCATATTGTGAGGGTGGTATCTTAAAGTAGCACCTCCTGTACTTGATGGTTCAAAGTGTCCGCACTGAAATTGAGCACCTGATGTATACTTTCCACAGTCAAAACAATTACCTCCAAATTCGTAATCGTTAATACTATCTCTGGTTCGTATATAGTCATGAGAAAGTTTCTCGAGTTCTTTTTTAGCTCTTTTCACTCTTGCAGGCATTAAGTCACGCTTTAATTTAGTCCTACAAGGCTTTGTGAGGCTCGTAGAGAGCTTTGATTTGCTTTTTGGGGTAGTTATAGCTTTACGCTTAAAACCTGTCCTAGCGAGCTGTTTTGTGCCTCTTGATAACGGAGTTTTTCGTAACATAAGATTATTTATATTATACCACATTTAACAATAACCCCCTAAATTATTCAAGGGGGTTATATGTAATATCCAGTATTCCATCGCCAGCGGTCTTCAAGAGCTATCCAGTCACTAAGTAAAATTCTTTGGACTGTATAATCTAAAATGATAATCTTGTTGTCGACAACGTCTACTTGGCAACCACACATTGAGCATGATGATTTCAAAAGGACAAGTCCATTTTCTGTTCTCACAAATTCAAATAGGTGTGGTGTATATCCGCTTTTAGCAGAGCTTTCGCAAGTGTAAACTCGATAACATTTTTCTTTCCCTTTATAGAGAATAAATTCGTCACCTTTTTTTGGTCTACCTGCTTTTTTGCAATCTTCGCAATAGGCTGTTCTACTTATCATGTTTGAAAAGTTTATACAGGATGATTAGCGTGTACAAAACTACAGATACAAGCATTACTGCTACTACTATCGTTGGCTTTTCCATTAGTTCCAGTAGATGAAAGGGTTAAAACTTTCTGGCGGTGTGTATTCATTCAACCGCTCTTGTATATCTATGTCTACTCCGTATCTATTCAAGATACGTTCTGCGAGAGCCTTGTGTGTTAAATCAGTTTCAAGTTCAAAGCTCCGTAAAATGTAGGCATCAATTCTGGTCAACAATGATTCGCTTGTTTTCATGTTTTCTTGTTGTTGTAATGTTCTTCAACGTAAAATCCGATTATTGCTATTACTACGATTATTGCTAGGTCTGGCATTTCAATGAGTTTTTGGTTCTACTAAATTATACCATAAAAAGAAAATCTATAATACTCTGAATGTAGGAGGCAAAGATTTGACTCGGTGGAGTGTCCCATATTGGGAATCATTATATTCTCCACGACGAGTATAGTCACTTTGCATGTCGCTAAAAATTGAAATGTATAATTTAAGACACTCAAATATCTACGTTATGCCCACTAAGATGCAACTTATTGTGGCTATTAGTGTCTACCTATTCCACCACTCCTACATTCAAGGTACTATTAGATTCACTGATGGGGAAGCTCTTAGGGAATCGAACCCTTAGAATTTTCAGTTGAGCATACTGTTTGAACCATCTCCACGACAGGAATCGAACCTGTAATCTTGACCACAATTCCCCCATCAATGAACCTTCTATCTAAAGAATACTATATAAAAAAAGTTATGCAATAATAAAGCTGTGTATAACCTAGAAATAATTCGTGAGCCTACAAATTTGTCCTTGTTCTTTATGATGTATAAATCCTTCAATAGCTTTTGGAGAACCTACATAACCAAGTTTAGTGTGCCATGAATCACTTGAGCTTGGAGAACGTAAATATTCCACAGTTGCACCTTGATAGTCTTTTCCTGACATCCATTTGAATTGTATTTTGTGGTGTAAGTGATGAAGATAAATATATCGATAACTAGTATCAGCCCACATATGCTTTGCTTCTGAAGCCATGAGTAAGGGCATATCTTGAGATTTTGCACCATCTCCGTGTGAAGTACAGATAAGATTTTTTCCGTACTGGTAATATTTTCTATGCTTTATAGAGATTTCAAAAGTTACGTTCTTATTATTTCTGAACCATGATTGCAAAGTATCAGCTAACATAAACCCTGTCATATAGTCATGGTTACTAGGATTAAAAACAATATGCACATCAGCTTCTGTGATAAGCATTTCTACTATTTTAATATATAGGTCTTTAGCTTCTTTGAACATCTGCCACCACATTCCGTCTGTGTCTTGTGGTGTTCCACCTGTTGTTTGTCTGTTAGTAGTATCAGTATGTATTATGTCGTTTCCAATAACAAGCATAATCTTTTCTAAAGGAAAACCAGATGATTTGCGTAATAATCCTTCGACGCCATCAATACAGCGTTGCTTTGCTATTTTTATATTATATGTTTCTCCTGTTTCTTCTTCTACTGAAAGTTTTCCTATATGAACATCGGCTGGGTCAATAACAAGTAAGTGTCCGTCTGTTAGTTTCTTTCTTTTAATGTATGTAAACTTTGGAGAATATGCTCTTAATTCTTTTATCAAATCATCTCGCATCTTTTCATAGGTGACTACTTTATTTTTTGCGAATATAGAAAACTGTTCTGACTTGAACCAGAAATGTTTTACGTCTTCAATATTAATACCATTACGTTTACAAGTTTTCTCTAGTTGACAAATTGCTTGTTCAGAAGTTTCTTGATTGTTTTCTCGGTAAGAGTTGATACCACAGCCATGAGTCCTGCGGTATCTTTTTTCATAAGCATTTTCTGATACTCCGCATTCTTCAGCTCCAGTTGGGTAACTAACGAATGGGTTCTCTTTAATATACTTATTGGTTTCCACAAAGTGTATTATAACATAATTTGTACTTATAGTCTTGGTAACTGTGTATAACTATAAACAAAAAGCCAGTGATGAACTGACTTAATGTTTCTTGATTACACTTTCGTGTAAGGAATTATACTAGCATTTTATTCACAGCCAACGCAAATATTTTCTGGTTCCGACGGGTCGTCATTACTCATACTTTTTACAAGTGCTTCTGACTCTTGTTTCTTTTTTCGTGCGATTTCTAATGCTTCGGGTGTTATTGTGATTTGCATATATTATTCTTTATTAAACTCTGCTAATGTTATCCATTCACTAAAGCGTGTATATATATCGTTTATATCATCTACACGCTCACCTTTGTAAAAGAATCCATCTAGTGATATTTTTAATATTTCTTGTTCTTTTCCTTCATGTATTGCGTGAAACACTATAGTATTTGGTTCTGGTGTAAAGTTTATTGAGTCACTTTCTTTAACTGTAATGTCGTTTTTATTCATATTAATAGTGTTTGTTATTTATAAAAACTTCTGAAATGATTTACTGGAATATGCTCCCCAAGGTTTCCATCCACTCTCTTGATATATCTCGTACGCCTTTGATATATTATACCTTGCATCTTTTAATTTTTCAACATCATCGTGAACACAAGCTACTTGGAATAATCCTGATGAGCCTTTGCATCCTCTGTGTGCCTCTGGGTTGACTACATTTTTATCTCCTCTACTTTCTGCCATCATAATAGCATACGCAATATCAACATCCCAGTCGTACATCGAAATATAGTCACGATAGTTATCGGAACAAGATTTCTCATCTACCGCGATGTCGCAAGAAACATTATGTTCTGCGATAACTGGTTTTGGTATTATGACTATTAGTATTCCAATAAGAATAAAAATAATAGCCTTGTAGATTATGTTTTTCATTACTTAGGAATTTAGCTTTCCTAAACTGTCCGTTTCTGTCTTTACTGATGGTCTGATAATGGTCGAGATACTTCTCGACCAACATCAAACAATCAATTACTTCTTACGTTTCCAAAACTTAGGGTATCCGTTGAGAGTCCAAGTTAGAGCAGAAATTACCATGACTGCTGTGATGATTACTTTAATCATCGGTTGAGAATTTTACTAATTTCTCCTACAACAAGACCGATAAATGTTAGTGCTGTAATGTTTGCAAGTGTCTTATAATCAAGAGAAAAAATATCTCCTACTTGTAAGATGTACGCTAAACACGCTACTAACGCCATACCTCCTGACCTCCATATAAGCGACTTCAATCTGTTTTTTAATTCTATATTCATATCTATATTATAACATTTTTACGATTAAAAACGTATTGACAATGACCACTGCAATACTTTTTATCACGAGTGGATATTATCTCTTTATTACATGAAATACAGTTACCTTTGAAAGATAAAGGTTTTGGTTTGTTTTTAGATTTTAGCATAGAGAATATAATCAGCTATTTTTTCCATGTTCTCTCCTGATAACTTTTGATAGTTTACAATATGTCGCAAAAACTCTGCTTTACACGCTATGCAGATTGTCCTTTTCATAGGTACTTCTGAATCGCATATTCTGCAAATAGTTTTGTTGTATACAGGAGATGTTATTATGTTAGACATATTTACAGTATAACAGAAAAATCCACAATCACTTGTGGATAAACCTGTAATGGGTGGAGTAAGTCTTAATCCCTCTAACGTGGTAACTGCCTCGCCCAATATAACCATCATGCTAGTTCTTCATAATTAAAAAATGCAAGAACGTGGCAACTTTGGTTTCTTTAATTTTGTCCGTCTATCATGTCTGTATAAATACATTATACAACATTTTTCCAGTTAATAATAAAATTAATCTGTTGATAACTAGCTATATAATTTAGCAATAAATTCTCGTGTATTCTTTCCTACAATGCCATCAATAGAAAGAGAGTTTTTCTTTTGAAAGTTTCTTACTCCTGATTCGGTTACTGCACCAAATATTCCGTCAACGATAGTTTTCTGCGGAACACATTGTTCGTATTTCAAAACGTCTTGCAACATCTTGACTTGATTTCCTTTTGAGTTTCTCCGTAATGTTTCTGTGATAAGTACTTTCGGCTTTTCAATATCTGGAACATTAGGATTATCTTGCCATACCTTTGAGAAGTCATCAACGTATGCACAAAAAGTCATGCGTGGGAGATATGCTTCGTCTATAAATCGAAAGCCTTTAATTGTAGTATTGAGCATAGATGAGTCAAGAGAAAACATACCTGCCTTGCCTTTGTATTTCCCTGCTTGTACTCCTGTGATACTGTGATGTACAAGGTCGGTCTTTGATGTAGAGATTTTAGGCTCTGGTGTCCATTCATTACGAGGGAACCTGTACCACGTCATAATCGGCTTGTGTAGCTTGTTCTTAACGCTTGAGTTGATATACGCCATCTTCTTCATATCGAACGGCACAAAGGCAAATCCAAGCCCTGCAAACGCTTTGGCTACTCGTTTGAAGTGTGGGTGTTCTACTACCGCATTGATTTGTCGCTCGTTCATGTTCTGCGACTCCATAAGCATTTCAAATAACGCACCGAGGTCTTTGTTTAATTCTAGTGCATTGATACCAATCATACCTCCGTAAGGTTTGTTACTTCTTCGGTTGTAAATAAAAGATGATGATAGTTCGTGCCATACTCCTGTTTCTCTGTAGATTTCTATTGACATCATCATAGCTAAAGTTTGAGCAACGCATGATGAGCTAGTGCTTTGGTTAGGTGCTTTGAAACCTTTTACCTTGAGCAAGTGTATATCATCAAACGTCATGTCCTGTACGTCATCGCCTAGTGCTATATTTTCCCAGTCAATAAAAGCTGATGATTGCCAGTCTTTCGCTTTATCTTCTTCTGAACGATTGTCATCGAGTGCACCTGTAAATGTTATTTTTTCCATATTATTTCTGTTGTATTACTTCTTTTATTTTCTTATAAAGATGTTGTGGCATAGGATAACCCTCCTTGTCAATATTTTCCATGATTGAGATAAGCTCTGTAAGTGCGAGGAATATCATTATCGTTTTTGCAATAAATAAATCCGTTCCGATAACAAGCTCTGTAAAATAGCCTGCTGATACTACCATAAAGTATAACACGAATTTCCATGCTGTGCGGAATATTTTTGAGGACTTTATTGGTTCGCCAGTATGATGTGCCGCAGAAACCCCTGTAATGAAGTCAAATATAATAAGCATGAACAAGCCTACAAGTAGTGGTCGAGAAATATCGCCGAAGTGAAATTGTACGAGTATTCCGATAACTGCCCCTACACATTTTAGAGCAACATCAGAACACGCTTCAACGAAATAGTTTCCAGTACCTTGTATCTTGTCGAGTGCCATATAATTATTCGTACTTAGCAAGCTCTATCTCCATTTCTAATTTGTGAGCTGTTCGTCTTTCAATTTCTGAAACATCATCAAAGATAGATTGTTTAATCCGTTCAACTTCTTTTGACTTGTCTACTTCTTGCACTTTTTCAAGAATAGAATCATCTTCTACACTTACACGCATGAATGATTTTAATTCTTTTGGTACTTCTATGTAAACTTCTTCTTCTCTTGGTATTGCGATTTCCATATATTTAATATAGTTATTTAATAATTCTTTAAGCTGACACCCAGATTGTACCATTAAAGAAAACTGGTACAACCACTGCTCCACCACCTGTTAACGCTGTGTTATACGTTGGTGTAGTTGCATCTGTTACAAAGGCTTTCATACCTTGTGTTCCTGTTGGGAGAGTTGCTACTGTATAACCTTTTAATATTACAGGTAAGTTGGCAGTGATTGATGTAGTGCTAATAATTAATGCTGGAGTTAAAACTGAACCACTGAAACTTCCAATAAAGACACTACCATTTTCACTGTTACCTATACCTGCACCAATCATAACATCTCCACCGATAAAGTCTGCACCATCATAAGAGCCACCGAATGTGGCAATTATTCCACCTAATGCTTCGCTTCCTCCTGTTTGAGTAGCACTTCCTCCTAGCATATAGTTAGCACCTGCTTCAAGTAAAACCCAACTTGTAGCGTCTACAACTTCTATATTTCCACCTGACAGAGAGTTTTCTCCTCCATACGCTTCAGATGAAGATGTACTTGCACCCGCCTGACGAAGTCTAGCACCAGTAATAGTATTTCCTCCAAGAGTTATTGTACCAGTTTGTAGTGAGGCTTGTGCAGTATCCATATCGGTCGCAATAGTTGCGATTGTCCTATCTGGTGTAAGTATTTTTAATTCTCCGTTGATACCTGTACCATTTCCTAGACTTCCTCTTATTTCAAATCTTTGTCCGTCTGTGTTTAATGTTGCTCGGTCTTCTGCTTTAAGAAGCATAGGTGCTCCACTTAATGATTTTACAATAACACTTTCCAATGTTGTTGCTCCACCTTGAAAAAGAAAACCTTGTAATGCGGGTGTTGAACCTACAGAACCAAATGTTGTATATCCTGTACTACTTGAATTTATAGCCAAATAATTATTTGTATCAAAACCAATTCTTACAGCTGTTCCTGCTGTGTCTATAACGTGGAGTCTTGCGTTTACTGTTGCACTGGTACCAATACCTAATCCTGTTGAAGTAAGTCTTGCTCTTATAGATGCACCAGTAGAGAAATCAAATCTTTCGTTTGTATGGTCGTAAGTTATTTGACCAACAGTTTCACTACCAAAATCTCCAAAGTTTACAATTGAAGAACCTTGTGTACCTCCGATAATAGATATTTGTGATACAGATGCTGTGGCACTCGTTCTTGAGAACATAGCTACTGTGTTTGCACTGACAGATGGCAGTGTACCTGCATCCCCCGCAAATCTGAAATATGGATTTGTTCCCGTAAGAGCGAAAGTGGTTATTCCTGTTGCTGATACTGTAGCAGATAAACGATTATTGACATCAACACCAAATCTTAATTGAGGAGTTGTTGATGAACGTAATTCTAATGTTCCATATTTAATATCGTTACCTACTTGTGTAAGAAATTGCTTTGCCATTGGTGCAGAATAATGACGAATACCTAATTGTGGAATCCAAAGCACGCTATTACTTCCATAAGATGGGTCAAACGAGAAGTTTGTCAAAACAAATCTTGCGTATCTCCAAGATGTTAGAACGCTCGGAGAGTTAGGTGTAGCATTTCCTCCCATCCAAAGAGATGGAATTTGTGATGATGTTGAAA
>Ga0209702_10002239_pt1 | contig 34606 bp, 26 predicted proteins | sample FRY01_FD_187210 | JGI IMG/M metagenome (GOLD analysis project Ga0209702, IMG submission 187210) | Freshwater microbial communities from Lake Fryxell liftoff mats and glacier meltwater in Antarctica - FRY-01 (SPAdes) (version 2) | ecosystem: Environmental > Aquatic > Freshwater > Ice > Glacier...
CCTAAATGACAACCGTCGCATTCTAAATGGTTTACTCTCAGGCATCGTCGCCGAAGCGAAGATGTCTTCGAGACCTGTTTTGGTATCCTGCTATCCAGTTTTCAAGGAGCGGCTTCGAAGGGTTGCTTCGAAGCGATTTGCGGAGTCTGCTTTCTTCTTCCGCTGGCGTCAACCGTTTTTTTCGGTGTCTTCCGTTTCCCCGTCGGCGGCGTTTCGTTCCGTCGGCGGGGTGGCGAGTTGTAGCCGCAGCGCCGGTGGAGTCAACGCCTTTTTGTCGGCCCGGCTGCGTTTTCTTCGAAGGCGCTGACGACCGATCGGCGGAGGCTGCCGAAACTACGCTACAATCGCGATTCGGCACGGCGGCCCTCGTTGACACGGGGCAAGCGCATCCTTACGGTGTCGCGACTTCTTGGAGCCTGGAGACGATCATCATGGTGAATCGAACAACGAATCGGTCGGCCGCACGCGTGGCTGCCAGTATGGTCGCGATGACCATCATTATATGGGGCGGGGCCGGATGCGGTGACGATCCCAAGCCGAGCGACGGGGATGCGTCCCTCGCCGATGGGGACGACGGTGGCGTTCCGACGGATCCCTGGGCGGCACCGGAGGAGAGCGACGACTGGCAGATCTTGCATGGCTACCGCGGGCGCCTGCCCTCGAACTCAAACGAGAGCGAGCTCTGGAAGATCGACTCGGATGGGAAAAACCCGCTTGCGCTCACTGAGTTCGGTGGGTTGAAGGACCTCGATCCGCCCCTCACCTGCCGATACGGATGTTTCGTCTCGCACGATCTCAAATGGATCGTCGTGGTGACGGGACCGCCAACGGCCGACGGCTTTAGCCTCGCCCTTGGCAAGTTCAACGCGCAGCAGAAGGTCGCGATCTTGAAAGGGGGCGAGCTCGCGGGGATCGTAGACTTCGCCTTCGCTGGCGATCGCTTCTTCTATTCGAAGAAGTCGACGTGCGTCGGACCGAGCTGCCAGTACGCCTTTAGCGTGATCGAGCTCCAGGACAACGTCAACGCGTCCCTACCCTTCCTCGACTTTCCCCTTCAGGCCGAGCTCGAGGGTTCGACCTACAAGGGCCGCTTCCGGGTGTCGCCGGACGGCACGACCCTCGTGATGCTGCGCACGACCATCCGCAGCGTCAACGTGTACATGTGGAAGGACACCGTCGGCCTCGTCGAGCTCGACTTCCTCTGCAAATACGGCACACGCGACAACTGTACGGGGACCGGATCGGAGTACTCGGACACCGACCCGATCGCGATCAGCCCCGACAATCGTTGGGTGGCCTTCTTCGCGTTCGCCGACAAATGGCACCGCATCCACCTCTACGACACCCAGAACCCCGGCAACGTGATCTCATCGATCATCGGATCTGTGCCCTCAGGCTCGTTCATTGAGAAGGTCTGCGATGCGGGCGTGCTGGCCAGCTGGCAGTGGCAGCGGACACGAGCGGACGCCTTCTTCACGGCGGACGGCGAGGAGCTGATCTTCCTCGGAGAGAACGCGTGCCCCGTCAACGGCGTGGCGCCTCCGAAGCCCGCTACGGACATCTATCGGGTCAAGACGGCCAAGATCCTGACCGGCCTGCCGCTGACCGCGGCTGACGTCTTCAGCGTGACCAAGAACGCGCCTGGCGACGTCACCCTCAACCGCCGGATTGATTCGTTCACGCTTAGCCCCGATGGTGCGACGGCGGTCTTCGTGGCGACCCCGACCTTTGACCAGAGCGGAAACCTGATCGCGGACGGTTCGGCACGCCAGCGCAACGATCGCGAGGTCTTCCGCGTGCGCCTTGACGGATCGAATATCCGGCAGCTGACCAACGATCTGAGCTTCGCAGCCGAGTCACCCGCAGTGATCCAAACGCCATAGAGAATCGTAGCGCGGCTGTCAGAGGGCCCGGCCGTTGCGCCGGGCCCTCTCGTTCTAGGCGGCCTCTTGGCTGGTCGGTTGAATAGAAAAGGCCCGGTAGAACCGGGCCTTTTCTATTCAACGGGTCGTCGGACGAGGACTCAGGCGCGGGCCTGTTTCACCTTCTCGACGAGGTCCGGCAGGACCTTAAACGCATCGGCGACGAGACCGTAGTCCGCCACCTGGAAGATCGGGGCGTCGGGATCTTTATTGATCGCGACGATCGTCTTCGAGTTCTTCATGCCGGCGAGGTGCTGGATGGCGCCCGAGATCGCGATCGCGATGTAGAGCTTCGGCGCCACGACCTTACCGGTCTGACCGACCTGCATGTCGTTTGGCACCTCTTCCCACGCGTCGACGACCGCTCGGGTCGCGCCGATCGCGGCACCAAAGGCGTCTGCCACCGGGTTCATGGTCTTCCAGAACGTCTCGCCGTCCTTGAGGCCGCGACCACCGCTGACCACGACATCCGCCTCGGTGAGCTCAGGGCGCTCGCTCTCGGTGATGTCGAAGTCGACGAAGCGCGCGCCGTTGCCGCCGTCGCCGGCCGTGAGGGCCTTGACCGCGCTGGTGCCGCCCGACTTCTCGGCCGAATCAAAGTCGGCCACGCGGACGCTGATGACCGTCTTCGCGGTGTTCGAGCGCACGGTCGCCAGCACGTTGCCGGCGTACATCGGGCGCTTGAAGGTCTTGGCAGCGGCGTCCACGAGGGCCGTGCAATCCGCGACCATGCCTGCGCCGAGGGCCGCCGCCACGCGGGGCATGACGTCTTTTCCGAAGGTGCCCGCAGGCGCGATCACGTACTCCGCGCCGGTCTCGGTCGCGGCTGCGACGATCGCGGCCTTGTAGGGTTGGGCGAGGTAGTTCGCGTAGGCCGCGCCATCGACGGTGAAGATGGTGTCAGCGCCGTAGCCCTGGAGTCCGTCAGCGACAGCGCCGAGGCCTTCGCCGACCGCGACGATGTCGAAGGCGCCGCCGATCTGACGCGCGAGAGTAATGGCAGCCAAGGTGCTGCGTTTCAGCTGACCGGCCTGCTGCTCGGCCACAACGAGTATCTTTGTCATGTCGTTTTCCTTTGCAGTCGCAATCAGTGATTTAGAGGACGCGCGCTTCGTTCTTCAGTTTAGACACGAGCTCGTCCACGGAGGCGACGATCACGCCAGCGGTACGCTTCGGCGGATCCTCGAGCGAGATCACTTCGATCTTCATCCCAAGGTCCGTGATCCCGAGCTCGTCGACCTCGAGCTCCTCGATGGTCTTGCGCTTGGCCTTCATGATGTCCGGCAGCTTCGCGTAGCGGGGCGTATTGAGGCGGAGATCCGCCGAGATGATGGCCGGCATCTTGAGCGCGATCGTCTCAAGGCCACCATCGACCTCGCGGGTCACGGTCACTTCCCCGGCGTCCTCGTCGATCTCGACCTTGGACGCGAAACACGCCTGCGGCAGCCCGAGGTACTCGGCGACCAGCTGCGGCGTCTGGTTATTGTCGCCGTCGATGGCTTGCTTGCCGAAGAGGAAGATGTCGGGTTTTTCCCTCTTCCAGATCTCGGCCAGGATCCGCGCGGCGAGGTCGGAGTCGAGCGCCTTGTCCTCGATGTCGACGCGAATCGCACGAGCGGCGCCCATCGCCAAGCCGGCGCGGATCTGCTGTGTCGAGTCCTCGCTGCCGAGGGTGACGAGGACGACTTCGGCGTCGTGGTCGTCGCCGATCCGGATCGCTTCCTCGAGGGCGTTCTCGCAGAAAGGATTTGCTTTGTATTCCACGGACGACTCGTCGACTGCGCTCTTGTCAGCAGTCAGCTTGATGCGTGCATCGGGGTCGATGACACGTTTAAACGCGACCAATACCTTCATGACCGTTCTCCTTTGATTGACGAAACATTTGGCTCGGACCGCTTGAGCAGCCCGGATAGAAACAAGTGTGTGACGACCCGGCTTGCCTCGGGCAGAGAGTCCTCGCGGCCTCCCATCGCCCATTCGAGGGCCAACTCGTCGATGGTCCCGAAGATCGCGCGCGCCACCGTGCGGGACGGGATCGTGTCCGTAAAGAGGCCCGCGCGCATGCCGTCCTCGACGATGCGGGCGATGATGCCTAGGTAGCGCCCAAAAGGCTTCATGTCGGTATTGCGCATGAACTTGGAGCTCTGGCGCAGCTCGACCGTGATGACCTCTGCGAGGGCCCGGCTCTCGGCGACGGACTCGAAGTGGACGCGCACGAACGTCTCAAGGCGCGTGATCGGGTCGGTGATTCCGACTAAGCCCTCTTCCTGACGCCGAAGGATCTCATTCATGGCGTCGATGAAGACCTGAATGAGGATGTCCTCTTTGTTTTTAAAATACAGGTAGATAGTACCATCCGCGACAGCCGCTTCGCGGGCAATCTGGGACACCCGAGCGTTGTAGAAGCCGTGCTGCGCGAACACTCCCACGGCGGCATCGAGGATGCGGCGGCGTTTGTCGGGAGGGGAGGCAGTCATCGGAGACCTCGTCGGAACGGGTACTTGCACGGGGTCGTGCGGGGGTGGGTAGCGCTGAATGAGCCACCATTCATTTACGGTTGGATAGCAGTACGCCCCACCCGGGTCAAGGTGAGACGCGCGCGTCTCACTCGCTCCGGTCGAGACTTCCCCCTTGAGAGACTCAGAAAGACACGCAGGCACGCCGTCTGGCTCGCGCAATCGTGCCGCCTCGGCTAAGATCGCCGCCTCACCACGTGCGCGGACCCAGTCCGAGCCACCCGCCTCCACGTTCAGGCCCTTCATGGACTCACTTCAACCACCCCCGAGCCCCAACGGCGCGCCGCCTCGCGTCCTTATATGGTTGCAAGACCCCGTCGAGGCGGACCTGCTCGCGATCCAACTACGGCAGGCGGGGCTCGTCGTGGTCGCCGCCCGCAGCGGTGAACACGTCAGAAACGCGCTCGCTTGGGCGCCCGCAGACGCCTTCATCGTGGAGATTCCGGCCCTGCGCGCCGCGGACACGTTGACCTTCATCAAAGCACAACGTTCGAAAAACACAGCTCTCTACGCGGTCGCGCCGACTGGCGGTCTGGATCGCGCGACCGAGCTGAAGCTGCTCTCTATCGGTTGCCGTCAGCTCTGGTCGACGCCGCTGTCTGCCGTCGCGATCGCTCAGCAGATATGGAGCGCGCCGGCCGGAGCCACGCCGCTGGCCAAGGACAGCGCCGAGCTGCGCGGGGTCTCTGGCGACTTTCGCTATCAACCGCTGACCTACGTCATCCACGCCATCCGGCGCCATCGCATCAGCGCGCGGCTCCATGCTCGCCTCGCCGCTGGAGAGGGCGATGACTGGGGCGTTGTCCTCGTGCACAACGGCGAGGTCATCGACGCCGAGACCCCGGGATTACGAGGGAAGGCCGCGGCGATCGATTGGCTTGGGCGCGCGGAGCACCAATTCGTCCTGCACCCCTTGCCGGATACGGCCCCGGATCTACAGCGCCCCGACGTCATCCAGGAGGACATCGCGCGGCTCTTGATGCGCGCACAGCATCGCTCAGATCTGCAACCGTCCGCCCTCGGTGGCGCGCGACCGTCGCCAGCCGCCACCGGTTCGGGCGCGAGACCCCCCACCCACGAGACCGCGGGCGGCGCGCTCGCTGACGGGGCGGGCGAGAGCAGACAACAGACGCGCACTCCCCGCGAGACGACCGCGCCCCGCGGCGCGACGCCGATCGCGACCCGGGGTGCCGACGCGAAAGGAGGGGACCTGAAACCTCTGGAACCGCCGCGTCAGGCCGACCGGATGGGTCCGGCCACCGCGCGCCAGGCACGCCCCAGCACCGAGAGTGCCCGGAGCGAGGCTACTGAGGCCACTTTGATCCCAGCCGATCTCTCCGCGAAGCGGGGCAAGGCGCGGGTCTCAACCGCCGACGGGGTTCCACGCGCGCCATCGGGCACCCAAGTGGCCTCCCCCTCGCTCCATGACGCCCAAGTGGCCTCCCCCTCGCTCCATGACGCCGGATCGGTGGCCCACGTGAAGCGCGTGAGACGGGTCGACGCGGTCTCTGAGCAATCCGAGGAGACGGAACACTCAGGCCCTGCCGCGTTCCGGGTGGGACCAAGGCGTTCCACCAGCCCGCGTGGCAACGTACGCTCAACGCGCGGCGGGCTCTTTGTCGCCACGGCGCAACGCGCTGAGGGCGACGGCACCTCACCAGGGCGCGGCCGGATCGGCACCCGCCGGGGCCGGATCGCGATGCTCGCACACGATGACGAGGGTCGGGGGAAGGCCACCGAGACTGAGGCCGCCGAGACCGCCCCTGCCGAGTCGGCCCCATCCGCGCGCCAAGGCCGACAGGGCGCCCCCGCCGCGATGTCCTTCTTCGATCACCCGCGTCTCGACGGCGTACCAAGCGGTGTGGCGACGAAGATCCAAAAGGATGACCCCACCGATCCGCCAAAGGAGGCCGTGCGCGCGGACCCGGCGGGCTTCTATGTCAACCCGAAGAGCGGCCTCATTCACCTGAGCTCGTTGAACCGGCCGGCCGATCCGGGGCCTTCACCCCAATCCCAACCGAGCAGCGCCGGTCTGCCGCGCGTCAACCTACACCATAGCCAACTTCTGCCGACGCGTCGGCGCCACCCGACGAACGCCGGCCTGCGCGCGGAAGAAAAGGCGGTGTTCGAAGACAAGCTCGCGGGCGTTGGTACCGAGGATGGCTTCGAACCCCCAGGTTTAGGGCGGCGCTTCGGCTGGGTCGCGGGATGGATCGCGTTCGCCGCGACGCTTGTGATCCTCGCGATCGTCTCGCTCACAGCGGGCGACAGTCCCGGCGGACCAGCGCGAGAAGACGACGGTACGGGCTCCCCCACCGAGGTCATCGCGTCCCTACACCCGCGATTTTTGAGCAACACCCTCAAGGCGCCAGACCTAAAGGTCCTCGCGACCGCCATGATTCAAGTCGACTCCGCACCGAGCGAGGTCCGGCCGGTCCTCGACGCGGCGGCCCGCCTGTCACCCAAGGATGCGGACATCGCGATCTGGCGGGCCGTTCTGGCGCGCGCAGATGGGGACCTAGCCGCCTTCGAAGCCCTGCGGGCGCGAGCAGAATTGCTTGCACCCAAGAGCACCGAGGTGCAAAGGCTGCACGCGCTCTCGCCTTGAGGAAGACACCTCAAGCGCCGCCGCCTGCTCGCTGACGTTTGGCGACCTCCGCCCACCGACGAGCGGGCGAGGCATTTGATTGCATGTGCAATAGAAAACCTCCCCCTAGTCAGCACAGGCCGGAGGCCTTGTTCGAGAGCCACGACGAGACCCGCTAGGGTAGTATTTGGGACCACATGATACTTGGAATTGAAAGCTCATGCGATGAGACCGCGGCGGCCGTCGTGGATGGCAGTGGACGCGTCTTGTCCAACGCGATCGCGTCGCAGGTCCCGATTCACGCGCGCTTCGGCGGGGTCGTGCCCGAGATCGCGTCGCGCAACCACCTCGTCGCGATCGGACCGATCATTACCGAAGCGATGACCTCCGCGGGCGTGACGCTGGACGCCATCGAGGCGATCGCCGTGACCACCGGACCAGGGCTCGCGGGCTGTCTCCTCGTGGGCCTGCAAGCGGCCAAGACCATCGCCTGGGCGCGGCAGATCCCGCTGATCGCGATCAACCATATCCACGCCCACATCCACGCGCCGTTCCTGCGCGACGACGCCTGGGATGGAGGCGATGGGCTGCGCTTTCCCTACATGGCCCTCGCCGTCAGCGGCGGCCATACGAGCCTATGCCGAGTCGAGGGGCCAGGGGTCGTCACGACGGTCGGGCAGACCCTCGACGACGCGGCCGGCGAGGCCTTCGACAAGGTCGCGAAGTTAATGGGGCTCCCCTACCCCGGCGGGATCTACATCGACCGTATCGCCGAGGGCGCGAACGCCGAGGCCTACGACCTGCCGCGGCCTCTCTATCGTCGCGGTCTAGATTTCTCGTTCTCCGGCCTGAAGACCGCCGCGCGCCAAGCCTGGGAGCAGCTGCCACCCGAGGATCAGACCCCCACGGCGCAGGCCGACCTGGCCGCCTCGGTCCAAGAGGCCATCGTCGATGTCCTGACGCACAAAGCGATCGCCGCGTGTCGCGAGGCGGGCCTCACACAGCTCGTGATCGCTGGGGGGGTCGCCTGCAATCGACGGCTGCGGGCCGTCATCGTCGCGCGAGCCAAGAAGAAGGGCATCGAAGCCATCATCACACCAGCTCGCTGGTGCTCCGACAACGCCGCGATGGTCGCCGGACTCGGGCTCGCCCTCCTCCGCCAAGGGGCCGCGATCGAGGGCGCGGACCTGCTCAAGGCGGATATCCACGTCACGCAGCGGACCGGCCCAACGCAAGACGCCTGAGACCATCAGCCGCGTCGCACCAGCCTGGAGATAATTTCAATTGAAACCTGTAAAGGCCCTTGGCCAACACTTTCTTCGCGACCCAGAGGTCCTTCAGGACATCGCCGCGCTGACCGATCCCGCGCACGCGAGCCGCGTCGTGGAGATCGGCCCGGGTGAGGGCGCGCTCACCGCCTTCCTCGTGGGTCACGGCCCGATGGTCTACGCGATCGACAAAGACCCACGTGCCGTCGAATTGATCGCCGCCCGCTTCGGCGACCGGGTCACGGTCTCTGTGGGCGACGCCACGACACACGATCTTGACGCCATCGCGGGCGCCGAGGGCGCAGTAATCGTTGGAAACCTGCCGTATAACGTGGGGTCTATGATCTTGCGGCGCATCCTCGCGCTGGGACCGACCTGGCGGCGCGCGGTCCTCATGTTCCAGCACGAGGTCGCGGCTCGAATCGTGGCAACTGAAAATAGCCGCATCTACGGGATCCCGTCGGTCTTGACGCGCACGCGCGCCAAGGCTTGGCTCGTGCGGTCCGTGCCGCCGTCGGCCTTCTTCCCCCCACCCAAGGTCGACTCGTCGGTCGTGCTCCTCGAGCCCCTGGCCGTGCCCCTCGTCCCGGACGCGGAGTTTCCGGCCTTCGAAAAGTTCCTCGACCGCGCCTTCGCGATGCGGCGCAAGACCATCGGCAACGTCCTAAAGGCCGAGCGCGAGCAGCTTGATGCCCTAGGCATCGATCCGGGCGCGAGGGCGGAGACGCTGTCCCCCGAGCAATTCGTCGCCTTGTGGCGCGCGGTCAGCGCGGCCGAGCGCTAACTCAGTTGGCGCTGTCGACCGTCGGGGCCACGCCTCTCTTGTCGTTGCAGAAGGGGTAGGCCCCGAAGTCCTTGACGCAGGTATAGCCAGAGCGACAATCCCCGTCCGCGTCGCAGGGCTGCATGCAGTAAGATAGGTCTGGATTGAACTCAATGCAGATCCCCTCCGCCGGGCAGGGGTTCGTCGCGCAACCCCTCGATGTGCAATAGCCATCGGGCATCGCGAGCTCGCAATACAGGCGCTGACCGCAGTCGCTCTGGGTCGTGCAGGCGTCGCCGACGATCGGCGCGCAACCAGCGGTAGCGGTAGCGGCGAAGAGAGCGACGAGCGCGGCGAAAAATGAAGCCTTCATGACTGCGCGCTAACACGTCGCCGCGAGGCCGACAAGGTCGTAACGGCGAACGCCACGCCGCAGAGTCTTGGCGAGTTCATGGTCGCGACAGCGCGGTTAGCCGCGCGAGCTCAAGGGCGCCGCGAGCCGTCCCCAAACCGATCAGGAGATGGATGAGCCCGCCGACATAGTCATCGTCGACGACGAGCTCGCTGCCGCGAAAGAGGAAAAAAGCCGATCCCGTCAGGAAAACCGCAGCGAACAGCATGAAACTAAATGATTTCAAATCAAACCTCTTCGCAGATACCAGAGGATCCCCGCGATTGCCGTCAAGGCGGCTAGCCCGATACCGATAATGGCGCGACGCCGACGGGCCAAGAGCGAGGAGCGCTCGCTGTTGAGCGTCTGTCGCACGCATTCGGGCTCGTGCGCGAGGCCCGCGACCTTGAGACGACGGACGGTGCCCACGACGACCGCCACGAGCGCGATAGACGCCAGCGCCCCGAAGGCTGTGACGAGTGCCGACGCCGGGGCGGCCGCTAGCGGTGACCAGATGGCCACGAGGCCACCTAGGAGGGCTGCCGCGACGATGCCAAGTGATGCGTACGCGTGGCCGTGAGGCCGCGACCGTAAACTCAGTGGAGACGGTGACTTCGCCGACGCTGAGACAAAGAAGGCGGCGAACAGGACTACAATCGCGAAGAGCGAGAGGAGGCCGCCGAATCCGGCCCACGCGCGGCCGGAGAAGAGCCCTGGCATATAGATCACCGCGGGCAGGAAGGACGCGGGGAAGGCCGCATGAGACAGGGCCACATGTTCAAAACGAGCGGCCGCCCCGAGGGCCAAGCAGGGCAACGCGAGGACGACGACGACGGGCGCTGTGAATGCGAGATCACGCTCGAGCACTGGCATCAAGAGCGCGAGCGCGATCAGGCCGGCGCCGGTGGTCAACATCCGAGAGGCTCGCTGCGACATCGTAATCAGGGTCTCCGCAAAGCAAAGGAACGACACAAGACCCGATTGTCCGCACAGACGCGAGCACTCGAGCTTGGAGCGGTGGCGGGCTTATGCTAACCCGGTTGAAGAATACCAACAGGGTCCGGCGGCGTCACCACGGCGCCCTGGACACAATGGAGACAATACGATGGCGACACAACCGAAGATGTGGCTTGATCTAGCGCAGGCTGACCTCCGGCACGCCTATGAGATCGCCCTCAGGACGCGCGCGCAGATCGTCACCTGCATGATGATGAAGACGCGCGGCGAGGGCGTCGAATTCTGGATCGGTGGCCCGGGCGAAGAGGTCCACGGCACGGCGACCGCGCTGGCCCTGCATCGCGTCATCCACGAGAGCGCACACGGCCCAGGCGATCTCGGGCTCTTTTTGCACTACCGCAGCGACGCGTTGGCCTCGATGACGTCCAGCCTTCGCGGCTCGGAGACCTTCGTCCTCGACTATTTTCGCCAAGCATTGTCACGTATTACGGACCCCCACTCGGGCGGCCGGCAGATGGTCATGCACCTTTGCCGGCCGGACCTCGGGATCTGGCCTCTGCAGAGCCCCGTCGGCATGCAGCTCGGCAAGGCGGCTGGCTACGCGCGCGGGCTACAGCTGCTCAAAAAGCGTGGCCTCGCGCTGGCGGTGGTCGGCGATGGCACGACCGGCGAGAGCGACTTCCACGAGTGCGCGATGGCGGCCAGCCTCTGGAAGCTCCCCCTCATCATCATCGTGACCGACAACGAGGTCGCGATCAGCGTAAAACCCGAGGACGGCCGCGGGATTAAGGATTACGGCAAGTACGCCGAGGCCTTTGGGCTGAGCCACTTCACGTGCGACGGCAACGACTTCCTCGACACCTACAATGTCACGAAGGAGGCCGCCGAGTCTGTGCTGCGAGACGGCAAGAGCGCGATCATCGTCGCCAAAGTCCCCCGTCTCATGGGCCACTCTTCGTCTTCGGGCGGGCAGTTCGACTTCGAGGTCCCCGACCCGCTGTTGGAGTTCGGTCAATGGCTGGCGACCGAAGGGATCCTCCCCGAAAAAGCCATCTTCCGCCGCGGCGAGCTCGATCGCCGCAAGAGCTACTTTGAGGTCCATCATACCGGCGCCCTGATGGATCAGAGCCTCGATGAGATCCGCGAGATCTGGAACCAGGTCCGGGCCGAGCCCTCACCGTCGGTCGAAGCCGGCGACCACCTGCGCCATGTCTACCCCCCCTTCCCCGCCGTGCGTGAGCCCGAGGTCGATCCCCGCACGACGACCCAGATCCAGGTCAATGAGGCGCTAAACCTCGCGCTTGACCGTATCTTAGCCGGAGGCAAGGCCGCGCTCTGGGGCCAAGACGTGGGCGAACGAGGCGGCGTCTTTAAGGTCACCCAGGGGCTCGCCGAGAAGTATCCAAGCCAGGTGCGGGACGCCCCGATCAACGAACCGATGATCATCGGGACCGCCATGGGCGCGGCATTGCACAAAGAGCTGGCGCTGCTGCCCGAGATTCAATTCGGCGACTACACCTTCAACGCGATGCACTGGTATGTGCACCTCGGAAATATCTATTGGACCACCAATGGTCAGACCCCGACCAACGTGACGATCCGGACGCCCGTCGATCCCGTCCTTGGCGGCGCGGTCTACCATAGTATGAGCTGCGACGGTTATTATAGCGGGATCCCGGGTCTCGTGCTGACCATCCCGTCATGTGCCTACGACGCCTATGGACTCCTCCGGACCGCGGCACAGTATGCGGGCCCCGTCATGCAGTTTGAACCCAAACGACTCTACCGGATGAAGCTCGGGCCCGCCCTCCCGGGCGAATCGGCGGACCCCCGCTCGATCAGCGAGGCGCGCCGGCGTGGCGAGACCCCTGTCTTTGACGACTATCGCATCCCGTTCGGCAAGGCTGTCCGTCGCCGACCTGGCCACGACATCACGGTGATCGCGTGGGGCTGGGCCGGCTGGCAGGCGGTCGCCGCGGCCAACACCCTCGCGAAGAGGCGTGGCGTCCAGGCCGAGGTCTGGGATCTGCGCACTCTCGTGCCATACGACCGCGAGGCCATCCTCGAGTCAGCCCAACGCACGGGGCGGGTGCTGATCTGCCAAAATGACCGCACCTTCGCGGGGTTTGGGCGCCAGATCCAGGGCGACCTCGTCGAGAGCCTGCCTGGTGTCGCGGTGCGCGTCGTGGGTCAGCTCAATACGCCGGCTGTCGGCCAGGCGCGCGCTCTTGAGGACGTCATCACGCTGCAAGTCGAAGACATCTTGGTCGCGCTCGATCAGATGGCGGATATGCGCCCGGCCGCGTGGCTCGAGAACGAGCGGCACTGGCTCTCGGCCGCGCCGTCACGCCAGCTGCTTTAGGCCAACGCGGGGCACGCAACGCACCCGCCGCGCATGGAATAAAAAAGGTCCCCGAAGCTCGGGGACCTTTTCAATTCCAACAGAGATATCTCGCTCAGAGGATCTCGAGCAGCTTCTCTGCGCGGGCCCGCGCCGTCGGGTCCTGCACGCGCATCATGAACTCTTGCAGGGGTCGGACCGACTTCTCGCTCTTGAGCTGCTCGAGCGCGGTCAACGTCGCGAGCTTGACCTCCATGTCCTCGATGAAGAGGCCACGGACGACGTGCTCGACGACATCCACCCCGCCGATACCGACGAGGATCGAGAGCGCTTTGAGTTGCAATGATTTCGGGGCGCGCTCGTCGATGAGCGGGGTCCCGATGGCCGTCGCGACGCGCGCATCCCCAGCCGGGTAGGCCTTTAGGCCGTCGAGCGTATGCATCCGAAAGATCTCGTCGTCGTCCATCATCGCCTTCGAATAGATATCAAAGAGCTGCGGTGATGCCGGCTTGCCAACGGCCACAAGAGCCGCCATCGCCGCGCGACGCACCTCTGGCTGGCGGTGCGAGACGAGCCAGCGCGCCTTGTCGAGGCCAGCCTCGATCTTCCGCGTCTTCACGCCTACGAGGGCCGCGGTCTTGACGGCCGACTCGTTGTCGTCGAGGGCCGCGACGATCGTCGCGTCAGCCCCGGAGACCTTCGTGCGCGTAAGGGCGTCGATCACGGCCGCCCGGATGAGAGGGTCCGGATCTGCTTTCAATTTCAATAGGTCCGTCGCGATGGCGTCGTCGGCGATCTTCGCGAGGGCCTCGGCAGAAGCGCGACGAATCGCGGGCTGGGAGTCCTTCAGCGAGCCTCGGAGCGCGTCGACGACGTTCGGGTTCGGCTTGGCGTCGGCGGCGAAGGTCACGAGGGCGCGGGTCGCGAGCTCGCGGACCGTGTCGTCCTTGGTCGTCGCGATGGTCAGGGCCTGCGTCACAGGTTGGGCCGCGATGATGGCGATCGCGGCGCCCTCAAGCGCCGTCTTCTCGGCGGGGTCAGCGGCGCTGCGGACGGCGGCGCCGAGGGCCTCGAGCGTCGCCGCATCTTTAATCGCCGTCGCGGCCTTGGCTGCGGCCTTGACGATCGCACGATCGTCGCGAGTCAGCGCTACTCGGAGGCCATCTGCGGTCCCAGTGACCGGGCCCGCCTCGATCATCGCCGCGGCCTCGATCGCCGCCGGTGGGGTGCCTTTGCTCACTAGGTAGTTGAGCGCCGTGACCCTATCTGCACCCTCGGCTTTCGACGCGACCAGCTTGGCGGCCGCCTCGCGGGTCGCCGCCGGCACATCGTCCTTGGCGAGGGTCGCTGCCAGCGGGCCCCATTGGGCTTGTTCGCCGAGGAGCTGGAGGCCAAGCTCGCGAATCGACGCGTCATTGTGGGACAACAGGCCCGTCAGGCCGCTCGTAAAGCGCGTGTCCTTCGTCGCGGCGAGCTCGCGCGCGGCCTTCTTCACCTCAGCGAGGTCGGCGCTGGTGAGTTTATCGAGGAGGAGATAGCGGGCGAACTCCTTGCGACCAGCCGCGACCAGGATCCGGACCGCGTCGAGGCGCGTCCCGTTGTCGGTCTCGGTGTCGACGAGGGTCGTGAGTCCCTTCTGAGCCGCCGCCGATGGGCTCTTCGCGAGTCCGGCCACGGCCGCCTTGCGAACACGCGCATCCGTGTCCTCGAGCCGGGAGACGAGGACCGCCTCGGCCTCCTTCAACTTGAGGGCCGCGATTTGGGTCACGAGCTGGAGCCGCACCTCGGGGCGCCCATCCGTCATGAGCCCCTTGAATAGGCCCTGTAGACCCTTATCCTGCGAATCGAGGCGCGCGAAGAAGGCGCCAACCGGGATGAGCTCTTGCTCGAGAAGCACGAAGCCGTCGCGCGGCCTGTCACCCGCGAAGACGGCCGAGACCGAATAGGTCATCGCTTGCGCGCCGCGGGTAAAGGCCTGCCCCGTGAGCGCGGCGCCGCTGAGGCGAACCTCCGTAAAACCAACGGACTGCAACGTAAAGAACATGGCGCCGAGGGCGCGATCGACGATCGCCGGGTCGCCGGCTTTGTTGGGGTCGATGGTGAGATCGGCCGTGTTCTGCGCGTAGGTCACCTTGATGGAGGCGGCCTCGGGGAGCTCGGTCAGCAGCGCCTTGAGGGCCTCCTCGGCCATCGCGGCGAGCGTGCTCGCGGTGCTTGAGAGCAGACGCGCACCGTAGAACTCGCCGGTGGGGGATTTCTGTGGCGTAAAGACCGCCGGAAGCGCCTGCGCGCCACCCGAAGAAGCCACAGTCAATGCGGCGAGAGCCCAACCGAAAATACGTTTCATCTCAAACCTCTTGCGACATGGTCGTCAATATCTTGAAAGAGTCTGCTGGCCATAGGTGTGCGGTCACAGACAGGACCGATACATCTTCCTCGCCATAACGCGGGCACCGCGAAAGCGATGCCCAATGCGGCGAGGGGCCCGCGCGCCTCACTGAGCGGCGAGAGCCTCGGCCTTTTGGAAGAAGAGCGCCTCGACGGCGGCGAGTCGACTGATGTCGGTCCCCCCGGCCTGGGCCAGATCCGGCTTCCCGCCGCCCCGACCGCCTACCAGCGCGGCGAGCTCGGCGATGGTCTTGCCCGCCGGAAAGCTTGCCTGGAGCTCTTTTGTGACCGTCACGAGCAGCGAGACCTTGTCCTCGTCGGTGCTGATCAAGAGCAGGGCGCCTGAGGAGATGTCGTTGCGCAGGGCCTCAGCCAAGGCGCGTAGATCCTTGCCAGGGACGCCGTCGAGGCGCACGGCCGCGAATTGATGACCACCAAGCATCCTGCCGGCCTTCACCGTCGCGCGTGCCTCGGCCCGTCGCCACAAGAGGCGCGCCTCGGCGAGGTCGGTCTCGAGGGACTTCTTCTCGTCGAGGATCTTGTCGAGGCGCTCCCCGACGAGGTCCGGGGCGACGCGCAGGCGCTCGGCGACCTCTTTGACCTGGCTGTCTCGTTTCATCGCATAGCGCGCGGCGTCCATGCCGGTGACCGCCTCGACGCGACGCACGCCCGACGAGATGGGGCCCTCGCTGACGATCATAAAGAGCCCGATGTCCCCCGTGCGCCCGACGTGCGTGCCGCCGCAGAGCTCGACCGACTCGCTGCCGACCGCCAAGACCCGGACCTCGTCGCCGTATTTCTCGTCGAAGAAGGCGATGGCGCCGTGCTCGAGGGCCGCGTCATAGCCCATGACATTGGTCTCGACGTCCTCGTTAGCCACGATGTGCTCATTGACGAGGGTCTCGACCTGGCGCGTCTCCTCGGAGGTCAAAGGACCTGTGTGGCTAAAGTCGAAGCGCAGACGCCCGGGTGCCACAAGCGAACCGCGCTGGCGGACATGAACACCGAGGACGTTGCGGAGGGCGGCGTGCATGAGGTGGGTCGCGCTGTGGTTGCGGCGCGTGTCGTCGCGGGCCTCGACATCGATCGCGAGGCTGATAGCCGCGCCCTCGATCACGGGACCAACCTCCACGATGCCGTGGTGGACCACGACCTCGCCAAAAGGACGCAGCGTGTCGTCGATCTTCACGCGGAAGGAGCCGTCGTTGGCGTCGATGTAGCCGACGTCGCCGGCTTGACCGCCCGACTCGGCGTAAAACGGCGTGACCGGCGTCACGATCGCGACGCGCTGACCTGAGGCCGCGCGCGGCACACGGGCGCCATCGGCGAAGAGGGCGAAGAGGCTGGTCTCTTCCTGAGATGACGCGTAACCCGTGAATTTCGTGCCCGAAAATCCGCCCTCCACGAGAGCCTGATAGGCCGTCATGTCTTCGCGACCAAACTTCGAGGCGGCGCGGGCGCGGGTGCGTTGCTCGTCCATCGCGGTCTCGAAGCCCGCGTGGTCCAGGCTGAGGCCCTTCTCTTCGAGGATCAGCGCCGTGAGATCCATCGGGAAGCCGTGCGTGTCGTAGAGGACAAAGGCGACCTCGCCCGCGAGCTCGGTGCCGCCGCCGGCGACGAGCTTGTCGATCTCGTCGTCGAGGAGCTTTAGGCCCGCGCGGATGGTGCGACCGAAACGCGTCTCTTCCTGAAGGACGATGCGGTGGATGGTGTCTTTGGCCTCAATGAGCTCGGGGTGGATGTCGCCGAGCATGTCGATGACGACCGCCGTCGTGTCGATAAGGAAGGGCGCGTCGAGGCCGAGCATCCGACCGAAGCGGATCGCGCGGCGCATGACGCGGCGAAGGACGTAGCCGCGGCCCTCGTTATCCGGATAGATGCCGTCGGCGATGAGCTGCGCGGCCGCCCGCGAGTGGTCGGCGATGACGCGAAGCGCGACGTCGGTCTCGGGATAGGTCAGGTAGGTGACGCCCGCCCGCTTGGCGACGAGCTCAATCACCGGCAAGAAGAGGTCGGTGTCGTAGTTATTCAACTTACCTTGCAGCACGGCCGTCAGGCGCTCAAGGCCGGCGCCGGTGTCGATGCTGGGCCGCGGCAGGGGCGTCAGGACGCCGTCCGCCGACCGGTCGGACTGCATGAACACGAGGTTCCAGAGCTCGAGGTAGCGGTGCTCGCCGCGCGGGTCGCCGTATTGGATGTCCTCGACGCCCTTGGACATGGTGGCGCCAAGGTCGATATGGATCTCTGAACAGGGGCCACAGGGGCCGGTGTCGCCCATGGACCAGAAGTTCTCGGGGTCACGGTGGAGCTGCGCGGCCGGGATTTTGATCTCGTCGCGCCAGATAACGTAGGCCTCCTCGTCGTCCGGGTGCACCGTGACGTGGAGTTTGTCGATGGGAAGCTCGTAGACGCGGGTCAAGAGCTCCCAAGCCCAGTGGATGGACTCCCGCTTGAAATAATCGCCGAAGCTGAAGTTGCCCAGCATCTCGAAGAAGGTGTGATGGCGCGCGGTGCGCCCGACGTTCTCGAGGTCGTTGTGCTTGCCAGAGACGCGCAGACAGCGCTGGACCGTAGTCGCGCGGCTGTAGTCGGTCGTGCGCTCGCCCACGAAGACGTCTTTGAACTGCACCATTCCAGAGTTGGTGAAGAACAGGGTCGGATCACTCCCCGGAATCAGCGCCGAACTGCGCACCTGGCGGTGGCCGCGCTCGAGGAAAAAGTCCGTGAATGCCTTGCGGATCTCAGCCGCGGTCCAGGTTCGACTTGCCATAATTCATTGACCTCCCAAGGGGGCGGGAGTGTCGCATGCCGGTCAGAAATCGCAACGGAAAAGCGGCGATCGGGGGTCCCGACGCCGCTCAACCGATGGCAAAACTGAAGGCTTAGACCCGCCGGCTTAGGCCTCAGCGGTCGGTGTGTAGCCGATGCGCTCGATGCCGTGATGCTCTAAGATCGCGGACTCGATCTTCTGGGCGATCTCTTCGTTTTCACGGAGGAAACGCTTGGAGTTCTCGCGCCCTTGGCCGAGGCGGTCGCCCTGATAGGAAAACCAGCTGCCGCTCTTGTCGACGAGCTTCAGATCGACGCCCATGTCGAGCAGCGAGCCCTCGCGAGAGACGCCCTCGCCGTACATGATGTCGAAGTTAATCTTCTTGAACGGCGGCGCCATCTTGTTCTTGACGACGGTCACGCGGGTCTCGTTGCCGACGACCTCGTCCCCGTCCTTGATCGAGCCCGTGCGGCGGATGTCCAGACGCACGGTCGCGTAGAACTTTAGCGCGTTACCACCGGTCGTGGTCTCGGGGTTGCCGAACATCACGCCGATCTTATTGCGGATCTGGTTGATGAAGATGACGCAGGTGCGGCTCTTGGAGATGGAGCCCGTCAGCTTGCGGAGGGCCTGAGACATGAGACGCGCGTGCAGACCCATGTGCGAGTCGCCCATGTCGCCTTCGAGCTCGGCCTTCGGCACGAGGGCCGCCACAGAGTCGACGACGATGACGTCGATCGCGTTGGACCGCACCAACATCTCGGTGATTTCAAGTGCTTGCTCGCCATAGTCGGGCTGGGAGATGAGGAGGTCTTCGGTCCGGACACCGAGCTTGCGGGCATAGGTCACGTCAAGGGCGTGCTCGGCGTCGACGAAGGCCGCGACGCCGCCCATCTTCTGGGCTTGGGCGATGGCGTGAAGCGCGATGGTCGTCTTGCCCGAGCTCTCAGGTCCGAAGACCTCGACGATGCGGCCCTTCGGAAAGCCGCCGATACCGAGCGCGACGTCGAGGGGCAAGCATCCCGTCGGGATGACGGGGACCGAACCGGCCAGGTTCTGACTCTCGTCGAGGCGCATGATGCTGCCCGTGCCGAACTGGCGCTCGATCGCCTGAAATGCCGCGTCGATGGCTTTGTCGCGCATCGGATCCCGGCTGGCGCCATGATCGGAGGCGGCGCCTTCTTGAGAGCGGCCTGATTTTGTGGACTTGGCTTGAGCGCACATAAGTCTATTCCTTTCAACGTGTTAGTTCGCATTACCTGAACAATCGTTCAGGACTATATCAGCGCTTTTCGCAGGATGTCCAGCGCAGTGTGGACAGAAACGATACGGTTTCTTTCCCGGTCAAAAGGGAAGCGCCGCCGCGTGGTCGTCACACCGGATGGGCCTGCGAGGCCGAAGAAGACCGTGCCTACGGGCTTGTCGTCGCTGCCCCCATCGGGCCCGGCGATGCCGGTGACGGAGATGGCCCAATCTGCGCCGCTGCGCTCGCGGGCCCCGACGGCCATGGCGGAGGCGACCTCAACGCTGACGGCGCCGTGGGCCGCCAAGAGATCTGTGGGCACTCCGAGGAGCTCGGTCTTTGCCTCGTTCGCGTAGGTGATAAACCCGCGCTGAAACCAGCCCGAGCTGCCGGGAACCCCCGTAATCGCGCCGCCGATGAGGCCGCCTGTGCAGGACTCGGCGACGGCCACCGTCTCGTGGCGCGCATGAAGTAGACCGCCGACCACCTCGGCCATCGTCGTCTTCGCGTCCCGGGCAAAGATGAGGTCGCCAAGGGCCTCAATGCAGAGCGCCTCTGCGGCCTCAAGGGCCGTAGCTATCTCGTCGGGGCTGTCGTGATAGGCGTGCAGCGAGACATGGATCTCTGGGAAGTGGGCGCGGTAGGCGACATGCAAGCGTGGATCGGGGTGGGCTTCAAGGGCCGCCAAGGCGGTCGCGACCTGCGACTCGGTCTTACCAAAGGTCTTAAAACGCAGGCTGCTGTAGGCCGAGGCGTGTCCACTGCCTTCAAGCCAGGGGACGAGGTAATCCGCGACGAGGCGCGCTAGCTCGTGGGGAACGCCGGGGAAGAAGAAGAACCGCGTCGACCCATGCTGGAGCTGCACATGAGGCGCTGTACCGACGGGATTATCAAAGACATCCGCCCCTTCCGGGACCCAGGCCTGCTGCTCGTTATTGGCCGTGAAAGGAAAGCCACGGGCCGCAAAGCGCGCCTTCAGGCGTTCTAGCGTCGGCGCGTGCAGCACGACCGGCACCCCCGCGAACTGCGCAGCCGCCCTAAGAGTCAGGTCATCACTGGTCGGGCCGAGGCCACCGGACACTAGGACCACGGTGGCCGCAACGGAAGCCGCCTTAAAAGCCTCGACGATCGGGCCCAGCTCATCGGGCACGGTACGCGAGCCGGCGATCCGCAGACCCATCTCACGAAGCCTCTCACCAAAACGGCGGGTGTTCGTGTCGGCGAGGTCTCCGTTCAGGAGCTCATTGCCGATCATCACGAGTTCAACTCTCATGCTTGCACCTTCCGCCGCCACGGACGGCGCCCTCGATACCTAGAGCTCAACATAGTCCAGTTCAGAACGTATAGCCGTCGGGGACGATCCCGTTGCGGGGCACGACAATAATGCCATCCCGAACCGTAATGTATTCGTCATGATAGGTGTCAACACCGGCCTCGTTCAGGAGCCTGACCCCCTTGCCGATGCGAGAGTCGCGGTCGACGATCGCGTTGCGAATGACGGAATACTCACCCACCCCGAGCGCCGGCCGCAGCGGATCATCCGAGGGCCCAAAATCAAAAGATCCCGCGCCATTATGGACGACCCTGTCGAGATGGCAGCCCGGGCCAATGACCGTGCGGATCCCAATGATCGATTTGCGGACCGTCGCCCCGTCGCCAATGATCGAGCCGTCACAGACGAGAGCGCGCTGAACGAGGGCGTCGCCGACCTTGGCCGGCGGCAGAAAACGTTGACGTGAAAAGAAACGAAAGTGTTCGTCGAAGAGGTTCAGGCGCGGCACGGGTTCAGTCAGGGCGAGGTGAACCTCGTGATAGCTAGCGATCGTCCCGACATCCTCCCAAAACCCGTTATATGGGTAGGCGGCGAGGCGGCTGTCACCCGCGAGCGCGGTCGGCAGGATGTGCTTGCCGAAGTCATCGCGCAGATCGGTCTGAAGCAGCTTCGAGAGCACACGCGCCTTAAAGGCGTAGATGCCCATCGAGGCGAGGTGCGTGCGGGTCGCGTCCCCCGAGGCCTCAGCGCCCGCCGGGTCGCTAAACGCGTCGAGCACCGCGGGGTCGTCAGGCTTCTCGGCGAACTCGTGGATGATGTTGTCGGCGGTCGTCCGCATGATCCCGAAGCGCCCGGCGTCTTCGCGCGTGCAGCGGGTCGCGGCGATGGTCACGTCCGCGTTCAGAGACCGGTGGTGCTCAACGAAATCGGCGAGGTCCATCATGTAGACTTGATCGCCCGAGAGCACGAGCACGTCATCGTCCTCGTTGGCTTCGAGGCGATGCAGCTGCTTGCGCACCGCGTCGGCCGTCCCTTGATACCAAGACTCACCCTTCTCTCCAGTCAGCTCGGCCGCGAGGACCGTGACCTGGCCGCCCCGAAAGGCGTCGAAACGATAGCTCTGGGCGATGTGCCTGTTGAGCGAGGCCGACAGGTACTGCGTGAGCACGAAGATGTCATAGACATTTGAGTTCAAACAGTTTGAGATCGGAATATCGACGAGGCGATACATGCCGGCGATCGGCACGGCAGGCTTAGACCGCGCGGACGTGAGTGGTTTGAGGCGCTCGCCGCGCCCGCCGCCGAGGATGACCGCAATCGTTTTGGACATGTCGTGACCTCATACTCGGATGGTGGATGCGCGTACCATGCTCAAAAGGCGCGCCGCTGGCAAGGGTCCGACCCGTGCGGCTCAGCTCACCTCGAGGTCATCGTCGAAGTCATCGAGGTCATCGAAGTCGTCCAGATCATCGGCCGCCTCCACGTTGGCTCCGACAGCATCCGCGACCCAGCCGAGGTACTTGCCGCGAGCCTTGGGCGCCGTCTGCTCAAGCTTGAAGCTGACCTCGCCGATCTTCAAGGGATCGAGGGGAACCCGTTGAATTCCCGTGACGATGAGGCGGGGCTTTGCGCCGACGATCGCGACGTCGTCAAGATCATGCTTCTCGAGGAAGTCCTTGAGCGCGTCGGCCCCTTTCTGAAGGGGCGTCTCCACGCGGTGCATGATGGCGTGCTCGCGGATAGGGTCAGCGCCCTTGGCGATGAGGTCGGCGATGATCCGGCCGTCCTCGATCGCGCGCCAGCCCTTCGGACCGGGGAGCATCTGCTTATAGCCCTCCCAGCCGGCGTCATTGCGGCTGATATAGAGGATCTCGGTCCCGACCGACACGCGAATGCGATCGTCGAGACCGTTGGGGCGAACCGGGAAGTAGAACATCAGGTCGCGGTTGCTCTGGCCCTGGCGACGTCCCACAAAGACGCCCTCCCGCGCCCGCGCGGCCTCGCGGATGCGGTTCTCGACCGTATTGAGGCGGACCTCTTCATCCTCGGTCGGCAGGCCGTCAGCCGCCGTCGCCGCCATCGGGATGCGCACACCAAAAAACCAGGGGAGGTCCCTTACCGGGAAGTCCTCTCCGTGACCGAGGTCGAGCATGACGTCGAAGATGGCGCTCTTGTCGACATCCTGAACCTCCATGCGCCACATTTCGTACATCGGAGCGTAGGCCATCGGAAAAGGTCCGCCTTTTTGCTGGGCAAATATGGAAAATGATTAGGCTATTGGCGTCCGAACCGCGTCCGGGGCGCCCACGACTTCTTGGTTTTACTTGTGGATGGACCGCTTGGAGCAGTCCATCGCGGCTTCCCAGACGACCTCGGCGAGGGTCGGGTGCGCGTGGCATGTGCGCGCGACATCTTCAGATGACGCGCCGAAGTTGATCGCGGTCGCGAGCTCGGCGATTAGATCGCCCGCGCGGGCTCCGAAGATGTGGGCGCCTAGGACGCGGTCGGTCTCGGCGTGGGCGAGGATCTTCACGAGGCCCTCGCTCTCGCCCAAGGCCATCGCGCGGCCATTCGACCCGAACCGGAAGCGCCCCTTGACGTAGGGGATGCCGGCCTCGGTTAGCTCTTCTTCGGTCTTGCCGACGCTGGCGACCTCGGGGTGGGTGTAAACGACCGACGGGATGGCGTCGTAGTTCATGTGGGCGCGAAGTCCGGCGAGGGTCTCGGCGACCGCGACGCCCTCTTCCTCGGCCTTGTGGGCCAACATGGCGCCGCGGATGACATCACCCACGGCGAAGATCCCGGCGGCCGAGGTCTGAAGCTCGCCGTCGACAACGATGCGGCCGCGGTCATCGACCTCAATCCCAGCCGCTTCGAGGCCAAGCCCGTCCGTATAGGGGCGACGGCCGACAGCGATGAGCACCCGGTCTCCATCGATCGAGTGACTCGCGCCGTCTTTGTCGAGCCAGCTAACCTTGACGGTGTCGCCGGTCCGCTCGGCGGCCTGTACGCGGGCGCCCATCACGAACTCGAGGCCCTGACGCGCGAGAGACTTGTGGGCCTCTTTGGCGATCTCGGCGTCCATGCCCGGCAGGATCCGGTCGAGATACTCGAGCACGGTCACCTTTGATCCTAGGCGGCTCCAGACGCTGCCGAGCTCAAGCCCGATGACGCCGGCACCCACCAAGATGAGGTGTTTCGGGACCTCCGGGAACTCAAGGGCCCCGGTCGAGTCCACGATTCGCTCGTAGTCAAAGGCCACGCCGCGCAACGCGACTGGCTCGGAGCCGGTCGCGATAATAATATTATTTGCTGAGACGGTCTCTTCCGAGCCGTCGTCGGCCTTGACGGCCACATGCCACTGGCCGTCGACGCGGCCCACGATGCGGCCGAGGCCGTGGAGGCGATCGACCTTGTTCTTTTTCAACAGCATCTCGACGCCGCCCGTGAGCTTGCCCACGATGGCGCGGCGGCGGTCATGCATGACGTCCAAGTCGAGACCGACTTCGCCAATCTTGACGCCGTGTTCGGCGGCTGTGTGTTTGGCCGACGCGAAACGCTCGGAGCTCTCCAGGAGGGCCTTCGAGGGGATGCAGCCGATATTGAGGCAGGTCCCGCCGAGGGTCGCGCTCTTTTCGACGCAGGCCGTCTTGAGGTCGAGCTGAGCACAACGGATGGCGCCCACATAGCCGCCAGGGCCGCCGCCGATTACGATGACGTCAAATGATTTCATGATTAAACCTCAATCAGAATCCGCGCGGGATCCTCAAGACATTCCTTGATCTTGACCAAGAAACCCACGGCCTCGCGGCCATCAATCAGGCGGTGGTCATAGGACAGCGCCACGTACATCATCGGGCGAATCTCGACCTTGCCGTCGATCGCCACGGGGCGATCCTGGGTCTTATGAAGTCCAAGGATGCCGGACTGCGGGGGGTTCAGGATCGGCGTCGACAGGAGCGAACCGTACACACCACCGTTGGAGATGGTGAAGGTGCCGCCCTGCAGATCCGACATCGACAGCGTGTTGTTCCGCGCCTTCTCGGCGAGGCCGGAGAGGGCCTTTTCGAAGCCAGCGAAGGACAGCTGATCGGCGTCGCGCACGACCGGCACGACCAAGCCCTTACCGCCGCCAACGGCCACGCCGATGTCGTAGTGGTGCTTGTAGATGATGTTGTTGCCGCTGAGCTCAGCGTTGACCGAGGGGTAGGCCTTCAAGGCCTCGACGACGGCCTTCGCGAAGAAGGACATGAAGCCGAGCTTGATCTTGTGAGTCTTCTCAAAGGCGTCGCGGTAGCGCGCCCGCATCGACATCACGGCCGACATGTCGACCTCGTTGAAGGTCGTCAGGATCGCGGCGCTTTGCTGGGCCTCGACGAGGCGGCGCGCGATGGTCTGGCGAAGGCGCGTCATCGGCACGATCTCTTCGCGCTCGCCCTGAACTACGGGGGCGGCCGGCGCTGCGGGCGTTGCCTTCGCCGCGGGGGCGGCTGCGGGCGCTTTGCCGCCAGCGAGGGTGCGCAGCACGTCCTCCTTGAGGATGCGACCGCCAGGGCCCGTGCCGGTCACCGCCGACGAGGCCAGGCCGTTCTCTTCGAGGAGGCGCCGCACGGCCGGCAAGAGCGCTTCGTCGCTCTGCGTGGTGTGGGTCACTGCCGCGGCCGTGGCCGGAGCAGACGCCGCCGGCGTAGGAGCGGGAGTCGGCGTGGCAGCCACGGCGCCGGCGGTGATGCGCGCGAACACAGCCCCGATCTCGACGGTGTCGCCGACCTTCACGACGTGCTCGGTGAGTACGCCCGCGACAGGCGAGGGCGCATTGACCGTAATCTTGTCCGTCTCGAGGACGACTAGATCCTGATCGAGAGCGACAGCACCACCCACCGGAACGAGCCACTCGACAACGACGGCTTCAGTAATGGATTCGCCAACTTGGGGAACTTTAACATCCGTAGACATGTGGGCTTCCGTATACAAGGGTTACTGGTGTTCAAACGATCTCTTCACAGGTTCACGGATGCTTGGGCGTCCGCTAGACATCGTCTCTACTAGGCACCGAAGACTTCGTCGACGAGCCTCTTTTGTTCGATCGCGTGCGCGCGCGGCGAACCCGTCGCCGGCGAGGCGCTCTCTGTGCGGCCTACCCATCGAAGGGCCGGCCCGGATGCGAGCGCCGCCGTCAGGCGTGGATAAAGGAAGTTGTAAGCGCCCATATTCTTGGGCTCTTCCTGACACCAGACGACCTCTTTGAGGGCCGGATAGCGCTTGACCTCCGCGAGGACGAGGTCCTTCGGGAAGGGATAGAGCTGCTCAAGGCGAATGACAGCTGTCGTCGACACCGCGTCTGCCGCGAGGAGATCCCGGCGCTCGGCGAGGTCGTAGTAGACCTTGCCGGTGCATAGGACGACGCGCTCGACCAGCTTGTCATCAAGGTCGGCGACGTCACGGATCACGCGTTGGAATGCGCCGTGCGTGAAGTCCTCACGGAGCGAGACCGCCAGCTTGTGCCGCAGAAGAGACTTCGGCGACATGATGATGAGGGGCTTGCGCCACGTGCGAACCACTTGGCGGCGGAGGGCGTGGAAGATCTGGGCCGGCGTCGTGAGGTTACACACCTGCATGTTGTCCTCGGCGCAGAGCTGCAAGAAGCGCTCAAGTCGTGCCGAGCTGTGCTCTGGCCCCTGGCCTTCAAAACCGTGGGGCAGCAGCATCGTGATGGCCGAGAGGCGATTCCATTTGTCTTCAGAGGCCGAGATGAACTGGTCAATCACGACCTGGGCGCCGTTGACGAAGTCTCCAAACTGGGCCTCCCAGATGACCAGCGCGTCAGGCTCTTCGAGGGCATAGCCATACTCGAACCCAAGCACGGCCGCCTCGCTGAGGTGGGAGTTGTAGATCGAAAAGCGACCCTGATCCCCGCCGAAGTGGTCAAAGGGCTTCCAAAGCGCGTTCGTCTCGGCGTCAAAGAGCCCCGCGTGACGGTGCGTAAAGGTGCCGCGGATTACGTCCTGGCCGGTGATACGCACGTGATGCCCACCGACGACCAATGAACCATAGGCGAGCAGCTCGCCTAGACCCCAGTCGATGGCGACGTCGGGCTTGAGCGCGTCGAGACGGCGATCGAGGATCCGCTGGACCTTCGGGTTCACTTGGAAATCGACGGGGACGGTCGTCATGCGGTGAATGACCGCGTCATAGGTCGCGTCGCTGATGAGCGTCGGGACCTCGGGCACTTGGGCGTCCGGACCGCCGTCGTATGCCTCCCAGCGGCCCACGCGGGGGTCGTGGGGTTGTTTGACGGTCCCCTTCGAGGCCTCGAGTTCCGCCTCGAGGCGGCCGCGGTAGTGCGAATCAATAGCGTCCGTCTCTTCCTCGGTGACCAGCTTGCGCTCGACGAGGCTGCGCTTGTAGGTCTCGCGGACCGAAGGGTGGCCGGCAATTACTTTGTACATCAACGGCTGCGTGAAGGTCGGCTCGTCGCCCTCGTTGTGACCATACTTGCGGTAGCAAAAGAGGTCGATAATGATATCACTTTGGAAACGTTGACGAAATTCGGCGGCGAGGCGCGCCACGTGGGCGACGGCCTCGGGATCTTCGCCGTTGACGTGAATGATCGGCGCTTGGATGACCTTCGCGACCTCGGTGCAGTAGTGCCCGCTGCGGGCGTCCCGCGGCTCGGTCGTGAAGCCAATCTGGTTATTGATGACGACGTGGATCGTGCCGCCCGTCTTAAACCCGTCCAGAGCCGTCATGTTCAGGGTCTCAACGACGAGGCCCTGTCCCGCGAAGGCCGCGTCGCCGTGGATGAGGATGGGCAGGACGGCTTTGTCGCCGCCGGCACCGAGGCGGTCCTGCTTGGCGCGGACCTTGCCCTCGACCACCGGGTTGATGACCTCGAGGTGGGAGGGGTTGAAGGTCAGCTCAAGCTCGATCGAGTCGCCTTGGCGCGTCACGTACTCCGAGCAATATCCGAGGTGATATTTGACGTCGCCGCGGCCGATCATGGCCTCGGGGTTGCTGTCTTGGAACTCTGAGAAGATCTTCGCCGGGTCCTTCTTCAGGATATTCGCCAGCACGTTCAAACGCCCGCGATGCGCCATCCCGAAGACCGCATCGCGCACGCCGAAGCGGCCAGACTCTTCGAGGATGATGACGAGCAGCGGCAGGAGGCTCTCGCCGCCTTCGAGCGAGAAGCGCTTGGCGCCACGGAACTTCGTGTGAATGAAATCTTCGAAGGCCTCGGCCCGGCAGAGCTCGGTGTACACGAGCACGCCGTTTTCGTGGTCGAACTCGGTCCGGTTGCGCGTGGTCTCGAAGCGCTCCTGGAGCCATCGTTTCACTTCCACATCGTGGATGTGCATGAATTCACAGCCGACCGTGCGCGAATAGGTGTCACGGAGCCACGCGAGCAGCTCGCGCAGGGTCATCGTCGATGGCCCATAAAGGGGCGCCGTCGAGAAGGTCCTCTCGTAGTCCGCGGGGCCAAGGCCCCACGAGGCTGGGTCGAGCTCGGGGTGTGCGATCGGCTTCGCGAACCCGAGCGGGTCGAGAGAGGCCTGAAGATGGCCGCGGACGCGATAGGCGTTGATGAGCTGCGAGATCCGGGCCTGGGCTTTCAATACATCGACGGCCGGGCTCGCCTCGGCTTGGGCGGCGACGCCGCGTGGCGCGAAGATCGAGGCAGGCGCTTGCTGCGGGCCATCCGCCGGCGCGACGGGGTCCACGAACTCACGACCAGGGCCCTCAAGCCACGCACGCAGGCTGGGTTCAACCGACGCAGGATCGCTTAGATAGCGACGAACGACGTCCTCAAGATACGCGACGTTTTGGCTGTGCAGCATGTTCATAGCCTCAGTAAGAGCCAACCTTCCCCCCGGGGAAAGCGTGGGCGGAATCTAGGGGACAGTCCGCGTTACGGCAAGGCGGATCGTGCAACGGACCGCCGTGTTTAGGGTCTCGAAGCCGCGTAGAGCCCCTATGGGACCCGTGAAGAGGCGCCGCTAAGGCGTGGCGCCACGTCTCGCGGCGGGCGAGTCACCTAGGACGAGGGCGCGGTTCGACTATCCAACGAACTCAAGCGAACGGGCTCAGGCTTCGGTGCTTTGCTCGCCGAAGACGACCGAACGTTGGGGCACGGCGTGCGATGCCACGGCCGGGACCCCGCCGAACGCGACGAGAATTCGAACGCGCCCAATGGAGATGATGTCGCCCGCGCTAAGGGGGTGGCGGACCTCGCCGATAGGCTCGCCGTTGAGCTCGGTGCCGTTCGTCGAGCCAAGATCCCGGACGAAGCAGAAGTCCGGTCCGAAGTTTTCGATCTCTAGGTGACGTGACGAGACGCCAGAGTCATCGACTAAGACCTCGCCATCGACGCGGCCAAAGACCGTGACCGCGAGGGGCAACTCGAGTTCGACCGGCAGCTCGCCATCTTCACGCTCGAAGGTGAGCACGAGCTCGTTCGGGGCGAGCACGTCCGCGGCCGCATAGCGAGCTTCATAGCTGCCTAGGCGGATGCGGTCGCCATGATGGAGGCCCTTTTCGTTGGTCGCCTTGCCGTTGACGAGGACTGCCCGCGTACGCGAGAGGCGACGAAGCCGGCAGCCAACCGCGTCTCGCTCAAGGGCCACATGCACGAGGCCGACGTCCGCGTGGACGACGACGGCGCCGCAGGTCTCGAAGGTCCCGACGGTCAGCGAGTGCTCAGGGACCTCGGAGCGCTGCACGACGCCATCGCCGTCGGCCCAGATCAAGTAACCACTCATAGTCGCTTACTCCTCATCTTCATCGGTACGAAGCGAGTATCGCTTCCGCGTTTCGGCGTCGACCTCTTCGGCGGGCGCTTTGGAGGTATCTGCCACCACCCGGCCGGTCCTCGGGTCGATCATGTCAGGTTCGATCTTCTGCATGAACCATGCGGTCTCGGAGAAAGCCTTCTTCGGCTTCGCTGCCTTCTCGGGCGCTTTCTCGGGCGCTTTGGCGGGCGAAGGCGGAACCGTCGCCGCCGTCCTTGCGACCGCAGGCATCTGGACCACGGTCGGCGCGCTTGCCGCTCGGGTGGTCTCGTCTTCGGGGGTCACCACCTTCGCGCTGACCAAGCCGGCGCCGTCCTCAGGACAGAACCGAAAGGTCTCAGCCCAATCTTTGCCACACGTTGGACATGTCTTATCCGCCATCTGAGGCCCTTCCTTCGGCTCCGCTCGATTCGAGTTTGCGTGGACGCGGCAAAGTCCACCGCCCACCTCGGGGTATGGTGCGGCGCGAGCCCTTTGGTGTCAAGGCGTGGAGGAGTCGCGACTGGGAGATCGCGAGTTCGCGCCGACAATGGCCACGGCCATTAGTGCGCACCTACCTCTGCTTGAGGATCGAGGGCTCCGGAACTGCGGCACGAAACGGCTACTTGGGATCTTTACCCGCAACGGGCTGGCGCCGAGGGCCATCATCACCCTTCGACCTGGAGCCGGACCGCCTCGCGGGGCCCCATGGTGATGTTCATCAGCACCCGCGCCGGGGTCCGCCGTGTCCGCAGCGTGAGGCGGGTGGTCGCGAGCAAGGTCCCCAGCACGATCCGGAGCTGATACGTGCCGAGGGCGGCGCCGATGCAGCGCCGGACCCCGCCGCCGAAGGGGGCATACTCGAAGGGTGAATATTTGCGTTCGAGGAAGCGCTCTGGCGAAAAGCGCGCGGGGTCCGTCCAGACCTCGGGGTGGGTGTGCAAGAGGGTCGTGGCGATGGCGATGTTCTGGCCGGGGGCGATGGCGTGCCCGCGGAAGATCATCGGCTGGCACGCGCGGCGCGGGATGATCGGCACGACGGGGTGAAGACGCAGCGCCTCTTGGCACACGGCGCCGAGGTAGGGCAGCTCGGCGAGGCGATCGGGCGGGGGGGCCTCACCAAAGGGGCCAAGGGTCGCGAGCTCGTCGCGGAGGGTCCCGAGGACCTGAGGGTCGCGATGGACGTGAAAGAGGGCCCAGACGAGGGCGGTGCTGGTCGTGTCGTGACCGGCGACGACGAGGGTCCGCAGCTCGTCGACGAGCTCTTCGTCGGTGAGCTGCGTGTCGTCCTCGTAGCGGGCGGCCATGAGGAGGCTCAAGATGTCGTTGCGGGCGGCGTCACCGGCGGCGCGGCGGGCGGCGATCTCCTCGCGGAAGAGGGCGCAGACGTTGTCGCGGGCGGCGGCGAAGCGGACCCAGGGGCCGAAAGGCCCGAAAGAGCGCCGGAGCGCCGGCAGGACCAGCAGCAGCGGCGTGTAGGCGGCCAACATCGCCTTGATAGAGTCACGGAAGCGGGCGCTCCGGGGCTCACCCTGGACGCCGATGACCGCGCGAAGGATGACGTCGAGGGTAATCGCTTGGGTCAGGTGCTGGGCGACAAACACTTCCCCCGGCCGCCAGGTGCGCACCGCCGCGAGCGTCCGGTCGCGGATGATCCCGCCGTAATCGCCCATGCGCCGGGCGTTGAAGGGCGCCATCATCAAGCGACGCTCGCGGCGATGGCGCTCGCCCGACAGGAGCAGGAGAGAGTGGGCCCCCAAGAGCGGCGCGACCGGGTTGGGCTCGACGGGCTCGATGGCGGCCGAGGACGCCGTAAAGAGGTCACGGGCGGCCTCTGGGTGACCACTGACGAGCACCTCGCCGGCCGACGGGATGCCGAGCACGAAGGGGTCGCCGCGCTGGGCGACGCAGGACTCGAAGAAGCCCTCTGGATCCAAGGCCATCCAGATCGCCTGCAGCGCCACCGGGCGCGCGACCTGCGGCAACAGCGACTCTCGGGCCCAGCGCCCCAGGGCCGTCACAGGCGGCCTCCGTCGAAACGGACGGTGAGCGTCGTGTGCATAGGCGGGAGGCGACCGCTGACGACGAGGGCATCGGGGGCGCCCATGGTCGCGATCGCGTGCAGCTCGGGCGCCGAGTAGAACTTGCGGGCGCTCAGCACGGCGTCGTGGATGATGTCGGGCCACGCGGACATCGCCGCGGTGCCGACGACGAAGCCGGACATGCCGACCCCGCGGTAGCCGTCGACCCCGACGAACGCGGTCGTCATCACGCGCGACGTCTCGGCCACGAGGCGCGCGATCTGGCCGGGCGAGAGGTGATGTAAGCTATTGGCAATAAAAGCGATATCGTATGCGCCATCGGGCACCGCCTGCATGTCGAAGGCGTCGATGCGCTCAAAGCGAAGCGGGAGGTTTGTCGCTGCAGCGGCCGCCTTAGCGCGGGAGATGTATTGCGTGACGATATCCGAGCCGGTCACCTCGACGGGGATCCCGCGCTTGCGAGCGATCTTGGCGAGCGCGAACGACAGACCTCCCGCGCCGCAGGCGATCTCAAGGACGCGGGCCGGCCGCCCCGTGCGGGCATAGACCACGCGCAGGAGCGGCTCGAGGCAGCAGACGACGCGTTGATAGACGCCCGTCACCGAGTTCAGCAGGTGGAGCCCCTGCGCGATCGCGAACTTGCCGCGCGGCGAGTAGTCAGGCTCGTCCATGTGCTCGAGGGCGTTGGTGTGTAGCGCCCCATCGAGCATGACGGCCAGCCGCGTCAGGCCCCTCGCCTGCTGCCCCCTACGGGCGCGCTCGGCTCGCAGCCTCGTGACGAACGCGTCGACGTGGCGCTCTAGCTCGGGGCCGCGCAACCCGTTCGCGCCGAGGGCGTCGCGAAACGACGGCTCGGCGAGGATCGCGTGATTGAGGGCGTCGAGTTGCAGCATGTGCGGTCCTCTTGGGGGTGTCAGGCGACCGACGCGAGCGTGCCGTCATCGCGGCGAGAGCGGTCGACGACATAGGTCTCGCGCGCGTCCGCGCCCATAAGGGCGGCAAAGGGCGGGATCTCTTCGACGTCGAGCCGCAGCTCGAGGACCCCTGGGCGTGTGCCCGCGACCCGAGCGTACTCCGTGAGGCATCCGTCGAGGGCGGCCCGCGTCCCCGCGCGGCCGACCCAGATTGTCTCCGGGGAGCCAAGCCCGCGCGCGACCGCCGCCACGTCGACATCGGTGTACTCGGATGCCTCGACCCGCCCGTCGAAGAAGCGCTGCTGCCGCGTGACGCACATCCCGTGTTTGCGGTTATTGAAGACCACGTAGAGGATCGGCAGCTGCAGCGCGACGGCCGTGTGGATCTCGAGGCCGGTCATCAAGAAGGCCCCGTCGCCGCAGAGCACAACGGTGCGAGTCGCGGTGCTGCCGAGCTGAGCGCCGACGGCCCCCGCGATGGCGTAGCCCATGCCGCCCATGCCGAGGGCGATGGTGCTGGACGTGCCCGCTGGGATCGCGAGGTAGTGGATGGAGGCGGCGGAACAGTTGCCTGCGTCGAAGAGCACGTGCCCGTCGCGTGGCAGGTAGGCCTCGAGGGCCTCAAGCGCCTCGCTCTGGCGGAGCGGAGCGGGTTCATCCGGTGATATCATAAGTGGTTCAGCAAGTATCGGGCGAAAGCGCGTGAGCTCGTAGCCACGCAGCGGCGCCCGAGTGAAGGGCGCGTTGGCGCGCATGGCGAGGAGAGCGCGGAAGACCACGCCGACATCGCCCTCGATCATGATGTCAGCCCCGACCGCACGGTCGAGCTCGCCTTGATCGGTGTTGACCACCCCGACCGGGCAGCGCGGGGCAGCGCTTTCGGCCGGGGCGATGGCCGGGGGCTGCCATGCGATAGTGTTGAGTGCGACCCCAACGGCGACGATGCGATCGGCGCGCTCGTCGAGGTAGGCCCGGGCCGAAGGGTGGCCGGCGGCGCCGACGACCCCAAGCCACAGCGGGTCGTCATTTGGGAAGGCGCCAGGGTCGCTCATGGTCGTGACGACCGGGGTCCGTGCGGCCCGCGCCAACTCCACGAGGGCCTCCGGGTCGACCGAGCGAGACACCCCTGGGCCCACGACGAGCAACGGACTGACGGCCGTCTGGAGGGCCTCCAACAGCGCCCGGAGCGCGCCGGCCTTAAGAGTCGGCGGCGCGGCGATGGCCTCGAGAGTCCGCGGACACCACGGCGGCATCGGCGGCACCTCGCGTTCGTTGAGATCGCGCGGGACGAGCAGCACTACAGGTCCCGGGCGCCCAGTCAGCGCGGCCGTCACCGCGGCGTGGAGCTGCTCCCAGAAGCGTTCTGGCGCGTCTAATCGCGCCACATACTTGGTGATCGCTTTGAAGAGCCCCACGGCGTCGAGCAGCCGTCCTATCCCCGACGAGTCCTGGAACGCACCGCGCCCCTCGCCGCTCGTCGGCGACTGACCGATGATGGCCAAGACTGGCACCCCCTCGGCGTGTGACTCGGCGAGGCCGACGGCGAGGTTCATCATCCCGCCGCCCGAGGTCGCGCAGCACACCCCGAGGGTGCGGTGGATTCGCGCCCGTGCGTCGGCCATGAAGGCCGCCCCCGTCTCGGTCTTCGAGAGCACCGAGGTGAGGCGCGTGTCGCCCGCCCGATGGACCGCGTCGTGGAAATGCTCGATGTTGGCGCCGCTTACGCCGAAGACGTAGCGCGCGTTTTAGGCTATGAGTGCGTCCACGAGGGAATCGGCGAGGGTCACAGTGACGCGGGTCCGGTCGCCGAGGCGGTCGCCGAGGCGCCAACCTCCCAGATCGCGGCCGCCGAATAATCGCCGGCATGCGAGAAGCCGCCGAGCGCGACGCGCGTGCCGGGGCGGAGGCGCCGGTCATCAGCGGCGCGCGCTAGGTTGATCGGGATCGCGGCGCCAAAGAGGTTGCCATAATCCTCAAACGACTCGACCTGCTTTTCCCGAGGCATCAAGAGGGCCTCACGCCAATTGCGAAGAAAGACGTGATTTGGCTGGTTGGTCACCAACAGATCGAGGTCGCTGCTGCGAAGGCCTGCGGCGCGGCAAGATTCGCCGACGACCTCTGGGACAAGCAGGTTGCCGCGAGCGACGATCTTGGCAACGCGCGCCTCATCGAAGTCGATGTACATTGGGTCTGTGTGGGGCTCCCAGTACTTGCTGCCGTCGTCGGACACGATTCGCATGTCGTCGGCGTAGTCCGGGAAAGCGCGAGTGACGATGCTATGCACCGGGGCCTCGTCGCCGGTGACGACGAAGCCGACGCCGCAGCCGTCTCCTGGTGCGGCCGACTGCGGTCGCGCGCGGTTGCCTTCTTGGCCAAAGAGGCGGCCGGCCGCGTTCTGAACGCAGCACAAGAGCGCCGTACGCACGGTCCCCGTGGCCATGAGGTCCCGCGCGAGCTCAAGCA
>Ga0209702_10002240_pt1 | contig 34580 bp, 30 predicted proteins | sample FRY01_FD_187210 | JGI IMG/M metagenome (GOLD analysis project Ga0209702, IMG submission 187210) | Freshwater microbial communities from Lake Fryxell liftoff mats and glacier meltwater in Antarctica - FRY-01 (SPAdes) (version 2) | ecosystem: Environmental > Aquatic > Freshwater > Ice > Glacier...
AGGCTTCCTATGAGTGCGCATTTACTTATGGCCTTCAACCATTAACAAAATCTGAAGGTTCTTCTGGCTTAGCTTTATCGACAGGGGGTGTTTTTGAAACTGAAAAAAACGCAATTATCATTGCTTATATTGATAAACCTACTGCTAATGAATATGTAACGCTTGAAATGGAAGGTGGTTTAAAACTTAGTGCAAAAACGCCTGCAAAGCAAAAAGTTAAAATCCTTACAGGCCAACCTTATGCTCAAGTTACTTGGCAAGTGAAATGTGAAAGCCAAGGTTCCTGTAAAGTTTCTGTGACCAGATCAAACGAGGATAAAGTTTATAAAGAGATCCGTGTTCGCTAAACACCATCTAAAATTATCCCTTGTTATTACATTTGATTTTCTTGTTTTATTGTGATACTTTCACATCTTGATTTTATTGAATCTAATTTTGCTCTAATGCCCTTAGCTCGGAATATTACTTGCCCGATAAAACCAACACCTCTCGTTATGTACAAAGTCTGCTTACGCTACTGAAAAAAGGAAACGAGAAAGCTAAACTCGAACTTTTGGAATTTTCCTTTAAGCGTTTTAAAAAGTTTGCAAGCAAAATGATTAAAACTTACCCTCTGCTTCGTACCAAAGCTGATACAGACGACCTTTTGCAAAACTTTTTAATCCGACTTACCAAAGCTTTTATTAATATTACCCCAGAATCGTCTGCTGATTTCTTTAAGCTTGTTTCAGTTCTTATGCGTAATGAACTTATCGATATGGGTAGAAAACTATTTGGCAAAGATGGTGATAAAAAAAACTTCGAACAATCCACCGATCCTACAAAATTAAACGCTAAAGGTTCAGGTGAAGGGCCAGCGAACCTTTTCGAATGGGTCGAATTCCATGAATCCATTGACACTCTTCCCGAATTGGAAAAAGAAGTATTTCAACTTATTTTTTATCAAGGTTTTTCTCAGGACGAAGTTGCAACCCTGTTAAATATTTCGGTTAAAACTGTTTTTCGCCGCTGGACTAGCGCTAAATTAATTCTCGCTGAAAAATTTCATTAGTTTTCCCTAAAATAAGATCAGCAGCTTCATCTTTCTTTATTCCTTAGAAGCAAAGTTTCCTTATGAACCATTTAGATAATCTTATTACCCATCGACCTAATTTTGTTACCCACCTAGAGTGTGGGATGACCGGCGAACACTACCCTAAGGAACAGGTGCACGGGTTATCAAAGGTTGGTAAGCCGTTGCTAGTTCGTTACGATTTAAAAAAAATTGCTGAAGCGGTAACAAAAGAAGAAATCAGTTTAAGGCCGCCCGATTTTTGGCGCTACCGCGAATTTCTTCCGGTACGGCATACAATTAATATCGTTTCACTGGGCGAAGTGATGACCCCAATAATTACTTTATCTAAGGTGCAAGCGGGTAAGGGCACGCTGTATGTAAAGGATGAAGCTAGGCTTCCTACCGGGTCGTTTAAAGCACGCGGTTTATGTATGGCAATTTCGATGGCGAAGGAATTGGGAATCACAAAAGTGGCTATGCCAACCAATGGGAATGCAGGCGCTGCTTGTGCTGCATATGCTTCGCGTGCTGGGATTGAAAGTTTTATTTTTTGCCCTGATGATACCCCAACCATTAATGTCAGAGAAATTGCTCAGCAGGGGGCCAAGGTTTGGCTCGTCAATGGTTTGATCAACGATTGTGGCAAAATCGTTGCGGAGGGTAAACAAGCGAAAGGGTGGTTTGATATGTCTACACTTAAAGAACCCTACCGCATCGAAGGAAAGAAAACGATGGGCTTGGAACTTGCAGAGCAATTCCATTGGCAATTACCTGATGTCATTCTTTATCCTACGGGGGGTGGCACCGGCCTTATTGGAATGTGGAAAGCTTTTAAAGAGCTGCAAGAAATGGGTTGGCTTAAAGGGAAATTGCCTCGAATGGTGGTGGTTCAATCGAGTGGTTGTGCCCCGATTGTAAAAGCTTGGGAAGAGGGAAAAGAACACGCAGAGTTATGGCAGAATGCTAAAACGATTGCTTGGGGCATTCGTGTGCCTGTTGCAGTGGGCGATTTTCTTATGCTCCGGGCAGTCAATGAAAGCTCGGGTTTTGCAACTTCCGTAGATGATGAAGTCATCCTTGAGGCTCGCGCTGAATGTGCAAATAAGGAAGGATTTTTGATGTGTCCGGAAGGAGCTGCAACCTTTGCAGCGTATCAGAAAGAATTAAAATCAGGCCGGATTAAAAGCGAAGAGTCCGTGATGTTGTTTAATTGTGCAGCGGGTACTAAGTATGAATTACCACCGGTTAATTCTAGGTTGGATCGAAACCAGCCGATTCCTTATGCTCAATTATAAACCTACCATTTTATGTACAACTTTATTTGTTACCTTTTTTGATTATTCTTAAATCAGAGTTGTTGATACCTTAGCTAAACTTTTTCCGATATTGGTTATGAAAATTCATTTTGTTTGGTTTGTAAACTTTCCATTTCCAAGAGTTGAAAATATTGTTGTGCTTATAGATCTTGTTCCTTGTAGATTTATAAAAAAGCTTTAAATTCCGCAGAAATCCTCTTATCTATCTCCCCTACTTTCGCTGACCTCGTTTGTTAATAGCTATCAATAACTCGGCTTTTCAAGCCTAGGCTCCTTTTGGTAAAAACTACAATCGTTATCAAAACCACTTGCTCGCTTCGACAAGGATGTCGGGGTTAAGCGCTTGGTTCTTTGGTTAGTTAAGGGAAGGGCAAGGAGGCCTAGGTTGGCAATCCGCTGGCGTATAAGTCACAAATTGATTTTTGCTTTCTGTCTGACGGCAGGGATTACTATTTTGCTGTTAGGTGGTACGCTGCACGGTTTATGGTCGTATTACATGACGATCAATAGTATACGCAGTAATTTAGCGGAATTAAAAACAGCGGAAGATTTAAAAACATCGCTTTCCAAGTTTACCACCCCTAGCAACTTAACAAAGCTACTCGATGAATCTGAGAAACTGCAACAAGACATTGCAATATCTGAAAAGAAAATACTTGATTACGAGTTGTTATTAAAGGATTCGCAAGTTTCATTTTTTGTGACCGCAATTGAAAATAAGGAAGATTCGATATTAGCTGGTTTAAGAGCAGATCTATTAGATTTTTTGAAATTGATCGATAAATTTCACGAACCCCAAGTTACAGGCCCGGGCGATAAACCAAGGCAAAACCCGACCCTTGATTCTATGCGAACCTTACTTACCAAGATTAATAAGGACTGCACTTTACTACGCGATAAAATTCATAATGATCTTGACCAAAATATTAATGATTCACGCAGGCATTATCAAATCAGCTTATGGATTATTGTTCCTTCTAGCGGGTTTGGCCTTTTACTAATGGCTGGCCTTTTACATTCATTCTACGGTTGGATTTTTTATCCCATTCGCGATTTAGAAGCTGGCGTTAGTCAACTTGCTAAGGGTGATTTTAATTATCGCATTGATGTTAAAAGTGGCGACGAAATGGAATCTCTTGGCCAAGCCTTTAACGATATGACCCAAAGGCTGCGCGAACTTTATACCGACCTTGCTAGGCAAGTTAATGAAAGAAGTAGGCAGCTTGTTAGGTCTGAGCGCCTTGCTAGTGTTGGGTTTTTAGCTGCGGGCGTTGCTCACGAAATCAATAACCCCATTGCAGGTATCGCATTTTGTTCTGAAGCTTTAGAATCACGACTTAAAGAACTTACCGCCCTTGCAACAACCATTACGGGCCAAGAAAATCCTAACTGCATCGCTGACTTTGCCAAGTATTTAAGGCTTATTCAAGAAGAAGCTTTTAGGTGTAAAAATATCACTGATAAACTCCTCGATTTTAGTAGAACTAGCGAGCACAAGCGCGACAGCGTTAACCTTTCCACCCTTTTGCATAGCGTGCTTGATGTTACCCATCATCTCCAAAATTCTAAAGGAAAGAAAATCGTAATCACGAACGAACAACCTATTAACGCTTGGATTAATGCTGAAGAAATCAGGTCGGTTGTTCTTAATTTGATTGTTAATGGGCTTGATAGTATGGACGATGGTGGGGTTCTTTCCATAAGTATAAAAGAAAAAGATGGCCAAGCAGAACTTGCAATTAAAGATTCAGGCATAGGAATGAATCAAGAAGTGCTTGAAAATATCTTTGAGCCTTTCTTTACTAAAAATCGCACCGGTAAGGGTACCGGCCTTGGCCTTACTATCAGCCATAAAATCATTCAGCAGCACGGGGGCGAAATCGAAGCCTTCAGTGAAGGATTAGGCAAAGGCAGTATTTTTACTGTTAGGTTGCCTCTTCATCCTAATCAAAATTTAAGTAATGTTTCGTCGGATCAAAAGGGTAGTGAACCAGTGCGCAAGTCGTTTGCGCTTAGTGCTTAATTTCAACCGTTAATCTTTTTTAAGGTCTTTTTATATGAGTATGAATGATGCCTATAACCAACAGATGGCTGCAAGTCCAAAGCCCGTTTCGAAAAGTTTAAGAATTATTTTTGTTGATGATGAAAAATCATTGCAAGAATTTATGCGTACGGAACTTTCCCGGCTGGGTCACGAAGTTACCGTTTGCCCAGATGGTAAAACAGCGATGAAGGCTTTGGAAAAAGCCACTTTTGATGCAGCCATTTTAGATTTGCGTATGCCTGGAATGTCTGGCATAGAAGTCCTTGAGCATTTGAAAAAAGTTTCACCGGATACCGAAGCTGTGATGATGACAGGTCATGCCAGTATGGAGACGGCAATTGAAGCGGTGCGCTTGGGTGCTTTTGATTACATCACGAAGCCTTGCAGGTTAATTGAAATTGAAACGGTTCTGATGAAAGTTATAGAAAAGCGCGATCTTAAGAATAAGAATATTGCTCTTGAAAATAGGGTGCAGGCTGCTGAAGGTAGAATGGTTCTGGTGGGGAAATCTGCACCTATGAATAGTGTGCAGAAATTAATATCCACCGTTGCACCTTCTGATTCTACAGTTTTGGTTTTAGGCGAGACTGGCACAGGAAAAGAACTTGTTGCCCGTACTGTATGGCAACAAAGTAGAAGGTCAAAGGCACCTTTTGTTCCTGTTAATTGTGGCGCTTTATCTGAAAACTTGGTCGAAAGCGAATTGTTCGGACACCGTAAAGGTGCTTTCACCGGGGCAGACCGCGATCATAAGGGGTTGTTTGAAGTTGCCAATGGTGGCACGCTTTTCCTTGATGAAGTTGGCGAGTTAAACAAAAATATTCAGGTGAAGCTTTTACGCTTTTTAGAATCTGGTGAAATTCGCAGAGTGGGGGAATCCGAACCTTTCCGCACGGATGTCCGAATTTTATGCGCCACGAATCGCGACCTCCGTCAATTAATTAAAACTGGACAATTCAGGGAAGACCTTTATTTCAGAATCAACACCTTTGAAATTCGTATTCCATCTCTTAAGGATCGTAGGCCCGATATCCCCGAGCTTGCAAGGCATTTGTTAGCACGGGCTGTGCGCAGGCCTCTTGACCAATGTCAGAATTTAATTACACCTGAAGCGATCGATGTGCTTTTGGAACATACTTGGCCAGGCAATGTTAGGGAACTTGCCAATGTGATGGAATATGCCAGCATTATTGCTGCGGGGGAAACTATTCTTCCCGAGCATCTTCCTACGCATCTGCGTGATGCTTCAAGGGGGGTTCCTGTGCTATCTCTGGCTGAGCATACTCAGCCTGTTAATCGTACTCTCGAGCAAATTGAAATGGAACATTTGCTTAGGGTGCTTGAAAAACATCAGGGGAATAAAGGTACTGCAGCAGCAGAGCTAGATATAAGCTTAAAGACTCTTTACAACAAATTGAATAAGTTCCAAGAACAGCAACAACGCAGGCAGGTGGGCTAGTCATAGAGGGTTTAATTTTTAGTTAGTGAGTAACCGGGGAAGGTAAGAGTATGCAAATTTTTTTAATTTCAGCAGGGCTTTTTTTCCTACTTGTTAATCTCTTAGCTTGGAAGCAATCAGGGGGAATGGTGAAAATTTCCTACTCTGGTAAACGCACATCTAGGCCTGAAAATCTGTCTAAATTTCAAAAGATATTAGTGCTATTAAAAGGTGTCAATTTGCCTTGTAGGCCTAATGAATTCAACCCTTCTACACACCAACTCGAATATGAAAACTGTAGTTTTCACGGCTCACAGAATTTAGTCGCTTGCTGGTATATTCCTTGTGCTAATTCGACAAATGTTGTGATACTTTTTCATGGCTACATCCGAAATAAAGCCACTTTGTTGAATGAAGCTTCTTTGTTGTATTCTCTTGGCAACTCGGTTTTGATGATCGATTTTCCTGGTTCTGGTGATTCTTATGGTAACCATACGACCTTGGGTTATTACGAATCGCTTGATGTAAAAAATGCCATCGATTTTATGAAAACGAAGTGTCCAGATAAAAAGCGAATCCTTTATGGCTTTTCTATGGGCGCTGCTGCAATACTTCGTGCCGTAAAATTATACCCCCTTGATGTTGACAAAATTATTATGGAATCGCCCTTTACCACCTTGCTCGAAACGGTTGGTGCTAGGTTTAAGGCTATGGGTATTCCTCCCTACCCGTTGGCACATCTTTTAGTTTTTTGGGGTAGTATTCGATTAGGATATAATGGTTTTACTTTTAACCCCATTAAGTATGCCAAGGATATTACAGTGCCTGTTTTGCAATTGCACGGGGAAGACGACCGCAGGGTTCCCTTAGTTCGCGCTAGGGCTCTTTATGAAAATATTCGAACCGAGAAAACTTTTGTTTTGTTTGAAGGTGCGGGTCACGAATCGCTTGCAACCAAGGATAGCAAAAAATGGCTTGATGCTATCTCTCTCTTTCTTGGTCAACAAGAAGAGGCCAAGCGCCCTCGAAATGCTGCTTAGTTAGAAAATCTGATTTATTGTAATTTGAATTTCTTAAGTGTAGCTTATAGGTTTGAGTTCAATATTTGCCCTAGAAAGCCTTTTAAAATGATGAAGTATTTTCTGATTCCAATGATTCTAACTGTTGTAGTTTCGGTTTCACAATTAAATGCTGCAAACCCAGAACTTGTTACAGGGGTTTGGAAAAACATTACTCCTGCCGGCGTTTCAATGTCTAAAGAAAATCATGTTTTCTGTCAAGGAATGGCAATTGACTTAAAGAAACCTAGCACGCTTTATCTTTGCGTTTGTGCTTATGATGTAGCCAAGGGTTGCTTGTTTAAAACAACCGATGCTGGAACAAGTTGGAAAAAAATCGGGCACCTTGATGAACCAATTCATATTGCAATTAATCCAGATGATTCGAATCATCTTTATTGTGTTGATGGGGTTCGGGGTGCAACGATGGGCTTTTGGATTTCACTAGATGGCGGTGAAACTTGGTCGATGCCTGACGGGTTCAAAAAAGTTTCGATGAAACCCATAGGCACTCGCGATTTGTATTCTCTTGCGGTTGATCCAACTGATTTTAAACACTTGCTTGTTAGTTTTCATTCTCCGTGGTCCGATGGGAAAAACTGCGGAGTTCTCGAAAGTGTGGATGGTGGCGAATCTTGGATTGTTCACAATCCCCCGCCCGACCTTAAGGCAGGGTATGGGATGGCAATTTTTTTCTTGTTTGATCCCGTTAAGAAAATCGGCGACAATAAAACTTGGCTATTCACTGCCCAAGAAGGGGGATTCTTTAAAACTAACGATAGTGCCAAAACTTGGACCAATGTCTTTAAATTCCAAATGACGCACGGTGGGAATCAAATCTACAGGGCTAAAGATGGCGCACTTTATTCGGGCGGTTACCAATACCCCGCCCGAAGCTCCGATAACGGGTCTTCTTGGAAACAAATAAAAACTGGACTTACTTACAGCTGGTATATGGGCATTTGTGGAGATGGCCAAAACATTTACACTGCCTGCACTAATAAAAATATGCCTTTCTTTGTTTCATCAGAGAATGATGGCCTTAGTTGGAAACCACTTAATGATCAAAAATTCTCTGCTGTACCTTTTGAAATGTTCTTAGATCCCGTCAATAAAATTCTCTATTCTGCAAGTTGGGAAGAGGGTATTTTAGCAATCAGGCTTGGCTCTGGAAAATAAAGAATTACCTTGAAAGTTTTAGTTTTAAAGCACTCTTTAACTTGATAAATTTCTTTGATAGTTTTATTCGCACTTCCTTTATTGATGTTTCTTACATTAATAAATTGGCAAGAACTTTTATACCGTTACTAAAACTAAAGTAATTGCTTTATCGAAAGTAAGCATTTTTACAGCTCGAATACTTGATACCAACAACAAATATTTAAGTCCACTCTAAGTCGTTTTATTCTAATTCGGTAGGAATCTCATTATTGACTATTTATTTTCAGTATTTTTGTTACCTTTAAAATATAAAGTTCAACCTCACATTTTGAAAGTTAATCAATGGCAATTATTGCAAAGCCTAAACAAACTGACACTGCTTTTGGCAAAGCTATGACTGATTCCATTAAAGATAGTAGGTCTAGAACCTTTACTATGAAATTTGATGGGTTCAAGAATCTTCAACAATGTTCAACCTTCCTTCATCTTCGTCAAGATGAACGAAATCTAATTCGTAACCTTCACTTAAAAAATGAATGTAAGGTACTTGATTATGGTTGTGGAGCAGGGAGGCATTTAAAATTCATTCGAGAAATTATTCCTACATCTCATTGCTATGGAATTGAACCTTGCCATTTACTGAGCGACTATTGCCAAAAGACTATTCACCCTATTACTCTTGCTAAAACCTTCCACGAATTAGAGGGTGTTAAGTTCGATTTAATTATGATAATGGGGGCTTATTTAGGAACCCTTGGAAGTGAACAAGATGCAACACTAGCTCTCAAAGATTTTGCAAATGCTTTAAACCCCGATGGTATTATTTTAATTGAAACGGGGAATCCTTTTGGTGTTGGGCACACGACCACAAATTGCGTTATCGAATATGGAGAAATCCACGATGAATTTATTTGGGGACATGCGGGCCAAGATTGGGTAACAACCACTATGGAAAACTTCGATTGTTTAGTTGAAATAATTCCTAGTGGAGATGGCGATTACTTCTTTGCTAAAGGAACAAAAATGTAGGTTGTCAATCCTTAGGCATCTAGAACTGCATTCAATATCGCCTTTACCCTCTTCGCACGAAAAACATTTTATTTAATCGAACCAGCGGCCGTCGGCGCAGCCATCGTTAAAGCACAGGAAGGGCAAATGCAAGCAAGGCCACGCTGAGCAAGGGGAACCTTTGCAATCAGTTCCTTCGAAATATTCGCTGCCCGACACCAGCAATTGCAATCAAAGGTGCCACACTGTGCAGGTTGGCAATTATTTGGGCCAGCACAGATAGGGCAAATCTTGTTTGGAAGAGGAATGTTAATGATAGTTATAGATTTCCTAATTAATAATGACAATCAACTTTAGTATTTTAGCAATTTAAAAGAGTAAGCGTTAGGGTTATTTCTGTTGGAAGTAAATGGCTTCTTCCCAATGCTCGTAAAGTTGGTTAAGTTTTTCTTTAGTGGTATCTAGGGCAAGGGTAGTTTGCTTAACTTTTGTGCCATCGCGGTAGAGGGCAGGGTCTTCCAACAATTTTTCTAGAGTAAATTTTTCTTCTTCAATAAGACTAATTTCTAACTCTAATTCTTCCACTTTCCGATAAGGGAATTTCTTTTTGCGTTTGGTTTCGGTAGGTGGAGTTGTGCTTGTAAACGAGGCTGTATTTTGTTTTTCCTGTTTTATAAGTTTTTGTTCAGATTGTTCTTTAGCAAGCAATTCTTCGTAGAATTCGAAGTTCCCGGTAACGGTTCTGGTATTACCTTTCCCATCCATCACGATAAGAAAATCGACAATTCGATTGAGGAAATAACGGTCGTGACTAACAACAAGGACGGTGCCTTCAAATTCGATGAGAGCTTGTTCGAGAGCATCGCAAGCCCAGAGGTCGAGGTGGTTGGTAGGTTCATCAAGGATAAGGAAGTTGGAGCCTTTTTTAACTAATTTAGCGAGGCAAACTCTGCTTTTTTCTCCGCCACTTAGGGAACTTACTTTTTGAAAAACGATTCTGCCTTCGAGTCCGAATCTTCCAAGGAGGTCGCGCATTTGTTGTTCGGTGATGGAAAAATCATTAGTAGGCCAAGCTGCTCTAATGGCCAGATCATCGGGATTAAGTTCTTTTAGATGTTGGTCATAAAAGCCAAGTTGGACTTGAGCGCCTAGGTTAAAAGACCCTAGGTCGGGCAGTAATTTTTCTAGAAGGATGGAGAGTAAAGTGCTTTTGCCACACCCGTTTGGTCCATAGATACCTAAGCGTTTTCCGCGTTGAAGTTGGAAGGATAAGTTTTTGAAGAGTGGTTTTTCAAAAGACTTGGAGAGGTTGTTTGCTTGTAGGACGATATCGCCTGTGCGTTTGACTGGGCCGAAATGCATACGGGGTGCTTGATGCATAACGGGCCGTTGTAATCTTTCGACTCGTTCTAAGATTTTTCGTCTGCCTTGAGCTTGTTTGGAAAGTTGGCCAGCAAGGTTTCTGCGGATGTAATCTTCTTGTTTTTCGATATGTTCTTTTTGAGCTTCATAAGCCTTGAGGTTGAAATCGTAGCGTTCTTGGCGGAGTCGCCAATATTGGTCAAAATTACCTAGGTAATCGTTGATAATTCCGCCTGATAATTCAAAGACTTTGTTTACAACACGGTTAAGAAAATACCGGTCGTGGCTGACAATGAGCATAGCTTCGGGTTGTTTGACTAAGTAGGTTTCAAGCCAAACAAGGGCATCGACATCAAGATGATTACTAGGTTCATCGAGGAGCATCACATCGGGTGCGGAGAGTAAAAGTTTAGCGAGCATAAGACGGCCAACTTGCCCGCCTGAAAAATGTTCCACTGCTTTGTTATAGTCTGCGGTTGTGAAACCAAGGCCTTGAAGAACTTCCTCGATTTTGTGGTCTACTGAGTAGGCATCGTGTTGGCGTAGAAGTTCATTAAGTCGGTCGTAGCGAGAAGCAAGGGCATCGTGTTTGGCGGGGTCAGAGCAAGAGGCGAGTTCATCAGCGGTGCGGAAAAGATCTTGCTGCATTGCAAGGAATTCATCGAGGGCAGATTTAGCTTCATCAAAAAGGGTACGGCCTTTTGAAATTTCTGCGTGTTGTTTTAGGAGAGAAATTCGGGCGCCTGCGTGAAGTCGAACCGAACCTGTATCAGGTGATTCCTGAGAGGCAAGGAGTTTCATAAGAGTGGATTTCCCCGCGCCATTGGGGCCTACTAATCCGACTCGTTCCCCAGCACGAAGTTCAAAGCCGATGTTCCTAAAAAGGGGATGGCTTGAATAAGCACGGGAAAGTTCACTGCAACTTAGCAGAAGCATACGGGTATCAACCTGTTAAAAGTCAGCAGCGATTAAAACAAGCTGCATAGTTCTTCTAATCAGATTACAAAGAATAGGGCAAGTGGGAAACAGTTGGTTAGCGCCAAGGCCAAGCAGGGTAAATTATGGGCCCATATTGCGCAAAGGCAGGGTAAATTATAACCGGTGGATTATACCACTGAATGGGCACAACATAAATGGGCTGCACAACGATGGGATATGGGTTGACGAAGTTATAACCAAAGTTGGGGTTGTATCCACTGCGGTAAGCAAAGGTATTGCCATATCCAAAGCGCGAAAAGCCATAGGGAACGCCAAAGTTGTATGCAGGAAAACCGCTATTAATGCTGATGAAAGTAGTGGATCGTGAATTAAATCCGTTGTAGGAAAAACTGGAAGAGTAAAAGGAATTATAGCCACCAAAGTACTGGGCCTGAGAAGTTGAAGTAGGAACTATTAAAAATAGTGCAACCAGGGGGAATAATAGAGTTTTCAAAGTTAGTCTCCTAAAAATCTGATTCATCCTTATAACTAGGAAAGGATTCAGTTAGGTAATACTTGCGATTATTTTTAGATATTTTTTAAGAACTGGTTTTGGGCATTGAAACAACCTTCTGAAACCACTCTCTCACTTTTTTGCTTTCATTCAAATCTTTAAGTACCCATAAATCCGAATGATTTGGAAAGGGAAGATCTAGGAAAGTGAAGGTGCCTTGAATTTTATTTCCGGTTAAAAATGTTCGAGCGTTTTCTACAGAGCCTTCGTGACTGATGAAGGCTGGCCTTCCTTGCAATCGTTGCCAACGCATTTTTGCTGATTCGGCATCGCTATCTTTATAAGGCCATTGAGTTACGCCATCGATATGCGAATGGCAGATAAAGCCTTTCCATAATTTAGCGATTTCGTCATTTCTTAAGCCGATGTAAGAGCAAGCAATGCTGCCTCGGGAAAAGCCTGCAAGGATGACGCAATCGGGGTCGCCATTAAATTGTTTGCAAATATTTCGTACGCTTCTTAGGGTGTATTCAACAGTGGCATCGGCATCGCCCCACCAGTTAGTGGCATTGTTTTTTGCTTTGGAATCGATAAAAGGAAGGCAGGCCCAAATAGCACCTTTTCCTGATGTGATTCCATAACCGAGTGAGGAACCTTCAACGGTGCCTAGTGAGACATCGCCCAGATTATTTTTGTAGCCCCCATTTCCTGCGAACTCGATAAGGATGGGAAGTTTGGTATTTGGGTTCCAGTTTGGGGGAAGGTAAAGGGAATGATAAATGTTAAGGCCGTTTTCTTCGGGCCAATGATGTTTGACCCGAAGCCCTGCTGTTGGTTTGTTTAAAACCATTTTTGGGACAATTAGATTCGAGGGTAGGTCATTAAGATTCGGAGTTTTTTGTGCAATCAATTCTAGGTAAGCAAAGGAAGCGAATAGTAGAAAGATGAATGTTTGCAAGAAGATCATTTGGTTTTAGCCTTGATAGCTTCGCGCATTTTCTTTTCGGATTCAGCAGTCCAATAGCCACAGTCAAGTTCTAAAAAAACGGAAGTGTAAGGAAGTGCAAGTGGGGTTTTGATAATTAAGACCTTGAAGGTTTTTCCTGCTTTATCTAGCTTTGCAATGATTTCTTCATGAGCTAGCGTTTCTACTTTTCTATTCTGTAATACGGTTTTTAGTTCTTGTCTAAATTCGTTGATCCCCTTGGCTTCGGTATCGGGAACAAAAGGCAGTTCGCTATCTAAGTAAATGACTGGGCGGATGTGATTCGTTTTTTCTAGCATTTCAAAAACAGTACGAACTGCTTCTAGATGACCTGACCTTGTTGTAATTGTTTCTATGCCATTACCACTTTGCAGGGGGTATGCAGAATCTGCAATAACAATCCAGTTGCGATGCCCCATTCGAGGTAATTCTGATTTAAGGTATTGTTTCCAATCTTGGTCTGCAGCGATTGAAAAAGCAGATAATCCTAAGGCAAACAACAAAGAAAGAATACGCATAAGTTCACTCGGTAATTTTTTTGATGGTGGAGTAATACACTTAACTATCTCAATATTTTATTCTATTCGCCACACTATTTAAGCCCCTTTTCTTTAGATAAGGTTTATTTTGTCTTAAAGGATAAGCTAATAAAGTTCTTGCAAGTAAGGGTTTTAACTTTGATAATATGTTTTATTGTTGAAGAACTTCTTTGAAAGGATGCGGTTATGATTATTATCAAGAAAGCACTCGTACTTTCGTTTATCACACTTTTGGGGTTTTTTCCTACGCTGGGTTTTTCTCAAGAGAATACACTTTCTGAAGCTGAGAAAAAAGCAGGATGGAAATCTCTCTTCGATGGGAAAACCACAAAAGGTTGGCGCAACTATAAGAAAGAAGAGATCAGTAAAGGTTGGCAAGTTAAAGAGGGTGCCCTTACCCGGGTCGAAAAGGGTGCTGGAGATATTGTCACCACTGAAACTTTTGAAGAATTTGAACTGATTCTTGATTATAATATATCTAAGGGTGGTAATAGCGGCCTTATGTTTGGCGTGCTAGAGCAAAACGGACCCCCTTGGCATTCTGGCCCTGAAATCCAAATTCAAGATAATGTTGATGGCCACGATCCCCAAAAAAGCGGCTGGCTTTATCAGCTTTATCAGCCTATAAACGATCCTAAAACCGGTAAGACTATTGATGCAACTAAACCCATTGGACAATGGAATCAAATCCACCTTATTATCAGCAAGAATAAATCTGAATTGAATATGAATGGCGTTCGCTATTGGACCTGCAAAATTGGCGGCACCGATTGGAATGATAAAGTTGCTAAAAGTAAATTTGCTAAACTTGAAATGTTTGGCAAAGCAGGTAAGGGTCTTCTTTGCTTGCAGGATCACGGCGATATGGTTGCATACCGCAATATTAAAATCCGCACTCTTAAGGATGGCGTTTTTCCTACCTCCCCAGTTGATGGCGTAAAAAAAGTTTCTATCGAACCTGCTTTCCCCAATGTTAAATGGCATAACTGGAACGAAGTCGATGACAAAGGCAAGATCGCTCCTCTTAGGCCTATTGTTATTACGAATCCAGGCGATGGCACCAATCGCATTGTTGTTGCTATGCAGCAGGGCCAAATTCATATTCTTGCCAATAATACTAAAGCGGATAAATCTACTCTTTTTTTAGATATTAGCTCTAAGGTACGGTATGAAGATAAAGAAAATGAAGAAGGCTTGCTTGGCCTTACCTTTCATCCTGATTATAAAAAAAATGGCGAATTCTATGCTTATTACACCGTTAAGCACACTCCTCATCTTTGTGTGATTTCTCGTTTTAAAGTTTCTAAAGAAGACCCAAATAAAGCTGATCCTGCATTTGAAGATGTTCTCCTTCAGGTTGAACATCCTTTTTGGAATCATAAGGGTGGTACCTTGGCATTTGGCCCAGATGGTTATCTTTATTGTGCTATCGGCGATGGTGGTGATGGTAACGATCCTTATAACAATGGCCAGAAGATGGGTACACTTTTGGGTAAGGTTATTCGCATTGATGTTAATAAAAGGGATACTGGAATGAAGTACGCTATTCCCAGCGATAATCCTTTTTTAGATAAAAAAGCTTCTCCTGAAATTTATGCTTATGGTTTTCGTAATGTTTGGCGTATGGCTTTTGACAAGAAGACAGGTAACCTTTGGGCTGCTGATGTTGGGCAGAATCTATGGGAAGAAATCAACATTGTTAAAAAAGGCGGGAACTACGGCTGGAGCTTGCGTGAAGGCGCACATCCTTTTGGTAATGGTTCTGCTCAATCGTATAGCAATTTGATTGATCCTGTTTTTGAATACGATCATCAGATGGGTAAATCTATCACGGGTGGATTTGTTTATCGGGGGAAAAAGATTCCGGAGTTAGAAGGGCATTATCTTTACGCTGATTATGTTACGGGGAAGATTTGGGCCTTGAACTTCGACCATAAGAACAACAAAGTTCTCGGTAATTTTTCTATTCCTAGTCCTATGTTTCCTATTATCACCTTCGGGGAAGATGAAGAAGGCGAAGCTTATTTCGCAGTCGTTACCGCCAACGGTAAGGGGATTTATAAACTTTTGCCTAACGCTAATACTAACAATAGTACTAATACTGCAAGTAAAACTGTAGCAGCAGTTTCTTCTGAGCAAGTTGAATTTAAAAAAGATCATCTTGTTAGGATTAAAAATCTAATTCAGAAACTTAAAAAGTAGTTCAACTTGTGGGTTCACCATTATGAGATCTATTCGGGTGGCTATTGCAGGCACTGGTTTTATGGGTTGGGTTCATCTCGAGGCACTGCGAAGGTTAGGTATTGGGGTAGTGGGAGTTCTTGGGTCGACCCCTCAACGGGCCAAGGACTTTGCAGATAAGTTTGGAATTAGTAAAGTCTATTCGTCTTTTTCTGACCTACTTGCAGACCCCGATGTTGATTCTATTCATCTGGGTGTTCCAAATAAGTTGCATTTTAAAATGGCTTCTGAAGCGCTTAAAGCAGGTAAGCATGTGCTTTGCGAAAAGCCCCTTGCGATGAACGCAGAAGAGTCTGCTGCGCTAGTCGAGCTTGCTGCCAAGTTTCCTAAACTTGCTGCTGGGGTTAATTATAATCTCAGATTTTATCCACTTTGTATTGAAGCGAAAGATCGGATTCGTAACGGGGATATAGGTGATATTTTTCACATTAACGGCAGTTACTCTCAAGATTGGCTTCTTAAAAATTCTGATTACAACTGGCGCGTTTTAGAAAGTGAAGGGGGCGCTTTAAGAGCTGTTTCAGATATTGGCACCCATTGGCTTGATCTGATTCACTTTCTTACCGGCCTTGAAGTTGAAGCTGTTTTTGCAGATTTAAAAACGGTTCATCCCATTCGCAATAGGCCTAAAGGGGAAGTTGAAACTTTCCAAGCTAAAGAGAAAGTTTTTCTCGAAACTGAAAAAGTAGCTATTTCTACGGAAGATTACGGCTCGATTATGCTGCGGTATCAAGGGGGTACTAAAGGCTTGCTTTGGGTTTCGCAAGTGGTTGCGGGGCATAAGAATTGTTTAAGGTTTGAAATTGCTGGTGCCAAGCAATCGATCAACTGGAATAGTGAACGGCCTAATGAAATCCTTTTGGGAAACCGTGATAAAGCGAATGAACTTTTACTGCGTGATCCTTCGTTACTTGGAAGCCTTGCTAGGAAGTTTGCAGATTATCCGGGTGGGCATAATGAGGGGTATGACGATTCTTTTAAAATGTGTTTCCGCGCTTTTTATGATGCCATCGCTTCGGGGAACCTTGGGCCACAAGCTCCGTATCCCACTTTTAAAGATGGCCATCGGGAGATTTTGCTTTGCGATTCTATTCTTACCAGTCATCGTGAAGAGCGCTGGGTAAAGCTAAAAGGGTAACGAAAATGCAATTAGGTTTTGTTAGCGCTATTGTTCCTGAACTTTCCTTACAGGAAGTATTTCAACTTGCACAGCAAGAGGGGTACGATAGTGTCGAGCTTATGTGTTGGCCTATTAGCAAAGCGGAAAGGCGCTATGCAGGGGTTACGCATTTAGATGTAGTTGATTTTAATCATGAAAAAGCTTTGCAAGTTTTGCAGCTAGCTGCAAAGTATAAAGTTAAAATTAGTGGGCTGGGGTATTACCCCAATCCGTTAGCTTCAGATGAAGCTGAAGCTGCATTTAGTTGCTTGCATATTAAAAAGGTGATTGAAGCGGCATCTTTGCTTGGTATCAATCAAATGAATACTTTTGTAGGAAGGGATCATACTAAAACGGTTGAAGAGAACTGGCCTAGGTTTTTAAGTACATGGAAGCCTTTGATTGATTTTGCAACTACTAAGAGTGTTAAAATAGGTATAGAAAACTGTCCGATGTCTTTTGGCAGGGATGAATGGCCAGGCGGTAAGAATTTAGCAATTTCGCCCAAGATTTGGCGCAGAATGTTCGCCGATATTCCAAACCCTAACTTCGGCCTTAACTTCGACCCTTCTCATTTTGCTTGGCAAATGATGGATTACCTCCCTCCTCTTCAAGAATTCGCAAGTCGTATCTTTCATATTCACGCTAAGGATGTTCGCATTGATAAGCAGAAACTGGATGAGGTGGGGATACTTGCTTACCCGATGGAGTTTCATTGTCCGAAGTTACCCGGCTTAGGCGAAGTTCACTGGGGAAAATTCTTTTCGGTTCTCGGAGATTCTGGGTATCAAGGTTCTGTTTGTGTTGAAGTTGAAGATAGAGCTTATGAAGGTTCGCTTGATTTACGAAAAAATGCTCTTACTCAAAGTCATACTTTTTTAAGAAATTTTATCCCAAAGCGTGGAGCTTCTGCTTGATCAATGATTCTGATATCTTTGGCGGGGTTGCAAAAATGGGAAACCTTTTGCTCGACCCCGTGAGAGCAGTTGTAAAACAAAGGGTTAAGATGTTTCCCCTAGATAATTTACGCATAGAATTGTCTTCGGTAGAAGAAGGAGCTGGCCTTTTAGGTTCTTTAGCCTTGGCTAACACTAATTTAGGAGTGAATCTTAATGACTTATAGTTACAACGATATTTCAAAAATGATTGATCATTCTTTGCTGACGCCCACCCTTACTGTTAAGGAACTTGAGGCTGGTATTGAATTGGCCCTTGCTTACGATGTCGCAAGTATTTGCATTATGCCTTATTACCAGCGGAGGTGTGCGGATCTTTTAAAAGGGACTTCCGTCAAGGCTAGTACAACTATTGGATTTCCACACGGCGCTAACACCACTGCTATTAAAAAGCTTGAAGCGGAGCGCGCCATTGCTGATGGGTGCCAAGAACTTGATATGGTTGTTAATATTAGTCAGGTTTTAAGTGAGCGGTGGGATTATGTTAAGCAAGATATCGAGGTAGTGATTGTTGTTGCGCATAAGGCGGGCCAAAAGGTTAAGGTTATTTTTGAAAATTCCTTTTTGAAGGATGAGCATAAGATTCGTCTTTGTGAGATTTGTTCCGATCTCAACGCAGATTGGGTTAAAACTTCAACGGGGTATGGATCGGGTGGTGCCACTATTGAAGATTTAATTTTAATGAGAAAACATGCTGCTGCTGCTGTGCAGGTGAAGGCAGCGGGGGGTGTAAGAGATTTTGCAAAAGTATTGGAAGTAAAGGGATTAGGTGTAAGTAGGGTTGGTGCAAGTCGAACTAAAGAAATGCTCGATGAATGCCGTCAAGTTTTAGGATTATCTGCTTTAAATACAGTGGGAAGTAAAAGTGAAGGGTATTAAAGGTTAAAAATAGACTCTCTTTGAATTTTATTAAATGAATGTTATAATCGTTACATACTAAACACTATCTCAAGATTTTTAAAATTTATAGTAATGTTTCTAAGGTTAATCGATTTGAACTACAATTGTAGTGTAAAGAAGTAGTAACAAGGGTTTAACTTAAAGGAAATAATAATGGTTCTTAGATCTACTTTCAAAAAATTGGTTTGGGTTGGTATCACCGTTTTAGGAATGAATGTTTGCAATTTTTCTATAGCAGAAGAGCCATCTAAGAATATTACATTAGCTGAAGCCTTAGATTTAATGAAAGAGAATCATCCTAGGATAATGGCAGCACAGGCTAGCCTTCGAGGAAGCGAAGCGAGTTTAAAGGGTTTGCAAAACTTACCACTTTTCGCAAAGTTTTCTCCCGATTTAAAAATTCGAAAACAACAATCTGCTATAGGAATTGAAGTGACTGATGCTGGTTTAAGGCAAGAAATTCGTGACACTTCTTATGGTGTGGCCCGCGCTTACTACTTAGTTATTTATTCCAAGCAACAAATGCTTCTTACCGAGCATATTTTAACCATCCTAACGAAGAACATTAAAGCTTTAGAGCTTAAAATGGTTCTTAAAAAAACACCCACGGATGAATCAAGCTTGCTTAAGTTGAAACTGGGATACGCAGAAGCAAAGGATAAAAGTTCCTTGGCCTCTACTGGGTATGCCCGAGCTAAGGCTTTACTAATTGAAGAAGTGGGGGGCAGAAAGAAGGTTGGTTTATTAGAACCTAACGAAAAAGAGTTGCTAAATTATAAATTGTCAAATTATGAATTGTCAAGCTTATTAACACCTGCTTTTATTGATGAAATGGTTGATAAAGCGGTTGATGCAAGAGAAGAAGTGATTAAGTCTTCTAAGGCATCAGAAATTTTATCATTAGAAGTAGCAGCGCAAAAAACCGCAAGGTTTAATCCGAAGTTTCGCACCTTTGCAAGCGGTTCTGATGTGCATTACATTCCTATTGGGGTTCAAGGAAGGGGTGAAAACTTTACCCCTGAATCGATTACCATTGAAATGCCTTCTACTTTAGTAGGGAAAAAAGTCGACCGAGTTGCACGGGCTCAAGCCTTTGCAGACCGGGGTGCAGCGGTTGAAGAAAGCACGCGCAATTTAATTCGGCTCGAAGTTCGTAATGCTTTTCAACAATTACTTGAAACTCGCATTCGGTATGACGAGCTTAAGAAAGTAGAGCCCGAGTTAAATAAAATTATTAATAACCTTTTGGAAAATCCACTTAAGTTTATGACCCCAGAAGATGCGCAAACTTTTGCGCTGGCAGGCCGAATGCTAGGTAGTTTTAACCAAGCTAAGTTTGCTGGGGTTGATATCCTGGTGGACCTCGAGCGTATAACCAGTGGTGTCTTTAGTGTTGGCCTAACTTGCCCTGCAACTTTCACTCCCGATGGCAAGCCAATTAAGTAAGCTGTTAAAGCGACTATGCCAGCGATATTTCTGCACCCAGCCCAAGATGGCTTAGTGATTCTTGTGCGGGCCCAACCTAGGGCTCGCAAAAATAGTACCAATAGCTTGCTTAAGGGCACTCTTAAAATATCGGTGCAAGCCCCACCTGAAGATGGTAAAGCTAATCTAGCTATCGCTGAACTTCTTTATAAAGTTCTTAAACTTATAAAAAATCAGATCAAGTTAATACAAGGTGAAACCTCTAGAGATAAGAAGTTTCTTATCTAAGGGGGTTGCCTTTGAAAATCTTGTAGAAAAGATCAAAGCTCTTGGATTGAAAAAAGTTGTTTAGCCTTTAAAGTCTAGGGCTGTTTGTACCATAGTTTCGAAATTTGCGACTGGGGTGGTGCGATCTACGCCGTGGTTTAAATTTAAAATATGTTTTTCGCCCCCACCTTTTCTTAGGCAATCTAAGACTGCAAGTTTAACTTGTTCGGGGGTTCCGGTACGAAGGATCATTTCGTCGAGGTTGCCTTGAAAAACCAGGTGGGGATATTTTTCTCGGGCCTCTTTTAGATCGTGCCTTTTGCCTAGGCTGATAACATCGGCGCCTGTTTCGACTTGTTTATCGAGAAAAGGGCATTCTTTGACAAAAAGAATTCGGGGGATACCCGTTGCACCTGCAAGAATTCTTCGGTGATAAGGCTGGGCCCACATATCGTATTCTTTTTCGGTTAACATTCCTGCCCATGAATCAAATAATTGGTAAGCACTTGCTCCACTAGCAATCATTGTTTTCAGGAAATCGATGGTAGCGGAGGTAAGTCGTTCGAGGAGTTCGTGCCAAACAAGTGGTTGTTCGCTGATAAATTTTCGAGTGGCATCGATATTTTTGCCTGTGCCTATGCAATAAGTTGCAACGGTAAAAGGTGCGCCTGCGAAAGCAAGGATGGGTAAAGGCCGATCCAGAGTTTCCTTAACCCTATTAAGCATATTGGTTACATGGGCATAAGTTTCTGGTAAGGGATGAGGGTTAAGTTCTCGAACTGCTTCCATATCGCGAACCGCGGTTGCAGGAACAGGGCCAATATTTGGCTGAAGCGAAAAGGGCAGACCCATTGCAACGGGAAGTGTGGTGATATCGTAAAAAAGAATCACCGCATCGACGCCAAACCTTACGGGTAAGATCGATGCTTTTGCTGCGAGTTCCACATTTTCAGAAAAATCATAAAACCCAAGACCAGATCGAATCTTATGGAATTCTGGATCCCATCGACCAGCTTGACGCATCGCCCAGACGGGAATGCGTTTAATGGGTTTTCCAAGAGCGGCTTGAACTAAAAGGTGTTCATGATTAGGGACTAAAGTATGTGCCATAGAGGCTCCAATCGGGGGAAGAATTACTTTAGTATAATTTATTAGGTTGGAGTGGTTTTGGTGCCCCAATAAAGTGTAGCGATGCCAAAAGTGAAGGTTTTCCAAGTAACATTTTCGAGGCCTTGGTTGCGCATTTTCTGTGCAAATTGCTCGCCATCGGGGAATTGTAGCACACTATTACGCAAATAATGGTAGGCATCGTCTTTGCTTTTAGAAAAAATCTGCCCCATCAATGGTAAAACTTTCTGAAAATAAAAGAGATAGATTCTGCCTAGGAACCAGCCCTTGGGCCGGGAAAATTCTAGAATGGCCACTTTTCCACCAGGCTCGGTCACTCGCATCATCTCGCGGATTCCTGCTTCCGTATCTGATACATTTCTAATCCCAAACGCAACCGTTGTCATCTGAAAGTAATTTTCACTGAAAGGTAGATTAAGGGTATCGGCTTCAAGGAAGAAAAGCCCGGGGCTTATTTTCTTGCTTTTCTTAAACGCAGATTCCAGCATAGGCAAGCAGAAATCACTTCCTACCACTTTCACTTTCCCTTGGCTGGCACGATGATAGGCGATGGCTAAATCTCCGGTGCCTGTGCAAACATCTAAAATAGGAGTTGTTAAATTAAGTGGGGGAACCAGCACGGTCATTTGGTAGCGCCAGTAACGATCGATATTTAGGCTAAGGAGGTGGTTAAGGAAATCATACCAAGGAGCGATGCCTGAAAACATAGCACGAATTTTTTTGCCTTCTTTATTTATTTCTTGGTTGCTCATAATTAAAACATCTCCTCATATACAGAGAAGACCGTAAAAAGTGAAGCAAGGCCAACAAAAAAAAAGAGGAGCGATTAAGCTCCTCTTCTTTTTAATTGCACTTCTCAAGTTATTTCAAAGTGCTTGAAGTTATTAATTAAGCAGCCTTCTTAGGTTCAGCAGCTTTGGGTGCTTCCTTCTTAGGTTCAGCCATTGGAGCAGCAGAACCACCGGTGCAACCAGTGCAGCCTTTGGATTCGCGGTTGAACAACTTGTGTCCACCGGTGCAACCATTGCAGCTCTTGGGTTCGCGGTTGAACAACTTGTGTCCACCGGTGCAACCAGTGCAGCTCTTGGGTTCGCGGTTGAACAACTTGTGTCCACCGGTGCAACCTTTAGCTACAACAACTTTTTCAGCAACTACAGTGCCTGAACAACCTTTGCAGCCACGACCGCCAAGGTCGATAACATCAGCACTACCACTCAAAGCAACCAACAATACAACGCTATACATTTGACAAATCTCCAAAGAAAACCAGGGAACCATCTAACCCCTACACCGATTCAGAACAATCCCACAGCGGGACTGCAAATACTGAACTCACTCTCCCCCCTATTCCATTCAACTGACTAAATAACCTGCCCGGATAAAATTCCCTGCCGCTGGCTTTCAACGGAGGTGTGCCGGTTAAGGCAAACAGATGTCTCCATACATCGTCTCCGCATTCGGAGATTGGGTGGAGGAGGGGTTATATAGATAATATAGTAAAATCAGATCGACCTTTGGTCAAGAATTAAATGGGTAATTTGGTAGAACTTTTCTGCCTGCCCCCCTCACTACGCCTTTACCCTCCTAATCGGTCTAACCCTTTCTATTTAAATGTTGCTTTCATTTATTAGGTGGGTAACCTTAAAAGATTCCCTCTTTCTTGACTCTATTTTAAGAGATTTTTATGCTTCCTCACCTAGTTTTCTTCTTCCTTTTCGCTGCTGCACCTATTGAAGCAGATTTTATTCTCAAGGGTGGGCTTATTTATGATGGAACAGGTGCATTGCCAATTATGGGGGATATCGCAATCAAAAATGATAAAATAGTCGCCCTTGGTTCCTTTCAAACTTCGAATTCCCCTAAAATTATCGACGCTTCTAAACTTATCCTCGCCCCCGGCTTTATCGACCTGCATACCCATAGCGATTACCCAATGCAAAAAGCCCCTACCAATGCCAACCTCAACTATCTTTTTCAGGGTGTAACTACTGTAGTTACAGGGAATTGTGGCTCGGGGCCCGTCAACACCGAAGCTTTTTATAAAATACTTTCTAAAGAAAAAATTGGCAGTAATGTGGCACATCAAGTTCCTCATAACGATGTGCGAAAAGAAGCAATGGGAAATGTCAATCGTGCGCCAACTGCAGCGGAATTAAAAAAGATGGCAGATCTTGTAGACAAGGCGATGAAAGATGGGGCCTGGGGCTTATCCACAGGTTTAATTTATAACCCTGGAACTTATTCTAAAACCGCAGAGTTAATCGCCCTTGCGAAAGTTGCTGCATCGCATCAGGGCTTTTATGCAAGCCATATTCGAGATGAGGGCACCGAAGTTTTCGATGCCATTAACGAAGCAATAACCATAGGCCAAGAGGCGAAGTTGCCTGTGCATATTTCTCATTTAAAAGTTTCGGGTAGGTCGGTATGGGGAAAGTCGCCTGATCTGCTTGCTTTATTGCTTCAGGCGCGAAAAAAAGGCTACCAAGTTACAGCTGACCAATACCCTTACTCTGCAAGTAGCACTTCTCTAACTGCAACACTAATTCCATCGCGCTTTCGTGAAGGGGAAAGAACCGAAATGGTAAAGCGATTTGATGATGCAGAACTTGGCCCCTTACTTAGAAAAGCGATTCAGCAATCGTTAGAAACAAAAAAGGACGGCGCAGATTTACGCATTGCTCGGTATGCTCCAAAGCCGGAGTATGCGGGTAAGAACCTCGCAGAGTTAGCATTAAAGACGGGTAAAACTGCGCTGGAATTAGTGATAGAAATCGAAAAAAACGGCGGCGCTCAAATTGTTCATTTTAGTATGCATGATGAAGATATACGCTTGTTTATGAAGCAAGATTTTGTCGCTACGGCATCGGATGGTGGGTCTATGGTTCCCGATAAAACTTCGGTGCCACACCCCCGCAGTTATGGAACTTTTCCTCGAAAGATAGGGTTTTATGCGATTCAAGAAAAATTGCTTCCTTTAGAGCAGGCGATTCGTTCTGCAAGTGGTTTGCCTGCAGATATTATGGGGCTTAAAAACCGAGGTTATCTTAAAGTTGGTTGTTTCGCTGATATTGTTGCTTTCAATCCCGAGTCCTTTCGTGATAAAGCTACTTTCGATAAGCCCCATCAATACGCTTTTGGAATGACCTATGTTTTAGTGAATGGCACCTTCGCCATTTTAGATGGTAAAGCTACCGGTAAGTTGGCGGGCAAGCCTCTCAAAAAAAACGATCAATAACCTGCTAATCACTTTTAAACCTAATTCATTTGCTGTACGATATAATCGTTATGAGAAATTATTTACCTATTATTGCCCTCCTTTGCTTGTTCACTTTTATAACGGGGTGTGGTGAGGGAATTATTCGTAAAGGTGATGAGCTTGAAATTCATTTGATCACTGCAAAGCGATGGGTGGAAAATTCTCCCACCTACATTGGCCTTCAATTACGCTTAAAACGAAATTCGATACAGCGGTTGGTTTCAATGAACGAAGCTAGTAAGTTGCCAGAAATTATTGCTTTAGTTTCTTATCATAACGACTTTGGCCCTCTGGATTCCCCCTTAGAAATTCCTTTTGTTAAAGATTGCTGAAGTGGAATTGATGATCCGTTCTTGGCATCGGTCGATGCAGGAACGGTTCCTGAAGGCGCAATAAAAGTGATCGTTGAAGTAGCCATAAGGAATCTTGCAGAGGGGATATATTGCGCCCCGACAACTATGGAATATGAAGTGATTAAACTTCCCCTCGAAGACCCTTCTCTAAAATAATTTTATTCTGTAATAAATTCGAAATAGCTGTGTTCATTAGTAAGTTCATTATTTAAAAGGAAAAAGATGCAAGCCATTTCAACATTGTTTTTATTGAGCATCGCTTTATCGAATGCAAACCCTTTGGAAGTAGGCATAACAAATCTAGAAGGGAAACCAGCGCAGATTTCTACCTATGCTGGAGAAAAAGCAACGCTTGTGGTATTTATGCAGTTTGAATGCCCGATAAGTTCCGAGTACAGTTCTGTTCTTGCCAACCTTGCTGCGATCTACAAACCCAAGGGAATTGGTTTTGTTGGTGTCGTTCCAAATTCTGATGAAGATGCAGAATTAAAAAAAGAAGCGCGGGACTATAAAGTTGGCTTCCCGGTGCTTCACGATCGGAAGTTAGACCTTGCAAAAAACTTATCTGCAAAAATAACTCCCGAAGTGTTTTTATTGGATAACAAAGGGGGAATTATTTACTCCGGTAGGGTGGATGATTCTTGGAATGCAAGGTTGCGCCGAAATCCTGCCCCTAAAACTAAAGAACTTATTGACGCACTGGAATCTCACCTAGCAGGCAAAGTTCCTGCGATACAAAAAACCGAAGCTGTTGGTTGCCCTATCAGTTGGCCACAAGCAAAAGTAGCGCAAGGTAAGGTAACTTATCACCGTGATATTGCCCCGATCATTCAAGAAAAATGTCAGGCTTGTCATAGGCCAGGGGAAGTGGCTCCTTTTTCCCTCACGGGTTATTTCGATGCGCTTAGGTGGAAAGATCTTCTCGTTGAAGTGGTAGAAAAGAAACAAATGCCACCTTGGTTACCTAATGCTGGGCTTCATTTTCGTGGCGAGCGAAAGATGACCGATCAGGAAATAGCTTTGTTCCGATCTTGGGTGGAAGGGGGATGCGTAGAGGGGGATTTTATAGATGCCCCGCTTCCCAAGCGTTTTACCGAAGGTTGGCAGTTAGGTGAACCCGATCTTATTTTAGAAGCTCCCGAAGAAATGGTGTTGGCAGCTACGGGTAAAGATCTTTTTAGGTGCCTGGTGCTGCCTACTCATTTGCAGGAAGATAAAGTGATTATTGCCTATGAGCTTAGGCCGGGTAACCGCAGGGCCGTGCATCACACTTTGCATTTTCTTGATACGCAGAGTCGGGCGAAAAAACTGGAAGAGGTGTGGAAAGATAAAAAAGGCGCTGGAGAAACCAAGGGTGATTCGGGCCCAGGTTACACCACTTCTATGGGGCCTGGGTTTTCTCCTTCGGGGGAAATGGGTGGCTGGGCCCCAGGCATCTCGCCTAAGTTCCTTCCCGAAGGCATTGGTTATTTCCTGCCCAAGGGTTCCGATTTTATTGTGCAGATGCATTATCATCGCACTGGAAAAATAGAAAAAGATCGTACCCGAGTTGGCCTTTACTTTGCCAAGAAGCCTGCACAGCGTTATGTTCAACCCTTAGTTATTCCCGGTAGTTTTCTTGTCATCCCTGCTAATAAGGCTGATTACACCGTCAAAAATACGGTCTGGCTTGCTCAAGATATCCTTTTGCATTCGGTCGATCCTCATATGCATCTTATTGGTCGTAAGTTTGTTATGAACATTACTCCGCCCGGCGAGAAATCTTTTGAAGCTATCCGGATTGATGATTGGGATTACAACTGGCAGGAAATCTATTTTCTTAAGCAACCGATGCGACTTAAAGCTGGTACTAAAATCGATATCGAAGCTATCTTCGATAACACTGCAAACAACCCGCATAACCCAAGTGTTCCACCTCGGTGGGTTAAGTTTGGCGAACAGACTACCGATGAAATGTGTTTTATGTTTATGGGGATCACCACGGATGATAACAGTCGGGTAGCAATTCGTAGGCAAGAAGATGGGCCTATCAGCAAGCGGGCTGGGAAGATTGGCCCCGTTCCCTAGCCTTTGATTGAGATAAAAAAGGGAACAGGCACGAATGCCATGAAGTTAAGCCATAAAGCTTTATGAGCTTTACGGTTTAACTTCATGGCATTCGGGTCGGTGGGCTTAATTGTCTTCTTTTATTATCCTTCTAATTCACACACACACTTTTGCCAATCAGGTATTAAAACACTTGATTGAATTCGCTGCCATCTGTGCTTACGAAAGATGCGTCGAAATCGTCGTAATTGCCTTCCGCTTGGCGAAAAGCAAGTCGGATTCAGGCCTTCTTATTTAACAGAGGCTAATTTTTTGTTGGGGTTTATAGCTTGAATTGGTACAAATGATTGATTGCCGAAAACAACGGGCCTTTTAGTGTACTAAAAAATTAAAGGAGCCAGGTTTTTTCTAGCTCCTTAATAAAATCGCTCGTTAATAATCGCAACCGATTAGGGCAGATTGGTAACTTCGCCACCAGAATGACTGGCAAGGTCTCGATATAAGGTCAGATTGATTGAATCGGTTATAAACTTGACACCCCCATCGGCGAAAGCAAAGTTCCCACCTCCGGTATGCATGCTTCGGAATGAATAAACATTGGGCCAATCGCCTGCATTATTGAACCCAGGTTGCCCCGTGCTCATTGCATTGTTAAGAGGTATGGCGCATGTACCGGTGGCATAGTTGGAACGAACCCATCCGCAGTGAGTATTCTTATCCATTAAATCTTCCCCAATCATCATGGTGTTGCTTGTTCCATCTTTGAGTTGATTCAATTGCAGCGGGGCCCGCTGATCGTCTGAGCGGTAGAACATGCCGTTGCCAACATCTAGGCCGTTATTGTTTCCAGTAGGCCCAGTATTTTGGAAACTGCCCCATACCCAGTTATTGCCTGCCACACCTTTGTAGTTGGTGGGTCCTGTTCCAGAACCAGTACTGCCGTTGGCACGGTTTCTGCTTAAAATTCCGCTGCTTTAGTCCGCTGGGCATACATAGGCTTTAATAACAGTTGCTTGTAAGGCTGCCAAACTATTAAAGGTTGGGACAGTTGCGACTGCGGGGGTTGCTCCAAAGCCAGCCTGACCAAGATTGGTGAATAGGGCACCCTGTTCGATGTATGGAAGGATGCGCACTAGCCAACTCCAAGAACGACCGTTATCATCGTAACCAAAAGTATTAGGGCTTAAATTGTAAGGGAGTCGAAGTTGCGCATCTTGAAAACCGTGAACTGCAAGGGCCATTTGTTTGAGGTTATTTGTGCATTGCGTGCGAGCAGCAGCTTCGCGCACCTTTTGAACTGCAGGTAACAGGAGGCCGATCAAAATGGCGATGATTGCGATCACCACCAGTAATTCGATTAGGGTAAATCCCTTACTTCTTGAATTTGACTTAAACATAAAAACACCTCGCGAAAAAAGAATGAATGAAAATGACTATCAATAAAACTTTAATTTACTTGGTCACTTTCAGTTCGTAATTGCTTGCTGGGGCATTAGCTTTTACTTCAACAGAAAGTTGCGTTTTATCCATGGTGCTATACTTATCGCTAATTAGTTTTTTCGGTACGGAGTAAGGATCTTTTGGATTCAAGGGCTCTGAGTAGTTAACTGTAACTTTGTACCAACCTTCAGGAATACCGGGTTTGCCATTATAACTAAGGGTGTACTGCCCAGTTTCGGTTGCTGAGGCTACTGCAATTGAATTGGCCGTATTTCCTTTGGAAACATCGGGATGATAATTGATGGTAGCTTTTTTAGTTTCGTTGGTGGTGACAGCCTTGCCGTCGAGCATTAATTGCCCCGATACTGGTGGAAGATTTGGTGGGTTACTACAACCCACAAGCACAAGTGTTAAAACCATGAATGTTAAAAAAGAATAAGAAAAGTTACAAAAAAACATAATTAGAAAGAGCTCCCTTAGAATTAGATGTCTGATTCAATATAATTTATTATATACTTTAAATAATTGCAATTTAAAAAGACCAAAAATATATATTTATAAAATTATCCTGCGTTTTATATTGAATGTAGCTCTTTTGGGACCTGCCTTTCTAATTCTTATATTAATAAACACCGGGGCACAGAAAGTTTCCCAATCGCCACTTACAATCGAAATCTGTTCCACCAATGCCTGAGCCACGAGCAAGCGGGGAAATGGATCTTTGTGGTTGGTCGGAAAAGCAAGCCGTCTCACTGCGATGGTATGGGCAGGTTCGATCGGTAAAATCCAAAAGCCATATCGAATCAGGCAGGTATCCACACAATTTTCGTAGGCCTAGTTCATCTGTCATTTGCCCTTACTCACCTTATGATAACGATTTCCCAAAGAGAGGCAGGGCTGATGAGTACTTCATTCGTGGTGTCTTGAATCGCTGCTTGGGCCATAGCACTTAGTTGCGGGTCCCCTGTGGTGTACCAGTAGATCGTGTGAGTATCGAGAAGTATTCGCACTATCTTGTATTCCTCAAAGTCTTTCAAGTGCTCATCATCTTCCGAGATATGATGGTAATCATCCCCTTGCCCAGACCGGGGCCGCTGTTTGAGTGGCTGCTTCACAAGTTCGCCACCGGTTGCTCGTTTTCGGTAATGACGAGTTCGTCCCCGGGGGCTAATTGATGGATCAGTTCCTTCAGGTGTGCCTGAACCTCTTCCATCGTGACTGTCGTTGACATCGCTTACTTCTTTATCCTTCTTCTCTTTATTATCCTTTTACATTTCTACCACGAAATGACACAAATAAAGAAGAAGCTATTGTAGCCTGTGCTATTTTAAGGCGCTCCGCTGGAGCTGCTTAATCCTAGGAGAAATGCGAAGCACATATGTATAAGCTTCCCCAGCGCCCCTGTTTATTTTCTTCTTCTGATTTCTTCTTCTGAATTTCCGCGGCATATAAAGCAGCCCCAAAGCCCAGCGACCTCTTGATTGATAACAGGGGGGTATGTGCTGATTTCTTCTTCTGAAAACTCGCAATATAAAAAGAGAGCAATAAAGCCCAGCGACTGCGTTCGCTGGGGCCTCTTCTCCCTTTTATATTTATTTTATTTAATTACACTGCTAGCGTTCCCACCGACCGCAGTCGGTAGGCTTTGGTTATCTTATTTATCATTTTATTTAATTACACTGCTAGCGTTCCCACCGGGCGCAGTCCTCACTCTTACCCACAATTATCCGGAGGGTTTGTTTGGACAGAAGAGGCTTGCACCCTTTTTTTTTAGGCCCCATCAGCAAGCAGGCCCTAAGCCCAAGGGGTTGCAATTTTAAAGCCCTAGCCAACTGCGTAAGTCCATTATTTAAAAGTTATGGCTGAATGCGCCTTACGGTTATATTCTAAAGTCATACCTTTACTTTTGGAAAACCAGTGATGACTAAGCGAACTTTGACAGTAGGCCATAGCCCCGACCCCGATGATGCCTTTATGTTTTATGCCCTTGCGCATAATAAGATACCTACTGGAGACTTAATTTTTCGACATGAATTGCAAGATATCGAGACATTGAACCGTCGGTGTTTAAATAGCGAGCTTGAGATTTCAGCGGTTAGCTTGCACGCTTTTGCTCATCTTGCAGACAAATATTCATTGCTTTCTTCTGGATGCAGTATGGGAGACCGTTATGGCCCAATGGTGGTTGCCAAAAAATGTTACACCATTGAAGAGTTGAAAAGTGTTCGTATTGCAATTCCGGGCACTCTTACCACTGCTTTTCTTTCACTCAACCTTTTGCTGGGTAATAAGTTTGCTTACGAAATCATTCCTTTTGATCAGATTCTTGATGCGGTAGAGCAAGGTAAAGTCGATGCAGGTTTGATTATTCACGAAGGCCAGCTGACATTTCAGAATCAGGGGTTAAAGCTGGTGGTTGACCTTGGGGTTTGGTGGTTTGAAAAAACCGGCCTGCCTTTGCCCTTAGGCGGTAATGTCGTGCGCAAGGATTTAGGCGATTCTATCATCCAAGATGCAAGTAGATTAATTCGTGAAAGTATTCATTATGGGTTGAAGCATCGAGAGGAAGCGCTTGAATATGCGTTAAAATATGGCAGGAACCTCGATACAACCTTGGCGGACAAGTTTGTAGGTATGTATGTGAACGATTGGACAGTAGATTATGGTGAAATAGGTAGAAAAGCCGTACGGCTTCTGCTTGATGAGGGCTATAAAGCTGGGGTTATTCCGCACCCCGTTCAGGTAGATTTCGTTTAATTTAGACTTCTTGCAACTTTTTGATTAGTTCCGAATATACTACTTAAGTGGCTATCATAATTTTAGTAACGGGCTTTCTTGCTCTTTTATAACAAACTTGAGCCTGTATAGTTAAATAACTTGGTTCTTAGCTTTTTGCTTCTGGAGGTTTATTTTATGAATGATTACAAAGGGACTTTGCAATCTGGATCTGATATTCTAGTGCAGTGTTTAATCAACCACGGCGTGGATGTTATTTTTGCTTATCCGGGCGGTGCTAGTATGCCTTTGCACCAATCTCTTACCCGGGTTGCGGATAAACTTCGCACAATACTTCCCCGGCACGAACAAGGCGGCGCTTTCGCTGCGGAAGGCTATGCTCGGACCACCGGTAAAGTAGGCGTTTGTATGTCCACTTCGGGGCCAGGCGCTACCAACTTTGTCACCTCCCTCGCTGATTCCAAAATGGATTCTTGCCCCATCATCGCTATTACGGGGCAGGTTAGCACCCCTGTTATTGGTACCGATGCTTTTCAAGAAACCCCCATTGTTGAAGTTTGTCGGGCTATTACCAAGCATCATTATTTAATTATGCGTACTGAAGATATCACCAGAGTTATGAAGGAAGCTTTTTACATTGCGACTTCTGGAAGACCCGGCCCTATCATCATCGATGTGCCTAAAGATGTGCAATTACGCAAGATTGTTGCTGATTACGATCCTCCAACCAATTTGGCTGGTTATTCTCCAGAACGTAGAGCTACCCGCGAAGAACTCGATAAAGTTCTCGAAATGCTTAAAGTTAGCAAAAAACCAATCATCTATGCAGGTGGTGGAATCATCAGTAGCGAGGCTTCTCCTCACCTTCGTGCCTTCGCTGAAAAAACAGGCATCCCAGTTGCTATGACTCTTCTTGGCTTAGGCGGGTTTCCTGCTGAACATTTCCTTAGCCTTGATATGCTTGGTATGCACGGCACCGTTTACAGCAATTACGCTATCAACGAAGCAGATTTACTACTTGCTTTTGGCGTTCGCTTTGATGATCGAGTTACTGGCAAGATTACTGAATTTGCTAAGCACGGTAAAATTGTTCATATTGATATCGATCCTTCCGAGCTCAATAAAATCAAGAAGGCAGACCTACCTATTCATGGTGATATTAGCTTGGCTTTGCAAGATTTAGTTCGCATTATCGATGCCCGGCCCAAGGGTGCACCTTCCCTTACCGCTGGTCATCAGGAATGGATCAAGCAGGTTGAACATTGGCGTGAAACCGAACCACTCCGTTGCGAACCGCGCGAGGATGTGATTCTTCCTCAACAAGCTATTAAAAGGCTTTGGGAATTACTCAAAGAACGCAATATGCTTGAAGATACCATTATTTCTACGGGGGTTGGTCAACATCAAATGTGGGCTGCTCAGTTCTTTAAATTTAACTACCCTCGTGCATGGGTTACCAGTGGTGGCCTTGGTTCTATGGGTTTTGGCCTGCCTTCTGCTATGGGCGCTCAGGCAGCAAACCCTCTTAAAACCGTTATTAATATTGATGGTGATGGCAGCTTCCTTATGAATGTTCAGGAACTTGCTACTTGCTTTACCGAAAAGCTTCCCGTCAAAACTATGATTCTTAATAACCAACACCTTGGGATGGTTGTTCAATGGGAAGATCGCTTCTTTGATAGCAATCGCGGTCATACTTATTTAGGGGCAGGCTTTAATGAACCTCCTTACCCTGATTATGTTACCATTGCTAAGGGCTTCAGAATTGGCACCAAGCGCATTAGCGATCCTAAAGACCTTGATGAAGCACTTATCGAATTCATTGAATCTAAAGGTGCTTTCTTACTCGATGTTATGACGCCACATCAAGAGCATGTGCTTCCTATGATTCCTAGTGGTATGAGTGTAAAAGATATTATCAAAGTTTAAGTTGGGTTCAGTATTTCTAAAGCTTGCAAATTTAACTTTGCAAGCTTTAGATGCTTTGGTGATGATGATTTTCAAATTTGTTTTTTAAGGTATGCCTAGTCTATAATAAACTTGCTGATAATAAGTATTCTCTTCTATGTTTCTTAATAAACTTGGGTGATTTAATGTCCAAATATGTTTTTAGAAAAGCCTTTACTCTTATCGAGTTGTTGGTAGTGATTGCAATCATAGCGATTTTAATCGGGCTATTATTGCCTGCGGTGCAAAAGGTAAGAGAAGCTGCTTCTAGGATGTCTTGTGCCAATAATTTAAAGCAGATGGGGCTTGCGGTGCATAATTACCATGGCACTTATTCTTGTATTCCGCCCAGTAGAAATGATCCGATTGCTACTTTTGCGGTTTTTATTCTGCCTTTTCTCGAGGGCGATGCCACCCATAAATTATGGAATTTTAGTAAAGCCTATTACGATGCTTCAAATAAAGTTGCCCGTGAAACCACCGTTAAAGTTTATATCTGCCCTGCTAGACGGTCTGCTGCTACTGCGGGATTAAGCATTTCTGGCGATATTCCAGATTCTGCTTCCTATGGTACTACTCATGTTCCTGGGGCTTTAGGCGATTACGCTATGAATGCTGGTGACCCTGGTAGTGTCGCTGAATATTGGTGGGCCCCAAGCCCTAGCCAAACTAAACCCGCTTGCAATGGTGTTGGCATTATTGATAACGATTGGGAAACCGGTAAAGGCAAAAGGTACCTCAAGTTTTCTGAAATCACCGATGGCCTTTCTAATACTATTTGCTTTGGCGAAAAACATGTACCTCCAAATAAACTCGGGCAAATTAGCTACGATAATTCTATTTATAATGGCGATAAAACAGGCGCACGAAGGCAAGTTGGCTCTTCTACACCGCCAGGCGGTGCCACCATTCTTCTTGCTAAATTCGCTACCGATGCCACTACTAATGTCTTTGGCTCTTGGCACTCTGGTGTTGTTCAGTTTGTTCTCTGCGATGGCAGTGTTAAGGCTTTACGATCTTCGATGAGCGCCGATCCCCTTCGTAAACTTGCTAACCGTAGTGATGGCGAATTAATCGATGGTTCTGAATATTAATTCAGCTTTTCATAAGTCGAAGTGCAAAGTAAATACTGCTGCCGTAGGCTAAACCAATCATTATGTATAGGCCTATCATTTCGTATAATTCATTTACTTTTAGTTCGATGCTGTTAGATAGTGTAGACCAAATTAGGGCACCGCATATCCATCCTATAAAGCTTGCAAGCCACCATAAATAATTTCTTCGGTAGCCAGAAAACCAAAGGTGGATGGCTTGAAATAAGCCAAATCC
>Ga0209702_10002242_pt1 | contig 34543 bp, 29 predicted proteins | sample FRY01_FD_187210 | JGI IMG/M metagenome (GOLD analysis project Ga0209702, IMG submission 187210) | Freshwater microbial communities from Lake Fryxell liftoff mats and glacier meltwater in Antarctica - FRY-01 (SPAdes) (version 2) | ecosystem: Environmental > Aquatic > Freshwater > Ice > Glacier...
TAGATGATCAAGGATAGTTGTTTTGTATTTTGTGTTTAAATCATAAAAGATGGGATGCCCTTGCTTTGGAAAAACATAAAGATCGCTTGTACTTTTGGGAAAAAATAATGCTGTAATGCGGTTTTCGGCTTCTATTAAAACTTCTTTATTTCCAGTGCTTAAATCCCAACGGAGGATTTTTAAATCAATCGGTTCCTGAAGGGTGAACATGGATCCTCCAAATGCAGTGATTGCCGTGGTGCCAAGCGTGTTCATCGAAAAGGAACTATAAACTTGTTCTGGTCCGTTTAAGGTCTTGATTCTTTTTCCTGATTCCACATCGTAAATGCAAATTTTCCCATCTCGCAGGCAGCAAACCATGGTTTTTCCATCCTCCGAAATATCCATGTGCCAAACCTGCCTAGGTGAGCCAAAGGCAAGATTTTTAGGATCACCCGTATCCAAGTATTCAAAAAAGTGGATTTGCTCTCCAGTTTCTAAATTCCACAACCTTGCAGTGCAATCGTAGCTACAAGAAATCGCCCTTTTTCCATCAGGCAAAAAACATATATCCCGTACGCCATGTTGATGGCCAATCAGTTCTCTTATTTTTGTACCCTTTACCAAATCCCAGAGGATTATTCGATTGTCGAGTAATGCACCACCCGACAATGCTTGTTGACCATCTTTAGAAATTGCGATGGATAAAATATTTTTGGTTCTTAGCAATAATATTCCAAGCCTAGATATTATCTTTAGGTGTTTGATTTGGTTATTTTAATTCCTGCTAATCGCTTTGATTGCTAAATAGTAATGGTTGATTTAAAAATGCTAAGGTTTTTACCTAGCTACTACCCATAATCATGGGGATTTATCCCAGAGGTGTTTCAAGAAAAATTCCTGTCTTTTGCGGTGGGCGTAGGGGCTTTCACCCGAACCATGGCCGCCACCCGGTACCACAAATAGATCGAAATCTTTTTTCGCTTTGATCAGGGCATCTGCAACCTGCATAGTTGTTGCGGGATCCACATTGCGATCTAGTTCACCCACAGTAAGAAGCAACTTGCCTTGGATTTTGCCAGCATGAACTGCGTTCGAACTTTTCTCGTAAGAAGCATCAACAGGCCAACCCATCCAGAGTTCATTCCACCAGACTTTATCCATGCGATTATCATGGCAGCCACAATCCGCTGCAGCAGCTTTGTAGAAGTCGCCATGATCGATGAGGGCTCGCATTGCATTTTGGCCCCCTGCACTGCCGCCATAGATTCCGACTTTTTCAAGATTCATTTGAGGGAACAATTTCGCAGCAGCTTTGATCCACAAAATGCGATCAGGGAAACCTGCATCCGCGAGATTTTTCCAGCAGACATCATGAAAAGCTTTGGAGCGCCAAGAGGTGCCCATGCCATCGATTTGCACGACGATAAAACCAAGTTCAGCCATGGCTTGGGCTCTGGAAGAGGTACGAAAATCTTTTGGGACATGGAAATCATGAGGGCCAGCGTAGATCTGTTCGATGACCGGATATTTTTTCTTAGGATCAAAGTTTGAAGGTTTAAGAACGATGCCATAGATATCGGTTTTGCCATCTCTGCCCTTGGCGGTAAAAGGGGTAGGTACTGGCCAGCCTGCAGCTTTGAGTTTGGAATCATCCGAGGTATGCAGGTTGAGAATCAAGGCACCGGTTTTAAGATTGCGCACTTCGGTAATAAATGCCTGATCAATTCGTGACCAGGTTGTAAGGAAATAATCGGGCTCGAGAATCTGGATATTGCGATGGGTGCCTGACGATTCGGTAAGAGTTGTAAGCTTGTTGGTTTCGAGATTTAGCATTGCGAAGTGGGAAAAATAAGGATCCATATTTGCATGAATGCCAAGCACTTTGAGCAGGATTTGTTTTTTATCTTCATCGATGCGTTCAACATTACGAACGACCCACTCGCCCTTGGTGAGTTGTTTTTTGATACCCCCTTTGGTGCCATCGATCAGGTAAAGATGGTTCCAGCCATCGCGTTCAGACATCCAGATAAAATCTGCATCGTCTTTGAGCCAATGGAAGTAAGATTTGGCACTGTAATCGATAAAGGTTTTGGAGATTTCTTCGATGAGGGTGGATGCTGCGCCTGATTTTGCATCGATAGCAACTACTCTAAGTGTTTGGTGGCCACGCTGGTTGTAAAGGAAGGTGAAGCGGGAAGAGTCGGCCTTCCAACGGAGGTTGTTGATGCTCCAGGGGTTATTGAAAAGAGATTGTTCGAGTGGGATTTCTTTCATGGTTTTGATGTTAAACAGGTGGGGGAAGTGCTGATCGAGTTTATCGCCAGGCTTATCGTAGTTGAAGGAAATCAGCTTAGGTTGGAGTTGGTCTTTGGGGGTGGATTCGATGAGGTGGATGATTCTGCCTTCGCCTTGGGTGGATTTAAAAGCGACGAAGGCTGAGGAATCTGGTGCCCAATGAAAAGCGCCTTTGTAGCCATTTTTAATGGAACCATCGGAAGAGATTTTGATTTCGTCTGCTGGGGGGTTAAGTGGTTTGATAAAGATATTGGAATCTCGGAAGATGATTTGCCAATTACCATCGGGGGAAGAGTTTGCGTTTCTGTTGGGAATACGCTCTTGGTTTTTTTGTAGTTTGGTAGCGGGGGCATTTTTAGTAATGCGAACGATTGCTTTCTCGGCTTGGGCTTTATAGGCGGAATGAAGTTTGCCCATGGAATCTTGGAGAATCCAGATGTGATGTTCGAAGGTATGTTGTGAATGTTTTGTTCCTGGTTTGATTTTGCCATACGAAACTTTTACGCCTACGGAAGAGAGCCAGAATAATTCGATAGATTCATTGAGGTTGTTTTCGAAGGTAAGATTGGTTTCTGCGCCTTGCTGGGTACTAGTTTTGGGGATGGCTGCGATGGGTGCAAGCACTTCCATTTCTTTGTTTAACTTTTTAAGTTCCCAGGGTTTGATGCGGGCTTCATAGGCCTGCCCTTGAAGGAAGAATAAAAGCTTGCCGGTGGCTTCATCAACTTTTAGTTGTTCGAGTTCTAGTTTGTTGGTTGGCCCAGCGGGTGCATTGAGTTGGAGTAATGATTTTTTTAGAAGAGCATGATCGAACAGAGGTGTTTTCTCTTTTTTGGAGGGGTCGATAAGGAAGAAGGATTTGATGCCTTGTTCATCAGAGAGTTTGAACCAGAAGTTTCCTTGGTTACCAATGCGTTGTGGTTCGATGGATTCTTGTTGGACAAGATTTCGGAAGCGTTTATCGAAGGAGGCAGCGCGTTCAAAATCTTCGGGGCTTCCTTGGGCCCATGCCAAGGAAGGAAGGATAACGAACAAAAACAAAAATGGAAAAGGACGAATCATTACAGAAACTCCATACTAAAAAAGGAATACCTAGAGTTTACTTTTCGTTACCAAACTTCCCATTCAAAGATGAAATAGCTTTGATGGAAGTCACGGGAATATAAAAAGTAAACGCTGCTGCTGCATCTTCGATCACGAGATAATCAGCACCTATTTCAACAATTTTATGACCAATGGGCAAATTGGGAAGCACTTGGATGGAATAGTTCTGGCCATTATCTTTGAGGGTAATGATTTGCCCTTTTTTAAGATGTTTGAAGACTGAAGCCTTGGGGTTATCGGTAGCGCCAACGGTTGGATTACTTAGGTAAGCGGCAAGGGCTGCAATCAAGATTAAGAGGGGAGTTTTCTTCATGGGTAAATTCCTTGAAAAAGAAAGACTGGGGCAAGTAGCTCTTATGATCATCGCAGTTTCAAGATTGATTTAAAAGGGATTTGTGGAAGGTAAGTGATAGGTGATGGTTTGGTGTTATATCAGCGGTAGGCTGCAAGTAATTTTTAATTATCGTTTGTGTTGATATCTTTAAGGGGTTGGAAACGATAGGCCCACCATGCAACTGCACCCAGAACCAGACATAGGGAATAAACATCAAAGAGTGGATCCCATTGTTCTCTACCTGAGAACCCTTGGCGGGCACGGTGATCGGAGTAGAACCCGACAAACCATTGCGAAGTGATTGCGCCTACGGTACCCATGCCATTCATCAAACCAAAGAGTGCACCCACATGGGCCCCCGATTGAGGAATTGCAACCGACCACCAGTTAGGGAGGGTGACATGCATGGCACAAAAAGAGGCACCCCAAAGCGATGCAAGTGCCCATGGGTTATCGCAGCGGATACCGGTATAAAGGCATACTGCAGCAATAAGGTAGCAGGATACACCGAGGTAGCGCCTAGCATCTACGGAGTTTGAAAACCAAGAAGGAATTTTATCTGCGAGCCAGCCACCAAACAGCATGCCTAGTGCAGAACCAGCGAGCACCATGGAAGAAAGTTTACCGGTGGTGATGTTGTCTAGCCCACGGGCCGCAGAAAGGTATTTGGGGAACCAGGAATAAAAGAAGTAGGTATAGAAAGCGCCAAGAATCATGATGAGGGAGAGTACAAGAATGCCTCGGTTGGTAAAAACGCTGCGCCAAGGAATGGGGGAATGGGTGAAGGGTAGCAAGACAGAACCGGATTGAATCTGTTTTAGTTCAAGGAAGTTTACCGAGGGATGCTGAGCGGGGTTATCGCGAAACCAGTAATAGAAACCCAAAGCCCAGAGGATTCCCAATGAGCCAAACACTGCGAAAGTGTATTGCCATTTGATGGCATCGATTAGTGCGGCGGCTACAAGGGGTGCTGCGACTGCGCCAAACTGGGCAGCAGCGAGCATGATGCCTTGCACCCTGCCCCGTTCGGTGATGGGGAACCAGCGAGAGATAACACGGGCGGCATTGGGGAAGGCGCCTGCTTCGCCAATGCCAAAAAGAAAGCGGACCAAAAGCAGTGACCAAAAGCCGGTGCAAGCGCCGGTGAAAGCGGTGAAGGCAGACCACCAGATAACGATGCGGGTAAGAACAAGGCGGGATCCTAACCGATCGCCCAGCCTACCTGTGGGAACTTCGAACAATCCATAGGCGAGGGAAAAAGCCATCATTACATAGCTGATTTCGGTGTTGGTAAGGTTCAATTCTTTTTGGATGGGCACGACTGCTTGCGACATGCAGATGCGATCGAGGTATAAAATAGAAGATAAACCGCATAGCCAAAGTGCTAGTTTGAGCCTTGCCTTGGTGGGTTGGGTGGTATTGATGTTGTGCATGGGATCATCATGGGCCTTTGGGGGCCTTTCCTTTGAAGTTGGATCAAATTTAGCAGCAATTGAATTGAATGTCATCAGGTTAAAGTTGAATCTTGTCGCATTGGGCCTGATGGTCTGGTAAAAAATAGAACATAGTCCCATTCTGGAGGCTGCTATGCTAATTGGTTATGTAAGTGATGAAAAGTATTCTGCATTGCCTGATGTGCTGCTTGAATTCAGCAATGATATGGGGCAATCATGGGAATGTAGGTCGCGTGCCTCGGGTGCGGTGCATTTAGAATTGCCTAAGGGTAATTATCGGGTAGTGCTTCAGAAACCGGGTTATGGGGCGAAAATATCTTATCTTTCTTGGCCTTTGAATACCCCGCATCACTTCCGCATGCTTTTAGATTCTTTGGTAGGTTATGCCTGGCCAAAGCAGGTTCGCTCAGGGGAATCTTCTGAGTTTAGGGTGCATTCGGTTGAAGCTTATAAACTCGAGTTATGGCGTTATGGTTGGAATCCAGAATTTGTTTCTTCGCTGGGTTGGCATGATGAGCATGCGCCTAGGGCGGTCATGCAGACTACGCCGGATGGCGATTACACCCGCTTTGGGGTGATGTTTAATCTTATAGGTTATGCCAACTCGGTTCATTCCCAGTTTGTTAAAGCGCCAGAGAAATCGGGGCTTTATTACTTCAGGGCATCTACTGCCTCGGGCCAAGAGTTTTCTTTCCCTTGGATTGTGGCGCCAAAGAAACCCAGCGCGGGCCTTGCGGTACTGGCTTCTAATCTAACTTGGAATGCTTATAATAGTTTTGGGGGAAGAAGTAATTATATTCATGCAGATGGGTTGCCACGAACCCCGACGATTAATGCGCGGGCAGAATTAAAGCGCTATTCTGATAACGGTTTTTTGACTTGGAATAGCGATGATTATCCCCCTTTATCTTTTGATCGGCCTGAGCCTTACAATCACATTAACTTTGCAGAAAAAATCACTGATCCGATCGAGGGCAGGCAGGCGTGTCATCTTGCCCCAGCGGAATGGCGGCTTTTAGGCTGGCTTGAGCGGGAAAAATTCGCCTACGATTACTATGCTGAAACTCAGCTTCACGATGGCACTTTGGATCTTTCTCAATACAAGGCTTTGGTAACTGCGGTGCATCCCGAATACTGGACCGGGGCAATGTTTATGCGGGTTAAGAAATGGGTTTTCGAGGAAAAAGGCAGGCTGATCTACCTTGGGGGCAATGGCCTTAACTGTGAAGTGGAAATCAACTCTGATGGCGCAATGATTTGTCACAATGGAAAAATCACCGGGCTGGATACTAAAGGTTTGGGCGGGTTTGAAAGTCGCTATGCGCTTAGGCATGAATCGGAGGCGCAGCTTTTAGGGGTTGTGTTTACACCAGCAGGGGCAATGACAGGTGCGCCTTATAGGGTGCAAGATGGTTCACATTGGGTGTTTGAAAACACGGGGCTCAAATCGGGTGATATCTTTGGTGAAAAGAATTTGCATATGCGTTGCCCAGGGGGTGCCTCGGGCCACGAAACCGATAAAGTTTCCCCCAGTTCTCCATTGGGAATCACCCATCTTGCAACAGGTATAAATGCAAATGGGGGTGGTGCGCAGATGATCACCTTCAATACCCAATCGGGAGGCAAAGTGTTTTCTGTGGGTTCGATTAATTATGTTGCATCGTTGCCGATAGATGAAAAAATCTCACAGGTTACCTCGAATGTGTTGCGAAGGTTTCTTGATTAAAAGCATAAGGCTTATTTAGAGTGATTAAGCTGAAGATAAATAGCATTGAAACCATTGTTATTAGCGTGGGTGTGGAAATTGATAAAAAAGTAGTGGCTTGATATCGCACTTGGTAAATAGTATCTCGAAAAAATGTTGTTATCGGTTGCGCCACTGTTAGACTAAATCTAATTAGCAGATTCACCCCATACGAGTACATTCATGATCCGAGCCACGGTTGATTATTCTGTTCAAGGCAGGCAGTTTGGCCACCTTTACATCCCCTACTCCTACAATCTTGCAGGCTGGGCCAATTTGATGGTTCCTATTGCAGTGATTAACAACGGCCCCGGCCCCACCGCATTGGTTCTTGCAGGAAACCACGGGGATGAATATCCCGGCCAGGTTGCGGTCATGCGCCTGCTTCGAAAACTTCAACCCGAACATGTGCAAGGAAGGGTTATCCTCATTCCCACGCTTACCATGCCTGGGGCCAAGGCAAGCACCCGGCTTTCTCCGCTCGATGGCAAAAACTTCAACCGCTGTTTTCCGGGTAACGCTGAAGGCACCCCTTGTGAAGCCTTGGCTCATTATCTCACTACCGTGCTTTTTCCGATGTCAGATATTGTGATTGATATTCATACAGGGGGCCGTGGGGTTGATTTTTATCCTTGCGCCCACATGCATCTTGTTGCTGATGCAACGCAAAGAAAAAAAATGCTTGAAGGTACCGAGGCCTTCAATACCGATTTTTGCTTTCTTTACTCTGATATTGCAGGCACCGGACTTCTTCCTGTTGAAGCTGAAAACCAAGGGAAAATTGTTATCACCACCGAGATGGGTGGCAGCGAAAATGTAACCGCTGCAGTGCATTCGCTTACGCAGTCAGGCCTTACCAATGTGCTAAATACTTTTGGGCTTCTTAAAGACAAACCCGTTTCACGAAAAGAACTGGGGCAGAAACCCACCCGCTGGGTACAGGCTCTTGATTGGCAGGATTATCGCTTTGCTCCGGAGTCGGGAGTTTATGAAAACATCGTTCCTTTGGGTCAGGATGTTTCCGCGGGTACCGTGGTTGGAGCCATCCACTTTTTGGAACGGCCTGAACGCGACCCCATGGAGGTGGTTGCACCTTCTAAAGGCGTGTTGATAGCCACTCGCGCACCTTCCATAGTAACTCAGGGTGATTGTGTTGCAGTGATTGCCCATGATGTAGACCCGAGGAAACTTCCATGAAAATAACCGAAGTTGTTTGTCAGATTCTTCGCATTCCCAATGTGCAGGCGAAAACTGCAAGTAGCCAAGATTCTGTATTGGTTCGAATCCGTACCGATAATGGGCTTGAAGGAATAGGCGAAGCAGATTCATCCCCGGAGGTTGTCAAGGCGATCATTGATGCCCCATTCAGCCATAATATTGCCTGTGGATTACGCAAGATCTTGATCGGGGAAAATGCACTCGAGAACGAAAGCCTTTGGAACAAGATGTACAGGCGCACCATGTACTTCGGCCGTAAAGCAGCGGGCATCACTGCAATGGCTGCAGTAGACATGGCCCTTTGGGATTTAAAGGGCAAGGCATTCAACCAGCCTATTCATCGATTGTTGGGCGGGCAGCATCACAAAAAGCTGAAGGGTTATGCCTCGATCCTTTTTGGCTGTGATGGCAATGAGACTGCAGATATTGCCAAGAAATGGGTGGACGCTGGTTATGGTGCGGTTAAGTTTGGCTGGGAACCGATGGGCACTTCAGAAGCAGTGGATATAGATCTGGTGCGGGGTGCAAGAAAAGGGTTAGGCGACGCAACACTGCTGATTGATGCGGGATGTGTTTATGATGCGCGGACTGCATTAAGAAGGGCCAATGCCTTTGCGGAGTTTCAGCCCGAATGGTTTGAAGAGCCTTTGCGCGAGGATGATATCGAGGGGTATGTATGGCTTCGGGATCGTTCGCCGATTCCGATAGCGGCGGGCGAGGGGGAGTGTGGCCGAGAATCGTTTAGGCCTTTCATAGATCAAAAAGCGCTTGATGTGTATCAGGTAGATATTTCGCGATGTGGTTTTACGGAAGCTGCGTATATTCGAGCAAGGGTTGAAGAAATTGGCGCCCGCCTATGCAACCATTGCTATACCAGCCCACTTACCGTTGCAGCCAGTCTTCATTGGCTTTCCACTTGCAAGGATGCATTTCTGTTCGAGGATTGCGTAGAAGATTCGCCCTTGAGGCATGAATTGACTTTGGAGAAGGTGCAATCGGTGAATGGATGGATCGAGGTGCCTGACCGCCCGGGGTTGGGGGTGACCCTCGATGAAAAGTTTGTAAAAAAGTATCTGGTTGCAGAATCAAGATAATTACTATGGGGAATATAGCATGAGTCGTGCAAAGACTGAATACCGTTACGAGAAACTTACTTGGCCTGAAATCAACGATGCGGTGGATCTGGGCAAGGTTTGCATCATTCCATGTGGGGCGGTAGAGCAGCATGGGCATCATCTTCCCTTAGATGTAGATCTGGTTTGCCCTGTTGGGATAGCCAACGGCACCGGGCGCGAAATCCCTGATAAAATGCTGGTTCTTCCTGTGGTGGCGTATGGTTATACTGGGCATGTGATGGATTTTCCTGGTACCATCAATCAAGATTTTGAACACTTCATGCACCATGTGCTAGACATTACAAAATCGCTTGCCTATCACGGTTTTAAGAAAATAATTCTGTTTAATGGGCATGGGTCGAATATGCCCAACCTTGATCTGGTGGCCCGCAGAACCAATCTCGAGACTGATGCCGAATGCAGTGTCATCGCTTGGTGGAACCTTCTTACCGTGGATAAACAATTCATGCCACGATGGAGGCAGAGCAAATTCCCGGGCGGTTGTTCCCATGCCTGCGAACTTGAAACCAGCCTATATATGTATCTTGATGGCGACAATGTTCGTAAAGACAAAATCAAGAGTGGAACCATAAGCTTCAACAATGAAGAAAGCCCATTCAATTGGGTTGATCTTTTTGCAGCAGGGCCCGCGACTGTGGTTTCTTGGACCAGTAGTTATTCTGATACCGGGGTCTTGGGCGATGCAGAACTCGCAACCCCAGAGAAAGGCCGTGAGGCTTACGAGGAAGCTGTGAAACAACTTGCACGGTTTGTTCCTTGGTTTAAAGACCGGCCCAAGGATGTCAGGCAGGATCTTCATCGTAAAAAACCCACCATGCCCATGCCTTGGAATCAACATTCCATCTGACCGTTCAACCTTTTGTTATTAAATTCATCCCCGGAGATTTTGGAATGAAGATTGTTGATTTGCGTATTACAGGATTGGCCGGTGGTACGGTCGAAGGCGGATGGGCCAAGGAACTTTCACCCGAAGATAATGTGCACACCATTGTTGAAGTGCTTACCGATGGCGGCTTGGTAGGCATAGGCAGTACCTTTACCAATAGTGAATTAGTGCGGGCAGCTGCCAAATTGCTCAAGCCTTTTTTGGTAGGCGAGCGAACCGATGAGCCTGCACGCATCAGCGAAAAACTTCGCCAGAACATGTTCTGGCAAGGCAGGGGTGGCAGCATTGAACATGCCATCAGTGGTATTGATATCGCTCTTTGGGATTTGTTTGGAAAAATCACCAACCAGCCTGTTTCAAGGCTCTTGGGTGGAAACTATCGAACCCAGATTAAACCTTATGGTTCCCTTCTTTTTGATGAAGTGGAACCCTTGAAGGAAAAACTTAAAGCCGCAGTGAAGAATGGATTCAAAGCTATCAAGCTTGGGTGGAAGCCTTTTGGTCGTAGGGATTTTCAGACCGATGAACAATTGGTTCGCACCGCAAGGGAAACTATCGGGCCCGATGTTGAACTGATGATCGATGCGGGTGGCAGCGAGGCTTTTTGGCCCCATGGTTATAAGTGGGCCTTGCGAACAGCGCAAATGCTTGCCAATTACAATGTGGTTTGGTTCGAAGAGGCCCTGCCCCCAGATGACTTCGCAGGGTTTAGTGAACTAAGAAAACATTCACCCGTGCCCATTGCTACTGGTGAGGTGCTTACCCGTAGGCAAAGCTTCAGGCCTCTTTTTGAAATGCAAGCTGTTGATGTTGTTCAACCCGATTGTACCAAGTGTGGCGGGTTGACCGAAGCTTGGCGCATTGCATGGATGGCCTATGATCATAATGTACTTTGGGTTCCCCATGGTTGGAATACTGCAATAGGGCTGGCTGCGGATATACATCTTGCATGTGCCATGCCTGTTGCCAAGTATGTGGAATTTCTAACGCCCTCGCCTTATGTTGACAACTTGATCAAAACCCCTTTTCGGCCTGATGCCAATGGGTTGTTGACCCTGCCAGATAAACCAGGCTTGGGGATAGAATTAAACCCTGATGCCTTGAAACAGTTTGGTGTGCATGGCTAATTTTGTTTATGAACCAGTTTGAATAATAGAGCTGTGGATCTTAGTTTTAATATGGGATAGGAATTAACTGTTATTGTTTTAATGTGGGGTTGTAAATATGAACTTTTTTGCTAACAACAGTAACCTGCTAATGAAATGGCTGGGTTATTCAGGTTTGTTTATCGTTGCTATTTTTGGGATGACATCTGAAATTGCGAAGGGGGAAGATATTGCATTAATTAATCTTCCTGAAATAATTCGAAAGGCGGCAAATGCAGCGGTACCAAATGCCAAGTGGAGCAAGGTAGTAAAAGATACCGATGAAAAACATACTTGGTACGAAATAAAAGGGATTGATGCAAAAGGTCGGAATGTTTGTGTAACGGTTGAGCCCAATGGAGAGTTAGAGGAAATAGAAACAGAAATAAAACTCCAGGTAACACCTAAAATAGTACTAGATGCCCTTAAAAGGAGGTTTTCAAATTTTAAAATTTCTGCTGTTTATGAAATTCGCAACGACATAAACACGATTGTAAGATATAATTTTGATGGAAAACGCCCAAGAGATAAGGAAGAAATTACTATTTCATTTTCCGCAGTTGGGAAATCTATTAATATCGATGAGTGAATCTCAAAAACTCTATATCTAGTTCTTGCCTATGTTGACCATTTTCGCTTGCCCGTCTGATGAGTAAGGTCTATTTCCATTGATAGAATGAGAAATAGGCCGAAATAATGCCTTTAATTTTATTGAAGGCGGGGGATGATAGTGCTAGTTTAGAACTGGTGATCTTTATACCATCTGTTTCTAAATAGAAATTCATTAGGGTCTATGGTTCTGCTACAATAGCTTTTGTTGTTTTAGATTAATTTCAGGAAGAATCTTTCGAAAATTTCTTCATTGCTTGGCATTTAATAATAGTTCATTGATGCCCGCATGTAGCTTGAGGTTGAATAATGCGAATTGCAATAATTGGTGGTGGTCCCGGTGGTTTGGTAACAGCCTATTACCTGCAAAAGCGTATTCCTGGAATTTGTAACATCACCCTTTATGAGGCCAGCGGGCGATTAGGTGGGAAAATTCTCACGCAGCAATTCAGTAAGGCCCCTAACAGATATGAAGCTGGTGCCGCTGAGCTTTATGATTATTCCCAGCTTGGCCCCGATCCTCTCAAAGAACTAATAACAGAGTTAGGTTTGACTACCAGTCCTATGAATGGGCGAACTGTGGTGATGGATAATCACATCCTCAATAATTCAAAAGATATTGAATATGCTTTTAGTAAAGAAACGAACAATGCCTTACGACGCTTTCGGCGCAAAGCTAGGTTAGCCATTAGCCCTGCGGAATACTATGAATCTGATTGGAAGCAGGATAATGCCGATCCTTATTCAAAACACTCTTTCCGATGCTTGTTGAATAAAGTAAAGGATCCTAATGCTCGCCGATTAATTGAAGTTAGCGTACATAGCGATTTGGCCACTGAACCGGAAAACACCAGCGCTAGTTATGGCATGCAAAATTTTCTGATGGATGAGCCGGATTACATGAAGCTTTACACTATTGATGGTGGCCTCGAACGCCTGCCCCAAGAGTTGGCGAAACAAATTGATGCGAAAGTTTTGCTTAATCGAACCGTGTTGCAGGTGGAAGGCGCAGCAAATAATACCTATATGATAAACGCACGCCATCAAGGGAAAGTTACAAGCGAATCCTACGATTATGTGGTGGTTGCGTTGCCCAACAATTGGCTGATGGGAATTCAATGGGGTGGTGAACTTCTGCAAAAGGCAATGAGGAAACATCATGCCCATTATGATTACCCTGCCCATTATCTTCGAGTAAGTATACTGTTCAAAAAGCCATTTTGGCGCAGCGAGATATCCGGGTCGTACTTCATGATCGATGCTTTTGGTGGATGCTGTGTCTACGATGAATCATCGCGTGAATCTGAAGGCGAGTTTGGTTCGCTTGGTTGGCTTCTTGCGGGCGAACAAGCGTTAACCCTAAGCAATCTAAATGATTCTCAGCTTACCGAACTTGTGCTAGAGAATCTGCCTGCCTGCCTGCAGCATGGTAGATCGTTGGTAATAGAATCACGGGTTCATCGCTATGCGGGGTCAGTGAATGGCTTGCCTGGCGGCCGGCCTCTTCGCGAGACCGATTCTCGCCATCTTCCTGAACCAACCCAGCATAACCGTTTGTTTGTGGTAGGCGATTATCTTTTCGATTCCACAATCAATGGGTGTGTCGATTCCGCAGATGTCGTAGCTGAATGTATCATAGAAAAAATTAAGATGCCTCAGGCTTCGGTTGTTGGTCCAATCCCCATGGTTGCAATTCCAATTAGCCCTATTCACTCAAAAATCTGATTAGGGAATTGTTGCAATGGTCGACGATATCATTCGTATTAGTTTTGTAGCTGAAGTTCCCTTAGGCGCAAAAATTCTTCGAGAATACTCACGGCCCCGAAAAATCTATGCCATCGAGTCAGTAGTTGGCGATGCCCACGCAGGGTTTGAGGTTGTTTTTGGGGGCGCAACTCAAGAATTTCTTCCTGCTATTTCAATAAAACAAGACAACATCGCAATTACTTGGCAACGAAATCAGGTTCAGGTTCTATGCCCCGTGGAATCGCAATTAGATGTGCTTACTGCACTTGCTGATTTTGGGTTTTATGAGGGAGAATTGTTTTGCTTGGAATCTGCATTGGAAGCCCAAGAACCCTTAGCACAAAAAGATATTGAATTCGCCCACCGCATCCTCCAAAGCAATCGGCATCATTGGCAACGCTTTGGCGAAACCATTGAGCGTTTCACTCGTGACCGATTGATATATGTCCGCCTTTGTTCGCAGCTTGGGCTTCCTTCGCCTACTCTTTCACCCAAAAGCAGGCAGATCGTTTCGAAACTATTGCGGGAAAGCAATATCGAAGATCGCCTTGAAATTTATAGTGATGGGTTGGAGGCGATGGAAGATTTGTACGAAGGGGCGAATGATCGCGTTGCGGATTATCGCTGGTACCGCGGTGGTCATATTCTCGAATGGACAATCGTGATTATTCTTATCCTAGAAGGGATGGCGATGTCTGTTGAGTTGGGTTTGCATATTTATGAATTTAGCAGAGAGACAAAATCCGAAGCTGCAGATTTATCGGAAGAGTTTGAGGCCAATATTACGCAGATCGCTATTGATCGCGTGACATTTATCAGAAAATCTTCGGAGCCAAAAACACTGGGTATTGTCAAGAATCTACGGGTGCAGGAAGGTCGTATGGATCGTAAATCTGGCGAAGTCACACAAGGGGTGACCTTGGAAAAAGGGTTGACTGATGAAACCTTTCAAAACATCCCTGTTGCCGGTATCAAGGCAATGTTGCTGACAGATTCCAAGAATGAGAAGATTGCTCAAATCCAAGTGCTGCGAACAAGCAGCAAAAAAGTAAAATAAAATCGTATAAGTGGTGTTAATAAGTTAACGATTCATAATAAGAGTCTGTGCATCAGGCTTAGATGAACCTTGCTAAGGGTGATCCATTTGTGTGGCGGGTTGGCCGTGGGGATCTAAATAACAAAGTTAAGAATGGCTTCGAGACTCATAGTCTGCATTATACCAAGGTGGGTTATGAACTTTTGTGTCGGGGATAGATTCATCAAGCCATGTTGGTTATTTAGAGCAAAAAGCCCTCGAAGAATTGCAGCAATTGATCGGACAAAAAGTGTATGAGTGCGAGGTGATGCTCTTAGGCATTTTAAAAACTTCCTTGCTAGTATGCGTGGTATCTTCGATAATGTGATGATGTTGTTTAAGTGAGATTTTATCAAGGAAACTGAATCATGGCAGTTATCAAAAAGTTGTTAATAGTTGTTGTTCTTATGGGCATGCTGCCTTTGTTGGTTCGTTCCGAGGAAAACACTCTTTCTGATTCGGAAAAAAAATCTGGATGGAAATCCCTATTCGATGGCAAGACCACCAAGGGTTGGCGTAACTACAAGAAACAAGAAATTAGCAACGGTTGGCAGGTTAAAGAGGGTGCATTGACTCGTGCAGATAAAGGGGCGGGAGATATCATCACCACTGAAAAATTCGAAGAGTTCGAGCTTTCGCTGGAGTATAAGATATCCAAGGGTGGAAACAGCGGCATCATGTTTCATGTGATTGAGCAGGCTGGCCCCCCTTGGCATTCAGGCCCAGAAATCCAGATTCAAGATAATGTGGATGGGCATGACCCACAGAAATCAGGCTGGCTTTATCAGCTTTATCAACCAGCAAATGATCTAAAAACTAATAAGACCATTGATGCTACCAAACCTGTCGGGCAATGGAATCATGTCAATTTGATCATTGCGAAGGACAAATGTGAATTGAATATGAATGGTATCCGGTATTGGAGTTGCAAGCTTGGCAGCCCTGATTGGAATGAAAAGCTTGCCAAGAGTAAGTTTGCAAAGCTCGAAATGTTTGCCAAGGCTGGCAAGGGTTTTATTTGTTTGCAGGATCATGGCGACATGGTTGCATATCGCAATATTAAGATTCGAGCTTTAAATAGTGATGCTCCGGTTGTGGATCCAATTGATGGGAAGAAAAATGTTTCAATAGCGCCTGCTTTTCCTAATGTTAAGTGGTCGGGTTGGGAAGAAGTGGATGAGAAGGGTAAAGTTCAGCCCTTAAGACCGATTATTATCACTCATCTTGGTGATGGGATGAATCGGGTTGTCGTTGCAATGCAGCAGGGGCAGATACATTTGATCCCGAATAATTCCAATGCAGAGAAGTCTAAGATATTTTTAGATATAAGCGCCAAGGTGCGTTACATCGATAAGGAAAATGAAGAAGGTTTTTTGGGCCTTGCGTTTCATCCCAATTACAAAAAGAATGGCGAGTTTTTTGCCTACTACACGGTAAAGCATACGCCACATTTGTGTGTGATTTCCCGCTTCAAGGTCTCCAAGGATAACCCTGATAAAGCTGATCCTGCTTTTGAAGAAGTTCTGATTGAAATCCCCCATCCTTTTTGGAACCACAAGGGTGGCACACTGGCTTTTGGCCCAGATGGTTATCTTTACTGTGCGATTGGTGATGGTGGCGATGGTAATGACCCTTACAACAACGGGCAAAACCTTGGGACTCTTTTGGGCAAAATCATTCGCATTGATGTTAATAAAAAAGATACGGGTTTGAAATATTCCATTCCCAAGGATAATCCTTTCCTTGGCCAGAAAGCTGCTCCAGAGATTTTTGCTTATGGGTTTCGCAATGTTTGGCGAATGGCTTTCGATAAGGTCACCGGCAATCTTTGGGCTGCTGATGTGGGCCAGAATCTTTGGGAAGAAATCAACATTGTGAAGAAGGGTGGCAACCATGGTTGGGCTATTCGTGAAGGGGCCCACCCTTTTGGAAAATATGAATCCAAGTTGGCCCAAAATCTGGTCGACCCTATTTTTGAATATGATCATCAGGTGGGCAAGTCTATCACGGGTGGGTTTGTTTATCGGGGTAAAAAAATTCCCGAGCTTCAAGGGCATTACCTATATGCAGATTATATTTCGGGCAAGGTTTATGCTTTGAATTATGATCATAAATCCAACAAGGTTTTGGGTAATTATTCTATTCAAAGCCCCATGTTTCCTATCATCACCTTTGGTGAAGATGAGGAAGGCGAAGCTTATTTCGCAGTCGTTACCGCGAATGGAAAAGGTATATACAAGCTTTTGCCTGAGGTTTCTTCAACCAACAAAGCTGCAGCAGAAACTGCTGAAGTTTCCAGTGTGAAGAATGAACGCTTTAGCAAACTTAAATATCTGTTGAATTGGTTTAAGAAGTAGGCCTGCAGATTCTTTGGGATATTTATTTATGAGCTCGATTAAGGTAGCTGTGGTCGGCACTGGTTTTATGGGTTGGGTTCATATCGAGGCACTGCGAAGGCTGGGAATTAGCATCGCAGGTGTGCTTGGTTCGAACCCTGAAAAAACCAAAGCCTTTGCTCTTAAAACCGGTATTGCAAAAGCTTACGATTCTTATCAAGAAGTGCTTGCAGATGCCGAGGTTGGGTCTGTTCATCTGGGTATTCCCAACAAGTTTCATTTTCTAATGGCGAAACAGGCTCTGGAAGCGGGCAAGCATGTGCTTTGCGAAAAACCTCTTGCAATGAATACTGAAGAGTCTGCTGCATTAGTACAGATTGCAGCGAAGTATCCCAAACAGGCGGCGGGGGTGAATTACAACATCCGTTATTATCCCCTTTGCATCGAAGCAAAAGAGCGCATCCGCAAAAAAGAGCTTGGCGATATCTTTCACATCACAGGAAGTTATTCCCAAGATTGGCTGCTTTATGATACGGATTATAACTGGCGGGTACTTGATTCTGAAGGTGGCGAACTTCGGGCGGTTTCCGATATTGGCACCCATTGGCTTGATCTTATTTATTTCATCACTGGGCTCGAGGTGGAATCAGTTTGTGCAGATTTGCAAACCGTTCATTCGGTTCGTAAACGACCCAAGGGTGAGATCGCAACCTTTCAGGGTATGGGCCAGAGTTTTGTTGATACCGATAAAATTCCGATCTCTACGGATGATTATGGATCCATTCTTTTGCGTTTCAAAGGTGAAAAAAAAGGCTTGCTTTGGGTTTCGCAAGTAAGTGCGGGGCATAAGAATTGCCTTAGATTTGAAATTGCAGGTTCAAAACAATCTGCTAATTGGACTAGCGAAAAGCCCAACCAGATCATGTTCGGAAATCGCGATAGGGCCAATGAGATTTTGCTTCGTGATCCATCGTTGCTTGGAAATGATGCGAGAAAATTTGCAGATTATCCGGGTGGCCATGATGAAGGTTATGATGATTCTTTTAAGATGTGCTTTAGGGGATTTTACGATGCGATCGCATCGGGAAGAACTGGCCCTGATGCACAATACCCCACCTTTGTAGATGGGCATCGTGAAATCATTCTGTGCGAAGCCATCCTTCAAAGCCATCGTGAACAACGGTGGATTAAAGTGAAAGAGTAAATTAATGCAACTAGGATTTGTCAGTGCCATCGTTCCGGAGTTATCTTTGGAGCAGGTCTTCAAGCTTGCCAGTGAAGAAGGTTATGATTGCGTCGAACTGATGTGCTGGCCCGTGAGCAAGGCGAATCGCCGTTATTCTGGAATCACCCATGTTGATGTGACCGATTTTGATCGAACCCAGGCGGAAGAAGTAAAGGGTCTTGCGGCGCAGTATAAGATAAATATCAGTGGGCTGGGTTATTATCCCAATCCGCTGTCGCCTGATGAGTCCGAGGCAAACAACGCCTGTACGCATATTAAAAAAGTAATCCAAGCAACTGCACTTTTGGGTATAAACCAGATGAATACCTTTGTGGGAAGGGATTTCACGAAGACAATAGATGAGAACTGGCCCCGTTTTCTTGCGACTTGGAAGCCTTTGGTTGAATTTGCAGATTCATTGGGAGTTCGCATAGGCATTGAAAACTGCCCAATGTCGTTTGGCCGGGATGAATGGCCGGGGGGAAAGAACCTTGCAACTTCTCCTGCAATTTGGCGTAGAATGTTTGCGGATATTCCCAATTTAAACTTTGGTTTAAACTTTGATCCTTCGCATTTTCCTTGGCAAATGATGGACTACCTCAAACCGCTCAATGAATTCTCTAAGCGTATTTTTCATATTCACGCCAAGGATGTGCGCATTGATAGAGAACGCTTAGATGAGGTTGGAATTCTTGCGTACCCGATGGAATATCATGTGCCCAAGCTGCCTGGTATGGGCGAAGTGAACTGGGGGAAGTTTTTTTCGGTGCTGGGCGATACAGGTTTTGATGGCCCTGTTTGTGTTGAGGTGGAGGATAGGGCTTACGAAGGTTCTTTGGAATCGCGCAGAGCAGCCCTTACGCAAAGCCATACCTTTCTGCGCAATTACATTCCAAGGCGCAAAGTGTAATGCCTGCGAATGAAATACTTGCTGGGATTGATCTTGGAGGCACGACAATTACTGCGGGTCTGGGGGATTGCACAGGCAAAATTTTGTTGCAGCGTAGCATTCCCACACTTTCAGAAAATGGGCCCGAAGATGTCTTAAAACGAATGGCGTTCCTTTTAAATAATCTGGCGAAAGAAGTTGGCCATAAACCACGTGCCCTTGGAATTGGTATTCCCGGGTTGGTTGATCCTAAGTCTGGAAAAACTCTGTTTCTTCCAAATATGCATACTCAATGGCGGGGTGTTTGCGTTCGTGAAATACTTGAAAATTTGCTGGGGTGCCCGGTTCGTATTTTGAATGATGTTCGCACTGCAACCTTGGGCGAGATGAAATTTGGACTGGGGAAAAATGTTTCCAACATGGTTTTCTTTTCCTTGGGAACGGGCATAGGCGGAGGCGTTGTTATTGGGGGGAAGCTTCTGCTTGGCCCCTTGGGTTCTGCAGGTGAAATAGGGCATCAAACCATTCTTCCAAATGGGCCTTATTGCGGGTGTGGCAATCAAGGTTGTTTGGAAGCACTATGCAGTGGGCCAGCAATTATTGCGGAGGGAGTTAGGCTTTTTAAAAGTGGGCAGGCCCCGAAGTTAGTTCATATTTGCGCCAGCGATATCCGCAATGTTTCTCCCGAAATCATGGCTCAGGCAGCGAGGGAAGGTGATGAAGCAGTTGGGGCAGGCATCTTGCATATTGCAACTCTTCTTGGCATAGGTGTTGCCAACATGGTAACCTCGTTGCACCCTGAATTAGTGGTGCTGGGCGGAGGGGTTTCAAAAATGGGAGATCTGCTTCTTGCCCCGGTGCGAAGCGTTGTAAAGCAACGGGTTAAAATGTTTCCGGTTGATGATGTTCGGATTGAAATATCATCGGTGGGAGAAGGCGCAGGGTTGTTGGGTGCGATAGCACTTGCTGAATTTCAAAACTTAGGAGCCTGAACAAATGAGTCATACTTATAAAAATATTTCGAAGATGATAGATCACTCTCTTTTGACGCCAACCCTGACAGTTCAGGAGTTGGAAGCGGGGATTGCCCTCGCAATTGATTACGATGTTGCAAGTATATGTATCATGCCTTACTACCAAAGAAGGTGTGCGGATTTACTCAAGGGCACGGGAATAAAGGCCAGCACCACTATTGGGTTTCCCCATGGCGCAAATACCACTGCGATTAAAAAGTTTGAAGCAGAACGGGCTATTGCTGATGGTTGCGAAGAACTTGACATGGTGGTGAACATAAGCCAAGTGTTGAGTGAGCGTTGGGATTATGTGCGAGAAGATATTAAAGTGGTGATAGATGTTGCGCATAAGGCGGGGCAGAAGGTGAAGGTGATTTTTGAAAATTCCTTTTTGAAGGATGAGCACAAGATAAAGCTTTGCGAAATTTGCAGTGAACTGAAGGCGGATTGGGTGAAAACTTCAACTGGTTATGGTTCAGGTGGTGCGACCATCGAAGATTTGATTTTGATGCGCAAGCATGCTGCACCTGCGGTACAAGTTAAAGCCGCGGGGGGCGTGAGGGATTTTGCAAAAATGCTGGAAGTCCGCGCTTTGGGTGTCAGCAGAGTAGGTGCTAGTAGAACTAGGGAAATGCTGGAAGAGTGCAGAAAAGTAATGGGGCTGCCTGTTTTGCATGCTGTATCTGGAACTGTTTTAGGTTATTGACTTTAGAAATAGCCAAAGAGATAAAGTTATTTTGCTTGGCCCTTCTATTTAGCAACTAGCACCCAGGCTTTTTAATCGTTAAATTCGCTATATCCTGTAATTTACGCTAAGAAATTATGGGTACAATAAGCAACTTGCATAAATGTTATGCTGTTGCCCTAGAAATGATCCGAAAAGTTATAAGATCAAATACTTTTTTAAGGTTTAAAAGATGTTTAAAATCAATCGAGTTAGTTTTGTATCCTTTATTGCAATTACAACTTTGTTCACAAGTTTTGCAGGAATTTCAAAAAGCGAAGAAATTACGAAAAAGATTACCCTTTCTGAAGCCTTGGAGTTGATGAATGAATATCATCCAAGGATACAAGCAGCTCAGGCCAGCCTTCGGGGCAGTGAAGCTGGTTTAAGAGGTATGCAAAACTTACCATTTTTTGCAAAGTTTTCTCCTGATTTAAAAATTCGAAAACAACAATCTGCTTTAGGAATTGAAGTAACTGATGCTGGATTAAGGCAAGAAATCCGTGACACATCTTATGGTGTGGCCCGCGCTTACTACCTAGTTATTTATTCCAAGCAACAAATGCTTCTTACCGAGCATATTTTAACCATCCTTTCGAAAAACATTAAAGCTTTAGAGTTTAAAATGGTGCTTAAGAAAACACCAGCGGATGAATCAAGCTTGCTAAAGTTGAAACTGGGATACGCAGAAGCAAAGGATAAAAGTTCCTTGGCATTTACTGGGTACGCCCGAGCTAAGGCTTTACTGATTGAAGAAGTAGGGGGCAGAAAGAAAGTTGGTTTATTAGAACCTAACGAAAAAGAGTTCCCAAATTATAAATTGTTAAGCTTATTAACCCCTGCTTTTATCGATGAAATGGTTGATAAAGCGGTTGATGTAAGAGAAGAAGTGGTTAAGTCATCTAAGGCATCAGAAATTTTATCATTAGAAGTTGCAGCGCAAAAAACCGCTAGGTTTAATCCGAAATTTCGCACCTTTGCAAGCGGTTCTGATCTCCATTACATTCCTATTGGGGTTCAAGGAAGGGGTGAAAACTTTTCCCCCGAATCGATTACCATTGAAATGCCTTCTACTCTGGTAGGAAAAAAAGTCGACCGAGTTGCTCGGGCTCAATCTTTTGCAGACCGAGGTGCAGCGGTTGAAGAAAGCACTCGCAATTTGATTCGTCTTGAAGTTCGGAACGCTTTTCAACTATTACTTGAAACTCGCAATCGGTATGAAGAGCTTAAGAAAGTAGAGCCCGAGTTAAATAAAATTATTAACGAACTTTTGGAAAATCCGATCAAGTTTATGACCCCAGAAGATGCGCAAACTTTTGAGCGGGCGGGGCGAATGTTAGGAAGTTTTAATCAAGCTAAGTTTGCTGGGGTTGATAATCTTGCAGATCTCGAGCGCATTACCAGTGGTGTTTTTAGTGTTGGCCTAACTTGCCCTGCAACTTTCACAAACGATGGCAAGCGAATCAAATAACCCAGATAATTAGCCATGCCCAAGATAACACTGCACACCGATGGCATTGTTCTTCCCATAAGGGCCCAGCCTGGGGCACGAAAAAACAGCATTAATGGCGTGCATGATGGGGCACTTAAAGTTTCAGTACAGGCAGCCCCTGAAGATGGAAAAGCCAATGATGCCATTGTGCAATTGTTGAAAAGGTTTTTGGGAATCAAAAGAAATCAGATTGAAATCCTATCGGGTCAAACATCTAGGGATAAGAAATTCCTGATTCGAGAATTGAAGTTAGAAGAATTAGTGCAAAAAATCCGCACATTGATCTAAGGGAAGTGGGAAGTCTTACCCTTTGAATTCGTGTGCGGTTTTTACGAAAGTTTCGAAGTTGGCAACGGGGGTGGTACGATCCACGCCATGGTTGAGATTTAAAATGTGTCTGATCCCGCCACCTTTTCGTAGGCATTCTTCCACTGCTATTTTCACTTCAAGCGGTGTACCCGTGCGTAGGATATTTTCATCCACATTTCCTTGGAAAACAAGGTGGGGGTATTTAGTACGGGCTTCTTTAAGATCGTTTCGCTTGCCAAGACTGATGATATCTGCGCCTGTTTCAACTTGTTTATGAAGGTAAGGGCATTCCTTGACAAAAAGAATTCGTGGCGCACCCGTGGCACCTGCAAGAATTCTGCGATGAAAAGGCTGGGCCCATTGATCGTACTCCTGTTCGGTCAGCATGCCTGCCCAAGAATCAAAAAGTTGGTACGCACAAGCGCCATGTGCAATCATGGTTTTCAAAAAACCAATGGTTGCAGAGGTAAGCCTTTCAAGAAGTTCGTGCCAGATAATGGGTTGTTCTTGGATGAATTTGCGTGTTGCATTGATATCTTTGCCTGTGCCTATGCAATAGGTTGCAACGGTGAAAGGTGCGCCAGCAAAGGCCAGGATGGGCATGGGTTTATCAAGAGTTTCTTGAACACGGGTGAGCATGCGGGTTACATGGGAATAGGTTTCGGGCTGGGGATGCGGGTTCAGTTTTAAAACGGCTTCGAGGGTGCGAACGGGAGAAGCGGGAACCGGGCCGATATTGGGTTGTAAAGAAAAGGGTAGCCCCATGGATACAGGCAGGGTGGTGATATCGTAAAAAAGAATCACCGCATCAACTCCAAACCTTATGGGCAGGATGGAGGCTTTTGCAGCAAGTTCAACATTCTCAGAAAAATCGTAGAATCCAAGTCCCTGTCGAATTTTATGAAATTCAGGATCCCAGCGCCCTGCTTGGCGCATGGCCCAAACGGGAACTCTTTCAATCGCTTCGCCTCGTGCAGCACGAACCAATAGATGATCTTTATTTTTCAATTCTGCAACAGCCATGCGATTACTCCTGATCCCATTTAAGAACCTAGGATTAATTTATTAGGTTGGGGTCGATTTGGTTCCGCAATAAAGTGTGGCGATACCAAAAGTGAAGGGTTTCCAAGTAACTTGAAGAAGGCCTTGGTCGCGCATTTTTTGGGCAAATTGGTCCCCATCGGGGAATTGCAACACGCTGTTGCGCAAATAATGGTAAGCATCATCCTTACTTTTGGAAAAAAGTTGCCCTAAGAGGGGAAGCATGCGCTGGAAGTAAAAAAGGTAGAGGTTGCCTAAGAACCAGCCTTTGGGGCGGGAAAACTCTAGGATTGCAACTCGTCCCCCTGGTTTTGTTACTCGTATCATTTCCAAAATCCCTGCTTCGGTATCTGCGACATTTCTTATGCCAAAGGCAACGGTTGTCAGTTGGAAGTGGTTTTCAGAAAAAGGCAGATTGAGTGTATCTGCTTCGAGGAAGGATATGCCCAACCCTTTCTTTTGATTCTTTTTGTAGGCAGATTCAAGCATGGGAAGGCAGAAGTCGCTGCCTATGATTTTGATTTTGCCCTTTGAAGCTGCATGGTAAGCCAAAGCGAGGTCTCCTGTGCCTGTACAAACATCGAGAATTGGGTCGTTTCCTTGTGGGGGAACCAATTGTGTCATGCGATTGCGCCAGTAGCGATCGATATTAAGGCTTAGAAAATGGTTGAGGAAATCATACCAAGGTGCAATGCCTGAAAACATTGCACGAATGCGCTTGCCATCTTTGTTTAGATCTGTGGTCATTAAAAAACTCCCTCCCTATCAGTTAGAAGACCGTAAAAAGGGGGTGAGTGCCAACAAAAAAAGAAGAGGAGCGTTAAGCTCCCCTTCTTTTTATTTGCACTTCTACAAGTTATTTCAAAGTGCTTGAAGTTATTAATTAAGCAGCCTTCTTAGGTTCTGCCTTAGGAGCTTCCTTCTTAGGTTCAGCAGCTTTAGGTGCAGCTGATCCACCGGTGCAACCATTGCAACTCTTGGAGCTTTTGCTGAACAACTTGTGTCCACCATTGCAACCATTGCAGCTCTTAGGAGCACGGTCGAACAACTTGTGTCCGCCATTGCAACCACTGCAGCTCTTAGGAGCACGGTCGAACAACTTGTGTCCGCCCTTGCAGCCATTACAGCTGGTTTTTTCAACAACTACGGCGCCGCTGCAACCTTTGCAGCTCTTGTGTCCGCCGAGTTCAACAACATCAGCACTACCACTAAGGGCAACCAACAATACAACACTATACATTTGACATACTCCAATGAAAACCAGGAACCTTTTAACCCCTTCTACCGATTCAGAACAAACCCACAGCGGGCCTGCCAAAAGACTGAACTCACGCTCCTCCCCATTCCTTCAAGTGACCAAACAACCTACCCGGGTAAACTTTCCTGCCGTTGTGTTGCAACGGAGGTTTGCCGGCTAAGGCAACCGATGCTTCCTTACACCGTCTCCTTATCGGAGATTGGGCGGAGGAGGGGTTATATAGATAACATAGTAAAATCAGGACGATCGTTGGTCAAGAATTAAATGGGCAATTTGGTACAACTTTTCCGGATCCCTTTTTTAGCCCCGTGTCTAGCCCTAATAACCCTTATATTCGTTGTATTTTGTCCTTTGCACTCCCAGTATTTCTACGGTAACCTTCTTTAAAATCTTCTTTTTAAGGGCTTTCTTATGCTCCTACCTCTTTTTACCTTTCTCCTTCTTGCGGTTGAACCTCTTGATGCCGATTTCGTTCTTAAAGGCGGGCTTCTCATTGATGGAACAGGAAAAATAGCTGTTTTGGGTGATATTGCAGTAAAAAGCGAACGAATTGTTGCAATCGGATCATTTTCCGTACTTCCTGGCACAAAAACTTTTGATGCCTCCAAATTAACAATTGCGCCCGGCTTTATCGATTTGCATACACACAGTGATTTTTCCCTTTTGAAAGTACCTACCCATGCTAATCTTAACTACCTTTTTCAAGGAGTTACCACTGCGGTTACAGGCAATTGTGGCTCCGGGCCGGTCGATACCGAAGCTTTTTACAAAGATCTTTTAAAAGTAAAAGTTGGCAGTAATGTTGCTCATCAAATTCCCCATAACGATATCCGTAGGGCAGCTATGGGAAATGTAAACCGTGCGCCTACCGAAGTTGAATTGAAAAAAATGGCGGATCTTGCGACCAAGGCGATGAGGGATGGAGCGTGGGGCCTATCCACTGGTTTGATTTACAACCCAGGCACCTATGCAAAAACCCCTGAACTGATCATGCTTGCAAAAATTGCTTCTTGGCATGGCGGGTTTTATGCGAGCCATATTCGGGATGAAGGTTCTGATGTTTTACCTGCGATAAACGAGGCCTTAACTATTGGAAAAGAGGCTAATCTTCCGGTGCATATTTCGCATATAAAAGTCTCGGGCAGATCGGCGTGGGGCAAGTCATCTGATGTGCTTGCACTGTTAATGCAGGCAAGAAATAATGGCATTAAAGTTACTGCAGATCAATACCCTTACATTGCAAGTAGTACATCGCTTACTGCAACGGTGGTGCCTTCGCGTTTTCGGGAAGGCGACCGTGCGGAGCTGGTGAAAAGATTTGAAGACCCAGAGCTTGGGGTGTTACTTAGAAAAGCGATAGCAGAATCTTTGGAGTCGAAGAATGGGGGTGCAGACTTGCGTATTGCTTTTTATGCCCCAAAGCCTGGGTATGCAGGCAAAAACATCGTAGAGTTGGCTAAGATAACGGGTAAATCTGCGCTTGAATTAGTAGTAGAAATTGAAAAAAATGGTGGCGCTCAGATTGTTCATTTTGGAATGAGCGAGGAAGACATGCGTTTGTTTATGATGCAGGATTTTGTTGCTACTGCAAGCGATGGCGGGGCAATGGTTCCCGACACTGCTTCCGTTCCTCATCCTCGTAATTATGGTACCTTTCCACGCAAGATCGGTTTTTATTCCATCCAAGAAAAACTTATCCCACTTGAAACTGCAATCCGTTCTGCAACTGGGTTGCCTGCAGATATCTTGGGGCTTAAGGATCGTGGTTACTTAAAGGTTGGGTATTTTGCAGACATTGTTGTATTCAATCAGGATACTTTCCGTGATAAAGCCACTTATAACAAACCTCATCAATATGCCACTGGTATAAGCCATGTTCTGGTTAATGGCACCTTTGCGATCATGGATGGAAAACCCACAGGAAAGCTAGTGGGTAGACCTCTTAAGAAAACCGATCAGCCTAGATGAGTTTGAGGTTTGCTGGCATCGGTTACTTCCAAAATGGTTGTAATAGCTGTAAGATATTACCTATGCGATTCTTATGCACTGCTTTAGTTTTGATTGTTTCACTGGCACTTCTTTCGGGATGTGGCGGTGGGGGTATTGGCAAGGGTGATACTCTCGAGTTAAAGCCCATAGCTTCGAAGACTTGGGTCGAGGGTGTGGCGCATCATATTTTGTTACGAGTGAATTTGAAACGCAATTCTATTGATCGCTGGTTGATGATGCAGGAAGGCGTGGCTTTTTTGCCCGAGATAACAATGCGGATAAGTTTTCAAGATGCAGAAGGATTATTAAGTGAACCGTTGGAACAACCTTTTGTCAAGGATTGCTGAGCGAGTTCAAAAGATCCCTTTTTGGCCTCGGTCGAGACCAGCAAAGTGCCTGAAGGAACGAAAAAAGTTTATCTTGAGGTTTCCTTAGGAAAACTTCCGGAAGGTGTTTACTCAGAATCTGTCAAACTGGAGTTTGAGGTAATTAAGCCAATTCCTGAAACTCTTATCATTGCTCCCTGATAAAATGAATTGTGCTCGTTAAAATACAGGAAAACTTATCATGCAGCCAATCGCGATGTTTTGTTGGTTATCCCTAATGGTGATGCAGGCCAATCCCTTTGAAGTCGCGATTAAAAATCTGGAGGGCAAAGCCGCAAAACTCGCAGATCACGCAGGCAGCAAGGCAACTGTTGTGGTTTTCATGCAATTTGAATGCCCGATAAGTTCAGAATACAGCACAGAATTAGCTCGACTTGCTACACTTTATAGTTCCAAAGGTGTTAATTTTATCGGGGTTATTCCTAATGCGGATGAGGATGTTGCGTTAAAGAAAGATGCTCGCGATTACAAAATCGGGTTTCCTGTCCTTCATGATGCCAAGCTGATATTGGCGGACGCCTTGGGTGCAAAGATTACGCCTGAGGTTTTTCTTTTGGACCAAAAAGGTGCGGTCGTTTATTCCGGTAGGGTTGATGATTCTTGGACGGAACGATTGCGTAGGAATGCTGCTCCTAAGAAAAAAGATCTTATCGATGCGCTTGAATCCTATCTTGCGAACAAAGCACTTGTGGTAAAAAAAACCGATGCAGTTGGTTGTCCCATTAGCAGGCCTTTGCCCAAAGTTGCTAAGGGAAAAGTGACTTATCATCGCGATATCGCACCGATTATTCAGGAAAAATGTCAGGCTTGCCATCGGCCAGGCGAGGTCGCTCCCTTTTCATTAACCAGCTTTAACGATGCGGTACGCTGGAAAGATCTTCTTGTAGAAGTGGTAGAAAAAAAACAGATGCCCCCTTGGCTGCCTAGTGGCGGGTTGCATTACAGGGGCGAACGCAGGATGAGCGATGCCGAGATTTCGCTCCTCCGCAACTGGGTTGGGGAGGGATGTGCCGAAGGCGACTTTGCCAACGCACCTTTGCCCAAGCGGTTCACCGAAGGTTGGCAATTAGGTGAGCCCGATTTGATTTTGGAAGCGCCCGAAGAGATGGTATTGGCAGCTACTGGTAAAGATCTTTTCCGCTGCCTAGTTTTGCCTACTAATCTTACCGAAGATAAAGTGGTGGTGGCGTATGAACTTAGGCCGGGCAATCGCAGGCTAGTGCATCACACTTTGCATTTTCTTGATACCCAGAGTCGGGCGAAAAAGTTGGAAGCCATCTGGAAAGAAAAGAATGGCTCAGGAGAAACTAAGGGTGATTCGGGACCAGGTTACACCACTTCTATGGGGCCAGGGTTTTCTCCCTCGGGAGAAATGGGTGGCTGGGCACCAGGTATCTCTCCTAAGTTCTTGCCCGATAATATTGGTTATTTCCTACCTAAGGGCTCTGATTTTGTTGTGCAAATTCATTATCATCGTACGGGAAAAATCGAAAAAGATCGCACTCGCGTTGGTCTTTATTTTGCCAAGAAACCTGCCCAGCGTTATGTCCAACCTCTGGTGATTCCTGGGCAGTTTATTATCATCCCTGCGAACAAGCCCGACTTTACCGTCCGCAATACCGTATGGCTTGCCCAAGAAGTATTATTGCATTCTGTCGATCCTCATATGCACCTTATTGGCAAAAAGTTTGTCATGAACATAACTCCCCCAGGCGGAAAAACTTTTGAAGCAATTCGCATTGATGAGTGGGATTACAACTGGCAGGAGATTTATTTCCTCAAGGAACCAATGAGGCTTAAAGAAGGAACCAAAATTGAGATTGAAGCTATCTTTGATAATACCAATAATAATCCCCATAACCCAAGTACCCCACCCAAGTGGGTCAAGTTTGGTGAACAGACCACCGATGAAATGTGTTTCATGTTCATGGGAATTACCACCGATGATAATTCGCGTGTTGCAGTTCGCAGGGTAGAAAACGGCCCCATCAGTAAAAGGGCCGGGAACATTGGCCCTATGCCCTAGCCTTTTGATTCTTTTCCTTTATTTTAATTTCCCCCTACTCCCAACCCTCTTCCCTCCGGGAAAAGGGCCCCTCGCTTCGCTTGCCGGGTTGTCTTGGTTTTGCTATTACTTTCTGTTTCTTGATGCTGGCCTGTTTTTAAGACAGATCAGTTGCGACGGGGAAACCCCGCTGCAACTGATCTATTTGAACCATTAGATCTTAGACCTTGAACAGAATCTTTTGCCTTCGTCACATTTCCGTCACCCCGTATGCGGCCCCATGGAACGCAGTCCATGGGTTTTACATACCTTGCAAAAAACCAAACCCTAATACCCACCCCACTGCGTTGGGTGGGTATGCCTACACGCTTTTGCTACACCGGCTACAGATGTCTAAGCCTGGGCAATTGCGTAAGTCTATTATTTAAAAGTTATGGCTGAATGGGCCTTACGGTTATATTCTAAGGTCATACCTTTACTTTTGGAAAACTAGTGATGACTAAGCAAACGCTATCTGTAGGCCATAGCCCCGACCCTGATGATGCCTTCATGTTTTATGCCCTTGCGCACAATAAAATCCCTACCGGAAACCTTGCGTTTGCACATCAGCTTCAAGATATCGAGACTCTTAATCGCAGATGCTTAAAGCAAGAACTCGATATTTCTGCTATCAGTTTGCATGCCTTCGCTTACCTGTCGGACAAGTATGCTTTGTTATCTTCGGGTTGCAGCATGGGCGACCGCTATGGCCCCATGGTGGTTGCTAAAAAGGCCTACACTATTGAAGAACTCAAGAACTTACGCATTGCGGTGCCTGGTACTTTGACTACGGCTTTTCTTTCCCTGAGTTTACTTTTGGGCAGCAAGTTTCAATACGAAATTGTTCCATTTGATGAAATTCTAAATGCGGTAGAGCAAGGTAAAGTTGATGCAGGCCTTATTATTCATGAAGGCCAGCTGACATTTCAGAATCAAGGGCTTAAGCTCGTTATTGATTTGGGGGTCTGGTGGTATGATAAAACAGGCCTCCCTCTCCCCTTGGGAGGAAATGTCGTGCGTAAAGATTTGGGCGATGCCATCATTTCTGAAGCTAGCAGGCTTATTCGTGAAAGTATTCACTATGGCCTTAATCATCGCAAGGAGGCCCTTGCCTATGCCTTGCAATACGGCAGAGATCTAGATCAAGGTTTGGCAGACAAGTTTGTAGGCATGTATGTGAACGATTGGACAGTGGATTATGGGGAAAAGGGGCGTAAAGCGGTACAGCTGCTCTTATCCGAGGGGCATAAGGCTGGGGTTATTCCGCATCCTATCGTAGTCGAATTTGTTTGATTTGTTTCTTTACTATCAATATTTCGCTTGTTTTGTGGCAAAAAAGTCCGTAGTCCGGATATACTACTAGTGTGGGAATGATTATTCGGGGAACACCCTTGGTTCCCCTTTTATAACGCTTAGAAATCGCTATAATTAAATGACCTAAAGGTTTTATTACCCCTCTGGAGGGCTTTGAATATGAGTGAGCATAAAGGACATCTTCAATCAGGCGCTGAAATTCTTGTTCAGTGTTTAATCAATCATGGCGTAGATGTTATTTTCGCCTACCCAGGCGGTGCCAGCATGCCCTTGCACCAAGCCCTTACTCGAGTCTCTGATAAACTTCGCACTATTCTTCCAAGGCATGAACAAGGTGGTGCATTTGCTGCAGAAGGCTATGCTCGAACCACGGGCAAAGTTGGCGTTTGTATGTCTACCAGTGGGCCGGGGGCAACTAATTTTGTCACCTCCCTCGCTGATGCCAAAATGGATTCTTGCCCCATCATGTGCATTACTGGGCAAGTTAGCACCCCAGTTATTGGCACCGATGCTTTTCAAGAAACACCTATCGTTGAAGTTTGTCGAGCCGTTACCAAGCATCATTATCTGATCTTGCGTACTGAAGATATTACCCGGGTTATGAAAGAAGCTTTTTATATTGCCACTTCGGGTAGGCCTGGCCCCATTATCGTTGATGTGCCTAAAGATGTTCAAATGCGCAAAATTGTTGCTGATTATGATCCCCCAACTAATTTAGCTGGCTATTCTCCAGAACGCAGAGCTACTCGCGAAGAACTCGATAAAGTTCTCGAGATGCTTCGGGCTAGCAAAAAACCCATCATTTATGCAGGGGGCGGAATCATTAGTTCCGAGGCCTCGACACACCTTCGTGCCTTCGCTGAAAAAACCGGCATCCCTGTTGCTATGACTCTTCTTGGCTTAGGTGGTTTCCCCGCTGAACATTTCCTTAGCCTTAATATGCTTGGAATGCATGGCACCGTTTACAGCAATTACGCTATCAACGAGGCGGATCTACTTCTTGCTTTTGGCGTGCGCTTTGATGATCGAGTTACAGGCAAAATTACTGAATTTGCTAAGCATGGCAAAATTGTTCATATCGATATTGATCCTTCTGAACTTAACAAAATCAAGAAGGCAGACCTGCCAATTCATGGTGATATCTGCTTGGCCTTGCAAGATTTAGTTCGCATTATTGATGCCCGACCCAAGGGTGCACCTTCTCTTACTGCTGGTCATCAGGAATGGATCAAGCAGGTTGAACACTGGCGTGAAACCGAACCACTCCGTTGCGAACCCCGCGAGGATGTGATTATTCCTCAACAAGCTATTAAAAGACTTTGGGAATTACTCAAAGAACGCAATATGCTTGAAGATACCATTATCACCACGGGAGTTGGCCAACATCAGATGTGGGCTGCTCAGTTCTTTAAATTTAATTCTCCGCGTACTTGGGTCACTAGTGGCGGCCTTGGTTCTATGGGTTTTGGCCTTCCTTCTGCAATGGGCGCTCAGGCTGCCAACCCTCTGAAAACCGTTATTAATATTGATGGCGATGGCAGCTTCCTCATGAATGTTCAAGAACTTGCCACCTGCTTTACCGAAAAGCTTCCCGTCAAAACTATGATTCTTAATAATCAGCATCTGGGGATGGTTGTTCAATGGGAAGATCGCTTCTTTGATAGCAATCGCGGTCATACTTATTTAGGGGCAGGCTTTAATGAACCTCCTTACCCTGATTTTGTTACCATTGCCAAGGGCTTTAGAGTCGGCACCAAGCGCATCACCAACCCTAAAGATCTTGATGAATCCCTTATCGAATTGATTGAATCTAAAGGCCCTTATTTGCTTGATGTTATGACCCCACATCAAGAGCATGTGCTTCCTATGATTCCAAGTGGTATGTCCGTTAAGGATATCATTAAGGTTTAATTTGAATATTATAGGACTTACGAAGTTGGCCGAAACTGGGCCAGCCTAAGCAATTCAATCTGGCTATCTTTGGCATCTGTGAACAAGAGATGCCTAATCCCAGGGAAAATGCGAACTTCCCTCTGGCTGGGGCGCTCAAAGCCGGCAACGCAACTGCGTAAGTCCTATATTAATGAAACTTTTCAGCCCAAAGGAAGTTCTAGCCTTTGGGCTTATTTTCCTTTCATATGTCGAAGTGCAAAGTAAATACTGCTTCCGTAGGCTAAACCAATCATTAGGTATAGGCCTATCATTTCGTATAATTCATTTACTTTTAGTTCGATGCTGTTAGATAGTGTAGACCAAATTAGGGCACCGCATATCCATCCTATAAAGCTTGCAAGCCACCATAAATAATTTCTTCGGTAGCCAGAAAACCAAAGGTGGATGGCTTGAAATAAGCCAAATCCGCCACCAATGCAAAGCATAAACCACCAGATACCTAAGAAAGACAGTGGCATTCCAAGGATCGTTAAAAATGGCCAAAGTAAAGGCCAGCGTAATTGTTTCCAAAGAAATAGCATTTGCCCAATGCCAATGATTAAAGGCAGAATAATTAAGCCATAGTTTTTAGAAGCGATTGGGGTTAAGAACCAATCAGCGCTAATGAAACAGGGTAAGGAAATTGCGTGGAATAAAATCCAGAGGGCACGATTGGGTAAAGGTTTATTAGGGACTAACTCACAGTTTAATAAATTTTGATCAATCATTATGGTTGTCAAAAGTACAGGTATGGCCTTAGAATATAACCGTAAGGCGCATTCAGCCATAACTTTTTAATAATTAAAAGCTAGGGCAATTGGAAAGAAAAGTGAGAAGGTGAAGGAGAAGAAAAAAGCGGGTGCAGGGAATAGAACCATTGAAAAACCTGCGGGAAACAGTGCATTTCTTGAAACAGGTGGCGCAGTCGAAGTTTTGGAACGATGAAACCATCTTACCCCATCGCAAATAATCGCAATACTTCGCATAGTTCGGGAGACCCTCTAGAATCGTTTTAAATGCGATAATCATTGGATCGATGGTTGGCTTGGGGCGGGCAGGTTGACCCACTGCTACAACATAGGGGGGCGGGGAGTCCCAGAAAAAACCAAGCACATCGTACCAATCGTGTTTGCCAAATTCTTAGGATTTATTTCTTTTCAAAATTCATTCTTCTTCATTTCCCTCTCTGTCAAAGCCATCTGCGTTATAGCCCGCCTCGTCATAGCCCTCTTTGTCATAGCTACCTATGTCATAGCCATCTGCGTTATAGCCCGCCCTATTATAGCCATCTTTATCATAGCCCTGCCTGTTATAGCCGTCTTTGTCACTGCCATAATCGTCATAGCCATCCTCGTTAAAGCCCGGCTTATCTTTGCCCATCCCAAATACTCCTTTAAAGTGATCAGTTGTTAATCTGAGGTTATGCGACTACAAAGGCACTGTCAATTTATTATTTGCCTGCATCTCATAGTTAGGTTGGTTAAGAAGTCTCTCTGAGCCCGCTACCTCTTCCACCCCCAAAAAGCGTGCTAACTGGATTATCATAAGTCGCTAAGTCACCACTGGCGACCACGGCATGGCAATAGCTTTGCAGGCTATAGGTCAGAAAGCCGATAACCCACCTTTTTACCATATTATTCTTTAAACCAGCACTTATATAAACTAAGCTTAGGTAAGTGATGTTAGAGACATAAATCCTCAGAGGTGAAGTATGAAAGCAATAGTAAGCGGAAGTATGCTCTTCGTCTTTTGTATCCTCCCGCTGCGATGGCTCGGGCTGGGAGCAGAGCCAAAGGAAGAAGTAAGTGACCTAGGCAAGGGCGTTAAGTTAGAGATGGTATTAATTCCAGCGGGTAAGTTTGT
>Ga0209702_10002243_pt1 | contig 34542 bp, 25 predicted proteins | sample FRY01_FD_187210 | JGI IMG/M metagenome (GOLD analysis project Ga0209702, IMG submission 187210) | Freshwater microbial communities from Lake Fryxell liftoff mats and glacier meltwater in Antarctica - FRY-01 (SPAdes) (version 2) | ecosystem: Environmental > Aquatic > Freshwater > Ice > Glacier...
AAAGAAAACTGGGCTGAAAAGGATTTCTATTCTGTGGTGTTGAAAAGCGTTGGTCAGTCTTCCCCCAAAAGCCTTCACCCTTATTTTAATTGCTCTTCGATGAATTGAAAATCCTTATCAAGCCGCTTGGCCGATAGTTCAATAATTGTATCTATTCCGTTCCCGTTCAGCAGAATGGCACCCGAACCTTTCAAGGATGTGAAATTGCGAAACTGGTTGCGATGATCAACAACAACATTGGTAGCCATTTCATCATTGAAGGCCGAGATATCTATCGCTGCCGGGCTTGCCGAAACCACAATGGCAATGGTGGAATCCGCCACATACTTTTCGAGAAAAAGGGCATAACTCTTATTACAGGTCGGGCAGCTAACATCCGTCAGCACCAGAATCATCCTTGTGCCTTTATCAGAAGCAGATTGATAGCCATTTTCTTCTAAGAACGAAAAGACATTTTCCAGTCCCGCATTGGAATTTTCCTTAGCTGATGGCGTTCGACATCCTACATCAATTACCAGAAGTAGCGGGAACCACCACTTCAAAAAGCTCATATTTGGCCTTATCATGCTCGTAGGTTTTATATTCTCTGCGGTTTGTTCCAATTAATAATCCTTGTTTGCACACAATGAGATTTTCGGATGCATACGTTTGTTCTGGCATCAGTATCTCATTAAGGAGTTCAAGGTCGGAGTTGTAAATCATTAATGACCACGGGCCACGGCCATCTCGCACATTTTCCAGATTTTTTCTGTTCCGCACATCGTGCTTCACACTCAGGTAATAGAGATTACGGTAATGGTCATGCACCATTTGCACCATACAGCCTTGTGTTTGACGGGTTTCCACGATGGCGCCTGATTCAAAGTTTTTGAAGTCAACCAGAACGGGTGTACAACCAACGGAAGAGTATTGCGAACAAGCAGAAATGGTATCCAGCACTTCTAGTGAATTTGAAGATACAGGATGAAATTGATCTGAATGCTCCGAATAGCGTATCAACTCATCTTCTGTCAGGAGATACTGAAACGCACCAAGTGCCATGGAATCCCGACCACAAAGGTATTTTGCAGTGTACCCTAACAACCCAGCATCAACCTTGATACTGTCTGAAAAGATGTTTGCGAATCTGAAGAATTGAGGTGCTTCGTTGGCGTAGTTGTATGATTTTCGAATGACATCAACTTCTCGCAACGAAGGTTCTTTATCAAAATCCATTCTTGAGGTACCTAAAAAAAAGATTGTATCGTTGCTGAAGAAACCTCCTCCAAATGAAGCCGCGTAAACCTCATGATGTCCACCTCCTAACTTTTCTAATAATGGATTGAGGTCAACGTATTTCCAAACCTCCCCTTTGCTATTGAAACAATAGAGATGATTGGTGTACATCGAAAGTACCAAGATAGAATCGGGGGAGAGTATCTGGATACCTTCTACTTTTTCATTCAACGATTTGAGAGCGTCCAGCGGAATATGCCATTTAAGCTTGCCATTAAGTGTTAAAATATCCAACACGCGCTTGGTTAAGGGTTCGGCAAAATAGATGTATTCTGTGCCATCAGCGCTATTGATAAAAGTTCCCGAATGCTGGGCAAAAGAGGAGTAGCCGAGTTGCCATTCTTTATGACCGTTCGACTTCACGATGACGGTTTCTGATTTTTGTTCCTGTTCATCACATGCGGCAACCAATACAGTCAGCAAGGTGAATATCCAATGAATTCGATTTCCTTTCATAGTCGTTTGAAAATAAAGCAGGCGGCAGGAGCCGCCTGCCCAAAATTACTTAATCAAGAAACGGATAAACCGCTTTCCAATTTGTGCTCTGTCCAGTAGCATTGAAAACCATGTAATGGATACTTCCACTAGAGTCGCCATCAGTAGTGGTCACTTCAAGAGTCCCAGCAATAACGTCCGATATTACCTGATTGCTCAGATACTGACCCAAAATCGTTTTGTTTTTTGAAAAGGCAGTCTTGATATTGGAGCTGTTTCCTGTTCCAATTACACCGAAAACGTTGTCGATTACCCTTTGGTCATTACCATTCACTATCACATCTGGAAAACAAGTACTGATGTAGTCTATGCAATGCAGACCTGTGAAAGACCTCATTTTCACATCACTACTTTTCTGAAGATTAGTCCCAGTAATTGTTTCTGCCACTTCTTCTTTCCCACAGGAAACAAGCATTATTGCCGCACATGCGACCATCATCATCTTTTTCATTTTTTCTAATTTTTAGGTTATTGATTTTTGTTTGATTTTCATGGAAAGTGTTCATTCTCATTTCTGCCATCGGCCGTGTTTCTGCTCAGAGGGTGCATAAGCAACGTGTCAGAATTTGTTGTTGGTTTCCGATATAACGTCAAGAACTTTAAATTCCATGATGTAATGCTCGGAAGAAACGGGGCTGGGTGTCAGCCGCAAAAAGGCTAAAACAGGACATAGAACGGCTAAATCAGACGTATTTTGTCTTGTACCAACTTTTTTTGATGTTATAGTGTGTTTTTGCCCCATGGGTTCTTTATATTCACTACACATAACGACTTGCATCAGAGACCAGGAAACTCGCAAGTTGAATGATAAACCTATCAAATGGAACTGATATGTTGACAGATGAATTAAGAAAGCAACGAGTAATCCGTGGTTATTCTCAAGAATACATGGCCGAGTGCTTGGGCATAAGTCAAAGACAATATAGTCGATTAGAGAACAATAAGTGCGACATCACAATTAGCCGATTGCAAACGTTGAGTAAGATCTTTGAAATGATGACAGCCGAATTGCTCTCCCCTCCGAGTAAAAGTTAAGCCCGTGTTGAGTTACTTTTGAGGATGATGAAAAATCCTTCCTCTCTTCTGCGCTATTCGTTCATAGTGGCCCTCGGTTTTCTGTTCGTAGGAATCCTTTTCACGATTATCGGATGGTCGGCTGCCGAGTTGTTTTCCATCCTTGGGGGCGTGGCTTCGGTGGTGTTTTACGGCATTTTTAGCCGTGCTTCGGTTTCAACTTTAAGGTCTGTTTATCCACGCCATTTGGCCTTTGGAGCATTAGTGAGCGGACAGATTTTGAAGTCGTTGCAGGTAGGATTCGGTTCTTATTTATTCCTAATTGCCTTAGTTGCGTTTCTGGTTTGGATAGCTTGGTCTGTCTTGGAAAAGTTGCCGCCTTCCGAAGACTAAGATAATCTCCATCTTTGCACCATGAGCCAAGGCAAACTCATCATCTTCTCAGCCCCAAGCGGATCGGGCAAAACAACGCTAGTACATCATCTGCTTTCTAAGCCCGAATTGAAGTTGGCTTTTTCTGTTTCGGCCACAAGTCGGGCAAAACGACCGAACGAAGAAAACGGAAAGGATTACTACTTCTTGAGTCCAGATGAATTCCGTTCACGCATTGCGAAAGGCGATTTTTTGGAGTGGGAAGAGGTTTATGAGAATCAGTATTATGGTACGCTCCGCTCCGAAATTAACCGTATTCATTCCGAAGGGAAAACGGTCATATTTGATGTGGATGTGGTTGGTGGGTTGAACATCAAGAAACAGTTCGGAGATGCTGCGTTAGCAGTTTTTGTAGAACCGCCTTCAGTAAAAGAGCTTGAAAACCGATTAAAAAGACGCGACACAGAAAGCGATGAAAGCCTTGCTAAACGAGTTGCCAAAGCCGAGGAGGAATTGACCTACGCAAATCGGTTTGATGTGGTTTTAGTTAATGATGTTCTGGAAATAGCGAAGAAAAACGCTGAGAAACTGGTCGCTGACTTCATCCGATGAAAAAGGTAGGACTGTTATTCGGCTCGTTCAACCCGATTCATATTGGACACATGATTATTGCTGATTATGTTGCCAACCACACGGAACTGAAAGAGATATGGTTTGTGGTTTCGCCACACAATCCATTGAAGCAGAAAAAAAGTCTGCTGGACGGGCGTCACCGATTTGGCTTGGTGCAACGAGCAGTTGAAAACGACCTCCGATTCAAAGTTTCAGACATTGAGTTTCAGTTGGATCAACCGTCCTATACTTCCATCACGCTTGCCTATTTGAAGGAGAAATATCCGAATGTGGCGTTCTCATTAATCATGGGAGGAGATAATTTGGCATCCTTACCAAAGTGGAAGAACTACGAAACAATTCTCGCCAACTATCCCATTGTCCTCTATTCAAGACCTGAATATGATGCTTCTGAAATGTTGAGCCAAGGCAACATCACAGTACTGAATGCGCCTCAGATGAATATTTCTTCAAGCCATATCCGCCAGCAAATTGTAGACGGAAACAGCGTGAAATACCTGATGCCATACGAGGCTTGGCAATATTTGGACGAAATGAACTTCTATAGATAAGCGAGATAGTATTACATTTAAATCCATCTATGCAACAAACCAGTGCCATCATCCAATGGGGATTACCCATCCTTTCCATCGCCATTCTTTTGGTGGCTTGGTGGTTACTGAACGGCCGATTGAAACGGCAGCGACTGGATGACGAACTGAGACTTGGCAAGATGGAGGCCGAAAGGTTGAAGCAACTCGATTTGGTCAAATCTGATTTCTTTTCAAACGTCACGCACGAGTTCAGAACCCCGTTAACGCTGATATTAGGTCACTTAGAACAAGTGATTCCGACCATAAAAGACGAACAAGCCAAAAAGGAGTTAATCGTTGTAAAGCGCAACGCCAAAATCCTTGAAAAACTCATCAATCAACTATTGGATATTGCCAAGATTGAAGCAGACAAGATGGATCTTGACTTGAGACGCGGAAACATCGTTCCTTTCATAGATGAGATTCACAAATCGTTCGTTTCGCTTTCGCTGAGAAAAGGTGTTGGACTGAAATTCAATGCAGAAGAAGATACCATCAACATGGATTTTGACCCTGATAAAATTGAGCTCATATTCTTCAATCTGCTTTCAAACGCATTCAAATTCACGGATAGCGGTGAGGTTAGCTTGAGAGTGGGTCTAGCGCAAAAAGACGGGAAAGAGTACTGTAAACTAGTGGTTCAGGATACCGGAGTTGGGATTATTGATGACCAAGTTGACAAGGTTTTTGACCGTTTCTATCAATCTGAGAATTCGCGGTGGAGAAAGAATAAGGGAACCGGAATTGGCCTGGCGTTAGTGAAAGACCTCGTTGATTTACACAAGGGGAAAATCGAGTTAAAAAGCATTTCTGGTGTTGGAACTGAAATAGTGATTTTACTGCCCTTGGAACAGGCTTCGGTCAATACACAAACTGACATGGAGATTCCGGCATTGGATCCGATTGATCCGGATTTGGAGATTGTAGTAAATTTTGAGCCTCAAAAACAAACCCTGACCGAAGAGGAAATCAGCGCTCAGAATATTGTTCTTGTAATTGAGGATAACGATGATATCCGAAATTTTCTTCGGTTAACCCTTGAGCCCAAATACCGAGTTTTTGAAGCTGTTGATGGTGAAAAAGGGATTGAAAAAGCCACCGAAATCATACCAGATGTGATTATCTGCGATGTGATGATGCCAGGAAAGGATGGATTTGAAGTGACCAAGATTCTGAAGAAGCAGGAAAAAACCAGTCATGTGCCTATCATCATTTTAACGGCAAAGGCTGGGGTCGAAAATCGAATCATTGGGCTGGAAACTGGTGCAGATGCCTACGTTCCAAAGCCGTTCAGTTCGGAAGAATTACATGCCCGAATCAAAAACCTCATTGAAAACAGGATAAAACTGAAGGAGAAGTATTCGCGCACATTATTGGTTAAGCCACAAGTTGCTAGCGAGCCTTCTATGGAGGAGAAATTCTTGTTGCGAGTAAAAGGCGTGGTAGACAAGCATCTTGATGATGAACACTTTAGCGTAGAAGAGTTGAGTAAAGAAGTTGGGATGAGCCGTGCACAATTGCACCGAAAGCTAATTGCCCTTACGGGTGTAAGTGCTAGCCGCTTTGTGCGCAACTATCGTTTGGGACACGCCTATCAGCTCTTGCAGAACAAGGTTGGCACAGTTTCTGAAATTGCATACCGCGTTGGCTATAGCAGTCCAGCCTATTTTACCAAGTGTTTTACTGAGGATTACGGCATCTCTCCAAGTCAGGTTAAGAAGGAGGTTTGACCCTTGCAACACATGTTGCATTTTGGGTTTTGCAACAATCCTTCGCCTCCAGCACAACATATTTTCATGAAATCTAGGCAAAAGCCCGTTCTATCAATTTTGTTGCCCAATGATTTGAAACGCTTGTCGTAGTCTGCGGCACTAGCGCGTAATCCACCCACCTTCTTCTTGTTGACATTTGAAACAGTCAATCACCAAAGAAGACGGTTATGAAAAAGCAAGCGGAAAACAGCAGTCAAAATGAGTCGATAATGCATTCGGGAGACGATTCATTATCTCGCGTACTATTAATAGTAGCCATTGTCCTTTACACTTTCTCACTCGTACTCTTAGCCAACTTAGTAATGGCCGATGAGCAGAAAGAAACGCATGGCGCACTTATTAAGGTGAACAACAAACTAGATGGCGATGCCTTTGCGCGTACCAATGCCACGGTAAAATCGGTTCATGGAAACATCCTCGGAATCAGAATCAGCAGTTCGGACTTCGTAGCACTCAATAAAGTGAAAGGAGTTTGCGCAGGACAGTTGGATCAAAAAAATGAGGGTCAATCTGCCGTCAAAATTGAGTCGATAAAACTGAAATTCTCAGGAGCAAATGTTGTAGTTGGAATTCTTGATAATTCGGGAACGCTCCATCCAAAGGATCTTGCTCAGTTGAAAAAAATTGAGACTGATTCAAACATTGGATTCATCTCTTACCGTTCTGACGACCCAACCTCCACCATCATCATACGCAACTTAAAAGGTGGAGAAAGCAATCTGGTTCAATCTCTAGCCTACATGCAAGAATATGCCCGAACGGTAAACAAACCTCTTATCATAGAAATGATACTGGGTGGAAAAGAAATGGCTAACCCTTTATTTGTTCAGGTTTGTCAGCAAATGGCCGAAACAGGAGTTCAATTCGTTGGTGCTTCATCCATTATTTCTGGACCAATTGGCACAAAAGCAGCGGTTCAATTAGCATTCAGCACGTTCAACTCTAAGACTGGACAGATTACCGACCGTTCAGACTTTTGGGCAATTAGCGAAGTGAAAGAACAGCAGATTATGCTACTAGGATCAGACAATAAAACCTGCAACATCTTCTTCCAAACCGAATCTGGGTTTGATAAGGTTTACATGTCAAATTCTTCAGACGACAGGGTAATGGTGACTATCCTTACCGCTAATGGCGAAGTGAACTACTTCCATGTTATCAATAAGGAAACTGCATTGATCCCACGCGAATTACTGAACGGAACACCCGTTCTGGAAGATGGTCTGGCTGGCATTTATCCATATCACACCAAAAAGGCGTTGTTCAATGGTGCAGTTGCTCAAAATCAGTTTGTGGCATTGGGCAGGGCTAGTAAATCAATACAGCTTCACGCAGAAAGCGGAATGGCTCTCCATGTTGGTTCTCCATCGCCACGCACATTGGCCATGTCGCTCAGCAATTTGGACAAATCGCTAGAAATCAAAATCAGAAACGAGAGGGGTGAAACCGTTTACCGAAACAGTCCGGATGCCGATACAAAAAGCATTCAAACAAAAATCAATCTAGCGGAAAATTCGGATGATATGTATTTCCTAGATCTAACATCTCCGGAGTTCTATCAGAGCATTGCTTTGCAAATGAATTAAGCATAAAAGCCAAGTTTTAGCATTGGGCACTTACACAATTAATGTTGCTTAAGACCAAGAATTTCTGACCTATATGCGTGAAAGAATTAACAGTACATTTGCGGCTTATTCAATTATTTATTTTTTACAATGAAAAAAGGTACAGTAAAGTTTTTTAATGATTCTAAAGGTTTTGGATTCATCATCGACCAAGAAACAAAAACAGAATATTTTGTCCACGTCTCCGGACTGATTGACGAAGTTCGTGAAGAAGACAACGTTGAGTTTGAACTGAAAGAAGGCCGTAAAGGTCTGAATGCGGTCAACGTGAAGGTTGTTTAAGGGAAGAACATCAGAGTAAAAGGGAAGCCTCGAGCATTTGCTGTTCGAGGCTTTTTTTTATTTTCAAATTAGCAGATGTTCGATAAATCTAGAACACGTACTTAACGTTAGCTTTTAACGCTCCAAAATTCAGAAAATGGACAAAAAATCAGCAGTTGTTGCAATTCTTTGTCTAAGCCTGATTTTCTCTTATGTCATATTAAGGGCTATTTATGTTCCTCTTACGATTGATGAAGCAATTACTTACTTCAGTTTTGTCGTTCAAGACTCTTGGCTACCTACCGAAAATACGACAAATGCGAACAACCATATTCTAAATACTGGACTCACCATAATATCAGAGCGCTATTTTGGTAATTCCGAATTGGCGTTAAGGCTACCGAATGTTATTGGATTTATTTGTTATGCCATCTACGCATTCCTTTGGTCCAAATGGAAAGAACAAGACGGTATTTCTTTTTCCATACTTATTGGCCTTACATCATCGCATTTCCTTCTTGAATTGTTTGGGCTTTGTAGAGGCTATGGATTATCCATGGCTTTCCTGCTAGGTTCATGGTATCATTTATATAATTGGTGGTGTAAACATTCCCTTAGCCAATTGATTGCCTTTTTGATCCTGTCTAATCTAGCTGTGCTTGCAAACCTTGCATTACTGGTTCCGATAATAGTTTCATTTGTTATTGCCTTATGTTCCAATATGTCCAATACAAATTCCAGAAGAAAGACTGGCTTACTTGCCTCCATGCTTGCCCTACTACCATTGACAGTCCTTATATCTTATGCCCTGAGATTAAAGGAGGGTGGTCACTTGTATTATGGAAGTGATACTGGATTTTGGTCTACAACAATAGAATCTTTAGTCAGTCTAATTTTCCGCCCTTGGGATTCGTTCACATTTATTGTGCCAGCAGCAACATGTATCCTTATGGGGTTCGGAGTATATCGTTGGTTACGGTCATCTACTTTGTTTTGGAAAAATCCACTACCTGTTCTAGTTCTTCTTGTTTTTGGCTCGGCAACTGGTCTTGTGCTTTTGAATATCGTTTTTGGAGTAAATTATCCTGAAGATAGGGTCGGTCTTTATTTCTTGCCTCTGTTCGTATTGGCAGTTGGAGTTTCCTTTCAATCTAATACGGATAGAATCTGGGGAATGCTTCTTAAAATACCGCTAGCACTCATTTGGCTTTTACCACTGAATTCGATTGCAACTATGAATTTAAGCTACACTAGGCTTTGGAAATGGAATTCTAACGCGAAATCATTTTATACGAACGTTGTGGAATTGAAAGGCGGGTCTTACGCTGAGCCAATAATAGCAGGAGGAACATTGGATAGTTACACATACGATTACTACAACCTTCGGAATAATTGCGCTGTACATAGCATGCAAGACCACATTAGCAATTTTGACATCGCAGACTTACAATATGGTTTTGAAGAAGGGAGTCTTAACAAAGAGGAATATGACACAATCAGCCACCATATTTCCAGCAATCGATTTCTGCTAGCTAATAAATCCGCACGAATTCATACTACTTTCAAAAAAAGTGAATCTAAATGGGTCGATACAAAAGATGAATATTTGGGCATTGTTGAATTATTGATCGACACACTTGCTGCCGAAGACTTGATATTTGAGTATGAGGTTACGGTTTCTTGTAGCTCACCTCCACTGAGGGCTTGGATAGTATTAGACATTACTGACAAAGAAGGTCGGGGTGTCTATTACCTAAAGCACCAACTCGAGCATTTTGGCAAGTCAATTAACAATCTCGGAACGTTGGAAAATTCTTTCGTCCTGCCTAAGAATCCTTCAAGTTTTTCAGCAAAACTTTACATATGGAACATCGAACATGCTTCTATTCAAGTGGAGGCTAAGTCTAAAGTGAGCCTTTTACTGGATTGAGCAAGTGGTCTTTTACGATCCCATCCGATTCATAGCTAAGTGTTGATTTATCAAATTCGAAATGATTTGTTTCTACTTCAGGATATTTTTTGTTACCTGCGATCATGAGAAATTATATTGTCTTCTTATTGGTTTTGGCTTTTAGTGTTCCGTGTTTTGCTCAGATTCCAAATGAAGACGACTCTTGGGCATCATATTATAGCGAAACGTTTGGAAATTGGGACAACAATAATTGGTTCAAATCTCCTCCCACTAGTGGCCGTTCAGGTTGGGTAATGCCGTATTGGAGTACCCCTTCTGGATATGAGACTTATGACGAATCACACGTTTTTATAACTGGAAGTTCTGGCCCGCTAAATTTGCTCGTTGACTATGTTAGTGGAGGTTGGGTGACAGGGAGTTTGGTTACCAATGTACAAGAAGATGAGCCGGAAAATTATGGTTTTGGTTACTATGAAGCCGAAATTAAGTTGCCGATTGGAAATGGATTGTGGCCAGCCTTCTGGCTGTACAATGAAGACCATGACAATCCAACTCCGATCTTCGACTGTACCTATGCCGAAGAAATCGATATTATGGAGTCTCTACAGAAACCAAGTGAGAACAACAACACACATTATGTAGGTCATAATTTGCACTGGTCTGAAGATGACCTGAGTTGTTCTGGAGGTGCTTTGAATGGGGGGCTAATTCCTGATGGTGATGAATTCTACTCTCCTTCTAATCAGCCAATTACTAATTTTAACAAGTACGCTGTAGAGTGGAGTCCCAATTTATTGATATGGTACTTTAATGACATTCCATTTCGAGAGCTTTATTTTGATGAAAGAATTCCCAGCGTTGATCATACACAAATTCATCTAACAATCGGAAGACATCCTGGCTATGCGACTGGTACTCCTGCCATTGCCAACCCTTGCACGATGCAAGTTAATCATGTGAAGGTTTGGGAATTATCGGCTGCGGCAAATTGCACAACATCAACGTCTCATTTGAATATTACCTCCCAAACCAATCTTAATAACTACGATCACAAAGTCAGATACTCTGTAAAGGTAAATCCTACTACTTCAGTTGCAGTACCGAATAATTCTAATGTAGTGTTTCGTGCAAAGAATCACATTGAAATAACCAAAAATTTTAGCGTGGACGTAGGAGAGTCCGCCACCTTTTTGATTCATGGCTGTCCATAATTAATTATATTCATTCAAACCATTTATAATGATTTCCAAAAAAACAATATTGATAACATCGATTTTCTCGGGATACTTCTTGAGTAACGCAAGCGCGCAGTTGAAAGTTCACGATGATGGAGATGTTACCATGGGAACTCTGATAGCTGACACTGATGATTACGTAGCTCAAGTAGAGAGCGACACCAGAGTGTTTAAGGTACAATCAACTGGCACCGGTGGCTGGGGTTATGGAATGCTTGTTCTAACCGAAAATAACGACACGAAAGGTATCGTTATGAAAAAAGGTAGTACTGAAAATGCTGTGTGGTATGGAGATGGCGACATTGTATGTCCAGACTTGTATGAAACTTCAGACGCTAGACTCAAAACCAATGTTAATCCTATTAAAGAATCTCTAGATAAGATATTGCGATTAAACCCTGTTACATATGAGCTCAACTCAAAGGTTAAGGAAGGAATCAAAGAAATTAACTTAGGTTTTATTGCTCAGGAAGTTGAAAAAATACTTCCAGAAGTGGTAAGAATACATGAAGGTGATATTAGAGGAATTAATTATGGTCGTTTAGTTGCTTTACTTGTTGATGGCATTAAAGAGCAGCAAATAATCATTGAAGACATTAAGGCTCAACTAGCTCACTTGAATGCCCTGACGTCTGTTTCTTATGATAGCCCAATACAGACCGCAACCAAAAACGAGTCAATCCTTGGTCAAAATGTTCCAAATCCTGGACTTAGGTCAACAACCATTCCTGTCTTCATCGATGTTAATACGTCAAAATCAGTCCTTTGCTTTTATGATTTGACAGGAAAACAAATTCTTAAAAAAGAAATTTCCGGTCGTGGTCAACAAAACATTCAAGTTTCTATTGACGATTTTAGTGCTGGAAAATATTTCTATTCCTTGGTAATAGATGGGCAAGATGTTGACACAAAAAGTTTATTGTTGCTCGATTAATTGACGAAATTCGTGAAGAAGACAACGTTGAGTTTGAACTGAAAGAAGGCCGAAAAGGTTTGAACGCAGTTAACGTGAAAGTTGTTTAACAACCTTCTTGTTTGAAACACAAAAGGCTCACCATTTGGTGAGCCTTTCTTTTTTAGAATAGGTTTACGTTTGTCTCCTAGAAATTTAAAAACGCGTTGTCGAGTATTGAACTTGTTACATGTATCCAATTACTGTGAATAGTTTGAGCAACCCAGTCCAGATCTGACTCATTTACCAATTATTGGTACTTTTGAGAAAAGATTATCAAATGAGCAAAAACACATCCATATCACTTGGAAATTACTTTGACCAATTCGTTCACACCCAAATTTCGGCAGGGAGGTATAAAAATGTGAGCGAAGTGATACGGGCTGGACTTCGGCTTCTGGAAACCGAAGAAAGTAAAGTTATCGCCTTAAGGAATGCAATACAAGAAGGGATGAACAGTCCTCGCGTAGAAAATTTTGATTTTGACGAGAATCTAAAAAAGCTAAAATCCGAGAAAAGGAAAAATGGCTAAGCTCATATTGAGGCAAGAGGCCATAAATGACCTAGACAACATTTGGGAATATACTGCCCATATTTGGTCGGAAAATCAAGCTGACAAATATTATGGTTTAATCAGAACAGCTTGTCATGAAATTGCTGAAACGTCTTTAATCGGAAGAAACTACGATGAAATTGACCCTTGCTTATTAGGTTGCAGAGTAGGAAAACACATTGTACTCTATCAAATGATTCAAAATGATGAAGTTGAAGTCATTAGAATCCTGCACGAACAAATGGACTTAAAAAGCAAATTGACACCGTAAGATTCACGACTACTATCGCCTAAGCCGAAATCCCCGCAAGGATTGATTCGAACAGCGCTTTACCATCCAAATTACCAAGGTTTTCATCGGCAGCACGTTCTGGATGCGGCATCATTCCAAACACATTTCTGTTTTTGTTTGTAACACCAGCAATGTTGCTCAATGAACCATTTGGGTTTGCAGCATCATCCAACTTTCCGTTCGCATCGCAATAGCGGAAAAGTACTTGGTCGTTGGCTTCCAATTCCGCCAAAGTTCCTGCATCTGCGTAGAATCGTCCTTCGCCATGGGCAATCGGAATTTTCAAAGCGGCTCCAGTTTTCATTTGGTTTGTCACCAACGAATCGGTTGTTTCGCAGCGAATGTTCACATTCTTGCAAATGAACTTCTGTGTGTCGTTATGAAGCAATGCTCCGGGCAAAAGACCAGCTTCGCAAAGCACTTGAAAACCGTTGCAAACGCCAAGGAGATAGCCTCCGTTGTTGGCAAATTCAATCACTTCTTTCATAACGGGCGAAAAGCGTGCAATGGCTCCCGAACGCAAATAGTCTCCAAAAGAGAAGCCTCCAGGCAACACCACAAAATCAACTCCTTGTAGGTCGTGATCCTTATGCCACAACTCAACCACTTCTTGTTTCATGATGTCGCGCAGGACGTGAATCATGTCTTGATCGCAATTGGAACCTGGGAAAATGACTACTCCGAATTTCATGTCGTTGGAATTTGCTGCAAAATTAGCCCATTCAAACGGCCAATGCCAAATTCAGAAAGGTATTTTTGAACGGATTTCAACATTAAGCCATGGATAGAAGAGAAGCAATCAGAAGAGCGATGATAGGTGGGGCAGGTTTGGCCGCTGCGCCTTATGCATCGGGATTATCACGACCTGAAGGGTTAGATTTCACAGCTGCAGATTTTGGAGACGACTTCTTATGGGGCGTGGCAACTGCTGCTTATCAGATTGAGGGCGGTTGGAATGAGGATGGGAAAGGTCCTTCCATATGGGATACGTTTTCGCATAAAAAAGGGAACATCAAAAACAACGAAACAGGCGATGTAAGCTGCGATTTCTACCACAACTATGCATCCGATATCGGTTTGGTCAAGAAAATGAACATGGATGTATTTCGGTTCTCGACTTCTTGGTCTCGTGTTTTGCCAAATGGAATCGGTCAGGTAAACCAAAAAGGATTGGATTTCTATCACCGTGTGATTGATTCGTGTTTAGAACAGGGAGTTCAACCGTGGATTACGCTCTATCATTGGGATCTGCCTCAGGCTTTGGAAGACAAAGGCGGTTGGCAAAACCGCGATGTGATTAATTGGTTTGAAGAATACGCCAACCTCATCACCAAAACGTATGGTGATAAAGTGAAGAATTGGATGGTGATGAACGAACAAGCATCATTTACCATTGTGGGATACATGCTTGGCATGCACGCTCCTGGCAAAATGTGGCCGAAAAACTTCCTTCCAACCTGTCATCATTCCACCATGTGTCAAGCAGATGGCGGACGGATAATTCGCGCAAATGTGCCAAACGCAAATGTGGGTACAACTTTCAGCTGTTCTCCTATTGAACCGGTGAATGAAAAACATCGGCATGACAAAGCAACTAGACGTTTTGACGCTTTGGTAAACCGCCTTTATATCGAGCCGCCACAAGGTTTAGGTTATCCAATGGATGATTTGCCGATGATTCGCAAAATGGAGAAATACATTTTGGATGGTGATATGAAACGAGTTGAATTTGATTTCGACTTCTATGGCCTTCAGAATTACTCGCGGATGGTGACAAAATCGAACGGCATTGTTCCGTGGATGGCTGGCACTCCAATTGCTCCCAAAAACCTGAAACCTCGTCCCGAAATCACCGAAATGAAATGGGAAGTGCATCCCGAAGGGATTTACAAAATGCTGAAGTACTTTGACAAGTATGAGAAGATTGATAAAATCATTGTGACCGAAAACGGAAGCGCATTTCCTGATGTTGTGGAAGGCGATTTTGTGCACGACAAGCAGCGCAAGAAATTCTATCAAGATTACCTACGCCAAGTGTTGCGTGCCAAACGAGAAGGCGTCAACGTTCTGGGATATTACTGCTGGACGCTGCTGGACAATTTTGAGTGGGCCGAGGGTTATCATCCCCGGTTTGGATTGGTTCATATCGACTTTGAAACACAAAAACGGACAATGAAAGATTCGGGGCTTTGGTTCAAAGACTTTCTTGCCAATCGCTAATTCGGAACTTATTCTGCTCATCTCCGTACTTGCGTGATAGGAACTAGGAACCTCATCACCCGGAATTGAGAAGACACTTACTTTTTCTTCTTCTTGTTGTCGTTACAATTACCTCTCGTTTGAGCGTAAGTGCTCAGACCTATGACCTAGAAATTTATGGCAGTGAGAGTGGGCTTGCTAGTGCCGAGGTAAACGACATCTGTCAGGATAGACTCGGTTACATTTGGGTGGCTACGAACAGCGGTGTCAGCAAATTTGACGGGAAGCGCTTCAAAAACTACGGCTTTCGAGATGGATTAGCCGAGAACATCTGTATTTCCATCATGTGCGACAGGACTGGACAGATTTGGGTTGGGCATGCAATTGGTGGTATTTCGGTTATCGGAAAGGACTCCATTTGGACAATCAACGATAAACAGGGATTAGCAAACAACGAAGTTCAAGATTTATTTCAGGACAAGGACGGAAATATTTGGGCTGCCACTTTCGGTGGTGTTTCCATGTTTGATGGCAGCAAATGGATTTCCCGAACCAGCAAGAACGGGCTGGCTTCCAATAACATCAGGGCAATTTCTCAGGATACGGATGGAAACATGCTGGTGGGCACGTACGGTTCGGGACTGAACATCATCCGTGGAGATAAAATTGACCATTTGTATATGGGAAATGGGTTGGTCAACAATTACGTCACCAGCATTTATATGAAGAAAGATCAGGTTCTAATTGGAACGCTAGGTGGCGTAAGCATTTGGCAGAAAGGTCGGTTCATCAACACTTCCGCAAGCGATGGTCTAGACAACAGTCAAATTAACGACCTGTCGGTCAATCGGGTAGGGGATAGTTGGTTGGCGACCTACAACGGAGTCAACCGCATCCGCAAGGGAAACCTACTCAGGATTAGTGAAGAGAACGGGATGCCGAGCAATGAGGTACTTGCTGTGATGAACGATGCTGAAGGAAACACGTGGCTAGGAACTAGAAAAGGTCTGGTGAGGGTGAAGAATTTGGCTTTCACCCACTACTTCTCTTCAGATGATCTCGAGATTGCACCAAGTTTCATTTTTAAGGATAAAAAAGGTCAGATCTGGGCAGGAAACGAGGCTGGTGGCGTGCTCAAATACGATGGGCATTCTTTTGTTCGGGCATTTAACGATCCTGACATCAACGACCGACAAATAAGTTCCATTGCAGAGGATGGTTTTGGAAACCTGTGGTTCGGAACAATGGATTTTGGTGGGCTTTTTCAATGGAACGGTAAGAATTTATACATCTATTCGGATGAATTCGGACTTGCCGACAACAACATCAACTGCCTCGCTAAGGATTCCGAAGGCAATCTGATTATTGGAACGCCAAGCGGCCTTTCTGCTTATGATGGTTCTGGTTTTATGCGGATTCCACTCACGGATGATTTCAGCGCAGACAACGTCACCTCCTTGAAGTGGTTGGCCGATGGAAAAGGAGTGGTTGGAACGGCAGACGGGTCCGTTTTTATTCTGGATGGATTTATGGTTGAAAAGCGTATTGAGCTCAATGCTAATTCCCCTATCACAGACATTTGCGAAAGTCCTTTCGGCTTGGCCATTGCCTCCCAAACCGATGGGTTATTCCTCATTAATGGTGGGGCCATTCGTCAAGTTGGACCGGAAACGGGGCTCGTTGGAGCTTCCATCCGTTCGTTGGCGGCAATGGGCGGCAAACTCTTTATAGGCACAATTCACGGCCTCGAACAGTTATCCCTAGTAGGAGATTCTATCCGAGTTCGGGAATACGACCAGTCGAAGGGCTTTCTTGGAAAGACCTGTAAACGTGGAGCTATGCTTTCTGATGGCAACAGTCTTTGGATTGGAACGAGCGAAGGCATTACTCGGTTTACCGAAAACGAACGGTCAGACGACCTGTTCGAGCCACAAACATTCCTAACTGATGTTCAGCTCGATTACAAATCTGTTGATTGGACCACGCGTGGATTTGAGGTTTCGGAAATGGGACTTCCAAATAGCCTGAACCTTTCGTACATCGAAAATTCCATTCGGTTTCATTTCAAAGGAATAAATCATAACAGCCCAAAAGGCGTCACATTCAAATGGATTTTGGAGGGGTTTGAATCGAATTGGAATCCGCCAAGCGATCAGGAATTTGCGAACTATCCCAACCTACCTCCAGGAGATTACACGTTTAAACTTATTGCGTGCAACAGTCTTGGCATTTGCAATCGAGAACCTATCACTTTCTCATTTGAAATAACACCTCCGATTTACAGAACGTGGGGTTTCTATATCACATTGGGAATAATTGTGCTGATTGCCACGTATATGTTCATCCTCATGCGCGAAAAGAACCTTTTGGAGGAGAAGCGCATCTTGGAAGCCACTGTGCAAGAACGAACAAAGGAATTGCGCGAGCAGAAAGAAATTGTTGAGGGGCAGAACAAACACATTACAGAAAGCATCGATTACGCCAAGAATATTCAAATGGCGGTGCTTCCATCCGAAGAAGACATGAAGGAGGCTTTTGACGATCACTTCGTGTTCTATCGTCCGAAAGATATCGTGGGAGGTGATTTCTATTGGGTTTTCTCTGAAGGCCATATTTCGTGGGCTGCGGCTGTGGATTGCACTGGGCATGGTGTGGCCGGTGCATTCATGAGCATGATTGGAACAGACCTTCTCAACCAAATTATTATTGAAAAGAAGATTAATACTCCAGCCAAGGTTTTGGAAGATATGGACAAGGGAATCAAGCTGGCATTTGCGCAAAGCGCGAAAGAATTTGAAACCGATCAGGGCATGGACATGTCACTTATTCGCATTGACCGCAAGAAGAAGGAAGTGCAATTTGCAGGTGCCCAACGCCCTCTCTATCTGATGGTTGAGGGTAAACTGGTTCAAATTGATGGAAACAAACTCTCTATCAGTTGTGCGGAGCAACGCAGGGCGGAAGCGTTTGAGAACCATACGCACACAATCAAAGGAAACACCATCGCCTACCTTTTCTCTGATGGAATTGTAGATCAGTTTGGTGGGCCGAAAGGAAGAAAGTTCATGATTCGCAGACTGCGCGAATTCTTGGATGAAACGAAGTCGCTAACAGTTGCCGAACAATCAGTTCAGCTCAACAAAACTTTTGACGATTGGCAGGGAGAAGATCTGGATCAGATTGATGATGTAATGCTGCTAGGTATTCGCCTTTAAATTTTAGCTGTAGTTTAGTATCCATGGCTCGTCTAGATAAAATCTTTGCAGTTTGTGTTTGTCTTTTTGTAGCAGCGAGCGCGTTTGGGCAACAGGCGCAGGTCGATAGCCTCAATCGTCTACTAAATTCAACCTTAAAAGAAGGGAGTACCGCCCGCGTGGATGCTCTTGTTGAGACGGGAGAATTGCTGCTGCGCATTGATCCAGACAAATCGCTTGAGCTGAGTAAAGAAGCGTTAAGATTGAGCGTTATGCTCGGATATCAGGAGCAGATAAGCCACATTTACAACAATACCGGAACCGCCAACCGCTTGAAAGGTGCCTATGAAAAGAGCTTGAGTTTCCATAATCGTGCGCTTGAGAATGACCAGAAGAATGGTTCGAGGAAGGACGAGGGACTTTCGCTCAACAACATCGGGAACGTTTTCCTGATGCAAGGGCAATACGGCAAGGCAATTAGCAATTACGAGAGTTCTCTCAAGATTCGTCAAGACATTAGCGATCTTGAGGGAGTTGCCAGTTCGCTTAATAATCTGGGTCTAGTGTACAAGAATCAAGGCGATTTAGACCGAGCCCTGGCCTATTATCAGAACGCATTTAAGATTTTTCAGCAGCTTGGCGACAAGGTGGGAATGGCCAATGCGCTAAACAATTTCGGAATCATCTATCGCGGCAACGGAAACCAAGAACGTGCTCTCGACAGCTTCCTTAGCGCACTTTCTCTCTTCAGAGAACTCGGCAACAAGGTGGGTGAGGCAAATACCCTAAACAACATCGGCAACATCTATTACCAGCAAGAAAAATTTGAACAGGCTTTGGAATTCTATCAGAACTCTCTCACCATCAGCGAGGCTTTGGGCGATAAGAACTCGATGGCTGGCAAGAACTCCAACATCGGTGGTGTGTATCTGGTGATGGGAAACAAGGAAAAAGCACTTGCTTACACCGAAAAAGCACTCGTGTTACAAAAGGGGATTGGGGATGACAAAGGACAAATAAGCACGCTCAATAACCTTGGGGCCTACTTTATGGAAGAAGGAGACCTAGACAAAAGCCTGAGCTATTTTTTAGATGCGGAGAAAATTGAAAACCGCATTGGCGACCACAGTTATAGCACTATCACGCTCTCTTCCATTGGGGATATTTACAACCGAACGAAGAAACCAGAACTGGGATTGAAATACCTCACTCGTGCGCTTAGGGATGCCAAGAATTTCGGTAGTGTAGATGACCGCATTACCGTGTTTGAAAAGCTTTCGGAAACGTATGCGGAGACCGGAGATTTTAAACGGTCGTATGATTTTCAGCAGTTGGCCAAGAGCGTTCGCGATAGCATGGACCATTCGGTAAGCTCGCGCGAATTGGCCGAAATGCAGGTGAAGTTTGAATCGGAACAGAAGCAGCGCGAAATAGAATTGCTTGGAAAAGAAAAGGAAGTGCAAGACCTAAAGCTGACCAAGCAGAAAACGGTGCGGAACATGATTATTGCCGTGACGGTGCTGGCCATTTTGATGTTGATCTTGATTTTTGGCCGTTATCAAACGAAGAAAAAAGCCAACGAAGAGCTTGGTCGCAAGAACGTAGAGATTGAGGAACAGAAAAGAACTGTAGAGGAAAAGAATTCTGAGATTACTTCAAGCATCCTATACGCGAAACGGATTCAGGATGCAATTATGCCATCCATGGAGGAAATTCGTGCTTCGTTGCCCGAAAGCTTTGTTTTTTACCGGCCGAAAGCGATTGTGAGCGGTGATTTCTACTGGTTTTCACACCAGCAGAATACGAGTTTCATTGCTGCGGTAGATTGTACGGGGCATGGCGTTCCGGGTGCTTTTATGAGCATGATTGGAAACGACCATCTCAATCAAATTGTAAATGTTGAGTTGAAGAAGAAACCCGATCAGATTCTGAACCGACTGCATCACGAAATCCAGAACACGCTAAAGCAGAAACATGGCGTAACGGACAATCATGATGGAATGGACATTGCGCTGTGCGCCATCAACCACGAGGAAAACAAATTGCTTTTCTCGTCTGCGAACCGCTATCTCTATTTTATCAGAAATGGAGAACTGACCGAAACTAAAGGCGACCACGTCAATATCGGTGGCATCATGCACGAGGATTTGCGTCACTACGAACTTCACGAGTTTGACCTGCAAAAGGGCGACACGTTCTACTTTTTCTCAGATGGTGTGTCTGACCAGTTCGGTGGCGAGGGTTCTAAGAAATTCGGCTACAAGCGATTGAAGCAGCTCCTGCTTGACATCCATCAGCAACCAATGGATAAGCAGAAGACCGTGTTTGAAAAGACCTTACTGGATTGGATGGGGAAAAACGATCAGATTGACGATTTCTTACTGATTGGGATTCGGGTGTGAGCCGAATAGGGCAAGCTAATCGGCACATGTACAATTGGTTGCCTCTATTTTGAATCTGTCCATTCCCAAGTAGGCAACACACAGCAAGAACATCAGCGCAATTCCCTCCATGGGTTTGAGAATATGAAACGTGGAACCGATTACGGGATGCACATACCAGAATTCGCTCATTTCGGGCAATTTATTCAACACAAACCACGTGGTGGGGCAGGCATCTTCCGAATAGGGAACGATGATGCAGGCCGCTAGTGTTCCTACTATGACCAACGCCCCTGAAATCAAAAGCCAAACTTCGCTGCGTTTGTAAACAGGAGAGAACGTCCGTTGCGAACGCATCCCCAACAAGCGAAGCATCGAGACGAAAAGCCCAGCACCTACAAGATTTAAAACGATGTCGTTGAACTCGAAGAAATTCGTGTAGTGTGGAAAGAGAATCACGTGCTGGCACCATTCGTCTACCAACATGACTGGCAGGCAGAATACGATGGCGCCTCCCAAACGACCGATTAACGGAAAAAGCAACACGGCCAATCCACCATACATCAACGCATGAATGAACTCGACATTCATCTCTGTAAGCACAAAGAAGTGTGCCACCAGCAGCAGCAGCGAGGCGGCAAAATAGAGGGCGGTACGCTTGTCAACGCTTCCTCTTCGGAGGACGAACCAACCAATGGAAACCAATGCCAAGGCAAAGAGAACCACAACCACTGCAACCACTTTCTGAAAGACGGGAAGCGACAGATTATTCATCACGCCTACCGACAAATTGACAAACGCATCGTGCGCAAAGAGAAGGAAGAGCGCATAGGCAATGACCATCACCAAATTCAGCATTCGGTGCTTTTCAAGCCAATGAAATGCGCGTTGAATCATTGTTCTGTGAGTTTAGCAACTGCATCTACCAAACGGTCAAGTTCAGCTAAGGAAGTATAAATGTGCGGACTAATTCGCACTGCATCCAATCCGTTCCAGTGAATGGTGCCCACATGCAGCCCGTGAGTTTCAAAGAGCTGATTGGCAATCTGGCTCGAAGTCATTCCTTCGATAGAAAAAGTGGCCACGGCACCACTAAATGCGGGTTTGAGAGACGTATGAAACACAACGCCCATCATTCGAGTCACGGGTTCTGCCCAATATAATTTGAGATAATGCAGCCGTTGGTTCACCTTATCCAAACCTATTTTCTGATGAAAGGAAATGGCATCCAACGCGGCCATTTCGGCAGGGAAAGAACGCGTGCCAAGCAACTCAAACTTGCGGATGTCTGCACTCTGAGGTTCCCACGCAGAAAGCAGCGGCCAAACGGTGGCAATCTTCTCCTTTTTGATGACCAACGCGCCCGTTCCGAACGGAGCGCCTAACCATTTGTGCAACGAAGTGGCCATGTAATCACATCCAATATCTTGGAATGAAAGCGGGATATGCGCCAACGCATGCGCGGCATCTACCACCACTTCACAACCTTGCTGCTTTGCCATTTGAGTTATGCTCTTCACAGGCATAATCTGCCCAGTCCAATTGATAACATGGGTAAGATGTACCACTTTGGTTTGGGGAGTGATGGCCTGGCGGTACAATTCCACTGCTTGCTTTTCATCTTCCAACGGAAGCGAAAGTTTTACGGTTTTTAGCACAATTCCATCACGTTGCGCGCGCTGTTGCCATGCATTCAGCATGAACGGATAATCGAAATCGGACACCACCACCTCGTCTCCAGCCTTAAGGTTGAGACCAAAAATGACGGTGTTCAGCCCCTCGGTGGTGTTGCGGTTAATGGCAACTTCGTCTGTAGCGCATCCTACCAGAGCTGCTAGCTCGGCACGTAGTTGCTCGCGTTTGCCATCCACCTCGCCCCACATAAAATGAGATGGAGCCTTATTGCTATGCTGGTACATGCTGATGTGCGACTGCTGAACAGATATTGGTTGCGGACCCACCGCTCCATTGTTAAGGTTCACTACTCGCTTGTCTAAAAGATACTGCTTGCGCACTTCTGCCCAAAAAGCTTCATCGGTTGTCAGATTCTGGCTCAATGGTATCAACAGAGGACTTTGCGCAGCCTTTGTGAGCAACGGAGCAAACGGCACGATGGCCGAGGCCAGCAACGAACGTTTCAGAAACTCCTTGCGCGTGAGATGGGGCATGGAGTAAAAATAGGTTTTAGGATTTAGCGATTGCTGACGTTTGCTATCAAATCAGTATTGAAATAACCGCCAACATTTGCCTTGCGCTGCAACGATTGCTCTACAATCAGAGTGGAAACAGCAATCATGTTGCGTAGTTCGTATCCCTCAACCGATAATTCACCTTTCTGCAATCCGCTTTCGACCACGGCCGATAGCTCCTTCAAGCGGAGCAAAGCAGATTCCAACTTGGCGGTGGTTCTCAGAATTCCCGCGTTGGTCTCCATCCTATTTCTCAACTCATCGCGCAGCGGTTGCAACGATTCGGGTCCAATGGCTAGCACTGTTGGAGATGGCTGTGCTTCGAGCTTTGTTTCCACCAACGAGGTAGTCAAGTAGCAGCGATGCGCCATTACCAACGCTTCCAACAGCGAGTTGGAAGCCAAGCGATTGGCTCCGTGCAATCCTGTGCTGGCGCATTCGCCAATGGCGTAGAGGTTTGGTACCGAGGTAGCGCCATTCAAATCTGTGTCAATTCCACCACACAAGTAATGCGCGGCAGGTTTTACGGGAATGGCATCTGTTTTCAGGTTAATTCCCAACTCCGCGCACTTCTTAGAAATGGTTGGGAAATGGGTTTTCATTTCGTGCTTGTCGATGGTCGAACAATCGAGAAACACGCAGGCAGCACCTGTACGCTCCATCTCTGCAAATACGGCTCGCGACACGATATCGCGCGGAGCGAGGTCTTTTTGCGCGTGGTAGTTCTCCATGAAATACTCACCCAAACTGTTTTTTAATCGGGCGCCTGCACCTCTCACCGCTTCAGAAATAAGAAACGGCCAGTTCAATTCGGGATTATATAGTGCAGTTGGATGAAATTGAATGAACTCCATTCCGCTCACCTTGGCACCAGCTCGGTAGGCCATGGCCAAGCCATCGCCCGTGGCAATGCTCGGATTGGTGGTGTAGGCATAAACCTGCCCTATTCCGCCTGTTGCCAGCACGGTTGTAGGACTCTGAATGATGGAAACGTGGCTCTTCTTACCTGTCAGAATAACACCAAGGCACTGACCAGCATCGCCCATAAGCAGCTCCAGCACCATGCGGCCTTTTAGCAATTCTATATTGCTCAAACTGCGGACTCGCGAAAGAAGAACATCCGATAGTTCCTTCCCTGTTTTATCTCCACTATGGATGATGCGATTGGCCGTGTGGCCACCTTCTCTACCCAGCGCTACGTGTCCATCTTGAAAATCGAAATGCGTTCCCCAATCTGCCACTTCCTTAATTCGTTCGGGACCTTCGGTAACGATAGTGCGCACAACATTTGGGTCGCAGAGCCCATCTCCAGCAATCAGCGTATCCTCAATGTGGCGTTCAAAGCTGTCAGAATTGGTGTCGGTTACCACCGCAATGCCGCCCTGGGCATGGCGTGTGTTCGACTCCAGTGTTTTGCTTTTAGTGATGACCGTAATGCGCTTATCGGGAAAACGCTCCGCCAATTTTATAGCATAGGTAAGCCCGGCCACTCCCGAGCCTATGACCAGAAAATCGGTCGATACTATTTCTTGGGAACGTGCCTCAGACATTCTTGCAATGGTTTCAATGCTTTAAGGCGTAGTTCTTCTTCAATGATGATCTCTGGGCGGTTGTTTTTCAAACAGAGATAGAGTTTCTCCATCGTGTTCATTTTCATGTAGCCGCATTCGCTACACGCGCAGGTATTGTCTTCTACAGATGGCGCAGGAATGAGGGTTTTCTCTGGCACATCCTGCTTCATTCTGTGCAGAATTCCCGCCTCGGTGGCCACAATAAACTGGTTGTTCGGGCTTTCTTTCACATACCGAATCATAGCGGCAGTAGAACCGATGAATGTGGCCGTTTTCAGTATGTGCGCTTCACTTTCCGGATGCGCAATGATGGCAGCATTGGGAAACTCCTTGTGCAAATCCAACAGTTTATCAATGGAGAATGCTTCGTGCACCATGCAGGCACCGTTCCACAACAGCAAGTCTCTCCCCGTCTTCCCCGCCAAATAAGAACCCAAATTCTTATCGGGCGCAAAAATGATGGGCTGATCTTTAGGAATGCTATTGATAATCTGCTCGGCATTGGATGACGTGCAGATGATGTCGCTCATCGCCTTTATTTCGATGGAGCAATTGATGTAGCTGATGACGATATGATTGGGATGCGCGTCTAAAAACGCACGGAATTCCTTTGGAGGACAACTATCCGAAAGCGAACAGCCAGCTTTCATATCGGGCAGCAAAACCGTTTTGGTCGGGTTGAGAATCTTGGCAGTTTCTGCCATGAAAAGCACTCCGGCAAATACAATCACATCGGCATCCGTGTTGGCGGCCCATCGTGCCAGCTCCAAACTGTCGCCCACGTAATCGGCAATATCTTGAATGGCAGGCTCCTGATAATAGTGCGCTAATATGACGGCATTGCGCTCTTTTCGTAAGGTATTAATCTTCTCGCTTAACGATAAATCAACCGTATTTTTTTCGATGGTAGGATTACTCATAACACGCAAAGATCACCATGTGAAGCGAATGTTGAACTGATGTGCGGTATTTTTTTGAAAACAGTTCACTCCTTGACCTGTATACAACGCACCATTACAACCAGAAATTGAATGGTTTTGTTCTGAAAAAGGATCAGGGCTACCTTGCGTGTAGCGAACTACAGCTTACCCGCACTTACTATGCCCGCAGCTCTTACACTTGAGGCAGCCTTCTTCGTAAATCAATCCGTCTGGATCGCTACATGAAGGACACTTGTGGTCTGCCTTAGTTCCATCAGGAATGTAACGCTTCAACGTTCGCTCAACCCCGTTTTTCCACGTGTTGATGTTCTCATCGAAGAGGTTTAGTCTCGAAACAAGATTGACAACATACGGCAACGGCATTCCGTGGCGTAATACACCAGAAATCAGTTTCGCATAATTCCAGAACTCTTTGTCGAAGCTTCGCGAAAGACCTTCGATGGTAACGCGGTAACCGTCCTTATCCACATATTGGAAATCGTAGCGGGCATCGCCTTGCTCATCACGGTCTTTAATTATCCAGCCCTTATCTGCCCAAGTAGGAAGATGAAACGCCTCTTCCGTTTTCCCAGTGAAGACTTCATACGGTTTACCATCTAGCAGCCCTACAACTGCAATCCATTTTTCCTTCTCATTTTGGAATCGAACAATCTCAGCTTCCAGCTTTTTCGGTCTGCGCGGTGGACGTGTTTCCATGATGGTTTCTAGGGTTGGCATATCTTTCTTTTCATCGTTGGATATTAACACACCAGAACGTGAACCATCACGATAAACCGTAATTCCTTTCACGCCTTGTTGCCAAGCGTTCAGATAGATTTCACCCACCTTTTCCTGACTTACATCTTCAGGTAGATTGATGGTAGAACTGATAGAATGCGTCACATACTTCTGAACCATTGCCTGCAACTTAACGCGCTGCATCCAGTCAATTTCTGGAGCCGTTGAACCGATGTACGGATTGCCAGAATCGGTGGTCTTTTCGTTAACGGCCATCCACGTTTTCAACTTCGGATGGTACACGATGAATTCTTCCCAGCGATCGCCCATTTCATCCACAAACGAAACCTTGGCTTCTGGCGTACTGTGCATAATTTTTCTCCTTCTCGTATAACTTGTGAGGAAAACAGGTTCGATACCTGATGATGTTTGCGCCAACATACTTAGCGTTCCTGTTGGAGCCACTGTACTGATGGAAATGTTTCTTCGTCCGTGCTGCATCATTCGATCATACACATTCGGAAAATCCTGCTTCAGCATCTGCACAAACTCCGAAGTGTTCTCAATCTTAGGGTCAAAATCTTTGAACTTGCCGCGTTCGATGGCCATGTCGATAGAACACTGAAACTCGGCATCGCACTTGGTGCGCATCATTTTCTCCATTTCCACCAACGCTTCATCGCTGTCGAATTTCAATCCGAGTGCTGCCGATGCATCTGCCAAAGCTGTGAACCCAAGACCAGTTCTGCGGCCATTCTTTCCTGCATTGTAGAGCAACTCCCACGTTTCAATCTCTACCTGCTTGATGCCATCTGGCTCAGAATCGTTCTTCACTTTATTCAAAATGCGCTCGATGGCCTCTAGCTCAAGGTCAACCAAGTCATCCATCAAGCGTTGCGATTCGTAGGTGGTCTTCCAGAATTTCTTGTGATTGAAACTGGCTTGCTCCGTAAACGGATTCTCTACAAATGAATAGAGATTGATGGCAATCAGTCGGCAACTATCTCCGCCTTGCATGGCAATTTCTGAGCACGGATTGGTGCTTGTGTTCTTAAATCCTGGATAAACAGATGAAGTCGAATAATAATGCTGACGGTCCCAGAAAATGAGGCCCGGTTCGGCCGTATTGTGCGCGCATTTAATGATGGTGTTCCATAGGTCGCGAGCATTCACCTTCTTGGTAATCTGCGGCTCCTTGCTCTCAATGGGCCAACGGTGGGTAAACTCTTTATTATCGCGAACGGCTTTCATGAATTCATCCGAAATCCTTACCGAGATATTCGCCCCAGTTACTTTGGATAAGTCTTGTTTAATAGTCACAAAATCCTCTACATCGGGATGAGCGATATCCATGGTAATCATCAGGGCTCCACGTCTTCCGTTCTGAGAAACTTCACGCGTTGTGTTTGAGAAACGCTCCATAAACGAAACGGCACCAGAAGTGCTTCCTGCCGCGTTGTTCACCCGCAACCCAGCTGGACGAATGGTCGACATATCGATGCCTACTCCGCAGCGTCTTTTAAAGAGTTGCACCAGTTGTTGATCGGTGTACATGATGCCGCCATAGCTATCGTGAATCTCGGGAATTACCACGCAATTGCTCAACGAAGCAAGCACATTCGAATTACCCAAAGAAGACATCACACTTCCCTGTGGAATGACATATTTGAAATCGCGAAAAAGATTGTAAATCTCATCCTCCGTCATTGGATGACGCTGCTGGCCGTACTCAGAAAGCAGCGCTGTTTTCGCACCCAAATCGGCAGCAGAACCATGCTTCTGTTCCATTCGGGCAAACTCGCGAGCCATACGTTTGTGCATGTCGTCTGGCGAAGTCTCCAAATACTTGCCATCCGCATTTGTCATGGCGTATTTGTTAATCCAAGTGGTGGCCGCCAATTCGTCCCCATCAAAGTAGTCCAAAGACTTTTTCAACACCTCCTGATAAGGGAAGATTTGTGTTTTTGTCAGTGTATCAGTTGCGGGTTTCGCTGTCTTCTTGTTGGCCATGTTTCCTCTTTTATTAGTTGATGGCCATGAAAGTATTGACCAATAAACCCCATCCGAAGCGGGTTAGAAAACGTTACTAAAAATCGACCTGTTGATAAGTCTAAGTGATTGAATATCAGAGGTGATTTACATTCAGTTCTGACATAAATCATGGCGGAACACCTTAATCAAGGCATTTTGATTTGGTGCAAGAAGGAGGCTTCAAAGCGTTGAAAAAAGTCTCCTGCTGTTTGTTTCGATGTTAACATTAGCTGGACTGTAGCGCTTGTCCTTCTGCTATACTTTGACCGCTAGCCTTCTGCTATTTTTACAAAAAACATCTTCATCTTTCCTTTGCCTTTAGCTTCAATTTCGCCACGGAATTCGCAGACAAATTGGTCTTTAACAAGTTCGTAGGTCGTTTCGCTGATGTTCACTTTGCCCACTTCTCCGCTACTTTCCATGCGGCTGGCGGTGTTGACCGTATCGCCCCAAATGTCGTATTGGAACTTTTTGATGCCTACAATACCAGCTACTACTGGGCCAGTGTGAATGCCGATACGAATCTCGAAGAAGGGCTGATTGGCAGCAATTTTCGCTGCTTTTCCTGCCTCCACCACTTGTGCCATTTCCAAGGCAGCCTTAACCGCATCTTGCGCGTGCGTGGTATTTGGCGATGGCAAACCGCCAGCCGCCATGTAGGCATCTCCAATGGTCTTAATCTTCTCTATGCCATACTTCGCACAAATGCGGTCAAACTCGGAGAAGCACGCATGAAGATCCCGAACCAGTTCTTTTGGGCTCAGTTGTTCGCTCAGTGCTGTAAAACCCTTGAAGTCGGTGAAAAGCACCGTCACGTGGTCAACGAGTTGTGCATCGGAATGACCTTTCTCCTTCAGTTCCTGCGCTGTTTCGGCCGGTAGGATGTTCAGTAGCAGTTCTTCGCTACGGGCCTTCTCCTTGCTGATGCTGTTGCGCTGCATGAAAAACACCCCTGCAAAAAGCAGTACCACCGCAAAGCCACCAATAAACCCGTTGCGTTGCTGTGTTTTCATTTTCAGCTCTTTTGTTGCAAAAAAATCTTTTTTATCCTGCTCTGCTTTGGTTAAGGCTTCCTTTTTATCAAAATCATATTGCATCTGTGCCTGTACAATCTTTTTTGTGTTTTCTTCATTGTTTAGACTGTCCTTGTATATATTGTAAAGTTGCTGATGTTCGTATGCTTGCTTCCAATTGCCCTGAATGCTATCTAATTCTGCCAACGCATGATAGCCGCTCATTATGGTTTGTTTATCTCCTACTTCTTTTGACAGGGAAAGCCCGTTGTTCACATACGTTTTCGCTTCGCTGAGTTTGCCGAGCTTCCTGTTCTGTAAACCAATTTTCATATAAGAAACAGCGGCACCCTGCTTATCTCCAGTCTCTTTACTTATTTTGAGAGATTCTGTATGATTCTTCAATGCTTCTACATCATTGCCTTGTTTGCCGTAAATAGTTCCGATGTTACTGTATGAAAAGGCAACACCTCGTTTATTTCCCAGCTCTGCGTATATCTCAAGAGCTGTGGAGAAACTTTTCAATGCTTCCGAAATATTTCCTTGAGCCGAATGAATATTTCCAATGCTATTGTATGAGGTTGCGATACCCCTCTTGTCTTTGATTTCTTCTTTGATTTTCAGGGAGGCTAAATGATTTTTTAATGCCTCTGGATAATCGCCTTGCCTGTCATATATGATTCCGATGTTGTTGTAAGCAGCAGCAATGTTCTTTTTGTTTTTGGCTTTTTCATGAATCTCTAGGGCCTCGAAGTAATTTTTCAATGCTTCGGGATAATTACCCTGATTGGCATAGATAACCCCGATGTTATTGTACGCATCAGCAATACCTTCCTCGTCTTCAATCTCTATAAATGTTCTGAGGGATGCAGTATAATTTTTTAATGCTCCGGAAAAATCACCTTGATAGTCATAAACCATTCCGATGTTATTGTATAAAGTAGCAGTTCCTTTTTTGTCTTTAATTTCTTCTCTAATCTTGAGAGAAGCCGCGAAATTTTCCAATGCTTTGGCGTAATCGCCTTTGAAAGTATAAATACGCCCGATGTTATTATACGAAGCGGCAACGCCATTCTTATCTTTTATCTCTTCTCTGATTTTAAGAGAGGAAGAGAAATTTTTCACGGCTTCGGTGTAATCGCCCAGTTCGGCATGAACGATTCCTATGTTATTGTATGAATTTGAAATGCCGTTCTTGAAACCAAGCTTTTCAGCGAGTTGTTTTGCCTGTTCCGAACAGTCCAATGCTTTCTCATAATCGCTGATTGATCTTAATTTTTCGCTCAACATATTCAACGCATGCACCTTGTTTGTGTCTTCTTTGGCGGTTTTGATAACCTGCTGGAGTGAATCTATGACCGTATTTAACTCCTCAGCCGCATTAGCCTGCTGGGCTATGACCGTTGTTGCCATGGTCATTCCGAGCAGAACGATGATGAATTGGACTAGCTTTTTCATTGTGTTTTCACTTCGTTGGTCACTGGCATCAATGCGTTTTAACCAAAGTAAACGAAAAACAGCCGTTGTTGGGCGGTTTTTCATTCGTCACCTCTCCATTGCATCAACAATTTCAATGGCTGACGTATGTTACGATGCTCACCTGACAGAAGGACTGAGGCAAGGGGCAAGAACCAGTTTCCTCCCCCGGTCATGCACCTCTCGCCCAGATTTAATATATGAAAGCCGCAACCTTTACCGAAAAATCGGGATAAGTTGTGGCTAAAACGATGCTTTTCTTGTATTTCAAAATCGGGTGCCCTGATTCAGTCATAAAAAAACCTCCATGCACAATTTGTGCATGGAGGTTTTAAATAATGTTACTTAAGAAGGCCTAGTTAACTGCTGCTCTATTCGTTTTCAATTTCTTAGCTCCGTAGACGAAACCTGTTATGATAAGAAGCATGACGAATGTATCGAAAGGAGCTCCTGCGCTAGGGTTCGGAAGCGGAGGCAATGGCTGCGCCATAGCCACGGTAGAAACCACCATCAAAAAGAGGCAAAGGAAGAGGGTAAGTAGTGTATGTGTTTTCATCTTTTCTTTATTTTACTGACCGAGGGTCACTTTTTGAGCAATGCTTTGATTCCCATCCAATGATACAAAACTAACTACATAAATGCAGTTAGCAAAATCTGTAGTTTGCAAGCGTCCTATTCCGTTGCTAATGGTCAGGTCGTTACTCAGTACCATGCGACCAGCCATGTCCGTAATCTGAACGATGCCCTTTACGCTTTCGCCTGATGTGTTTTCTACCACAACCATATCGTTGGTGGCATAGATGCGGAGGTCGTTGCTAGCCTCATCCACACCTGTAATGGTAAGAGGGCTGAACCAAAGTTGGAATCTTCCAAACTCATCGGCACTTGTCATAGCGAAGCTGTACGAACCGCCCTGCTCTAGTGGATACAATGAGCCGTTGCTCAAGTCTTCCAAATACACGGTATGGTTGTCAAAGCCTTCCATGCTGTCGGCAACAAAGGTGTAGGTTCCAGCAGTTTCTACGTAGGTCATAAGCGGAACAATTTTACCTGATTGCGGAATGGCCTCGTAGGTAGCAATCACATAGGTTTCTCCATCTTGCTGTGCACCAATGCTGATGTTTTGATTACCACGCAATTTGTACGCATCCATACCCCAATCCTTTTGGTCGGTGGCAAACTCATCAAACCCAACCAATGTCTGGTTAAAGAGTCCTAGGTTATCATTATTAATGCTTAACCAAATACGCTGTGCATCTAGAGCAGCCATTCTGAAGAACTGGCTGTTGTTTCCACCACGCTGTCCGTTGTTGAAGTTGATTGTTCCCGAAGCATCGCAATTGACGAAGAAACCTTGGCAAGAAGGAATGCTTCCGTTTGGTACTGGACCACTGCCTCCGGCAACGGTAGGTACACCACCATTGAGGGTGTAGGAAGCATAATCGTTCTGAGAATAGGCCGTAGGACCAGAGTTCTCGTCTGCCCAGAAATAGATGGTTCCGTCAATGCGCGCACTATTGTCGTTGATAAACTGGTTGGCACTAATAGCAGACGGATACGGATTACCAATGAGGTTGAAGAAGGTTGGAGCTACCTGAGAAGTCAATAGTTCTGGGCTACCCGTAACGCTTGGTGTGTAGCTGGCGTTATTTGCCACACCCGTAAAAGTTGCCAATCCACCGTTCTGAGAAAAGTACCCTTTACCAGCCGCCATACCACCTGAGTGTGCATCCCAACCCGGATCGGGCAATGGGTTGTTATCATCTAAGTTGCTGTTGGTCCCATCTCCAGAATCGTAAGAGTACCCATTGCTTCCAGGAAGGATGCCTCCCACAACTGGTGTGCTCCATCCGTTAAAACCACCTGATGCGTTGCCTTGGCGTTTGACAACTATGTTTCCAGTTACCGAACCACCACCGCTGGTGGTTCCAACTCCATGTAGCAATTGCGCTCCATTAAGCAATACCAAGTTGCCATTGGCAGTCAGTGCTCCACCCACTTCAGAGCGGGCAGTACCACTAACTGTCACAGTTCCATTCAGCGTTACGTTGGTGCTAACATGGTAGTTGGCCACGTTCACGTTTCCGGTAAGGGTAAGCGTACCCGTTCCTTCCATGGTAAGTGTTCCAGCACCGAAGGCTGTTGTTCCATTGTTTACCAAATTGCCCCACACATTAAGGAAACGGCTGGCGTTGATGGTAAGGTCTGCCCCTGCATTAACGGTAAGGTCTTTACACGTGGCAGCTGGCGAAGCGGCACTGACGATAGGCTGCGTAGTTACGTTAGGAATAATCACGTTCTGCAAATTGGTAGGCACTCCCGGACAAGGGCCCCAGTTGCCAGCCACATTCCAATCAGCACTAATAGAACCGTTCCAAAGTTTGGCTGATGTGGAAGCCGAGGTAGCGTTAGGGATGTTGAAATTGTCAATCAACAACAACTCTGAACAGCTAGCGCCATGCTGGAAAGCGAATCCACCATGAATAAGGTCGGTGGCTGTGTGTGTGGTATTGATTGCCGTAACAGCAGTTCCCATAGCACCCACGGTTGGATTTGCAAATGCTACCCCATCATTACGTACCCAAAGTGACCAACGGCCAGTACACGGATCAAACGACACGTTTACGCTGAAATAGTTGGTTTCTCCTATTTGCGATGAAACGGCTACATCCGTTACGTTGGCTTCTGCATTAAGACCTCCCGCAAAACGAATGAGTTTTACTGGGTCTGGCGAACCCTGATTTCCAATAATTACCGCGTATCCGTTGGCGCTTGCGTTTGCAAAATCGCTTTGGCTACTACCAAGAATGACGGCTGATGCATATACGTTTGCAGTACCAGGGAATCCTGATGGAGACGAACGTGTTGAACGCATGTTGAATTTCCAATTCAGTACGCCTCCAGCATCGTTGTAGGTGGTTTCGTAGCGGTTAGACATGTTGAACGAAACGCGCTCGTAGCCATTACCCGATGAGCCTCCATCCGAATTACAATTGGAAAGAAGAAGCTGATTGTTTGAAATGCGCTGTCTAGAACCATCGCCTGTTCCGAGTTCGGAATAGGTAGCAGATGATTCGCTGCTTGGTATGCCAACGATGTCGCTATCGGCACGGTTAAAGTGGTCGAAAATCTGGTAATCGGCATCCACTACATTGATGTTGGCAGTGATGGCAGTGAATGAGCCACCTGATGCTCTTACTTGGAAAATTTCTTCTGTATCGTAGTTCAATCCCGTCCACGTGTAGGTTCCTCCTACAAGGTTAGCCGTAGTACCACCTGTCATTGTTCCTGTTCCCGTGTTTTGGGCAAGAGTAATGCTAGAGGTATTGTCTGTATCGATGTTTCCGTTGGCATCAATGGCGCTTACCGTAACCGTGAAGTTATCTCCCAAGCCAACTGTAGATGGCGCGTTGATGAACTGAAGCGTGGCGATAATGCTAATGCGGTTTAAGGTGCTGTTGACGCTTTCCTCGCTAAATGTTCCCAACTGCGAGTAGTTCAATACATCGGTGTCAACCGTTACATCTGCATTTACAACCTTGAAAACAAAACGCTTTCCATCAGAAGCTGCTGGAAGTGTATTTTCGAGCGTAATGCGCATAGAAATGAGCGCAAAACCATTATCTGACACCGTAATTGGCGTGCTTGGTAAGAAGGAAATATTTGCCGGATTGACAAGGAAAGCTCCTGCTATCGGTGTGCCACCTCCATTTAGGAAGAACTTGATGTTGTTGATAGCCGCATCCCAATCTGGAACCGTGTTCCCCGTTCCTGGGCGCAAAACCCATTGCTGATAAACCGTTGCTTTTGTATCGGCATCGTTGGAAGAGCCGTCACCATCATACAGGCGGAACTGCCATACTTCTG
>Ga0209702_10002245_pt1 | contig 34529 bp, 32 predicted proteins | sample FRY01_FD_187210 | JGI IMG/M metagenome (GOLD analysis project Ga0209702, IMG submission 187210) | Freshwater microbial communities from Lake Fryxell liftoff mats and glacier meltwater in Antarctica - FRY-01 (SPAdes) (version 2) | ecosystem: Environmental > Aquatic > Freshwater > Ice > Glacier...
AGGCGCTCGGAGGCTTGGCAGCATTTTTATAAACAAAATTAAGATCGCTATAAAGCGTATTTATTGGAATGTTAAGTTTCAACCCGGCAGTATCTATACTGTTAACCTGATTGAATTTAAATCTTTTTCCATCAATTTCTTTTGAGGTTTTCGTGGCTGCCGGATTGAATTTTATTTTGAAGTTGAGTACACTCTCGTTACCTGCAATATCTTTTAATATATACTTGGCATTACGGATATTCTGGTCAGAAAAATTCAGAATGCCGTTATTCAACACATTTTTGTAAATTTTTAATGGGTTGCCCGGTTCAAGAAAACTTTTCTGTATTCTTCTACCCGTGACGATCATTGTCGGATAATCAATATGGGAATTCATTCCCCTGTAATTATCAAATGATAATTTTTCAAAGGCAGAAGAGTAGATTGTTTGATTATCAACCTGAAGTTCAATTGAATATGGTCCATTATTATTTTCAGAAGCTGAGTTCTTGTCGGAACAGGCAATTCCCAAGCTGAATTCACCACTGGTAGTGACAAAAGTTTGTGGATTAAGCCTATAAATCCCAGCGGTACCAATTACCGGATATAACTGTTTTTTGGTATGCTCACTGAAGGGTTCACCGTTTAAATGATAGATATACAGGCCGGTAATTGTTGGTTTAACCTGATCGGGAATTCTGATCCCGAAAAGCTGAGGATTGATTGGTTCTTCCGTTTCTGTATCTCTGATCTCAAAATGAAGGTGTGGGCCACCGGAACTGCCGGTATTTCCTGACCATGCAATTATTTCTCCTTTTTTTACAGGGATTTCAACAGATAGTAATGGAAAATCGACATCGAACTTTTGCATCCGGTATTGATAATTTTTCAATATCATTTTGATGCGCTCATTGAAGTTCCTCAAGTGCATGTAAACTGTAGTATATCCATTTGAATGGCTGATATATAAAGCATTTCCTCCGCCGCCAATCTGAATCCTAATTCTGGATATGTAGCCATCGGCGCTTGAGTAAACCGGATAGCCTTCCCGCTGATTTGTTTTCAGGTCGAGTCCTGAATGAAAATGATTCGATCTAATTTCTCCGAAATTTCCTGATATGATAGGGGGAAGGTTAAGCGGACGAATGAAATAATTTTGTGGGTATTCGGGTAATATTGCCTCCTGACTGTTGGCGAAATTGCCTATTAAGGTCAATATGGATAAAGTAAACCAGAATTTGAGCATGTAATAGAATTACTAACGGATGTAAAAATCGAGTAATTTTTCATCCTCAAGGTAGCCGCATAAATGATCGCCAATATTGACCTTGCCAACACCTTTTGGGGTTCCGGTAAAGATCAGATCACCCTTTTTCAAAGTGATATATTGTGAAACAAAAGCAATGATGTATTCATATGAAAATAAGAGGTCTTTTGTGTTTCCAGTTTGAACTGTATTGTCATTCAGGTCGAGTCTTATGCTAAGATTGTTCAGATCTTTGAACACCGATTTTGGGATAAAATTACTGACGGGTGCAGAATTGTCGAAAGATTTAGCCAGTTCCCAAGGAAGTCCTTTTTCCTTATGTTTTTGTTGTATATCCCTTGCCGTAAAATCAATGCCTATGCCAATCTCATCAAAATAAGCCCCGGCAAATTTTTGAGCTATATGTTTACCCTCTTTTGATATTTTTAGAACCAGTTCTATTTCATGATGTATATCGGTAGAGAATTCAGGATGATAGAAGGGTTTATTGTCTTTTAAAACCGCAGTATCAGGTTTCATGAAGATAACAGGCACAGCAGGCACAGGATTATTCAGCTCTTTGGCATGTTCGGCGTAATTACGACCTATAGCAATAATTTTCATTCAGCAAATATAAACATACTGAATTGTAGATTAGAAATTTGGTGTAGATTTTACAGTACTGAAATACGCTTGGTAATGATTTCACTACCCACACTGACACGTACGAAATAGAAACCACTACTAATTCTGGAAGATATGCTGAAAGAATTACTGTGTTCACCAAAAGCCTGTCTTTCTGAGAATAGGGTTGTTATTTCATTGCCAAGTACATCCATTATCCGAATAGTCACATTAGAGTCCTTGCTAATTGAATAGGTCATATTAAGGTAATCAGTAACCGGATTTGGATATACCTTAACATTAGCCAGAATCTTATCTCCGGGAAGCGGATTTTTTGGACCTGACATAATTTTGTTTTGAGCCAGCAACTTAACTTTGGAAGGTTTGAAGGGTGTAAATCTTAATTTGACTTCTGTTTTGGGATCGACAGGCTTATTTAGCCTAGTATCAGTAATCATGGTTACAACTTTTCCTTTGGCTTTCAAAGAATCTGCGCGAACTGCCTGAGAAAAAGAAAAGTTATGTGCATAGGTGTTCAGGGACATTGTCATGCCTAAAACCATAAATATAACTACATTTCTTAGGTAAGAGTTAATCATACGCAACATAAATGAATGTATAAATATAAGGCTTATTAATGTATACCCATACTTACCATGCTTTTTTTTAACAATTTTTAACTAAAAATCCTTTCTATACGTTCATTCGTCTAAAATGTTAGAATAAATTTAAAAAAAAATGACGGAAATTCAACATATATAACAATAACAATAGGAAATTCATTTTAAGATGTATTTTTGCCTTCTAAATCTTTTGTAGTGTCAAATCTAAAAAATCTTCATAAGCTATCTGCCGCGGGTTTATTGATCAGTTTGGGTATAATTTACGGGGATATTGGAACCTCACCTTTATACGTTTTTAAGGCCATTGTTGCCGACCGGATAATTACTAGCGACCTCATATTAGGGGGACTCTCCTGCATATTCTGGACACTTACTCTGCAGACTACAATAAAGTATGTCATAATTACGTTACGTGCCGATAACAAAGGTGAAGGAGGAATACTTTCGCTATTTTCTCTAGTAAAAAAGAAGGGAAAATGGTTAGTTATTCCGGCAATGATTGGGGGTTCAGCCCTTCTAGCTGATGGAATGATTACTCCTCCAATAACTGTTTCTGCTGCAATAGAGGGGTTGAGGATTTTTTACAGTGATATTCCCACTGTTCCGATTGTAATTGTTATCATTTCTTTACTGTTTTTGATACAGCAGTTCGGGACATTTATCGTGGGAAAGGCATTCGGGCCTATTATGTTCCTTTGGTTCACCATGATGGCGGTACTTGGTGGATTTTACCTGTTACAGTTTCCAGAGATCCTTAAAGCTGTAAGCCCTCATTATGCTTATGCTTTGCTTTCATCAAATCCTAATGCATTATTTATCTTAGGTGCGGTATTCCTATGCACAACAGGTGCTGAGGCCTTGTATTCAGACTTGGGTCATTGTGGTCGTTCGAACATTCGAATTAGCTGGATTTATGTAAAGACTTGTTTGCTACTGAATTATTTCGGCCAAGGGGTATGGTTATGGCAGCATCAGGGAAGTATTTTGAGTGCAACTGATAATCCATTTTTTAGTATCATGCCCGAATGGTTTCTCATTGCAGGTATCAGCATTGCGACTGCAGCCGCGATTATTGCAAGCCAAGCCATGATCTCAGGGTCATTCACATTGATCTCTGAGGCCGTGAGACTGAATTTATGGCCAAAGGTTAAGATCAACTATCCGAGTAATCAAAAGGGACAATTATATGTTCCTTCAACTAATATTTTGTTGTGGATTGGCTGTATTGTGGTGGTTCTTATTTTCCGTGAATCAAAGAATATGGAGGGGGCTTACGGACTTGCAATTAACCTGACCTTCCTAATGACCACTATTCTTGTAGCGGTTTTTCTCAAGCGCAAGAAGTTCCCAAACTATATTATAATTATTTTTGTAACATTATATGGACTCATTGAGTTAGGATTTTTGGTAGCCAATATGGCTAAATTCCTCCATGGAGGTTGGTTTACTCTCTTATTAGCATCCTTCTTATTATCTATAATGTGGGCATGGTCATCATCAAGGAGAATTAAAAACAGATTCGTTAAATTCGTTGAGGTTGATTCTTATTACCCAATTTTAAAAGAATTGAGTGAGGATGAATCTGTACCTAAGTTTGCATCTCAACTAGTGTATTTGACAAGTTCTAATTTTAATTCTGAGATCGAATCTAAAATTATGTACTCAATCCTTCAGAAGCAGCCTAAACGAGCAGATGTTTATTGGTTTGTACACGTTGACGTAACAGATGAACCATTTACAAGGGATTATAAAGTTGACTTTCTTATTCCGAACAAACTTATCAGAATTAACTTTAAACTTGGCTTCCGTGTGGAACAGCAAATTAATGTTCTTTTCAGGAAAGTGGTTGAAGAATTGGTAAGAAATAAGGAGGTTGATATTACCAGCAAGTATACCTCACTAAATAAGTACAAAATTATTGGTGATTTCAGATTCGTTGTTTTAGAGAAAGTCTTGTCACGTTCAAATGTGTTAAGCTTTAAGGATAAGTTCATCATGGACTATTATTTAATTCTGAAGAAATTCTCTCTTTCAGAAGAACGGGGATTTGGCCTTGACGTTAGTTTCGTTACTGTAGAACGAGTGCCTCTGATCATATCTACTCAGGACACAAGTGAGCTGACCAGATTGGAATTGGATCATGTAGAGGCTTCTTGAGGAATTAACACATTCAAATTTGTTTGATTTTCAAACTTTTTATAATATTTTCAAGAAATCAATTTAGATAATATCTTATTTATTCAGATTGCTTTTGTGATAACTATAGGAGAAATAAATAATCAGACCCAAAGCAAGCCAGATCAGAAACCTGAGCCAATTGGTATATCCAAGTTCAGTCATTAGATATAAGCAGCTCAGCATTCCCAGTACAGGTATTAGTGATAAATTTTTTCTGAAAGAAAGTATTGACATCATAATTGCAGCCAGTATGAAGAGAAAGTAGGGTAATTTATCCTTATACACATGCCAATCTCCATTGTATTCGAATAATGAGATAATTGCTTCCCTGAAAGCAATTAAAACAATAATCAGCAATCCAGGCACAATATATTTTGAGTTGATATATGGGATACGGAATCGTTTGCGGTTTGAATCATTTATTTCCTCTTTGGGTAACAGCAGAACTCCGGCACATACCAGTACAAAAGCAAACAAGGTACCGATACTGGTCAAATCGGTAACCTCAGTTAGATTCATGAATAATGCCGGTATTGATACTACCAAACCGGTGATTATTGTGGCGAACCACGGTGTCCTGTATTTTGGGTGAATACTTGAAAATTTTGCAGGTAATAGTCCATCCCGGCTCATGCTCATCCAGATTCGTGGCTGACCCATCTGAAATATCAATAATACACTTGCCGTTGCTATTACCGCACTAATTGATATAATATAGCTGATATTATCTAGTCCAACATTTTTGAACACAAATGCCAAGGGATCTTCTACCTGAAGTTCTTTATAGCTTACCATTCCGGTTAATACCAAGGCCACGAGGATGTACAGAACGGTACATATCATTAATGAGTAGATCATGCCTTTGGGCAGATCTCGTTGTGGATTTTTGCATTCTTCGGCGGTAGTAGAGATTGCATCAAAACCAATATATGCAAAGAAAACTCCTGAAACCCCTTTCATCATACCCTCAAAACCGTTTGGCAAAAATGGATCCCAGTTTGCCGGCTGAACATAGAAAAACCCGAGTAATATAACACCGATTACAACACTGATTTTGAGGATAACCATTGCGTTAGTTGCTCTCTTTGTCTCCCGAATCCCGATATAAACTAGGTAAGTGATTAGAAAAACAATGCCCAGTGCCGGAATATCTGCAATGAATTTGAAATTACCTGATCCCGGTGCCGATGCCCATGCTTTGGCAGCATATTGAACTTTAGAACTGATACCATTTAGATCTGTGCCGGCTGCAAGCACTTCCTGATAAGCCCTCGAGGCAGAAAGATAATCCATCGTTAGATAGGCCGGAATTTGGATATTGAAACCCTCCAGTAAATTGGTAAAATATTCGCTCCATGATATCGCAACTGCAATATTACCGATTGCGTATTCCATGAGTAAATCCCAGCCGATTATCCAGGCAATAAGTTCTCCGAAGGAAGCATAGGCATAGGTATAGGCACTACCTGCAACCGGAATTCTTGACGCAAACTCTGCATAACATAATGCAGAAAATCCGCAGGTAATGGCTGTGATGACAAAGAGAATACTAACCCCGGGCCCCCCATTGAAAGCTGCATTTCCAATTGTGGAAAATATCCCGGCTCCAATCACTGCAGCAATTCCCATAAGGGTCAAGTCTTTTACATTCAGAACTCTTCTCAATTGCTGATCTTCGATTTCGGCATCCGAAAATCCGGCCTGTCGGTCTTTCATGATCAGCTCAATGGATTTCTTTCTGAAAAGGTTTCTTGACATCTTGTCGTTCAATTAGATTGCGTATTAATCAAACATAAAAATTATTTAGTTTTGAATACGCATACAAGCTAAATAATGAAGAAAAGCCTATCTGAAATCCTTTATCCTCAGCGATACTTTCTGATTGCATTTTTAATATTGATTCTGATCGGTTTTATCCTGACCCTGCTTAATTCTAAAGCTGCCCTATTTTTATGGATAAACAGGTATCATAATGGTTTTTTGGATGAGTTTTTTAAACTTAACACCCTATTGGGAGATGGGATGACATGTGTAATAGTTGTTTTGGTTTTACTATTCTTTAAATATCGGTATGCGTTACTTACAGCCATTGCATTCGCATATAGTTCTATGGTAGTCCAACTGCTTAAATATTTTTTCAATTCTCCCAGACCGATTAAATATTTCGAAGATATTATACCCATTCGAACTATTACTGACTATCCCGTCTATGAATGGAGAAGTTTCCCCTCCGGGCATTCTGCCACAGCATTTACAATTGCAGTGGTTTTAAGTTATTTACTTGCTAACTGGTGGCGTCACTGGATAATAATTCCTCTTGCGACCATGACTGCATTTTCGAGGGTTTATCTTGCACAACATTTTATGGAAGATATAATGGCAGGAGCGATTATAGCTGTGGTTATGACATTCCAGATGATCTGGTGGTTGGAAAATACCAAATGGTATCATTCAGCAAAATTAGATGGGAGGTTGTTTGGAAACGCTTGATCTGAAAACTAAGGGATTACCATTATTTATTATCAGCCTGACCATGCTCCTACAGAATCTGGATAAACCAATGATCTATATTCTTGATGAAGCCAAGAATGCTGAGTGTGCCCGCGAGATGATGGTACCAGGTGATTTTATTACGCCATATTTTAACGGACAGTTGAGAACCGGTAAACCACCGCTGCATTATTTTTTTATGATTTTGTCTTACAAGATATTTGGAGTATCAGCATTCAGTGCCTGATCCTTACCTGATATTCTTTATGACGGGCGGTTTTATGTGCTTTTATACTTTTCTGATTGAAAAGGAGAAATTTTGGATAATGTTGATGTATTTATGCTTCGGACTTGGCTTATTGACCAAAGGACCGTTAGCAATTGCGCTTCCGGGATTGATCATGTTGGTATTCTTGATAAGGACTAAAAGATTTACTTGGTCAATGATCCATTCTTTTCAAATTCCAGCCGGAATAATTATCGTTCTGCTGATTTCATTGCCTTGGTATTGGCTAAATTATCATGCTAGCGATGGACTTTGGACAGAAGGTTTCTTTTTTAAGCATAATTTGCAGAGATTTTCAGACACCATGGAAGGGCATGGAGGCTTTTTCCTTCTGCCTTTGATTATGGTAATTATAGGTTTACTTCCTTTAGGCATTTTTTGTATTCAAGCGATGTTCCTCGCCTAAAAAAGGCGTGCGAATGAAGCTTTATTGTATAGCCTGTGCATTGTTCTTGGGATCATTATATTTTTCTCTTTTTCACACACCAAGCTCCCAAATTATACAACTCCGGCATACCCCTTTATTGCGATTCTCATTGGTTTTTTTTTGTCGGAATTGCAAGGAATGAATGTTTCATCGAAAAAAGTGAAATGGGCTTATGGGTTTTATACGATACTTGCATTTCTTATCCCGGCAGTGGTGTATTTCGGACTTAAGACAGATTTGACTGTTCATAAGGCATCAAGTGTCTGGTTCTGGTTTATCCCAGTTCCGATTGGAGCGGTGATTGGTTGGTATTTTATCAGGAGGAATGAAATCAGCAAATTTATATTAAGTATGACGCTATCTTTTATACTGAGCAATTTTCTTTTTTTTGAGAAAGCTTATCCTCGGGTTTATGGTATCAATCCTGTGGCAGGCTCTTTAAATATACTTAGAAATCAGCATGATCTAGTCTATTATAAAATGATGAATCCGGCATATATTTTTAATTTGCAACGATTGGTGCCTGCCATTCAAAGTCAACTTAGCCTTTCATTGTATCTCAAGGAGCATCCTGATGCCAAGGTAATTTCTCGGAAACAATTCCAAAAGGAAATACAGGCTGCAGGAGATATGGTTCTTGTTTTTGAACAGAAAGACACCTTCGAAAGCCCAATAACTGTAATTTACGAGTCAGCGCCTTGAGGCTTTTTTAACAGAATTCTCAGAATAGTAAAGCCTATTGCCAACAGCACTAGTATTATGAGAAAAATCAAGTATTTTGAATTATCAGGGCTGTCAGAATTAAGAATTTGGCTAGTGTACTGGTCTGAAATGCTTATATTTTCGTTAACCTCGATTGATTTAAAGAATTTTTCACGCTCAGGAATAGCGTATTCCTTATGAATATTCTGGTAAAGAAATTCATAAGTATAGGTTGCACCATTGGTATGCAATATTCTGAAGTCCCTGAAGAGAACCCCGCCGCCGGTATCAATCTTTAGCGTAAAATCTTTAACTTTTAATTTGCCAATCAGGTTATCCTTTTCATCTGTAATAAGTGCATCAGATGATGATTGCTCAACACTTTTAATATAATTCTCATAATAGTTTTTCAGGTGCCTGTCCTTTTCAATATCAGGTGTTGTTTGGGGATTGTCAGGGATTTTGAAAATCAAAATTGTTCCGAACAAAGTTCTGGCCACCAGGTTAAATTGCTTATTAGTTTCTGTTTGCGTGAATCCTTTTGGAAGCCCGACAGAAACGGCACTGTCAATTTTAAAAGTATCCCAGGTTTGTGCCAGAGCTAAGAATGGGATTAAATATATAGCGAGCAGTACGAATATTCTTTTCATACTGAATTGAATACAAAAAGTGTGCTACTCTTTTATTAATTGAATTCTTGCCTAAAAAACAAAAGACCGCAAGAATAAATTATTCCAGTTTATCCAACTCATACTGAACAAATTCTGCCAGTTCTTTTACATACAAAGCTTTAAAGTTAAATTCAATTCCTGCTGTTTCGTAGATATCCTTAATTGTTTTGGTATAGCCAAGCTTTAAGGCGTTTAAATAGTCGGAAAGCCCTTTTTTAGAATTATTTTTATAGTTTTTCCACACTGCAATTGCTCCCAGTTGAGCAATTCCGTATTCAATATAGTAGAAAGGAACTTCAAAAATGTGAAGTTGTTTTTGCCAAAGGTTTTGTAGCGCATATTGATGTTCAGACCAATCAGTAAAATTATTTCCAAAAGGTTCAAATATTTTTGTCCATTCCTTTGCTCTTTCTTCACTACTATGATCGGGATTAGTATAAATCCAGTGCTGAAACTGATCAACAACTGCAACCCATGGTAAAGTTTTTAGGACATCTTTTAACTGGTCTTTTTTCGCTCTTGTGAGATCTTCTGAATTGTCAAAGAATTTATCCCAATGATCCATTGAGATTAGCTCCATACTCATGGAAGCTAGTTCAGCAACTTCTGAAGGAAGATGTTTAAAATCGTTTAGTTCAAGATCGGAAGAAATAAAAGTGTGAACAGCATGCCCGCCTTCATGAACCATGGTAGTTAGGTCACGGAATGTACCGGCAGAATTCATGAATATAAATGGGGCACCGCTTTCTGCAAGGGGATAATTATAACCGCCCGGTGCTTTGCCTTTACGACTGTCTACATCGAAAAAGCCATTTGCTTTCATTATTTCGAGCCTTTCTCCAATGTACGGACTTAGTTCACTAAAACATTTAATAGACTTTTCAATTAATTCATCCCCATTTTTGAAAGGCTTTAATGCCGGCTTTCCGGAAATATCGACATCCATATCCCATGGTTTTAATTCACTTAAATTCAGTGCTTTAAGTCTCTTATCAGCCTGCACTTTTAAAAGCGGTACGATTTCCTTTTGAATGGCTTTATGGAAGTCAAAACAGTCGGCAGGGGTATAATCAAAACGCCCGAGAGCCTGAAACATATAGTCCCTGAAGTTTTCAAAACCGGCATTTAAGGCAACTTGGTGACGAAGTTTAAGCAAAGAATTGAATAACTCATCTAGTTTTTCCTTGTCCTCCAACCTTCTGGCAGTGATGGCTTCCCATGCCTCTTGTCTTATCTTGCGGTCGGTATCTTTTAAGAATACTGCAGCCTGTTCAAGTGTATATTCTTGTCCATTGAGTTTCACTGACATTGAACCGGTAATTCCTTGATATTTTTGCTGTTCAACCTGTATACGGGTCATTAAGGGGATATTTTCTTCCCGAAAGAGTTCGAGTGCTTTTCTAATTCCGCGTGCATAAACAAAGTACTTTGCCTCGTCCAATTGTTCAGATAAGGGGCACTGAATAAATTTTTTATTTAGTTCATTGCTGAGTGGTGCAATTTTCGGCTCAATTTCTGTCGCGAAAAATTGAAAGTCACTCAATAATTTTTCATCTGTGGTATCGCAAGTCATTCGGATATATCGCCATGCAAAGTCCTCTTCCAAAGCAGCTTCAATTTCACTTCTATCGCGGAGCCATTGTTCTAATTCGTTTATAGAATTTAAAGATCTACTAATCAGTTCATTAAATATCGGTTCAAGATTTTCCCATTGTATCTTAAGTTCTGCAGGGATATAAGTTCTCTGTTTTTTTGAAATTTTAAAGTCTTTCATATTATAATTGATTTCTCAGATAAGCATCCAATAAAAAAAATACCGCAAATACTACCGAAGCGATTCCGTTTGTGGTGAAAAAGGCGCGATCTACTTTCGACAAGTCATCCGGTTTTACTAGTTGATGCTGGTAGATAAGCAGGAGGATAAAAAACAGAACTCCGGCAAGGTAAAACCAGGATAGGTTGGTAAGAATATAGGGCAGGCTCACAAATACAACGGCCAGAAAATGCAAAATTGAGGACACCTTTAAAGCATTTTTCCTTCCCAGCCAAGCGGGTATAGAATTCAGATTATTTTGCCTGTCGAATTCTTCATCTTGAAGGGCATAAATAATATCAAAGCCACTTACCCAGCATAAAACGGCAAGTGAAAAGTAAACCGGTAGCATTGCAAATTCACCGGTAACAACTAAATAGGCTCCGATTGGCGCTAGTGCAAGTCCAAGGCCTAAGATGAGGTGGCAAAGCGGAGTAAATCTTTTGGTAAAACTGTAGCCCAATACAACTGCAAGTGCAATGGGAGACAGGTAAAAACAGAGTTTGTTTATCAGTAAAGTGCACAGGATAAATAATAGGCTGTTACCAATAGTAAAGAGCAATGCTTCTTTGGAGCTGATTCGACCTGAAGGGATATCCCTGACTGAGGTTCTAGGGTTTTGGGCATCGATATCCCGGTCGAGGTAGCGATTGAATGCCATTGCTGCATTCCGCGCAAAAACCATACAGAGTAGCATCAGAAATAGCTTTAGCCAGTTAAACTCATGCGTTGTGGTAGTTACAGCTAGAAAAAAGCCGATAATAGCAAAAGGCATGGCGAAAACAGTATGGGCAAATAATACAAGTGAAAAATATTTATTCATTCGAAATATCCATTTTTTTTAAATCCCGAGTACTGAAAGTAGAATTTCAGAATTTTTTGTTTCTATAAACAAAGAATTATCGGGTAAATTTCTTATTCAGATCATTAATAAAATTTAGCAGGTCATCACGACCTTCCTGTGTTTCTGCCGATGTAATATATTGCTGTGGCACCTCTTCAAAGATCTCCAGAAGGGCTTTTCTGAATTTGGCCATATTTTGATCGGTCTTTACATGCGATTGTTTATCAGCCTTAGTAAAAATTAACTGGAAAGGAAGGCCGTTTTCGCCAAGCCAAGTACAGAATTCAATATCGATCTTTTGAGGATCAAGGCGACTATCAATCAGGACAAAAACGCATTGCAAATTTTCGCGGTTTCGGAGATAAAAACTGATGAATTTTGACCATTCTCCCCGATTACTTTTGGAAGTTCGTGCATACCCATATCCTGGAAGATCTACCAGCTGCCAGTTTTCATTAATCAGGAAATGATTTATTAATTGCGTTTTACCTGGTGTTTGGGAGGTCTTGGCAAGTCCTTTTCTCTGTACAAGCATGTTGATTAAGGAGGATTTACCTACGTTTGAACGACCAATAAAGGCATATTCAGGTAACTCCGGAGCCGGTAATTTATCAGTTCTGGTGTTACTGCATTGGAATTCTGCGCTTTTAATGATCATCCGCTAAAGGTAGGACATTGCTGGCAATGTTTAAAACCCCTGAATTTAATTCAATCTGCAAAACGTCATATTTACTATGTTTTAAATAAATTTTTACCATCGGACATTGTTGGCTACAACCACAAACCTTAATTCCATTATCTTTGCATGGTATGTCAAAAACAGTTAGGCCTTATCAGGATTCAGATGCTACCAAAAAGGAGCAGGTAGCGACCATGTTTAATAATATTTCGGGCACCTATGATTTTTTGAATCATTTTCTCTCATTGGGTATTGATATGATTTGGAGGAAAATGGCAATTAAAGAATTGCTATCCGATAAACCATCTCATATTCTAGATGTTGCAACCGGCACAGGCGATTTCGCATTTGAAGCCATAAAAATACTTAAGCCCGCAAAAGTTGTGGGGGTGGACATTTCAAAAGGAATGCTGGAAATTGCCGATCAGAAGATTCTTAAAAGAAAAATGCAGGATGTTTTTGAGGTTCGATTAGGTGATTCAGAAAAGTTATTATTTGATAACGATTCATTCGATGCGGTGACTGTGGCTTTTGGTGTTCGTAATTTTGAAAATCTTGAAAAGGGGCTTCGGGATATGCTAAGGGTATTAAAACCGGGCGGTAAAGCAGTAATTCTGGAGTTTTCAAAACCGAAGGTTTTTCCGGTAAAACAGGCTTACAATTTCTATTTTAAATATATAACTCCAACAATTGGGCGAATTTTTTCAAAAGACAGTAGGGCCTATACCTATCTTCCCGAATCAGTAGCTTCATTCCCTGATGGAGAGAGATTTAATTCCCTGTTACAAAAAGTTGGATTTAAAAATACGAAATACCGTCCGCTGACGTTTGGAATTTGTTCCATTTACACCGGTATCAAATGAAGAAAACGCTCATTCTGTGTTTAATTTCTTTTTTTTCAATAAGCAGATCATTTGCCCAAGAAAGTTGGGGAGGAGGTGTCGACGGTCAGCAATTGCATTTTGGTTTTACTTTTCAATATGTAGCCTCCGAGTTTAAAATATTAAGGCTTGCCGAATGGAAAGGCCCTTTTATAGATCCTTTTAACGGACTACCAATGATAAACAGTGAAATGAAAAGCCTTTCCTCACCGGTTAATCCCGGATTTGGATTAGGATTTGTTTCTGATTACCGGCTAGGTGATAACGCTAATCTTCGCTTTACACCTGGAATGGTATTTACCGATAGAATTGTTAATTATGAATATGTTGATCCGGCATTTAACGTACAAAAAATGGTTCAGGCAACTCTGATTGATTTGCCATTGGGAATAAAGCTGAAATCAGACAGGAGGAGAAATTTCAGGGCTTATATGATTGCTGGGGCAAAATATTCAGTCGACATAACCTCCAAAAAGAAAACCGATGATTTGGGTTTAAGTCCCGAAGCAAAATATCTTAAAAACAATAAAAATACATTCTGGTATGAGGCGGGATTTGGGTTGGACCTTTACTTCGAATTTTTCAAAATGTCTCCGGAGATTAAGTTTGCACAATCACTGAAAAGTGTATTAAGGGATGATGACAGACTGGAAAACCCTTATACTTCACCTATCGATAAGTTATTTATCCGTAATTTTCAATTTAGTCTTTATTTTGAATAAGGATTAAACCTTAATTTGGAGATTGATATTTGCCTTTTCTTTTGCTCCAAATTCCTTAATTTCGGGTTTTAATATAATTATGTCAAAAATAGCTTTAATAACCGGTGCAACTGCCGGAATTGGTGAAGCCTGTGCCCGCCTGTTTGCCCAACAAAATTATGATCTTATTATTACCGGTCGCCGGACTGAACGCTTAGATGCTTTGGCTCAGGAATTGGTTAATGAATATGGTATACGGGTGAATACCCTGACCATGGATGTTAGAAATAAGGAGGAAGTTGAAAAGCTGGAGACTTTATCAGATGATTGGAAAAAAGTGGATGTACTGATTAACAATGCAGGTTTATCGCTGGGTATGGATCCAATGAATGCAGGAAGTACCACTGACTGGGAGGTAATGATCGATACCAATATAAAAGGATTATTATATGTAACCAAAGTTGTTTCAAACTGGATGATCAAACATCGCTGCGGTCATATTATTAATCTGGGTTCTATTGCCGGTAAAGAGACCTATCTGAACGGGAATGTATATTGTGCCACCAAACATGCAGTGGATTCTTTAAATAAGGCAATGAGAATTGATCTTTTGCCACATAAAATTAAAGTGACAGGCGTACACCCCGGAGCTGTGGATACGGAATTTTCGGAAGTTCGTTTCCATGGCGATCAGGAGCGGGCGAAAAAAGTGTACCAAGGTTATGAACCCCTGCATGCTCATGATATTGCTGAAACTATTTGGTTTGCAGTTTCCCGTCCTGCACACGTAAACATAAATGATATGATTGTGATGCCAACTGCTCAAGCAAGTACTTCACATCATTTAAAAGAATAAATGAAAGATTTAATGTCTGGAATAAACGTAAATTTTACTTCCAGCTAATCAGGATTGTGTAGTTTTGAATAACTTCTAACCAAATTATAATCATTTCAGGAAATGCCACTTCAACAAAATATTGATCAGGATATTAAATCTGCCATGCTAAATAAGGATAGTACTCGTCTGCGTGGACTCAGAGCCATTAAAGCTGCATTGCTGGTTGCTAGAACAGAAAAGGGCGCACAAGAAATACTTACAGAAGATGCTGAACTTAAGGTTCTGCAAAAACTGACTAAGCAACGAAAGGAGTCTGCAGACATTTACCATGCTCAGAATCGACCGGATCTATATCAGATAGAACAGGAAGAACTGCTTGTCATTGAATCCTATCTTCCTCAACAATTAGATAAAGAGGCTATAACTGTTTATATTAAACAAGTAATTGCCCAAACAGGTGCCTCAAGTATGAAAGATATGGGTAAAGTAATGGGAGTATTGAGTAAAGATCTGGCTGGTAAGGCTGATGGTAAAACTATTTCTGAAGTTGTAAAGGAACTACTTGGTTAATTATTGGATCAGCAAAGAGTGAATTGATAATTAAGGCTAATTTTCTTTCAATTAAAATAAGTTTTTATATTGATTTAACTTTTAGACTTCTACCTTAGCAGGTAAAAAGGAAAATGTATTTAAAGATTCTATGGAGTTCGAGATAAAAGAAGAAAACGGTTTTAAATACATTGAAGAGGGAGAAGGAGAAGTGCTCTTATTGCTTCATGGTTTAATGGGCGCGCTTAGTAACTGGACTGATGTTGTTCAAGAATTTAAAAAGGATTATAGGGTGATCATACCCATGTTACCACTATATGATCTACCATTGCTTACCACAGGTGTAAAGACACTTGCGAAATTTGTTCATAAATTTGTTAAATATAAAAAGCTGAAAAATATTACAGTACTTGGTAATTCACTCGGCGGGCATGTTGGCTTAATATATACACTTAATCATCCAGATGAGGTAAAAGCACTGGTTTTAATAGGTAGCTCTGGTTTATATGAAAATGCATTTGGAGGGACATTCCCCAGAAGAGAAAGCTATGATTTCATTAAAGAAAAAGTTGAATTTACCTTTTATGATCCGGCTACAGCAACAAAAGAACTGGTAGATGAGGTTTACCAGATAGTGAATGATAGAATAAAGGTGATCAAAATTCTTGCCATGGCCAAATCAGCTATAAGACATAACATGTCTAAAGATATTTATAAAATTAAAGTCCCGGTTTGCCTTATCTGGGGGAAAAATGATAAAATAACCCCACCGGATGTAGCTATTGAGTTTAATCAATTGTTGCCTGATTCTGAATTGAACTGGGTTGATCTTTGTGGCCATGCTCCAATGATGGAAAGACCTATTGAATTTAATGCTCATTTAAAAAGGTTTTTAGATCGTATATATTAAAACGACTTTATGTTTGCATACGAACTCATATCGGATAGTATCCCACCCTTAAAAACTTCTGATACGGTTCAGAAAGTGTATGAGAGGATGGCTGAGTTTCGTGTGAATCATCTCCCGATAGTTAACGAAAATCAATTTTTAGGACTTGTGTCTGATGAAGACTTGGTTGAAGTCCAGGATGTTAATGTACCGGTTGGAAGTTTGAGCTTATCAATACATAATCCTTTTGTTTATGAGGATCAGCATATTTATGATGTAATCCGCTTATTCTATGAACAGAAACTAAGTCTCATACCTGTTCTCGATACAAATAAGAATTACAAGGGACTTATTTCCATTAATACTATGATGGAATATGTTGCCACAATTACATCGGTGAAAGAGCCCGGAGGAATCATTATCCTTGAGATAACGAACAGGAATAATTCATTGGCTCATATTTCGCAGATCGTAGAATCAGACAATGCTCAAATCCTGAGCTCTTATGTTCAATCATTTCCTGATTCTACTAAACTTGAAATTACATTAAAACTTAATCGCACAGATTTATCCTCTATAATAGCTTCTTTTCTTAGATATGATTATCATGTCAAAGCTACCTTTAATGATACCAAATCAGATGAAGGTACCTCAGACAGATACGATCAGCTAATGAACTATCTCGATATCTAAAAGCACAACATGAAGATTGCAATTTACGGCAGGCAATTCAACAATACTGTATTACCGCATGTTCAGCAGGTTTTCGATAGCCTTGCAGAACATTCTGTTGAAGCCTTTGTTTATGATAAGTATAATCACTTCATCTCAGGCAAAATATTCTTTCCGAGGAAGTTTCAGATCTTCAGAAATTCTCAGGATCTAGTTGATGCCAATGTCGATGTAATGATTAGCTTGGGTGGTGATGGCACACTTCTCGATACAGTAACCTTGATTCGTGATTCAAACATTCCGGTTATTGGGATAAACTTCGGCCGTTTGGGTTTTTTGGCGAGTATTAATAAGAGTGATATTTCTAATGCAATGAAGAGTCTGGTAAACAAAGACTTTTCATTAGATAAACGTGTTCAGCTGTGTATAGAATCGGAACTCAACTTATTTGGCAATGAAAATTTTGCCTTGAATGATGTCACCATTCATAAACGAGATACCTCTGCCATGATGATTGTGCATGCCTATCTCAATGGAGATTTTTTGAATTCCTATTGGGCTGATGGTATTATAGTAGCTACTCCAACAGGCTCAACAGCCTATTCCCTGAGTTGTGGCGGTCCTATTATATTTCCGGGTTCAGGAAATATGGTTGTTACCCCAATTTCTCCTCATAATCTGAATGTCAGACCAATAGTATTATCCGACACAAATATTCTTTCTTTTGAAATTGAAGGCAGAAGTTCTAAATATCTTCTGACCTGTGATTCAAGAACAGAAGTAATTGATACATCCATAAAAGTTAAGGTGAAGAAAGCAGAATTTGGAATCAATTTGATCAGACTTAATAATGAAAACTATTTATCTACGTTAAGGAATAAATTGCTCTGGGGAATTGATACCAGAAATTATTAAGAACAGCTTCTGCATTCATGCGTAGATTATTACTTGTTATCATATTCCTTTCATCTTATCTTGCTGCATCAGCACAGACTTGGGAATTTGGTGGATTTTTAGGCGGTGCAGGTTATATGGGTGACATAAATCCTGTTAAAGCATATAAACTAACTGATCCTGCTTTCGGTGTTCAGATCAAAAGAAATTTTGATGGTTATTTTTCTGCCAAGCTGAATTTTATGCAGGCCAAAGTTCGGGGTAGTGATGCTGCTTCCGCCAATCCCTATCAGATTGAGAGGAATCTGGATTTTCACTCTCCGGTTTCTGAATTATCCATGCAGATCGAATTCAATCTTTTCAGATATATGGCAGGAGCAGATTTTGGCTATGCCACCAGAAAGTTGAGTCCTTACCTCTTTACCGGGGTATCATCTTTCTCTTATAATCCTCGTACTAAATATAATGGTGATGATATCGAACTCCGGCTATTGCAGACTGAGAATGTAGTGTATAAAAAGAGTGCAATCAGTATACCTTATGGTGCAGGAGTAAAATATAATATCAAGGGAAACTTTACATTGCTCGCCGAGATTGGATACCGGACAGCATTTACAGATTACTTGGATGATATTAGTAACAGTTATATAGATTTTAATGTTGTTTCTCCGGCAAGTTCCTTAACTCAAATTTTAGCAGACCGCTCCATTGTTCCTCAGATTGGGACACCGGGCACTCAGCGAGGTGACTTCAGGCCAAGGGATACATACATGTTTGCTGGTGTTGGTCTTACCTACACGTTCGTTCCAATCAAATGCTTTACTTTCTAATTCTCACGATCAATGTAGCGAGGTCGTAAAAATGCATTTATCCACTAATACTTGTTTAAAAGCAGCCTTTGTATGTTTTATAAATAATTAATCGAAGGTATATTCCATTTTAAAAGATGAAAATCTGTTTTATTTCTTGTAACAGATTAATACAATTAAGTCATAACTTTGCGTTTCAAAATTTTAGAACATTTTTTTGAGATATTAATGGATAATAGAAATAGCAGGTTTGTTGTTTTAAGACCTCCGGGAATTAGGTTCAGGCTTTGAATGTTAAAATTAGTCAATGAGCCTACTTGAACAGATAGATAAAGAACGCTTGCCGCAACATGTTGCTGTGATTATGGATGGAAATGGTCGTTGGGCAAAGGAAAAGGGAAAACTACGAGTATTTGGTCATCAGAATGGGGTTGTTGCAGTTCGTGATACAGTTGAGGGTGCAGTTGAATTGGGAATAAAGTACCTTACACTATATGCATTTTCGGCCGAGAACTGGAATAGACCAAAGCTGGAGGTAATGGCATTAATGGAATTGCTAGTGTCGACAATAAGTAAGGAAACCAAAACTTTAATGGATAATGGAGTGCGTTTAAATGCTATCGGAAATTTATCAACATTACCTGCAAAATGCCTCAAACAACTAGAAGAAGCAATTAGAAAGACTTCTGCAAACACCAATTGTACACTTACTCTTGCCTTGAGTTACAGTTCAAGGTGGGAAATTACTGATGCAGCTAAAAGAATTGCAATAAAGGTTAGAGATGGTGATTTAAATGCAGAGGATATTACCGAGGATATTTTCGGAACTCATTTAAATACAGCCGGCATACCTGATCCGGAGCTCATGATCAGGACAAGCGGGGAGCATAGAATTAGCAATTACCTTTTATGGCAAATTGCTTATGCTGAATTATACTTTACTTCAAAATTGTGGCCCGACTTTAGAAGGGAAGACCTATTTGAAGCCGTTATAGATTATCAGAAACGCGAGAGACGTTTTGGTATGACCAGTGAACAGTTGTACTAATTTTCACTTTTAACACTTTTTAACAAGCTATTAGCTTAATTTAGCACCTTTAATACACCAAATGAATCGCATTTTTATACTGTTTTTACTTCTTGTATCAGGTACTTCTGCTATGGCCCAGTTTGGAAGAACAGGAACACCAACACCACCAAGACCAACCTCCAACGATGAACTTAGCTATTTGAATCCCAAAGATTTTGTTATTGGTGGAACTACTGTACTTGGAACTGAATTTCTTGATAAGGATGTTTTGATTACCATTTCAAAATTAACGAAGGGAGACAGAATTACAGTACCTGGAGATGCTACTTCTAACGCAGTAAAGAATTTATGGGCTCAGGGTTTGTTTGATGATGTAAAACTAAACATCTTAGAAATCAGGACTGATTCAATCTTTTTTGAAATTGAAGTAGTGGAACGTCCACGTTTAACCAGAATTGAATTGATCGGCTTGAAAAAGGGTGAAATAACAGATGTTCGTGAAAAATTAAATGATAAAACAGGAAAAGTTGTTAACGAGAATTTATTGAAAACAACCACTGATATTATCAAAAAACATTTTACTGAAAAAGGTTTTCTGTTTACTGATGTTTTGATTGCTGAAAGAAAAGATACTACTGAAGCAAATAATAAGATTCTGGATATTACTGTTGAAAAGAACGACCGAGTTAAAATAAGTGAAATCGTTTTTAACGGAAATAAAGACTTTAAAAATAAAAGTTTAAAGAAATACCTAAAGAAGACTAAAGAAAAGGCTGTTTATAAGGTATTCGGATCAGGCAAATTCCTTCAGAATAAGTATGAAGAAGATAAGCTGAACATGGTGGAAAAGATGCAAGAGAAAGGTTATCGTGATGCTGAAATTACCAAAGACACAACCTACCGTACCGGTAAAAACACTATAGGTGTTAAGATTGACTTGTATGAGGGGCCTAAATATTATTTCGGAAATATATCTTGGGCAGGTAATGCCAAATATTCTACCAAAATTCTGGATGCTATACTTGCAATCAACAAAGGGGAAGTATTTAGTGAAAAAAAGCTTCAAAAAAAGCTCAATAGTAGTCCTGGAGGAGATGACGTATCTTCCCTTTATATGAATGACGGTTATCTTACTTTTAATGTGGACCCGGTTCAAACTAAAGTTTACGGTGATACAATCGACCTTGAAATGAGAATGTACGAAGGTCCGCAGTACACCATTAACAATATTAAAGTAAAGGGCAATGAGTTAACCAATGATAAAGTAATATTAAGAGAGATCCGTACCAAACCCGGTCAGAAATTCTCCAAAGAACTTATTGTTCGAAGCACGCGTGAAATTGCACAGTTGGGGAATTTTGATGATACTAAAACTGATCCTAAGCCTATCAATATTAATCCTAACGATGGCACGGTTGATATTGAATACACTGTTGTTGAAAAACCTTCTGACCAGATAGAGTTATCCGGTGGTTTTGGTGGAGGTCGTGTTGTAGGTACTTTAGGTTTAACATTTAATAATTTCTCAGCCCGTAATATATTCAATAAAAGTGCTTGGAAGCCACTACCTAAGGGAGATGGCCAAAAGCTGAGTATTAGGGGCCAAACCAATGGTAAATTCTATCAATCCTATAATTTTTCATTTTCGGAGCCATGGTTAGGTGGGAAAAAACCTATTTATTTTGGTATCAGCGCGTTTACTTCTTTACAGTCAAACGGACTTAGAAACACAGATTTCAATCAGCAGAAAATTCGAATGAATGGTTTGACCTTCAGCTTGGGTAAACGTTTGAAATGGCCGGATGATTATTTCCAAGCAAATACCTCAATCAATCTTCAGCAGTATTTGTTAAATAATTATAGCGGCTTTATTTTCACGACAGGTACTTCCTATAACTTTAACCTGACTCAGGTACTTAGTAGAAGTTCGGTTGATGCACCCATTTTTCCAACTTCAGGATCAAATTTAAAATTGACTGTTCAGGCAACACCACCTTATTCCCTGTTGAACAATAAAAATTATGCAATTGTAACAGATAAGGAGAAATACACGTTTACTGAGTATCATAAATGGAAATTTGAATCACAATGGTTTCAGCGTATTTATGGGAAGTTAATTTTTAAGGCTCAGGCACAGTTCGGTTTTCTGGGTACTTATAATCAAGCGGTTGGACAATCGGCTTTCGAGAGGTTTAAACTTGGAGGGGATGGGATGCAAGGATTTGATTTCCTTCAGGGATCAGAGATCATTGCGATGCGTGGTTATCGGAACAATGCTGTTATTCCTTCCGGATCTAATCCAGTGATTGCTCAGGGATCAGGAAGCCCAATATTTAATAAATATGTTTTGGAGTTAAGGCACCCAATTACTGCCAGCCAGACTGCAACAATTTTTGTTTTGGCTTTTGCTGAAGGTGGAAATACTTGGAATTCATTCCGTGATTTCGCACCATTTAACATTAGACGTACTGCAGGTGTTGGAGCAAGAGTATTTTTACCTATTTTTGGTCTACTTGGAATCGATTATGGAATTCCCTTTGATAATATACCTGGTGTCCAGGATAATGGAAAACAAAATTTCACATTCAGTATTTCACAGGCAATAAACGGAGGATTTAACTAAGGTATATGAAAAGAATTCTTATTATAGCGGTATTATTGTTCTTTACAGTCTTAAGCGCATCTGCGCAGCGTTTCGCTTATGTGGATAGTGATTATATTCTGAAGCATATTCCTGAATATAATTCATCACAAAAGCAACTAGATGCACTTTCAGCACAATGGCAGAAGGAAGTGGATACAAAATTTCTTGCTATTGAAGGCTTATTTAAAGCTTACCAAGCTGATCAGGTTTTACTGACCGAAGTGATGAGAAAGAACCGGGAGAATGATATAATTGAAAAAGAGAAGGAAGCAAAAGAATTTCAAAGACTTAAATTTGGATTTGAAGGTGAGCTTTTTCAGGTTAGAACAAAATTGATTAAACCTATTCAGGATCGTGTTTCTAAAGCAGTTCAAGCCGTTGCCGACTCTCAGCAATTAGATATGATCTTTGATAAAAACAGCGAGATTACACTATTATTTGCAAGTCCGCGTTTAGACAAAAGCAACGATGTTATCACCAGGTTAGGTTATAAACCAGGAACAATAAATAAATAATCTCTCATAAATTATAAACAAAAAACAGAATACAAGAAAAAATGAAAAATTTATTAAAAATAGGAGTTGTCGCAATTGGAATATTTCTTGCAATTGGCACGGCAAATGCTCAGCAAAAACTTGGTCATATTAATTCTGCAGATCTTTTGCAAGCAATGCCTGAAATGAAAACAGCCGATGCTACCTTTCAGACATTTACAAAGGCCAAACAAACATCTCTTGAATTGATGGGTGCTGAACGCCAGAAATTAGTAACAACATACGAGGAAAAGTATAAAACACTAAGTGAGGCTAACAGAGCAACTTTAGAGAAGGAACTGACCACGCTTGGAGCAAGTATCCAGGATTTTGAGAAACGTATTACTGATGCTCAGGAAAAAGCTCAGGAAGAGTTAACTACTAAACGTGCTGAAATCTATCAGCCTGTATTTAAAAAGGCAGAAGATGCGGTTAGGGCGGTGGCTAAGGAAAAGGGTTTTGCCTATGTTTTCGATGTATCACAGCCGGGTGTAGTTTATTTTGAAGGAGGTACCGATCTGATTAATGATGTGAAAACCAAATTGGGTATTAACACTGCAGCCAAATAAAGTTTAAATTCATTATTATATTTAATGCGAAGCTAAATACTTCGCATTTTTTTTTTGCGATTTTTTCTCTAATATTTCAATCCTGCTGCTCGAAATATTATTCTATTTTTGAAATATGAGTTCAGCACTTCCCATTGGAATTTTTGATTCCGGAATCGGAGGCTTACGGTTGCAAATGCTATCCGGAAAATACTTCCAAATGAGCAAATTATTTATTTTGGGGATACCGCTCATATGCCCTATGGTGATAAATCGCCGGAAGCAATTAAGTTCTATAGTTTGAAGATTGCTAAGTTTCTGTTGGATAAAAATTGCAAGCTCATTCTGATAGCCTGCAATACTGCTTCGGCACATGCCTATCATGAACTTGTACATTTTCTTGGTGACAGGGTACCTATTATCAATGTAATTGATCCGGTGATTAATGCGATGGTTAAAAATGGTAAATACAAAAAAATAGGGGTTATTGCTACAAAATCCACTATCCGTTCTGATATTTACGCTAAAAAATTTAAGATCATAGCTCCCGATATTGAGGTTTTTTCATTAGCAACACCGCTGCTGGCACCTATGATTGAAGAAGGTTTTTTTAATAACAATATTAGTAAAACAATAATCAATTCATACCTAACTTCCCCAAAACTTAAGAAGATAGATAGCCTAATACTTGCCTGTACACATTATCCCTTGATAAAACCTGAAATATCTTCATTTTATGGTGGTAAGGTTGATATTATCAATACTGCCGAAATAGTAGCCGAAGACCTAAAAGAACGACTTACAAAACTTGATTTGCTTAATGAGGGTTTAGCAAAACGACATCAGTTTTTTGTTTCTGATTATACACCTTCTTTTGCAAAGAGTACTCGTTTGTTTTTTGGTGAGAAGATCCACTTGGCATATAAAGGGACTTGGGATTAAATTTAATTCTTTTTAATAGATAGATTTAGTCTGCATTTATGAGCATTATGCTTAAGTTTGCGTACATAAGCCCGGTAAATTGAATTTCTATCTGACATATGTTTTAGTTGCTACCGCATTATTTGCATTTACAGCCCTTTTTACCCTTTTTGCTTTATATTCTGAACGGAAAATCTCTGCATTTATTCAAGATAGACTTGGGCCCATGGAAGTTGGCAAATATGGTACCCTTCAGGCATTTGCCGACATTATAAAGATGCTTCAAAAGGAATTTATCATTCCAACTGCTGCTGATAAAATTCTATTTATTCTTGCTCCTATAGTTATTTTTGTTTCTGTTTACCTTGGCTTTGCGGCATTGCCCTGGGCACCGGGCCTTGTTCCTGCTTCACTTAATTTGGGCCTATTTTATATTTTTGCCATACTTTCAATAGAAACACTTGGAATATTGATGGCAGGCTGGGGATCTAATAATAAGTATGCCCTTTTGGGTTCCATGCGCTCGGTAGCTCAGATGATTTCTTATGAGATCCCTGCAGGTATCGCAGTCATTTCTGTTGTGATGATTGCACAAAGTATGAATCTCCAGGAAGTTTGTATAAAGCAGGGAATTCTCTCATCAGATTCTATTTATTTTCTTGGTGTTTGGGAGGTGAAAGGTGTTGGTGGTTTTCTTGCCTGGAATATTTTTCAGGCTCCGCATTTGATCCTAGCCTACATTATCTACTTTATTGCCTCATTGGCTGAATGCAATCGTGCTCCTTTTGATATTCCTGAGGCTGAATCAGAACTGGTTGGAGGTTTCCATGTTGAATATTCGGGATTGAGGTTTGCTTTTATTTTTCTTGCTGAATATTCCATGATGTTTTTGGTCGGTATGATTGGTGTGATTTTGTTTCTTGGTGGATGGAATACTCCGCTACCCAATCTTGGTGCCGCCAAACTTGCCTTATGGACTAGCGGGATTGGCTGGGGAATATTCTGGATTCTGATCAAGACATTCGCAGTTGTTGCAGTACAAATCTGGATCAGGTGGACCCTGCCAAGGCTTAGGGTCGATCAACTAATGAGCTTTTGTTGGAAGGTTTTGACCCCTCTGGCATTTTTGTGTATGCTTATCTCAGGCTTATGGCGGCTTGGTGTAATGCAATAAAATATTTGATAGTAAAAATTATCCTGTTATAAGATGATTAAAAAGGTGTTACATGCTTTCAAAAGTATATTTAAGGGATTAAGCCTGACCATGAGCCATTTCTTTGCTGCAAGAAAGAGCAGAAAGGTAATACCAATCTCAGATAAGAATTATTTTGCCCAAAACAGCGGTATTACTACCATTCAGTATCCGCACCAGAAACTACCTGTACCTGAACTTGGACGCTACCAACTGGATGTAGAAATGGATGATTGCATAGTATGTGATCTTTGTGCCAAGATTTGTCCGGTAGACTGTATTGATATTGAAAGCATAAAAGCGACAGAGGCAATCGGAAAAACTTCTGACGGTACAACAAAACGACTTTACGCTGCAAAGTTTGATATCGATATGGCAAAATGTATGTACTGTGGTTTGTGTACAGTAGTTTGCCCTACCGAATGTATAGTAATGACAGACACTTATGACAGGAGTATGCCTGATTTGAAAGAAATGATCTATAAATTTTCAGACATGACGGCAGAAGAAGCTGAAGAAAAGCGAAAGGCATTAGACAAACTTAACGCAGAAAGATTGGCTGCAAAAGAAGCTGCTATGCAACAGAAAACCTAAAATTGATTATGGATCAGGAACAAATTATATTTTACTTCTTCGCTGCATCGGTCTTGATTTCTGCCCTATCTGTTGTAATTATGGAGAATCTGGTCAGAAGTATTTTTCTGTTTTTTGTGACCCTGTTTTCACTTGCGGCACTTTATTTATTTGCATTGGCTGATTTTATTGCACTAGCTCAGGTAGTTATTTATGCCGGGGGGGTACTAGTGCTTATGCTTTTTGCATTTATGTTATCTAACAAGGAATTGCTCAATAGTCTCAAACCTGCAGCTTCCAGCTTTAAATTCAATAATTTTGCCGGAATTTTAATCAGCCTATTATTCCTTTTAATTTTATTTACAGTTATAGTTAACACTGATTTTAATCAAATAGCCTGGATGCAGCAAAGTGTACCAATTAATGTAGCCGATAACACCACACATATAATTGGTATCCATACTATGACAAGATACCTGCTTCCATTTGAAATACTTTCAGTATTTCTGATGATGGCATTGATTGGTGCAGCACATCTTGCGAGAAAGGGGAATAAAATATGATCCCTCTTTCACACTTTATGCTAATTAGTGCAGGTCTTTTTTGTATCGGACTTTATGCAGTTTTGACCAAGAGAAATGCAATACAGGTTTTGATTGGCATTGAATTTATGATCAATGCTGCGGTTTTGAATTTTGTTGCTTTTGGTAGGTATGATAAAATATCAGGGGGAGGGCAGATGTTTGCCCTATTTGCCATTGTTCTTGCTGCAGCAGGAGTTGCCGTAGCCCTTGCTATTATTTTAAATGTTTATAAATATTTCAAGTCGATAGACCCGACTAAAACCAATACCTTGAAGGATTGATGGAAGTATTAAACTTATCAGAAAACAGGAGTTTGATTGCCCTTTTAGCTGCGATATTGCCATTGTTTTCTTTTGTTTTTCTTCCTGCTTCAAAAAAAGGTGGGGGTGCCAATATCGCATTGTCAACTATTTCATTGTCTTTTCTCTTGTCGTTGTATCTGTTCTTTCAGATCTGGAATGCAACACCTGAACATCAGCAATTGCACTGGTTCCTGATCGGTAATGTTCAGTTTTACGCCGGTATACTTTTGAATAATCTTACGGTATTGATGATGGTTCTGGTTTCCGGAATCTCAGTTCTTGTGCATATTTATTCTCGCGAGTACATGAAAAACGATCCTAATATTCATAGGTATTGGGCTTATTTAGGCTTATTTTGCTTTTCAATGCTAGGATTGGTGATTTCAGACAGTTTATTATTAATCTATATATTCTGGGAACTGGTTGGTTTTTCGTCCTATCTCCTTATTGGTTTCTGGTTTAGCAAACATGCCGCATCACAAGCTGCAAAGAAAGCATTCATCATCAACAGGATTGGCGATTTGGGTTTCCTTTCTGGAATCATGATCATTTATACCCAGTTTCATACCCTTGATTTGCTTGAGATCTTCGGAGAGGGAGGCAAGATCAGTGCTGCCATAATCAGGGATGGTTTATGGCTCAGTGGATCACAACAAATGCCTATGCAATGGCTAACCATTGCCGGATTTGCTTTTTTTCTTGGGGCAGTTGCTAAATCTGCACAATTCCCATTACATACCTGGCTTCCTGATGCAATGGAGGGGCCCACTTCAGTCTCTTCGTTGATCCATGCGGCCACCATGGTTGCAGCCGGAGTGTTCCTGGTTGCTAGAATCTATCCTGTTTTTGATCCGCTGGTTTTGGATGTAATGGTTTGGATCGGTGCTTTTACGGCCTTCATGGCCGCCACAATTGCTTTAACCCAAAACGACATTAAGCGAATTTTGGCTTATTCCACGATCTCTCAATTAGGCTTTATGGTTATGGCTCTTGGGATCGGGGCTTATTCTGAGAGTATTTTTCATTTAACCACACATGCCTTTTTTAAATGCTTATTGTTCCTTGCCGCCGGTTCTGTAATTCATCAACTACATCATTATTCCGTTAAGAACAGTCATGAATTCGATTATCAGGATATCAGATTGATGGGTGGCTTACGTAAAAGGATGCCATTTGCATTTTGGGGGATGTGTCTTGCCTCAGCTGCCCTTGTCGGATTGCCCTTAACTTCAGGTTTCCTATCCAAAGATTCCATACTGATCAAGGCTTTTGAATGGGCTGCTACTCGGAATGGAGTGTTTACTATTCTACCTTGGTTAATGGTATTAACATCTTGGTTGACCGCTTTTTACATTTTCAGGTTACTTTTTAAAGTCTTTTTCGCAGAATCTAGGGAGATCAAAGAGGACAAGCTGGTACAGATAAATGATTCTCCCATCCAGATGTCCTATGTTTTACTCATACTCTCATTCTTTTGCAGCTTTATTGTCTTTTCATTTAATCCTATCTCTTCCGAAGCATCCTGGCTCTGGAATGGTTTTAAATTATTAAAAATCAGAGAAATCAGTAGTTATCATTGGCTACTCCCTTTGATATTGAATTCTGGGTCTTTTACTATAATCTTTTTTTCTTATAGGATATATGTTCAGGGCAAATGGACAAATCCCGGAGAGCGTAATTTGCTTTATCGTTTTTCAAAAAGGGGATGGTATTTTAATGAAATATATAATTTTTTGTTTATCAAATCACTTGAAAAACTATCCCTGTTTACCTTTCAATTTGACCTTACTGTAATTGACGGTTTAGTAAACAGAATAGCAACATTGACGAAAAGAATATCCCTGGTAATCGATTGGTTTGACAGAACTATAATTGACGGTTTGGTTAATGCTTTAGGGTTATTATCAGGTTACATTGGGCGATTTTTCAGGAATTTTCAAACGGGCAGATTGCAGCAATATCTCATGACTATGTTGCTTGTTATGCTCTCATTTTTTATTTTAAGCTATTTGATATGAAATATTTTCAATTCTTCATCTCGGCAAAAGGGCTAATTAAAGAGACAATATGAATTTGCTTTCTATACTCATCTTCCTTCCAATTGTAGCAGCCCTGCTGATTGTGATTCTTCCCTCAGCTTTTCAACAGAAGTTCAAATATATTGTTCTAGGTGTTAGTCTGATCCAATTTATATTAAGTGTATTTATATATTTCCGCTTCAATAACGTTTTGGCCGGGATAAATAAGGAAGAACAGTTTCAGCTTATTGAAAAATTACCCTGGATACGTTTAGATCTTGGGGGTATCGGCAAACTGGAGATTGATTATTTCTTAGGTATTGATGGGTTATCCATGCCTTTTCTAATGCTTACTGCTCTGGTAATGTTTGTTGCAGCCTTATCATCATGGGAAATTAAAAAGAATTTAAAAGCTTATTTCTCCTTGTTCCTATTGCTTAACACGGCAGTAATGGGAGTTTTTTGTGCACTTGATTTTTTCCTTTTTTATATTTTTTATGAGCTGATGCTCTTGCCCCTTTATTTCCTGATCGGGATGTGGGGTGGTGCCAGAAGGGAATATGCGGCTATCAAATTCTTTCTTTATACGCTTTTCGGTTCGGTATTTATGCTGCTGGTGATTATCGGACTATATTTTTCTGTAATTAATCCTGCCACTGGCAACCATACCTTTAATATGATTCTGATGATGGATCCGGGTAATTATATGGATGGTTCGGTTTTCTCAGCTATTGCTGGACAAAGTATTTTGGGAATATCGGCCAGATTACTCGCTTTTATTGTTCTGTTTATTGCTTTCGCGATAAAGGTTCCAATCGTTCCTCTTCATACTTGGTTACCTGATGCCCATGTGGAAGCTCCGACTCCTGTCTCAATTATTCTGGCGGGCTTGTTGTTAAAAGTAGGGGGTTACGGTATTCTTAGGATATGCTTCAGTATCTTTCCAGATTCTGCTATCCAGTCGGCCTGGTGGCTAGGCCTGATTGGTCTTATTTCTATTCTTTACGGAGCTATGAATGCATTGGCTCAAACTGATTTAAAACGTCTGATTGCCTATTCTTCAATTTCACATATGGGTTTTGTCCTACTTGGTATTGCTTCGGCTACAACAGAAGGAATAAGTGGTGCGATGCTTCAGATGATCAGCCATGGTGCGCTATCGGCTATGCTCTTTTTCCTAGTAGGTATGATATACAGCAGGGTTCATGACCGCGAAATTTCGAATTTTAGAGGTCTAGCCGAATTGATGCCTCAATTTACTGTTTTTGTAATGATCGCTTTTTTTGCATCTCTCGGATTACCGGGATTTTCTGCATTTATGGCCGAAGCATTCAGTCTGATTGGCGCTTTTACTTCGCAAGATGTGAATGGTCTTTTACCTAGATGGATGGCAATCGGTGCTTCGATCGGTATTTTACTCAGTGCTGCCTATTTCCTGTGGACATTACAACGGATGTTCTTTGGTCAAATCCGTTTGAAGGGTGGAGAGGTATGGAAAGATCAGCTTGTTGATGTTAATACCAGAGAAAAAGTTGCATTGGTTCCTTTGGCCGTTCTCGCGCTGCTATTAGGAATATTTCCATCCCTCCTTTTTGATAAGATGAATGCTTCAGTTCTGGTACTTGTTCAGTTAATCACAGGCTGATGAATGATCTTATTCCATATCTTCCATCCTCAATCAGGGATTCATTAGCGAGTTTATCTTTCTTTAGTGCCGAGATAAGTTTAATTTTAGGATTCCTGTTGGTCATTCTTGCAGACCTCTTTTTTAGCAAGCGATATTCCCAATTAAGCTTTATCCTTACACTTTTTACCTTATTGCTGGTATCCTATCAAAGTAGTAGATTTCTTCAAATTGACAGTACTCCTCTTTTTGGAGGGATGATTATTATAGATCACTTATCTGTGCTCTTTAAGCTTCTATTTTGTTTGGCAAGTATATTATTTGTCCTGTTTATTCGATTTAACCGGGCTTTCCAGAGTCATGATAAGGGCCTTGGAGATATTTATGCCGTAGTGCTTGCGGTTCATCTCGGACTTAATCTGATGGCTATGTCGGCAAATTTACTGATGGTTTACTTGTCGCTCGAAATGGTATCTCTTGGATCCTATTTAATGGTTGGCTATCTATCAGCGGGGCAGCGGCAGACTGAAGCTGCAATGAAGTATGCGTTGTTTGGAGCTGTTTGTTCAGCCATTATGCTTTATGGAATTTCTATGCTTTACGGATTTACCGGCACTCTTTATTTAGATGATCCTGCCTTTCTTTCCGGATTGAAAAGTATTCCTGTTATGGCTTCAAGTCTAGCTCTTATCATGGTGTTTATTGGGATTGCATTTAAACTATCCCTTGTGCCTCTACATTTCTGGGCGCCTGATGTGTATGAAGGTGCCCCTACACCGGTTACCGCTTTCTTGTCGACCGCACCTAAAATTGCAGGATTTGCTGTTCTAATTAATTTTCTGGAAATTTTCTATGACCAGGAATCAAAGACTTTAAGCTCATCCATACTGGATTGGAATTATATCTTGGCATCTCTGGCCATTCTGAGCATGCTTCTTGGAAATTTTGTGGCCATCTGGCAAAATAATGTTAAGCGGATGTTGGCCTATTCATCCATTGGTCATACCGGGTTTATGATGATGGCGCTATTTATTTTTTCGGCTAGTGGATTTAAAGCAATCATCTTTTATATGGCTATTTATATCATCATGAATATGGCTGCATTTCTAATTGTTGACGAAATTGAGGAACAATCAGGAATACAAAATATTGATGATTATAAAGGCTTGGGTAAACAGAACAGCTTGCTGCTAATCAGTTTATTGATTGTCCTAATCTCTCTAACGGGTTTACCGCCAACAGTCGGGTTTACAGCAAAATTTTTGGTCTTCTCAACAGCATTGGAGGCTTATAATTTATCAGAATCTCCGATTCTGCTAATCATGATCATTACAGCATCTTTAAGTACAGTGGTGTCATTGTTTTACTATATTAAACTACCTCTGAATGCTTTTTTGAGAGAATCTTATAATCCAATTCAGCTTTCAATCAGGTCGCCAAAAGTATACCTAGGTGCATTTCTTGCATTTCTGCTATTGCTTTTGATTGTTTTTCCATCACTTGTAGTGCGACTTATTTAATTCAGTTCTGAGTCTCATAAAATATCGCATTTTCCCGAAGATTTACGATGATTTCATTGGCTTCTTAGGTAATAAATAGCTACTTTTGCAATCTCAGAACTTACTATGAGTGATTCGATTAAACATGAGTGTGGTGTAGCACTTATCCGTCTTTTAAAGCCTTTATCTTATTATCAGCAAAAATATGGAACAGCACTTTACGGGCTGAACAAATTGTATTTGCTGATGGAAAAGCAGCATAACAGAGGGCAGGATGGTGCCGGAATTGCTACAATAAAACTCGATGTTCAACCTGGTAAGCGCTATATCAGTCGCCACCGTTCAATGGGCGCCAATGCGGTTGCAGAGATCTTTGAATATGTTCAGAAGAAATTTGCTGATGTTCACAATGAATCGCCAGAACTATTGCTGGATGCTGATTGGCTAAAAGATAATGTGAGCTTTACCGGTGAAGTACTGATGGGGCATTTACGTTATGGCACCCACGGGAAAAATAGTATCGAGAGTTGTCATCCATTTTTACGTCAGAATAACTGGATGACCAGAAACCTAGTGGTAAGTGGCAATTTCAACATGACAAATGTTGATGAATTACTTGAACAATTATTTGAACTTGGTCAGCATCCCAAAGAAAGAACTGATACCGTTACGGTACTAGAAAAGATCGGACACTTTCTTGACACAGAAAATCAGGAACTTTTCGATAAATATAAGAATGAAGGTTTCACGAACGAACAGATAAGTCACCAGATCGCTGAACACATTGATGTGGCATCAATTCTGCGCCGTTCGGCAAAGACTTGGGATGGAGGATATACCATAAGTGGTATTCTCGGACACGGAGATGCCTTCGTAATGCGTGATCCGGTTGGGATCAGACCGGCGTTTTATTATCATGACGATGAAATAGTGATTGTTACTTCTGAGCGCCCTGCTATACAAACTGCTTTTAACATTCCTCTCGAACTGGTAAAAGAGATCAAACCCGGTCATGCCTTGATCATAAAAAAGAATGGAAAAATAACCGAAGAGCAATTCCGTGAACCGGAAGTTCAAAAATCATGTTCCTTTGAACGAATTTATTTTTCAAGAGGAAGTGATGCAGACATATACCGGGAAAGAAAACAACTCGGGTTATTACTTTGTCCCCAGATTTTCAATGAGATAAACTATGATCTGAAGAATACTGTTTTTTCTTATATCCCCAATACTGCAGAAGTTGCTTTCTATGGGATGGTTGAAGGAGTTCATAAATACTTGAGGGATTATCAAAAGGATATTCTTTTAAACCGGGCAGATAAGATTTCGGATGCTGAACTAGAGGAAGTTCTGAATTTGTCGGCAAGGATTGAAAAAATCGCGATAAAGGATGTTAAGCTCCGAACCTTTATAACACAAGATGCCGACCGGCAGGATATGGTAGCCCATGTTTACGATACCACCTACGGTCTGATCAATAAAGGGGCCGATAATTTGGTCATATTGGACGATTCAATTGTGAGAGGAACCACTTTAAGACAGAGTATTCTTAAAATATTGGATAGATTAGGGCCTAAACGCATTATTGTTGTTTCTTCAGCACCTCAGATTAGGTATCCTGATTGTTATGGAATTGATATGTCTAGAATGGGTGAATTTGTGGCTTTTGAGGCTTCAATTTCACTTTTGAGAGAAACAGGAAGGGAAGATATTATTGAAAGGGTTTATCACAACTGCATTGAATCTGAGAAACTTGGAAATAAGCAGACTGAAAATTTTGTTCAGGAAATTTACAGCCAATTCACAGATCAGGAAATTTCTGATCGGATCGCTCGAATCATCACTCCTAGGGATATTAAAACAGAGGTTAAAGTAATTTACCAAACACTCGATAATCTTCATAAGGCAATTCCGGCCCATCTGGGTGATTGGTATTTCTCAGGAAATTATCCTACTCCCGGTGGAAATAAGGTTGTAAATAAGGCCTTTATGAACTGGATTGAAGGGAAGAATCAGCGGGCTTATTGAGTTGTAAGTTGTAGGTTTCCTGCCTATGAAACTAAATTTCAGTTGAAGCAATCATTTACTGACAACTGATAACAGACAACAGGTAACAATTAGTTGAGAGTGGAGCGTAGAGAATTGATAATCAATACAGTCCGGTTAAAATTGTGTTTCCTGATAAAACATGCTTATACTCCTTTGGAGGAATGATTCTATCCAATTCTCAAAAAGCAAGCCCCATCATAAAATATCATTACTTTGA
>Ga0209702_10002246_pt1 | contig 34529 bp, 7 predicted proteins | sample FRY01_FD_187210 | JGI IMG/M metagenome (GOLD analysis project Ga0209702, IMG submission 187210) | Freshwater microbial communities from Lake Fryxell liftoff mats and glacier meltwater in Antarctica - FRY-01 (SPAdes) (version 2) | ecosystem: Environmental > Aquatic > Freshwater > Ice > Glacier...
GGCTACGGCCGGGGCGGGTGGAACCACCGTGGTGAACACGCCAACGGTCACCTTTGCCAATGCCGTGACGCAGGTGGGGATGCCCCAGGCGAACCTGACGGCGCAGCTGCTCGGCCTTGGCGGAGCCACAGCCGACAGCTTCAACCGCCTGTCGATGAACACTCCCGCGGTCCTTTTGAACAACGCTGGCTCTGGGATCGAGGTGACTGTGAACAAGGCAGCCGCTGGGAACGATGCCGCCTTCGCTTTCAAGACCGGGTTTTCCGCGCGCGCCTTGATCGGTCTGTTGGGCAACGACAACTTCAGCTTCAAGGTCAGCCCCAATGGATCGGCGTTCTTTGATGCCATCGTCGTGGACCGCACCAATGGCCAGGTGGAACTACCACACCGTCCGCCATCGACATCTCCATATGATCACGAAGACATTCTGGCAGACCCGCCAAACTGCAGGAACAGGCGAAATCAATGGGTCAGAGACGCCGCATACATTGTATAGGTGGCAGCGCCGAGAAAAGAGACGCATTTTCAACCTGAAAGGAGAGGGTGGATCAGTGCCATGCTCGCATCATCACCCCCTGCCCCGACCACAGGTCTTATCGGCAATGCGGCAAGCCGCGCCTATTTCAGTGACCGTCGCGCAAATGTGGACGGTTTTGTGCGGCGATATTTCACATGGCCCGGAACGCTGCGCCTGAACAGTGCGGCTTTTGGGCGCGACATTCTGCGCGCGCCCGTCAAAGTGGTGTTGTCGCCGATCCTTGTGCTGACTCGGCTCGCAGCGTTTTTGTGCCGCAAGGTCGGCTTGCGACACGTTGCCGACTGGCTGGGCAAACGACGCATCGTGCTACGCACCTCGGTGGCGGAGCGGGTCGAGGCACTGATCCTGACCGATCTGCTGGGGGTGCCCATTGCGGCGGGCACGATGGCGGAGGGCCCGGAGACAGTCGTGCGCGCCGTCCTTGCCGCGCCGCAATTCCGCGAGATGATCCGAAAAAGCGAAGATGAGACGCAAGCCGAAGCCCTGGGCCAGCGCATCGCAGATGCCATTGCCGACTATGCGGGCACCAGGTCGGCGGTGGCTGATATGACCACCGGGCTCTGCGCGCTGCTCATAGGGGTCATCGCGTTCAACGCGTTGACGCCAGGGATGATTTCAATGGCACCGGGCGTGGCAGACGTCATGGCCCGCGGTGCGGCGGTGGCCGCGTTTCCGCTGGGCGAGACTCTGGGCGGGGTGTGGTTTGGCGGGTTCCGGCCCGGTGCCTCAGGCAGACGACAGGATTTGTCGAGAGTCTGTTACGGCTCATCGACCTGGACTGGCCCGTGCCGAACTTCAGCACGCTGAGCCGCCCGTTGCCCGGCAGGTGAATGGAACATTCACCGAGAGGGGCCAGAAAACCCTGAAGGTGAACATCCCCTATCGCGGGTCCCAGGGCCCGCTCCACCTCCTGATCGACAGCACCGGGATCAAGGTCCCCTCTCGGCCGCATCCTGCGGATGCGCCTGCCGGGCAATGGAGGGCGAAGGCGAGTGGAGTGAGGAGGGTCAGAAAACAGTCCGGGGGACTGTTTTCCCGACGAACGCGCAAGCACGGAGGCACCAAGCGTCGTGTCTGGCGCAAGATCCACATCCATTGCCCGGCAGGCGAATGGCACATTCGCCGAGAGGGGGAATTGACCAGAAAACATTGGAAATCCGAGCTGCCGAGCTCACCACCAGCGACGTCGGAGATGTCGAGCCGGTAAGCGCCACCGGTTCGAGCGAACCGGCGAGGGATGTTGCCCGAGCTTCTCGACCAGATCCCACAAGATCAGGAAATCGCCAGCGTCACTGCCCCCTCTCACGGTTTGCAGGCAAACCGTGAGAGGGCAACGGACGGTGCCTTCGACACCCGCAAGTGCCATGAAGCCATCCACTGCCCAGCAGTGAATGTTTATATGCACGACAGGGGCCGCACGCGGGGCCGCAGCCATCATCCCGCCGCGCAAGAACGCCAAGCCATGAAAGCCCGAACCTCCCGGCGCGATCGCGCGCAACGAGGCCTTGCGTGCATCCAAACGCTTCGGCCGGACGACCTGGGGACGATGGAGCGGCTACCACCGCCGAAGCCGCGTCGAAACCAAGATGCATTGTGTCAAACTGCTGGGCCAGCGCTTGACCGCGCGGGACTTTGATCGTCAGGTCGCGGAGTTCCAGGTCAGGGTCGCCGTCCTGAACGGCTACACAGCCCTTGGCATACCCGTCACAGAGGTCGTGGGATAAGTCTTATCGGGGATAGGGGACGTCCAGCAATCAGGAACGGCTTATGATTATACCACATCGCACCCATGTCATCAAGTGCACTAAAGATAAAAAATTTGTTATAAAGTTTATAATATAATATCTTAGGATAATAGCCTAACATTCCCCAAGTAATTCTCTGTTACTCCGATTAACTTTAAAATATCATGACTAAATCTGAGCGTTTGGCCAAAATGAACGTTCAGATATTTTAAACTACTACAAACAATCCAAAGGGATCCCAAATGAATCGTAAGAATTTAATTGCTACGACGGCGATGGCCGTCGTCCTTGCTGCCGGTGCCGCTGCCGCCCAAGATCTGGGTTCGAAAAGCTTTGCGGGCGGCGTTTCGTTGCTGTCGCCCGAACAGACGGGGTTTCTTTATGGCGGAACAGCTGAAGTGACCGGTCTCGGCTCGGCCGCCGTTGTGATTTCGGCACAAAAAGCTGAGTTCAACATGACCGGTTTTTCAAACTCTGGGGCTTCGGGATTTGAAGGGTCGGAAGCTATCGCGAATTCTGGCGTGCTGACCACGTTCGATTTTGATCGTACGGTTACGGCAAGCGCGTCGGGCATTGGTGCGGGCCGCGTTGTGGCCCAGGGCGATGCAAACGCTACGGTTGGGGCCGTTGGTTCGGCCTTCGGTGATACGCTGTCCAACGGAATCTTTACGCTTGAGGGCGGCTCTGTCTCGAGCACTTCGAGCGCGACGTCTGAGTCCGCCGCGTCGCTGGTTGGTGTAGGTTCGACTTCGGTTCTCGCTGGTTTGATCGGCACCACCAATGGTTTCGTTGGCTCGACCGGTACAACGGTCATTTCCCGTCAGAGTGGCATTGCCTATTCGGCATTGAATGCAATCGGCGAGTTCGACGGCTCAGGCATCAACATCGCTCCGGGCACCGGGACAACTTTCAGCACACTGTCAACTGAAATTAATGAACTAGCTGATGGGGCAGGCGTAATTGGCTTCACCAACACCCTCACTCTTGTTAGCCCAATCGATCTGGCAGTTGCCAACGTAGGTGGCGGCACGATCTCGCTGGGTGCATCGACTGGTGGCTTCTTCGGCGGCGGCGCTGCGACCAGTGGCCAGTCTGGCTTCGGCTCGATCTTTAGCGAAGGCTCTAGCATTATCGCGCCTTAACAGACCCCTCCGTCTGGGTTTTGATCCAGCCAATACCCTACCGCTCCGTTTTAGGGTGAGCGCGGTTTAGACTTGAACTAAGGGTGCCAGCCTTCGCTGGCTGGCACCTAAGCCGAAAAAAAAGAATCATTCAGCAGTTTCTTTTTTTAGACCGACCACCCATGAAAAAAATCGGGAAAGCGTAGATGTTCAAACTGACAAGCAAAGGCGTTCTAAGCCGCATTTTGGCGCCTTCCATTTTGCTGATGTTAGTGTTCAGCGCCGCCACCGGCTTTGCCCAAGACGCTTTGCCCGACTTGCGGACCAATGACCAGACGGTGTCCGGCGAACAGAACGCCAACCTGACCAGCAGCCCCACCGCGAATGTGACAGTACAATCCATCAGCGGCGGCGGCGCAAGTTATCGCATGACGCCGAACGCACCGGGACTGCCTAGCTTTGCCGGCGGGCCATGCATCGGCACTAGCGCTTCCGCTTCGGGTGCGTTACCGGGCGTTTCGTTTGGGGGTGGCGTTTCGAAGGAAGATGAGGCTTGTCAACGCCGCAACTGGGTGCAAACACTCATCGGCGCGTCGCAGCATATGTCGCCCGAGGACTCTCTGTTCATGAAGCGGCTGGCTTTCGAGGTGATGCGCGACGATGAGTATCTGTCACCCGCCTTTGCCCGGCTGGGTGTGACGCCGCCGACCCAATCGGTGGAGAAGAATTTCTGGGGTCAGCCCAAGCGCGTAAAGACCGCAGCAGCCGGTCTCGAAGGCCCCGTGGCCCGCGCAACTTCCGCCAACGCTACCCCTGCGCCCCGGCCCATTGCCCGCGCCGCGAAAAGCTGTGTGACGGTGCTTGCAGCCTCGGCGCCCACGCAAATGAAAGATCTTCTGAGCCGTCAGGGCTGTAAAGTTATTGTTCGCTGAACGCCAGGCACGAGGAAAAATAATCATGTCATTCAAAATTTCTGCGTTTGTTTCCGGGTTGTGGCTTTGTGGCTTTGTGGGAGCGGCTACCGCCGACCCGAGCGCCAGCCGCGACCTGCTGAGCCCGCTTGACACCGTTCTGCTGGCCGCGCCTGCGAGCCATGTCGGTACTACGTTGGTTGGGGCGGACCCAAGGATGCTGACCGTCGGCCCGCTGTCACCGCCCGATATCGCGGATGTGCTGGGTATTGTGCTGCCCGAGCCGATTGCACCGTGGGCTCCGGGCAGCCTGCCGCCCACCATGGCCGAAGTGATCGGCATGGTGAACCTTGCGAATTGGAGCCCCTTTGACCCGTTGAGTTCGAATTGGTTCTCGTCGGGCAGTCAAAACAACGCCATCGCCGAGGCGTCGGCAGCCTGGCGCGCCCAGAATGCGGCCTATCAGGCGCAAACCAAGCAAGACAACATGCAGCAGATGACTGCCTTTTCGGAAGCTGTTCAGGCGAAGTTCGGCATCGCATTGGACCCGGACCGTTCGGCATTCGACGGATTGGTCATCAGCGAATTCAATCGGGACGGTGGTCTTCTAACGACCGAGTTCCAGTGGGTTCGCGGCAACATGGGCCATGTCGAAAGCGTTTTCGCAAAGGTCCGGACACTACAGTCCGGTTTTTTCGGTGAGTAGGATTTTTGGCGCACCAAGAGTGCCCGCCTTCAGTAAGGATGTTCAGATGACAACGCGTTCAGGTTCGAAGTTTGTATCGTTAATTCTGGTGACCCCATTCGTGGCGCTGACAGCCTGTGCGCCCGCTCCGGCCAAACTGCTGAACCCTGCAGACGAGCGCGCCCTGAAGATCATGGTCGCACCGCCAGTTCCGTGCAGCGATCTGAAGATCGAGCTTGTGAACTCCTATGCGGGCTGCGAAAACTATGGCGGCATGATGGATGGCGACAAGTTCACGAAATACACACGTCCGGTCAATGACGCTGCATTAATGGCAACTGTCGAAGTGCGATGCTATGATTTGGAGCCCGAGAAAATCGATAATTACGAAGTCTGCGCCCCGACGATCGCAGTAATTTCAAGGATGTCTCGTGATGAACTGACAGCTTCGCCGTCCGTCCCGGTGGCGCCGACTTCGGCCAGCACGCAAAATACAACGGGTACGGCTCTAAATCAGGCAAGTACCTCGACCACGCGAGGCAGCGACGGTTCTCGTGCGTCTGAGGCCAACGCAGGTAATACCTCTGCGGAAGCGTCGAGTCAGCAAAATTCCGATGGGACCAAAAGTGTGTCAGCCGGCGGAATAAGCGCAACGCAAAATAGAGATGGCAGTTTTTCGGATGTCTCCTTCAATTAATGAGAGTAGATCACATAATCGTGTGCTGTGGTTCGAAGAGCCTAGGGCTGGCGATCTGATCTTTGGCCGGAACAATTAGCGGGTGCCCTGCACCTTAGTTTTTACTGGAGTACTCGATGCGGAAGTTTCTGATCCCCTTGCTGCTGGTTCTTCTGGCTTCCTGCTCACAAGTCCCTCCCGTTAAGGACCGAGACGTTCCAACTGCCTTTTTCGTTTTTTTCGATGAGAACTCTGCTCAAGCGGTCGATGGCTCGGCCAAAGTGTTGGATGAGGTCGCCGGCTTTTTGAAGTTTTACGATGATCTCACAGTCAACATCATCGGACAACGTGCCAAAAGTGAGACGTCGGATGCAACGGATGGGTTGCTTGATGCACAGCGCGCGACATTTGTTGCGGGGCAATTACAAACGCGCGGTGTCACAGCGCAAAGGATGTCCGTCGGCAGCAAGGGTGTGAGCGAGTCGATGGCGAGCGAGGCTGGCGGAGAAGAATCTGTTGATCGGCGAGTGGATATAATGGTGCGCATAGTCTCAGGGCAGTAATCAAAATTTAGGCGCCATAGTGGCACCGCAGATTAGATTTGACTGCGAAACTTCGAGAACCAAATCTTAAGCGCTGACGATCTTTACTTTCTAACGATGGATGGGAGTTTTTTTCAGGGGCGACAGGCATCGTGGCGAGATGCACTTCAGAAATAGCGTTTCTGTACAAGGATACTTGGCAATTCATTGCGGAAGTAAAAGTTAGAGAATAAAAACTAAAATGACTTAGTGGGGATAGACCGTGGCGCTTCCATTTGCAATTAACACCTTAACGTCTTTGCCCAAATTCACGGGGAACCGAAAATCGAGACGCGCGCAAGCCAAGACAGCACTCACTCGGTCTGCAGAGCTTCGATCTGCTGCTGTTAGCTACCTTCTTGATCCGATCGAGCCACGAATTCTATTGAGTGCGGACCCTATGTCGGTGGTCCTGAGCAACAACACTGGATTGGGTGCGGACGCGCATGCGGCAGTCACGGTCAGGTTGTTTTCAGACATTGGCGTCCCCTCCAACGTCTTCAAGTATGAAGTTCGCGACACGAGTACTAATTACATTCTGGTTGCGGCTACACAAATCACGTCAACAACTGGTCTGGAGTTTTTATCTGGCAGCGGCGATGACGTAATTTCTTTGGAATTTGCGGACAGATTTATATTCGACACAGGCTTCACGGTTTCTGTCAATGGAGGTTTGGGGACCGATACGGTCCAAGTCACCTCATTTGCGGCGGGATATCTGGGGAGCCTGAACATTGCTGCGGAAACCGTGGATGTTTCTGCCCAGATCGGCTCGGTCACGCATCAGGTGAATGACGTCAAGATTAACGCCGACAGCACGGCGTCACTTGCGACAGCTTCAAGCCAGATATCGTTAAATGCATCGATCTTCAGCCAAGGCGCGGTGACTCTATCAGCGCGGGCGATGGTCAGCGGGACGATCAACGTCGTGGACCCTGCTGTGGTCGATCCTGTCTTCACCAAACAAATTTCGCGCGTCACCCTGGCCGACAGCATTACTGTGCAGGCAGCATCGTTGAACATCAGCACGTTGGCGTCGCTGGATCTCGACATGTCGGTCAGCAACCAATTGTTGTTCAAAGGCGAAGGTTCAGTCCGCAGCGAGTCGGAGATTACGATCGGGCAAGGCGTTATTCTGTCCACGACAGGCGATGCAGGGATTATTCTTGCGGCATCAGACATTGTGAATATTGATGCGACTGTGGCCGCGGCAGAATTTGGAATCTTAGGCGAAAGCATTTTCAACATCAATGCGTTGTGGATGCAGGTCGATGTTGTTCGGATCGTCGGAATAAGCGTGGGCGAGGCGGGCGGTTCGGCTGTAGATACCAAGATTACCGCTGGGGGCATTGGCAACGTCGCGATTACCGCATCGAGCACGGGTGTTATCACCACCAAGGTCGAGAGCTCGTTTCTTGGGCTTGCGGAGGTGGCGATTACTGGTGACGGCGATACCGCTGGTGGGGTGTATATTGATCTAACAAATGTGAACGTTGATGCTGGTGGGAGCCTTCTTGTCGAAGGGACCGACTCGACGCAGGTTACAACGTCGTCGATGATTGCGACAACGTCGGCGGATGTGGCCGTCATCGTAAACGTTACTGATTCTACGCTAACATCAGGTTCGGAGGTCGAACTCCGCGCGCTAAGTCAGGCGATCTATAAGGCGACGTCGTCGTTTGTAGGCACGAACAAGGTGCAATTTACCGGTCCGTCATTCATTTACAAGGCGGCCTCGGCGATTAACATGGTTAACGGCGATATCGCTGTGGCTGTCACAGGGAGCAGTATCGAAAGTACTACCGGGTCCATCCTCGTGCAGGCGAGTGATCAGCGCTGGCTTGTTTCCACGACCAAGGCCTTGCAGAATATTGATACAACCCTATCGTCGTTGTTTGGTCTAGATCGCACGAATCTGGCTGCTAGTGCAACTCTGAGCGTCAATGCGCTTAGGGGCACTGTCACCGCTGACGTCGTCTCGTCCACCATAACTGCGGTGGCGGGGGATGTAACAGTATCTGCGCAACTGGCCATTTTCCTTGACGCGCGCACCGTCGCTGCCGTGATTCAAACTGGTGAAACAGGTCTTGCTGACGGATTTTCTATTGCCCAGAACTATGTGGGCTACGACGTAAAAAACATTGCTGACCAGTCCATCAGCGCAATCTTTGGTCTCAATTGGGGGATTGAGAAACAGAGCTATAACGTTCTGGCTCGGATGCAGGATTCGAACGTTATTTCGGGTGCGAAGCTGACGATTGCGGCAAGTGATACCGGCATGTTTAACGCAACCGTGTCAAACATTGCGGAAAATGTTGCGGTGATGCCGTTCGTTGCGGAGCCAAATGTGGCGCTTGGGTTTGTAATTTCGTCTACAAAAATTGCCAGTTCGGTGCGGGCGGTGTTGGAATCGACTTCTACAGTCAAGACGGTTCATGCGGCTACAGGCGTAGTGGTCTCGGCTTCGAATATGGCCGACATTGCGGCCAATGCGCGGGCTTATTCTTCGTCGATGTCGGCCAGTGACGGTGGGGCAAAGCGGGCCAACAATCTGATCGGCCTTTTGGTGTCGGCTGATTTCCGCACGACCGGTGCGGGAGGCATGACCTCTATCGGCCCGGATGTCTTTTCCCTGACTGAGGTTCCGGACGGCCTGCAGGCGGTCAACTTCGGCGATCGCGTGCATTTGCTGCCAACCTACAAGGATGGCAAGGCAACCGACACGGCAGGGCGCGGCACGCAGGGATCCGTCTATAGATATCTTGGCGAAACTGATAATCTTGACCTTAAAAATACTGACTTCACTAATAAAGATCTTTGGCGCGAAGAGCTGGACGCCTCAATCATTCCCCCTGAGATGAACTTTTCCGCCTCGAGGTCCACCGCTTTTGGCGGACTTGTCGTGCGCAATGACGTGAGTGGCGACACCACGGCAGAGGTTCTAAAGACCAATATCGGCACGGTAGACAAGGCTTCGGGGTCACTGGCGGTGTCTGCGGTTCAGGCGGGCAGCCTGGCCAGTCTTTCGGAAGTGTCGGTAGTCAGCAAAGGCACCAGCGGTGTCACCGGCGCTGGCATGAGCTTGGCGATTGGCGGCATGATCGTCATGAACTCTGTTCAGGGAATTGCCACCGCCCGGATAGCGGACAGCACCGTCTTTGCAACCGGCGCTTTGGATTTGACCGCCGACAACAGCATCGCGCTTGATGCCACAGTGAAGAATGGGCTGTCCAGTGATCAGGTGGGCGGTGCTGTTATTGTTGCGATCAACAGCGTGGGCTACACGCCGACAGATCTGTTCGATGCCACCTGGAATACACTGACAGGCACGAACGGCACCGACCCGCAGGCGGATGGAGCTGTGGCCGAAGTGTCCGGATCAAACCTGACGGCAGGCTCAGTAGTGGTAATGGCTACGAATGAATCGCGCCTGAATGCGCTGATCACTTCGGATGTAGGTGCGGCGGCAACGGCGGAAGGTCTAGCCGCTGGCGGCACGGCGGCCAGCGGTGTTATGGCGTCAAACAGTCTTGCAGGTAACGCGAGGGCCACGGTTGATCTGTCGGGCGGCAAAACCGTGACCGCTACGGCAGGCGGTGTGACGGTTGAGGCACATGATGAAACCCATCTGACGTCGCGTACCATGTTGGTCACCAGTGCGTCAGGGTCAGGCAGTCTGGGTGTTGGCGCCCTTGGCCGCGTGATCGACAACATCATGAACCGCTATGAGTTCACATCCTTTTCGGGTAGCAAATCTCTCAGCTACGGCGACATGGTTTATATCGGATCGAATGGCGACTCGCTGAAAGGCAAGTTTTTCAAGTTTCTGGGCGACGGCAAAGATGAGGTTGATCTCGGCGACACGGACACCTACGCAGATTTAGGTCTGTGGCGCGAAGTGACCACGGCCACAGCGGCGGCGGCGAGCCTTGCTTCGAACATTTCTAAGATGGTAACGCCGACGTCGTCGACTGCGGTTGCTGCTTTGATCTCGCGTAACCGGACCGAGGCGGGTGCGCAGGCCCAAGTGCGGGACGGGACCGTGGTGGCGGCGGGAACCATTCACGTGCGCGCTTTTGAAAATGCGACACTGACGGCGAAGGAATTGTCTGAGGTGGCGGCGGTGGGCGATGGAGGCGCTGGTGGCGTTGCGGTTGGTGCGATCATCGCCACCAACACGCTGCTCAGTGCGGCGGATGCCACGATTTTACGCAGTTCAGTCTTGTCCTCTGCCGGGAATGTCGCAGTCCTTGCCCGCAATACAGCAATTGTAACCGCTTCGGTGACCTCGAGAGTCACGTCATCTGGCTCTTCGGTTGGCATGGTTATTGCCTTCAACGCTGTTGGTGTGGACGGTGGCAATGTCTTCGATATGGCAGCTGATGCGTTTTTGGGGTCGGGCTTTACCGCAACCGAAACCCCCGTTGGTGCGAATGCCTTGATCCGTGATAGCAAAGTTACAGCTTTGGGCTCTATCGATGTTATTGCCGACACTCGCGAGTTGATCAGCTCGAATCTACGCGATCTTAATGTTACCGCGCAGATGTTTGATGACATGGTGCCTGACATTGAAGGCAACCGGGACGAAGAGCGCGTAGCGGCCGCAGTAACGGCCCTACAGGCGGCTTTGGTTACGCTTGATCTGAAATATGAGGGGGATATTTCGGTCGAAGCCCTTGTTCCGGCGCAGATCTGGCTTTTGTCCGATGAGGTTGGTAACACTTGGCGAGCCGAGCTGACAGCCTCGAATGCGGTTGAGTTGCTTCGGGTCAACTTGATTGACTCGTTGGTTGGCAATGAAACGGCGACGGCCAACAACAGCCTGCCATCATTTTCTTCTTCCGCCGGTGACCCATTCAGCAGCGCCGGTGTAGCTGGCGGAGGCATTCTAAGTTCGAACCGGATCGTAAGTGCGACGACGGCCAAGATCGACCGTACGATCAACCTGATAAGCCCGATTTCGGAGCAGCATTATGTGACGGCTCAGATGGGTGCTGTGACGGTCAGCGCGACTGATACAGCAAATATCCGGGCTTATACTTCGATCGCCGCATCCTCTGTGGTGGCAGCAAACCTCAACGCAGTGCGTGACTTTGCCTTGGCGTTGGCGGCCAAAAGCTATTCGTTTACCACCCAGTCGGGCATACAATTGGTGACGAACGGCGATATGGTCTATATCGACGCCTCTGTGGTCGATCCGGAAAACTCGATAAACGTCATATCGGCCGGCTCAGTGTATCTGTATCTGGGAACTAGCGGAACAGCGGATATGCGCGGTCTGACCTACGCCGAGTTGTCCAATGCGGATAAATGGTCTCGCATAAACGGCAATGCTGATGCGGTAGGTGTGCTGTTCCCGTCGATGGGCAACCTTTCTGATTCCAATTCGCGTGCCATAGGTGCGATGGTGGTGTTGAACGACGTCAATGCCGGAGCGACAGCGCTAATCGCCCATGTTGGCATTCAAGCCGGCGGTGATCTCATGGTCAGCGCGGTGTCCAAGGCCGCATTAATTGCGCGGCTGGACGCAACGGTCATATCGTCGGGTGGCAGTGCTTGGGGTTCTGGAGCGTCGTTGGCAGTGAGCGGCCAGATAGCAACAAACCTGGTGCGCAATGCGGCCTCAGCCTCGATCATAGATAGCAAGCTGATGCGCGGCGGCGATGTGACCGTGATCGCAGATCAAGGCGCAATGCTAGATGCCCGCGTGATTTCCAACACAGAGACTGGTGCCGAAGGTGTGGGTATCACGCTTGCCTTCAACTCGATCGGCTGGAATTCGTCCAATGTGTTTTATAATACGCTTGAAGCGGTGATTGGGGATCCGATCCTGTCTTCGCTGACGACTATTCCAGGGGCTGGTGCCACTGCGCAAATCGTCAGGTCGCAGGTTTTAAACCTGCTTGATGTCACCGGAGGTGCCAGCGTCGAGGCTATTTCTTCCAGCCGCGTCAATGCAACGGTTTCGAATTCGATCTCTTCGGTCGCAGGCGCCATGGTTGGTGCAGAAGGTTCGGCTAAAGGCATTGTGCTTGTGTCGAACAAGACGGCCGGCGAAACAAATGCCCTTATTGACGCGTCAACGATTGAGGCGAGCGGTGATGTCAGCGTCAATGCCTCTGACATTCAGAAAATTCATTCCAATTCCTCGATCTCGTCAAACTCGTCCAGCGCGAACGATGGAGGCACAAATGCGCTGCAAAGTTCTTTCAACAGCGGCAAGCCGACAGACTGGTCAGCAACCGTTGGCGGGCCCAGCCAGCCGGTGTCGCTGCGCTTTGGCGACAAAGTACGCGTCACCGATGCATCAGGGCTGGTTCTGATCTACGATTACATGGGCGCCACCGATCACACAGGCGCGACGCTGACAGATATCAATGCCGAGGATTATGGAAGCAGAGATTACTGGCGGCCAGAGTCAGGTAACGCCCTGTTGAACACCGGCCTCAGTGTAACGGAGAGTGGTTCGAAATCCATTGGCGTTATTCTCGTCCTTAACGATCTACGTTCAACAGTTTCGGCAAAAGTCTTCGATTCCATGTTGGGCACCACTAATGGGGCGGTGGCAGTTGCCAGCAGTCTGGCCTCGGTGCTTGTAGCGACGGTGGATGCCTCAGTCACATCGTCGGGCGGGTCAGCCATTGCGGGCGGCGGCGACAACTCGGCCTGGGGTGGCGCGGCAGCTACCAATACCATGATGGGGGGAGCAAGCTCGGCAATCTCCAAGTCAACTGTGGCTGCCAAAGGAACTCTAACAGGCAATGTCTCTGTCACCTCAGAAAATTCTGCGGAACTGACGGCCACGACAGCCTATAATTCCAAAACCGGCGGCGGCGGCGGCGCCACGCTGGCCTTTAACTCAGTTGGCTGGAACCCTTCGAACCTGTTGTTTAATGCCATAGATACCTTGATCGGTCAGTCGATTTTGGCCAATACTAATCCAGTTGATGCCACGGCCCGGATCAATAACTCCGACGTGGTGGCTGATGGAGATATCATTGTCGATGCTGTAAATGCGGCAATCATCATGGCTGACACTTCAAACGCCACCTCGGCCGCTTCGGCGATGCCACAGGGAGACGAGGCCGGCTCCAAAGGGTTAATCTTGGCGCTGAACAAAGTCTTTGGCAGCGCGCTTGCTGAGATTTCGGGAACCCGAGCCTCGGGTGTGCTGGATGAAATTTTGCGGGCGGGGGGCGATGTTGTCGTCACCGCCACGAACAACTCCGCGATCAACGCAACCAATACGCTTGATGTGATGGCGGCGATTGGCAACGACGCGATCGCTGTGGCGTCGGCTTACATCGAGACCTCTCGCAAATCCTATGAATACACAACCTCCTCTGGAACGCAGATCCTTAGTTCCGACGATGTCGTGCATATTGGGTCTAACATCGGCAGCGATCCGGAAACATCTGACCCGAGCGAAATCTGGGACGGCGATGTGTATCGTTACAGGGGGGGCGATGGTGCCTCCATAGATCTAGCGACTGCCGATTTCAGAAATGCAAGCCAATGGCAGCTTCTGCCGCGCGGTGATCTCGCATCTTATATTCCCGAATGGCTCTCTGAATCTTTTGGCCCCGGCGATGCATCCGCTGTCGGGGGACTCATAGCGGTCAACGATGCGCGGGGGGAAACCACGGCACGGATCGTGTCGGTGGATATTGCCACATTAGGTGGTGACCTTATTGTAGCCTCTGCCAACAGAACCACAGTTGATGCGCTGAATGCCGGTAAACTCTATTCGCACGGCGGCTCAGTTTTCGCAGGCGGCGCGACATTTGCGGTCAATATAAACGTTGCCACCAATACCGTGCTGACCAAGGCGATTGCTGAAATTTCCGATGCCGACGCCAATGCAACTCTGGGCGATGTCAAAGTGAACGCAGTTTCCGCCGGGGCGGTCATCGCCACTGTGAACACCAGCACCAAGGCGTATGGCGGTGGGTCTTCGGTTGCCATCGGTATCACACTTGCGTTCAACTCGGTCGGACAAGAGCCGCAGAATATGCTGTTCAACACGGTCGATGCACTGATCGGCACCGCACTGACAGGCGCAGATGCGGCAGCGGCCGAGGCGCGGATTTATCGGTCGAAAGTGACGGCGGGCCGCGACCTCGCGGTGGAGGCATCCTCGGAAGCGACGATTGACGCGGTCATTGCCAGTGCTGCGGTGTCAACTTCGGTTACGCTCAAAGAAGGTTCAAGCGTGACCGTTGCACCGGTCATTGCGCTGAACCGTATTGCAAGTTTGGCTATTGCGGAAATTGACAACGAGCTGGCAACTGACCGCACCGTCACGGCCGGGCGACACATTCTGCTTGACGCAGTTGACCAGTCCTCCATCACCGCAAATGTCGAATCTACATCGATGGCCGTTACTGCCAGCACGAAGTCAAGCGCGATTTCAGTTGCTGTGACCTTTGCGCGCAATGAAATCCAGTCGAATGTGACAGCCCAGATAGTAGACGTCCCGAGGCTGACGGCAGGCGAGAATCTGTCGATCCTTGCCCGGCGTACAGCAACGATTGACGCTTTGGGCCTGTCGTCATCAGTGGCGATCTCGGCCACTTACGGATCTGGCACGACACCGTCGGTCACGGGGGGCGGTGCCATCGCCGTCAACCGGGTGAACGGCGCGGTAAGCGCCAGCATGAGCGGAACCACCGCTACGGCAATGGGCGATGTGCTGGTCAGCGCCACCAATCTCGCTCAGATATTTGCAACGATTAAAGTGCTTGCAGCCTCGGTCTCGATGTCGGGCGGGTCTTCATCGGCGGTTGGGCTGGGGATTGTTGTCGCTGACAACCTGATTGGCTATTCCAACGTGATTCCGGCTTCAGTGAATTATACCAGCGATAGCCGGCCTATGACGCTGAACACTGGCAATATAGTGCATGTCATAGGGAATCATGCGCTGTCCGGTGGATACTATCGCTTCACTGGTGCGACTACGGCCTCGACGCTGAAGGACGGAAGCAACAACACGGTCGGATTTGATCTGACCCAGCAGGATTATAATGACACCCGGCTGTGGGAACGCGTTGATCTGGCACGCTCTTCTGCGGCGGCCACCGCAGAAATCGTGATGGGAAGTGTGGTTGCCTCGGGCGATATCGACGTGCTGGCGACAGCCGGCCAAACCATTATCGCTACCGTTACTGCCGCAGTTCTTGCAATCTCTGGCGGCAAATCGGGGTTGTCGTTCGCGGCGGCCGGCTCGGTTGCGAAGAACAAAATCCTCGGCGGGGCCATTGCGCGCATTACCGATGCCTCGGTTGTTCAGGGTGCCAATCTGACCGTTCTGGCGCATGACACCTCGATAGTGAACAGTGTGGTGCTAGCCGCCTCGGCGGCAGCGGCGATTGGGCAAAGCGCGACCGCGATTTCCGTTGGCGTGGCCATTGCGCTGAACGATGTTGAGAACGAAGTCACGGCGCTGGTCCGGGGGGTCGACACGGTCGTCTTGACGGGCGGTTTGACAGTCACCGCCACTGTCGCGCCTCCAGCCAATTTTACCGTGAGCAAAGCGGCGATTACGGCGGACCGTCTGAACGATGCGACCGAAACCGCAATGGTGGAAGACATGGCAGGAACCGTGATCGCCGATAGCGCGGACAAAGCCTCTGATGATGTGATCCTGGCTGAGTTGATCAACCTGCTGAACACGGGTTTGCCGATCGGCGAGACAATTCCAAACACAATCGTCGCAGGTACGGTCCGGCTGAGCAAACTGCGCGATGACGAGGGCTGGATACTGATTGACGCCTCTGGGCGGGCTTTCACGCTGGAGATCGACGGAGCGTCGCTGAAGGTGTCGTCTTCGACGATCAACTCGGCGGCAACAGCAGCGTCGATGGCTGTCGCATTGGGTAAGACTGGTATCGCAATCTCGGGCGCAGGCGCAATTAGCATGAACGATGTGCGCACCTCGGCCACGGCGACTATCCGTACCAGCGATGTCTTGGCGGCGGATTTTGTTACCGTGGCCGCCCGCAACGAAAGCGCGATCAACGCCGCCGTCATCGCGGCTTCGGCGGCTGTTGGCGTGGGCAGCACCGGGGTTGGTGCCTCGCTGGGGATGGCCATCGTGCTGAACCAGATCACCGGCATTGACGCTAACAGCCCGGTCCGGGTACTGGCCTCTATCGAGGACAGCGACGTGACCTCTTCTGGGTCCTTGGCGGTTACGGCCACATCGCAGCAAAACATCAACGCGCTCAGCTTTGCTGGATCTGTCGCGATCGCGGCGGGCAGTACGGGCTTGGCCCTGGCCGGGTCGGGCGTCGGTGTGACCAATGACATCAACGTGGAAACCAGCGCCTTCATCGACGGGCAGTACGCCGGTGGGGCCTCGGACACTGTGGCGATTGCGGCGGACAGCATTCTGGTTCAGGCGAACAACGTTTCTGAAATCAATGCCTACGGCGGGGCGGCCTCCATCGCGTTCGCCGCAGGGTCAACCGGGGTTGCAGTCTCCATAGGCGCGTCGGTCGTGCTCAACGAAATCGGTGGCACGACCTATGCTGCCATCACGGGCACAACACGCGGCGTCGTCGCCTCGGCGGGAAACATACTGGTTGCCGGTTCGGATGCATCGGTGCTGAAAAGCACGGCGCTGGCCGCCGCGGTTGCGGCTGGATTCGGGTCCACCGGCATCGCGATTTCCGGCGCGGGTGCCTTTGCCACCAACATCATCACGGCAGCGGTTGCCGCCGAGGTTGTCGGGTCTGACCTTTCGGCAGTTACGGGTGTTTCCGTCACAGCCACCTCGACCGGCAGTATCAAGGCATCGGTCATGGCGGCATCGGCGGCGGTGGCGGTCGGATCAACCGGCGTGGGCGCCAGCATCGGCGTCGCAGTATCGCGTAACATCATCGGCTTCAGTGCCATTGATGCCAATAGCATCAACCCGGACTTCTCAACGGCAACAGACAGCCCTGTCACGATCGGCATCAATGATACCGTGGTCATTTCAGAGGGTGGGCGAGTGGGCCAAGTGTTTGCCTATCGCGGCACTGAGGCGATCACAAAAGTGGGCGGCATAGATTTGTCGATGCAAGACTATGCCAACACCGACGTGTGGGAAGAAGTCAGCCTTCGCCGGACACCGGCTGGGGTTTCCGCCCTGATCCAAAACAGCGATGTGATATCAGACGGTGCGGTTCTTGTGTCTGCCATCAGCGAACAGCGGATTGATGCCGTGGTCTTTGCCGGATCGGCCGCCGTTGGCGCGGGCTCTGTCGGGATCGGTGTTTCCGGTGCGGGGGTTGGTGTCACCAACAAGATCGCCTCTTCCATCAGCGCGTCGATCGTCGGCGGCACAATGGACGTCGGAAGCGTCATCGTTTTGGCCAGCGATGACAGTGTGATCAACGCGTCAGCACTGGCGGTGTCCTTGGCGGCAGGCTTCGGTAAGGCGGGTGTTGCAGTCGCCATCGGTGTGTCGATTGCCCACAACGTGGTCGACAATGATGTGCTTGCCAGGATTGTTGGCGCCGATCTGAGAGTGTCCGATAGCGGCACCGCGGTATCGGTCCGCGCCCTGACCGGGATGTCTGCCCCCACAATGACGTTGGGTGTCACGGCTGCCGATCTGGACGATGCTTCGAAAACGGGTACCAATCCCGATGGTACAGCGCTGGACGCCGCCGATCTCACCGGCGACGACTCCTTGCGGATCGCGCTGAAGTCGGCACTGACTAATGCGGGCGAAACCGTTTTTGGAGGCCTGCGAGTTTCTATCGTAGAGTCGCTCAAGAAATGGGCAGTGATCGACGCAAGTGGGGCGCATTGGACACTTGAACTTGTTGGCTCGACCATCCGCGCCACCCGGTCCACGATCAATGCCGTCTCTGAGGCGGCTTCGGTGGCGATTGCCGGCGGTATGGTGGGCGTGGCCCTGTCCGGTGCCGGCGCATCTGCGGTAAATTCCATTACCTCAACTGCTAAGGCTACCATCACAGGGTCTACTTTGACGGTCCCGAATGGTGCCGTGCTTGTAGAAGCGCAAAGTGATGCGCGCATCAACGCCGCCGTCGTTGCCACAGCGCTGTCTGTCGGACTTGGGAAAGTGGGCGTAGGCATCAGCATCGGTGCGGCGATCTCGCGCAACTTTATCGGATTTGATTCGCAGGGCGACGTCGTCGCCAATCGCGGCTGCACGATTGCGACCGTGGAAAACAGCATCATCACCGCATTAAAAGGCGGCCTGACGGTGAATGCCGCAAGCGGCCAGTCCATTCAGGCGCTTGTGGTCGCCGGTGCGGGCGCCGCGGCGGCGGGCCTAGTCGGGGTTGCACTTTCGGGGGCCGGGGTTGAAGCAGAAAACAGGATCGGGTCGACGACGACCGCACAAATTCTGGGATCGGCGACCAATATCAACGCGACGTTTGTCGATGTTCTTGCGGCGGACTCTTCCAAGATCGAAGCTCTGGCGGGCGCTGTTGCGCTGAGCGTGGCGGCCGGTATGGTTGGCGTTTCGGGGGCGATTGCCGCGTCGATTGCCGTCAACAGCATCAGCAGCACAACAAGCGCCATTATGAGCCGCAATGCCTCGTCTGGTGGTCTGGGATCAGTCCGGGCCACGACCGGCGCGATACGTGTGCAGGCAAATGATGACAGTACGATCAAGGCCAAGGCCGCTTCGGTTGCCTTGGCGGCCGGGTTTGGGGCTGGCGGGATCGCCGTCAGTGGGGCAGGGGCTGACAGTCAGAACGTGATCACCACAACGACCCAGGTCGTTGTGGATAGCATCAGTCTTTCGGCACATTCCTCCATCTCGCTTGGTGCCACCGGTGCTGCGGCGATTGACGCGCGGGTGATTTCCGCTGCCGCCTCAATTGGGGTGGGCGCAGTAGGTGTGGGCATCTCAGTAGGGGCATCGCTGGCGCATAACAGCATCGGCAATGGCGGCGGTGTTCGGGCGACTGTCACCAATGCCAGCCTAGCTTCGACCTATGACAGCGTGGCAGTCACGGCAACGATGATCTCAAGCATCATTGCTTTTGTCGAAGGGTTCGCCGTCTCGGTTGCAGGCGGCGTGACTGCTGTCGCTGCCAGCGGGTCCGGCGCGAGTGCCGACAACGTGATTGACTATGACGTCAGCGCGATCATGTCTGGCAGCACGGTTACGGCATACGACGGTACCTTGAGTGTGGTCGCCACGGATTCCAGTACTATTAATGCAACCGTGCGATCGGCCTCGATTGCGGGTTCCGTCGGTCTGGGCGGCGCTGCGGCGATCTCCGTTTCGCTGGCCAATGCGAGTCTGTCGAACACAATAACGGCACGAGTGCGCGACAGCGACGTGACCGCCTGGAACATGAGTGTTTTGGCACGGGATACTGCCACAGTGAGAGTTGTGTCTTCGGCATCCGCAGTCAGTGCATCGTTCGGCGGGGTCGCCCTGTCTGGTGGCGGTGCAAATGCGGTGATCAGCAACACAAACAAGATGCTGGCCGAAGTTGACGGCACGACGACGAATATCATTTTGACCGGGAGCGCTACCGTTTCGGCGCGATCTCTGACCACAATGGTGGCGGAAGTCGATGTGACCAGCATCGCAATCGGCCTGTTTGCATTGGCCGCAGGCGGCGGCACAGCGTCGATCAGCACCGGCGGCTCGGTTGCGGCCCGTGTTTCGGGTGTTGAGATGGCCGCAGGCAGCCTGACCGTCTCGGCGCTCAGTGAGCTTTCGCAACGGACAACGGTCTGGGGCATGACCGTCGGTGCGACGGCGGGTGTGGGCGCCAGTGTGGCGGCCGTCTCAACCAGTCGCACGGTTGCCGCCACGGTTGGCGGCATTTCCGGCACTTATCACTTGGGCAGTCTGAGCGTCACAGCCGAGGCTGGCGGCATCAATGGCAACGTCATTGAAGATGTAGCGGCATACGCGTCGGGTGGCGGGCTTTTGCTGGGTGTGCAATCCACGTCCGCGACGGCAACGAATACCAGTCAGGTCGATGCCGGCATTGAAGCCGGGGCGACGCTGGTGATCAGCGGAAACGCCGTGATCTCAGCCAGCGGCAGCGACGAGCAGAGAATCCGCTCCAAGGCCGTCGCGGGTGGCCTGATCGGTGTGGGTGCGGCCGTTGCCTCGGGCACGACGAATACCGGGGTCAGCGCCACGATTGGTGAGCTCGTTCAACTGACGGCAGGCAATCTGTCCATCTGGGCCGTTGGCAGCGATGCGGTTTCCGTGGGGGTTGTCGCCGGTGCCTATGGCCTGGCCAGCGGCTCGGCGGCGACAGCCACCACCCGCATTACATCTGATGTTTTTGCAGGGATCGTGGACGCGAGTTCGTCGGCACGCAAGTCTGCCATCAATGTGATCGGCACATTCCAGATTGCGGCGTCGCATCTGGCAAATCCGGATGCGGAGATCGACACCACCGCCTTCGGCGTTCTGGCCGGGTCAGGTGCGGAGGCAAGCAACACCATCGACTCGACCGTTGCGGCGGAAATAGGTAACTATTCGGTTGTCGGAGCGGGCACCCTAGACGTCAAAGCAACCAACCTGCTGAAGGGTTGGATTGATATCGACGGCAAAACCGGCGGTCTTGTGTCTGGCGCAAGCGCCAATGCCCTGACCACCGTGCATTTTGATACCAGCGTGCGCTTTGGCACCAGCAGCGTCGTGGATACCACCGAGGTCGATGGTACGCTGAAAGCCGTGGTGTTCAATTCTCTTGAGCAGTGGCACAAGGCCAAATTGGTCACTGGCGGCGCGCTGTCTGGTGCGGGGGCCTATACAGAGTTCAACGGACGGGATGTGTTGGGCGAAATCATCGTCGGTCCGGGCGCTGTGCTGCGGTCTGACGGTGAGATTGAGATGGAGGTGGATGGCTTCACCGACATAAAACTGCAATCCTACTCCGAGACATTCGGGGCAGCGACCGTGGCGCTTGGCTATGCCAAGGCTGATGTGACGCCGACGAACCGGATCGTGTTCAACTCCGGCGCCTTTGTCCGGGCCGCCGAAGACATGTTCATCAGCACCGGCACGGACCGGAATCTGGGCCTATCGGAACATTCGCTGGAAATGCGGGTGGATAACTTTGCCGGGTCGCTTATCCCGATCTCCAGCCTCAAGACCCGTGCCCTCTATGAAGCGCACAATCTGGTGCAGATCGATGCCGGAGCAACGCTGGAGGGTTATGCCAATATCGACCTGAACGCCGATGGCTTCAACATTGCCAGCGTCGTAGGCGTAGCCAAGGCGACCAACTGGGCCTCAGCGGTCGGCAATGCGCTTGGGGGCGGCAGCGTCGGCTCGGGCGCTGGTGCGGCGCGCTCTGTCATCATGGGCGATGTCGTCAACAACGGAACGATCCGCACCGGCATCAAGCGTAATGTCGAACTGACGCTGGTGGTGAATTCTGTCGGGGATACCGTGATTGACACGGCCAATTCGACGGGTGAATGGATCGACGGCGTGTTCGTCAGCGATATCGGATTTACTGCCGGTCGCCAGGTGCTGGAATCTGCTCAGTTTGATATGATCGCGACCGCGCGCGACAATATTCAGACCTATTCGAACAACGCAACGTTGGTGGCTTTCTACACAGCGCAGATCACGCGGATCGAAGGCGAGCTTCTTCTTCTGGGGCTGGCCGAAACCATGCCCGATGGCACCGTTGTGCCATTGACGCCAGAGGTCGATACGGTCCAGATTAGTTACATCAAGGCCGCAGCTGGCCGGGTCCGTATATTTGCCGACCAGTTGTCGGGCAGCGGGCTGATTGATGTGCCGAAGAATGCCAGCATAACGATCCTCAGCGATTCGTTTGCACAGCTCTATCTGGGTGACATCACGATCCCGGATACCAACGGCGGCATCTACTTCAATGGCACCGATGTGACCATGGTGACCGAAGGCAGAACGACTGCGGCGCAGGCGAAGACCTGGATAAACCAGGAAAATATTCGCAACAGGAATTTCAATAACGACAACCTGTCGGGCATCGGCGCTTCGGACTCCACCAAGACCGCCACCTTCGGCATCACGGCGGAAAGTGTGGACCGGACAAGTTCCATGCCACAGATCTCTATCCAAGTGACGAACATCAACACCTTCTTGGACGGAAATACGGGAATTACACCGTCGCCACAGGAAATTCGGGTGATTGGCGATATCATTGCCCGCACCAGCCGTGTGGAGATCCTAAACCCTTCGAACGGCGGATCGATCACGGTCTTCGGTCAAATAGCGGCGGCCGAGCTGAGCATTGTTTCAAAGAGCAGCATCAATATCTCTGGCGCGTTGATGCAACACGTCGGCGGTGATCCCTATGGTCAGTTTCTGGCGACGGGCATGATTGGCAACGGCTCGGTTGCGGCGACAGATGCCGCAATCACGGCGTATCTCAATATCCAGCCGACAGTTCCATCGATTATGTCGAACAGGATAACGATCAGCGCTGAATTCATCAACGTCAGTGGTTTGATTCAGTCGGGCAAGCAAACCTTCAATCTGACCCTTGGTTCGAGCCAGCAAGCTCTGATCGAGCGGGCAAGAGTGAGAGGCGCCAACTTCCAAAATATCGCAGTCGACAATACTGATTTCACGGTGGTCTATGACCGGCAGAACGATGCGCTGATCATCAAGGCCCTGCGTCCGACCGGTGGGTATATCGAACTCACTGGCAATGTGGTGAATACCCAGAATGGCAAATTGCTCGCCTATTCGGGTTATCCGCAGGTCAACATCGACAATAACATGAATCTTCCCGGCATCGACCTGACGCTGGAAAGCATCGACGCCGATACGCGTGGCGACGGCATCATCATGCTGAATGACAAAGCGCGCAACCGGACAACGATTTACACCAAGCAGGCCAATGGCGATGTGAAAGTAGATCGCATCACCATTGGCTCTGCCTCTACTTCGACATCGGTTCTAACCGGCGGCGCGGCAACCTCCATCAATTATAATCCCGTCACCGGCTATCGCTATGGCTGGACCGTGGGCGTATCATCGCGTGTGAAGGAAACGGCGAAGTGGTCGGAAAGCGGCTGGCTCGGGATCATTGATCTTGGTACCGAGAATATTCCCGTCGCACCGGTGAAGCAGACGCTCAACGCCGAGCTTGTTCCGAATTCGAACTACTTCTACCTCGACACCGGAAATGACGGTGACGCCTATATGTATTCGAGCAATACTGTCACGACATCAACGACGGGCTGGAAGCAGACGCAGTACAGTGTGAAGAAAAGCTGGTACGGCAAGAAGACCTACACCTACGAATATCAAAGAATTAACGGGGAGTTCACCTCGAATATCCACAGCATCGAGGCTGATCGTCCGATTGGCATCAGCTTCCTGCACAATACTGCCGGCAATATTAGCATCAATGCCCGCAATGCCGATATCGTCGTTGCGGGCAAGTTGACCAACCTGACCGGCACGACCACGCTGATCACATCCGGCACGATCAGCACCACAGCCACGATGGGCGGCGAAAGTTTGGCCAGTGTTGGCGGCAAGACTGTGAACCTGACCGCCGGAAACGGCATCGGCACCACTCTCGCGCCCCTGCAGGTTGATCTGGCTGACTCAATTCCGAACACAATCCTAAACGCGTCCAGCGGCGGCAATATCCACATCCGTGAAGTTGATGGTGTGCTGAATGTCGGCACGATCACGGCGGTGCGCAAAGCAGGCACGGCGCAAGAATCGCGCGGGCTGGTATCACTCAGTGCGGCGGGTGCCATCCTTGGCACCTCTTCCAGTCTTGTCTCTGGTGGTGCCATGGTTTTGGCCTCAACAGGTGGGGCGGTTGGTTCATCTACCAGCTTGGTACGCATCGATACCGGAAACCGCGCGTCGCATACCCTGACAGGGACCGCCGCAGGTGGCATTTATGTCGAGGAAATCTCGGGCGACCTGCGGGTATTCGAACTCCGGTCACCGGGGCAAACGGTCTCGCTGCGCGTCGGCACGGGTAGTCTGATGGATGGCAACAACAACGCTGTGGTCGATACGCGCGCGGTTGAGGCATTGCTGGCCTCGGTCTGGACCGATCTGCAACTGACCGAAGAGACGGGTGCCGGCGCCAAGGTTCAGGAAGCCAAGGACAGCCTCTCTGCTGCAAAAACACGGGAATACAAGACCTACTGGACCTGGCGTTTGCTGCAGGGCGAGAATTTTGAGACAGTGATCGCAGGCAGCAGCGAAATCATGGTGCTGAACCCCGAGGAAGAAGCGTCCCTGCTTCAGTCCTATGCCGAGGCCTCTTTGCCCGATGGCATTACGTGGGCCACGGCGACGGAAGGTCAGAAAACCGACGCTCTTACCTCTGCGGGATTGCAAGTCACGACGCTGAAAGTATCGCGCACCGAGCAACTTCGGACGCTTCACGCGGATTATAGCGCTGCCACCACCGAATATATTGCAGCCTATGTGGTGCCGCTCGATGCTGACGAAATTTTGAGCATTGAGGCGTCCATCAAGATCTGGACGCCGGATGAGCTTCTCTATGGCTTCAGCGTGGGCCTTTTGCAGCCCGTGACAGATACCTCGACGACGATCGAGGATGCCAATATCATAGCAGGCAATCTGATCCTTTCGGTCCGCGACAACATCGGCACGACCGGGGGGCAGGTTTTGATCAACATGAGCGCCACCCTGTCCGATGACGAACGCGTGTTGCTTGCCGCTGCCGAACGTAAGGATGTCAACTTCCTAACCAGCGACCGAGTTAAGGCCACGGTGAACTTCGTGACGGGCAGCAATACGATGCACCGCACCGATGGCGGCACTTGGGGTGCCGAATTCAAGATCGGTGACTATATCCAGATCGAAGGCTCGACAGCCAACGTGACCGGCGAAGGGTCTTTCTACAAGATTTTGTCGATCAATGGCGCTGATATGGTATTTGAATCGACGGGTAAAACCCTGTCGACGGCGGAGAATTTGCAATCCGTCACTGTTTCGGTCGTCGCGCTGAATCCGCTTGGCGAAATCTTCAATGCCAGTGTCAATATTTCCGGCCAGACCATCACGCGCTACGATGGCGGAACGTTCTCCGGGCTTACAATCGGCGACAAGATTATTCTTTCGAATGTATCGTCTGCAGCGGAAGGCGTCGAAGGCGACAAGCGCCCGTCGCTGAATGTGAATTCTTCGGCAACCGCCTATACGATCATCGCGATCAACGGGGGTACCATCACAGTGGCTGAAACGCTGCTGGCAGAAGGCAACATCGGGATTACGATCAACGAAAAGGTCGACATCAAATACGTCCAGATCCAACTGCGCGAAGATTTCGACGTCACGCTGACCAGCGGAGTCTCGACGACATCGGGCGGAGACACCTTCCTTGGTTCGGAATCCGATATTCGATTGAACGTACTGAATGTTGGCGACTCGGCACGGATCAAGACCTCGGGTTCGATCTTTACGATAGCGGCGGATGGCGTGGCCACGATCACGTCCGAGAACGATCTGGTGCTCGAAGCCGGGCAGGGCCAGATCGGCACGGAGGCAAACCGGGTCTGGGTCAACCTGACCGATCCGAACGCCAATATCACTGTGCGTGCGCAGGGCGATGTATGGCTTGGCGAAACTCTGGGCGACATGGGGATTGCGACGATCTATTCGCAGTCGGGCGATGTCGATATCTGGGCCAAGGCCGGTTCCGTTCTGGACGCGCTGAATGCCGATTTTGTCAACATCGAAGCGAATGATATCCGGATGCGGGCGTCCGGGTCGATCGGTTCAGCGGGCAATGCATTCGACATCGAGGCTCGCGGCAATGGCAGCGCGGCGGGCAACGGCTGGGTGACAGTCTTCGCCGGCAGCAATGTGGTGCTTACCGAAGCCTTTGGTGATCTGTGGGTGCGCAACATCTATGCCGGTGGCGATGTGACGCTGGTGTCGGCGATCTCAATGTTTGATGCGGTTGATGTGACGACCGCCTCTGATCCGTTGAGCGGCGACAACGCCATCACCACCTCGAACCCCTTTGCGGACATCACCGGCAACAACATCACCTTGACCGCGCGGCTCGGCTTCATCGGTGCTGCGGGCAATGAGCTGGATCTGAACATCGCCGCTGGGGGCGTTGGCATACTAAATGCCACCAGCGCCGAGCACATGTATCTGACCGAAACCACCGGCGACCTGTTCCTCGGTCTGGTCACGGTTGCGTCCGATGCGACGGCATTCCTGACCGCGCTGACAGGCAGCATCCTGAACTCTGCCATTTTGGGGAATTCCAACGTTGCGGGTGGCAAGGCCTATCTGGTCGCCCAGCAGAACATCGGTCGCAGTGACAAGGAACTCTATTCGACGGTCGCGATGGTTCAGGGGCGGTCCACTCTGGGCAGCACCTACATCGTCAACGTCGGTGATCTGACGATCGGGACAATTGTCGCGTCTGAAGACGCGCTTGGCATGTATTCCGGTGGCGATGCGATCGTAACGGCGCGCAGTCCGATCACTGTGGCATCCAATGTCTCTGTCGTCGGGAATATCGTTTACACCGCGAAAGAAAGCAGTGCGGACAACCGCGATAATATCACCGTGAATGCCGGAGTCAGGCTGGCCTCGACCGAAGGCAGCATCACGCTGAACGCCGGTGACAACCTGACGGTTGCGTCTTTGGCGGTTGTTACCGCGGCCACGGACCTGATCATCAATACCGATCATGGCGATCTGGATGGTTTGGGCGGTAACGTAACTGTCGCGGGCACCTTGACGTCGGTTTCGGGCGATACCCGCATCACCACAAGCGCAGGCCAGGGGGATACCGTCTCCTTGATGGGGACCTTCACCAGCGGCGGCGATTTCTGGCTTTTGACCGGCGGCGGCGTCGATAGAGTGACCCATACTGGTAACCTCACGGCAGAAAACGTCTACCTGATGCTGGGCAGTGGCAACGATGTGCTGACCCTTGGCGGGACGCTGTCTGCCACGGCAGGGAATGTCGTCATCGATCTTGGCGACGACACTGACACACTCGATACGCTGACAATCAACGGCGCCGTGACGGCGTCGCAGGACATCCTTATTTCGAAACGGGCCGAGACCGACTGGTCCGCAACGCCCGGAACCGCGCAATCCGTTTTCCTGGTGCGCGGTCATCTGGTGAAGGTGACAACGGGCAATAAGGCCGTGATCCATGAGTATCTTGGTACGACCGGAACGCAGAATATCGGAGCCGCCGACTATGCCGACAGCGCCCTGTGGCGCGCCGCAGATATCTTCGCAAATACCGGGCGGGCAACGATAATCGTAAGCGCCCTCGGTTCGCTGTCCGGCGGACGCGACATTGAAATTCGGACCGGCGGTGGGGCGGATACTCTACAGGTCACCGGCGGATTGCAGACAACGACCGGGAACATCATTCTTGATCTTGCCAACAGTCCGACAGCATCGGCCCAAATCATCGACCTGATCGATGGAGGGGTCTCTGCTGGGGGCAATCTTGAACTGCGCATCACCGGAACTGGTACTTCGCAGATCCGGATGGAGGGCGCGATTGCTGCCGGCGGCCATGTACTGACCAGCACGGGATCGGGCGGCGACAGCATCACGGCAACTGCCGCATTTACCGGCGCAAGCCTGTACTTCCTGACCGGCAGCGGCAGCGATACCATCGCGCTGACCGGCACTCTGACCGCCACGGCAGGTGACGTGTTGTTTGATCTGGGCACTGACGGGGATCTGCTTGACCAATTGACGGTTTCGGGCGCGGTCGCCGCGTCGCGCGATATCCTGATGTACAAACTGCCGCAAACTGCCGTGTCTGCGGTCGTGGGGGTCAGTCAGCCGGTTTATCTTGCCAAAGGCAATCTGGTGCGGGTCACGACGGACAACCGCCCGGTCGTCTATGAGTATCGTGGCTCAACCGGTCCGCAAATTGATCTGGGCAGTGCCGACTATTCAAACACCGCAGTCTGGCGCGAAACCACAGTTAACCCGGACACCTCAGGCCGAACGACGATTGCCGTGACCGGAGTTGCCACGCTAACTGCGGGCCGCGATATCGATATCTGGACGGGAGGCGGCGATGACAGCATCGCAGTCGCAGGGCTGCTGAAGGCGCAAAGGGATGTGCGCATCCGGATGGGTAGTGGCGAGGATGTGATCAGTCTGCCCAAAGGCATCCACGCGGTGACCGGTGCGGTACTGTTGGACCTTGGCGACTCCAAGATCAGAACAGAGCAAACCCTTAATTTTGCTAATAGCGGGATTTTGGCTGGAACTGACATCACGATCAAAGCCAGCGGCTTGGCAGATTTTGCGGTTGCTGTGTCGAAAGACCTGGTGGCGGGCCGAGATCTGCTGATCCAGAGCGATCAAGGGGCGGATTCTGTCTCGATCATGGGGATTGTGACTGCAGGGCGCAACGCGACCCTGACCACGGGAACCGGATCCGATTCCATTGAAATCGAGGGCACATTGAAAGCCGTCACCGGTTCTATTCTGGCTGATCTTGGCTCAGGGCTGTTTGGGGTTACCCAGACCTTCGATATTGTCAAAGGCGATATCATCGCCGGCGCGAACATCACGTTGCAGGCGGCAGGCCCTGCTGGTGCAGAGTTGATGATCGTCGGCGGAATGGCTGCCGGGGGGGCGCTGACCGTTGTCACCGGCTCCGGCAAGGACGTGGTGCGCGTCACCAAGGACCTGCTCTCGGGCGGTGCCATGTCGATCGGCACCGGTGCGGATTCTGACAGCGTCACGGTGCTTGGCGATATGACCAGTACGGCGGGCCTGATCCTTGTGGATCTGGGTGTCGGTGGCGCGGGTAGCTTGGGGCGGCCCGGTGCGCCGGATACGCTGTCGGTCAGCGGATCGCTCGACGCCCATACGTCGCTCACCCTCAAGAACGAAGGCACCTATGGCGCCGTGATCGAGATTGTCGGCGATGTGACGACGGGCACCTTCGTTCTGATTGATCTCGCCAATGGCAGCGATGCGATCACTATTGACGGCGATTTGACTGCCGGAACGAATGTCACGCTTTCTATGTTGGCCGGAGCGGATGTAATCATCCTGAACGGCACCGTCACGGCAGAGACCGGGGCTATCCTGATCGATCTGGGGTCGGTTTCCGCAGGCACCGCTAGCGTTTCGCTTTACGACACGCTGACGGCGGCAACCAACATCACCCTGACCAATTCCGGTGCCGGAGCTGCAAGCTATCTGGTGGACAAGGCCGCGACTGCCGGTGGGGCGTTCCTGCTGGCCAGCGGATCAGGTTCTGACCTGATCGTGATCAATGATGTGGTCACGGCCACTGGGCAAACTGGGATAACCACCGGCGCGGGCAGTGACGTGGTGCGGATCACGGTAGATGCCGCGCTGCTCAGCCGTAATGCGGATGTGGTGATAAATCTGGGGGCTGATGACGGCGGCGCCGAAGTGTTGGAGGTGACGGGCGATCTGAACGCTTCGATCGGGCTCTACGTTCTGAACACGGGGGCCGGCACTACGACCATGACACTGCAAGGCAGCACGGTCACAACCGGGCGCGGCGGCATGACGGTTGATCTGTCCAGTGGGCAGGATGTCGTGACATTGACGGACACGACCCTGATCAGCACTTCCTTCCTCACGATCAAGCTGAACGACGGGAACGACCGGTTCGTGCAGGACGGTGGCACCATCACCGTCACAAAGGCAACTCTGATCGATGCGGGTGCCGGAGTTGACGCTGTCTATCTGGTCGATGGGGCGATCCGATCGGCCACGACGACGTTTGAGCTTGGCGCGGGTGCAGATTACCTGCAGATGCGGGACTTGATCGCCCTTGGTGGCACCTCGATCATCTATGGCAGTGCGGGCGATGATATCATCGATATCATCCGTCTGCCGGGGCAGGGCCAGACCGATACGTTGCTCATTGACGGCGGGGCGGATAGTGATCAGGTGAACATCCTGACGCACGGGTCAGCCACCGGTGCTGTGAATGCCGTGAACTATAATATCAAGGTGTTTGACAGCGGTGCTGCGAACCGGGGTACGGACCGTCTGGTGGTGCTGGGCACGGCCGAGCGCGATGCCTTCCTGAGCCGCGAGGGCTACGTCGCCCTACTGCATGGCACACCAGAGCAGCAATTGGCGAACGCCGCAGCGCGTCCGGCAACGGCGGAACGGATCAGCTACAACGCCAATATCAACGGCGGACTGCTGGTAGCTGGCCAAGCGGGCGACGATCTTTTCGTGTCCGATGACAACAGCACCGTCATGATTCTGGATGGCGGACAGGGCAATGATACCTTCCTGATCGGACAGATCTTCGGGACGGCCCCAGCAGTCGGCAGCACATTCGGCAGCGGCACCGATGGGATCACCACAACCGAAACCACGCGCGGCTGGGTTTCGAACGGCATCCGCTATGACACGCTGGTTCGTGGCGGAACCGGCACCGATACGTTCAACGTCTATTCCAACAATGCGCTGCTGCGTCTTGAAGGTGGCGACGCAGATGACAGCCTTGCGGTCCATTCGCTGCTGCGTGCAGGATCGCAGACTGAACTCAACCGCTACAAGGCGAACGGCATCGTTGAGATCGTGGGTGGTGTCGGCAATGACACGTTGCGCGTCTTTGGTACTGAAGGCGCAGATGCCTTTGTGTCAGCTGAAAACGGCATATGGGGTGCGGGTCGCAGCATCAGCCTGTCTGGAACCGAAGAGTTCATCGAGCTGGACGCCCGCGAAGGCGACGACTCCATCTTCGTGCAATCGACACGTGCGCTGACCGCGACTCGGATCATCGGCGATCTGGGCAGCGACATGGTTTCGCTGTCCGGCGATGTGACCAAATCTGTGATCATCGGCCAGCCCGCAGGGTCGGGCTTTGGCGGCGGTAGCTTCGGGGGAAGCTTTGGCGGCTCCGGGGTCAGCTTTGCGGATCCGGCGGCAACCAACTCTGAGGCGTGGGTTCTGGCGGCCAACACGACGGCATCGGGAACAAGCGGCCAGAGCGGCGCGCTGAAAGCCTTTGATGCGGGAACACATCAGCTGTCGGCATTGGCTGGTGCGATCACGCTGGATGCGGCGCGGGTCAACACGTTGGCCTACCGCCAGCCGGTGATGCTGAAGGCCGAGACCTACAGAGGGCCGAAGACTGTCACCATCTCGACGCTGGAAACGGCGGCGAATGACTGGGTCGTGTTCTTTAGCGACGGCGCAAATGTGGGCCTGACCGGGACCATGAAGAACTCCACCGGGTTTGACGGACGCCAGCGCACACTTGTTGCCGGGCTTGGTATGGCCACCGGGGCTGTGACGCTTGGCGCTGATGCTGATCGCAATGGCGGCTTGGTCTACCAGCGGGGCGTATCTTACAGCGGGTTCGAGACCATCGAGGTTCTGTTGGGCAAAGGCGATGACACATTCGTCATCACCGACACAACGGCAACCGCCGACAGCACCGCCTTCGTCGCCACCACAGTGATCTATGGCGGGGCCGGGGCTGACAAGATCACGGCCTTGAACGTGTCTGACGGCACGACACTGGTGATCTATGGCGACAGCGACACCGCCGGATTGCGCTACAGCGATGCGGTCGGGGCCAAGAACGGGAACGGCTGGCTCTTTGATGCGACGAAAACTGCGTCGGGCAATGGCGATACGATCGACGTGTCGCAAGTAGCGACCGGAACCGCAGGCGTGGTCCGTGTCGTGATCGATGGCGGCACCGGCAATGATACGATCCTGGGCAGCCAAGGGGCCGATCTGATTGCGGGCGGGTCCGGCTCTGACGTGATCAGCGGCAATGGCGGCAACGATTTGTTGTTTGGTGACAGCGGAGTCTGGATCAATCTGGCGACGCGCGCCGTATCCGTCGAAGGCGCATCCCAGGTCACGACGGGCAAGCTGTCTGCAGATCCACGCACAGCTGCGGCAGATACTATTTCTGGCGGTGCTGGCGACGATCTGATCTTCGGCGATCTGGGTACACTTGAAAGCCAGGTCGGCGCTTTGTTGTTGGGCCAAGTCTGGCTAGTTGCGGCGGCACGGTCGACCGATATTGCCAAAGGCGGCGCGGATATCATCGATGGAGGCACCGGCAACGACATCCTGATAGGTGGCTTTGGTGCGGACCGGATCGGGCCACTGAGCGGCCGGGGCAGCGATGCCATCGGCAATGATGTCTTGATCGGGGACTCTGCGGATATCGTGTTCCGTCAAGGCAGCACCGGGCAGCGCGCGATCAACTCCATCACTTCAACCGGCACTCTGCTGGGCGGCGCTGATATTCTGCGCTCTGGCGGCGGAAATGACATTCTGGTCGGCGGCACTGGCGCGGATACGCTGGATGGTGGCGAAGGGGCCAACATCCTGACTGGCGATCATGCGCTGATAACTTTTGCCACGACCAGCATGGACCAGATCGTGATCGGGGTGGAAACCCTTTTGGGCACGACGGACGGTAACGACACCCTCGTTGCCGGTAACGGCGCGAACATCGTTCTTGGTGGCTCTGGGCTTGACCGGATAACCTTGGGCAACGGCAGCAATGTGGTCATTGGTGACAATGCCCGCATCTCTAGCACCGCCACGGGCGTCAAGCCCGCGGGCGCTGCGATGCACACGATCACTTCGATCATCAGCCTCAGCGCGACCATGGGCGGGGCGGATATAATCGCTGCCGGCACAGGTTCGAACATCGTCATGGGCGGCGTTGGTGCCGATTCCATCACTCTGGGCGACAGCTCTGCCACGCAGGGGGCCAGCATCGTGGTCGGTGACCACGCCACCTTGACCTTCGAGCCGGTAAACGGCGCGGCAACCCGGATCGAAAGCACGTTCTCGGGTCTGGGCGGAGCTGATTCCATCACTGTCGGCAACGGGGCGGCGATCATTGTCGGGGGCGCTTACGCCGATGTGATCACTACCGGAAATGGCGCGGCCGTCATCCTCGGGGATGAAGGCGTGTTGACCGGCTATGCCTCGCTTGCCGCGGTTGGCAAGGTTCCGATGACGCTGTCAAGCGTGACCACGGTTGTGGGCACCAATGGCGGGGCGGATACCATCAAGACCGGCCTCGGCAGCGCGCTCATTCTGGGCGGGGCGGGGGACGATACCATCATAACCTCGGCCGGGGCCGCAATCGGCACGGCAGCTGGGGCCAACACGATCCTGGGCGATCATGGTCGGGTGGTCTTCGCCAATCCGCAGACCGGGGCGAACTTGCCGACATTGGTGGAAACGCTGTTCTCGACCTCGGGTGGCAATGATGTGATCACCACCGGCGCCGGCAATGACCTGATCATCGGTGGAACCGGCACAGACCGGATCAGCACATCGGCGGGCAACAACCTGCTATTTGGCGACCACGTGAGCATTTCCGGCACCATCGACCCGACACGCTTCCTGCAGATTTCTGCGGGCTACGCGATCCAGTCGACCTTTACCGGGGCAACCCATGGCGGTGGCGCGGATGTGATCAACGGGGGCACCGGCGATGATCTTGTCGTTGGTGGCCAGGGTGCGGATACGATCTATGGCGGAACCGGGGATGATGACATCATCGGCGGCCACTATCTGACGTCAGCAATGGCCACCTCGGCCAGCGCGACGGCATCCTCTGATGGGGGCGACTTGATTGATGGCGGCGCGGGCCATGACGTAATCCTCGGCGACAGTGGTTCCTTGATCCGGTCCGCGACCGATGTGCGCACGCGGACCATTACGGGTGCCACCACGGTCAGCACACTTGCGCAGGCCAATCCGGAGGGTCCGGCGCGCGCGATTTGGCTGTTTACCTCGCCCACCGTGGTCGCCTCGACCTATGGCAATGACTATATTGCGGGTGGTGCTGGCAATGACATGATCTTTGGTCAGGCCGGTATTGACGTTATCCAGGGCGACGGGGCGCTGGACCTCAATCGCAACGGCACCGCAGACTCCCTCGAGAACCTGGGCATTGGTGCCTGGAGCGGTGCCGCAGCCTATGCCAAACTGCTGGGGTGGAAAGACACCAACGCCGTGATCAACGGTCAGTCCGCTGCCGCGACCACAGGTGGCGCGGTGCTGCTGGAGGGCGCTGCGTCGGGCGGGATGCTGGACTATGCCTTTGGCTCGATCGGTACGCCTGAAATTACCGGCGGCGGCGGCGGCACGTTCCTAGCGGTCAAGGCGTCCGTCCTCGACTTCAACGGCGTTGGTACCGACGGCGATGACTACATCGAAGGCGGGTCCGGTGCCGACGTGATCTTCGGCAATGGCGGGCAGGATGACATCATCGGCGGGTCTTCCGGCTTGTTCGGTGGCTTGGTTTCGGTGGCCGCGAACGTGGCCGGAGCCGA
>Ga0209702_10002248_pt1 | contig 34513 bp, 53 predicted proteins | sample FRY01_FD_187210 | JGI IMG/M metagenome (GOLD analysis project Ga0209702, IMG submission 187210) | Freshwater microbial communities from Lake Fryxell liftoff mats and glacier meltwater in Antarctica - FRY-01 (SPAdes) (version 2) | ecosystem: Environmental > Aquatic > Freshwater > Ice > Glacier...
GAGCGTGCGCGTTAATGGCAAAGTGATTCATCAGGCGCTGGTGAGCCAGAGCTCGCAGACGCTGCTCAAATGGGCAGCGCTGGATCTGGACCGTTCGATGCTGTTTACTGCGGAACTGAATCTGCGGTCTGGCGAGTAAACTAATCCTGCTTGCTCAGCTGCTGCGTTATTCAGAGGCTCCCTGGCATCGTCATAAAGCTCACCCAATGGCAGATTGTCCAGCTGCCTATCGCTTAACTCGCATTGAACATCATCGAATAAATCAACCCGCGTTCACGGCATCATTTATTTCACGCCTTCAATCAAGGCAAACTCTTTTTTAAGCAGGTCGTTAACCATGGGTTTTAGCTCAACGCCTTTGGCCTGTGCTCTAGCCGAAAAATAACCGAGTACGTCTGCATCGAGGTACACAGGCAGATTCATTTTAGCGTTGGGCTTCAACCTCCACGAAAGAGTAACTCATTATTGACGAAATTTATAATACGTATATTATGAGTTATAAATTATTCTAAAGGTCAGTATTCCAATGCCCGCAACCCCACCGTTACTTGGCGAAGAACAAACTCGGTTGGCTGCCGAGCTGGGCGCTCAGATACGGCAGCAGCGCAAGCTCCTGAAGGTCAGCGCCACTGCTGCAGCCGAGGCCGCTGGTATGGCTCGTATGACCTGGCATCGCCTTGAGAAAGGTGGGGTGTCGGTGACGATCGGTGCCTATATGCTGGCGGCCCACACAGTAGGACTGCGCGTTCAACTCGTGCCTGCGAACCCGCAACTCTCTGATGAGGCGAACGTCAGCCGAGAAGGCTGGATTCCGGTGAGTATCTCGCTATCAAACTATCCTCAACTCAAACAGGTTGCCTGGCAGGTAACCGGGGTTGATGCTCTCACGCCAGTGGAAGCACTGGATATCTATGAGCGCAATTGGCGGCATGTGGATCAGGCGGTGCTGAACTCCCAGGAGTGGCAATTGATCAATGCTCTGAAGACTGCTTTTGGAAAGGAGTCCGTGCATGTTTCGTCGTAAGCACCATAGAGATATTGCATTGATCCTTAGCAACCTCAATGCCGAATGGCTGCGCGAACATGAGTCATCTGACCAGATTACGGATTGAGCCATCTTGTCAGACGCTCTCTGGCTTCTTCATACGTAAAACTACGACCATTAACAATGACATCCTGACCTTTGCGGATTTTCTCCAGCACATATAAGTGATACTGAATGTCCTCAATAGAGCTATTATCAGGCAAATGGTGAAGCATTTTCTCCACTTCCTGCTCACTGATTTAATTAAACTGTCACAAGGATTTCGTGTGTATTTCGTGTCTCTGTCGTTTTCCTCTGATATCAAATCGGTAAAACTGGGGCCACCTCAAGTAGCAAGGGTGGTGCCATGATTGTAAGGAAATTGCGTTTGAAGAGGGGCTGGTCACAGAGTCAGTTGTCCGAAATGGCAGGCGTGACCACGCGCACAATTCAACGTATTGAGCAAGGCCATCGGCCTAGTATGGAGACGTGCAAAGCTCTTGCTTCTGTGTTTGAGGTAGATCTATCCCTATTTCAACCGGAGAATAAGCAAATGCAAAATGAAAATGAATTAAAGACAGACGAGCAAAGAGCACTGCTGTACGCCAGGCGCCTCAAGGAGTTCTATGAATATCTGATTACTTATGTGGTTTTGGCTGCAGTGTTCCTTGTAGTTTTTCACGGCGAACCGGTGATCTATATTATCTTTGGAGGCCTGGGCGTCGGGTTAATCGTCCAAGGGCTTATCGCAAATGAAATTGTGAGCTTTATGAGCCCAGGATGGGAAAGGCGACTGGCAGAGCGAAAGCTGGGACGGAAGCTCTAGGGAGCCATATTTTGTTCCGAACAACCGATCGCAGCTGCCGAGTAAACTAATCCTGCTTGCTCAGCTGCTGCGTCGCCCAGACTTTAGCATCGTCATAAAGCTCACCCAATGGCAGATTGTCCAGCCATTCGAGCAGCTGTTCCGGTTTCGGGTGATGGAAGTTGATATGTCCCAGCTTACGCCCGGCGCGCGCTTCCTTGCCGTACCAGTGTAACTGCGAGCCACTCACGTTCAGCCAGGCCGGATTCTGCGGCAGGCCGATCAGATTGACCATCATGCTGTGACCGAGCTGCTCCGCTCTGGGCAGCGGCAGATCACAGACTGCGCGCAAATGCATTTCGAACTGGCTGATCGAGGCGCCGGCCTGAGTCCAGTGACCGGAGTTATGCACGCGTGGTGCAATTTCATTAATCAGCAGACCATTTTCGGTAACAAAAAACTCCACTGCCATCACCCCGATATAATCAAGATGCTCCATCAATGTCGTCAGCATCCGCTCTGCTTCATGTTGATAGTGCGCGAATTTGCCGGGAGTTTTAACGCTGATCTGCAGGATCCCGTTGGCGTGAAAATTTTCCGTCAATTCATAAAAAGTGACCTGGCCACTTCTGCTTCTGGCACCGAGCAGCGAGACTTCGGTGATGAAGTTAATGCGCTCTTCAGCAATGCCGTCTGCAAGCCATTCGGGCAGCACAGTATCAGTTCCCCGTTTAAGGCGGCACTGGCCTCGGCCGTCATAACCGCCGGTGCTGCGTTTAAGGAAGACATCATTGCCCAGTGTGCAGTGCAGCGTGTCAACGCTGGTGTCCGCCTGCGTCGGCAGCCAGCGCGCGGTGGGCAGGCCGAGTACGTCGAGCAGGCTTTTCTGCTGGCGTCGATTAGTAAGCTGCGCAAACGCCTGCGCATTCAGCCAGCCCGGATGTTGCTGAATCTGCGCGGTGAAATTATTTTCAGGCCAGTGTTCGCGCTCGGCCGATATAATGGCATCGGCAGGCAGTGCGATCGGATGTTCCGGTGCCAGCAACACCACCTCAATACCCAGGCGCCGGCCAGCCTCGACCAGCATGCCGCCAAGCTGACCATTACCAAGCACATAAACTGCAGCCATGCTTACAGCGCTCCCGGCAGTTTATCCTGCAATACTCTTTGAGTCTGACTGGCACGCCATTGCTGCAGCCGCTCGGACAATGCCGCATCCTGCAGCGCCAGAATCTGCACCGCCAGCAGTCCGGCATTGGCAGCACCCGCCGCGCCGATGGCCAGGGTGCCAACTGCCACACCTCTGGGCATCTGCACAATGGACAGCAGGCTGTCCATGCCGCTCAGGGCTTTACTGTGCACCGGCACTCCGAGCACCGGCAGATGGGTGCTGGCCGCAAGCATGCCAGGCAGATGCGCAGCGCCACCGGCTCCGGCAATAATAATCTGGTAGCCCAGGCTGCTGGCCTCGCGCGCGAAACGAAACATTTTCTCCGGGGTGCGATGCGCCGAAACCACTTCGGCATGCCACTTGATGTCGAATTCTGACAACATCGTTGCTGCTGCCTGCATGGTGTCCCAATCGCTTTTTGACCCCATTACGATGGCTATTTTCGTGTCCATAATTTCGCTCTCGATGTAAAAATTAAGCTGAAAATTTAATCTCCGTTAGAAAAATTTTCAGCTAAAGTTTTTGGTTAACGTTTCCAGTTGAAGTTTCAGTTAACAAACAGCACCCACTGCTGGTACAGAGGAATACCAATCAGCACATTCACCGGGAAGGTTATGCCCAGCGCTGCCAGCATGGCCAGATCGGTATTCGCTTCCGGTATTGAGGTGCGCACCACGGCCGGCGCGGCGATGTAGGAAGCACTCGCCATCAGCGTCGCCAGGACAAGAGTGCTGCCGGTGGGCAAGCCCAGCATCTGGCCCAGAACAATACCACAGACGGCCAGCACGAATGGAATCAGCGCCGCAAACACCAGCAGGCGCCAGTGCTTAAGTGGCAAGGGCAGGCACACCTTGGCGGTGCAGATGCCCATTTCCAGCAGGAATAAGGCGAGGAAGGTCTTAAAGCCGCCGATTAAAGCCGGGGTGAGCGGCTCCAGACCGTCCGGTCCATAGATCCAGCCGATACCGATACCGCCGGCAAGCAGCAATACACCGCGGTTAGTCAGAGCCTCGCGCCAGACACTTGAGGAGATAGCCCGCTGGCTGTTCTGGTTATGATAAAAGTAGAGCATCACCACAATCGCCGGCAGTTCCAGCAGCACCAGATATAAAGTGGTTTCAGCCAGCAAAGGCATTCTGCTGCTCTCGGCTACCGCCAGCACCACCGCAAACGTTCCTGCACTCACTGAGCCATAGTGAGCGGCTACGCTGGTTGAATCGGCCGCATTGAGCAAGACCAGTTTGCGCAGCAGGGGATAAAGTGCCAGTGGAATCAGTGCGCCAAACAGACCGATCACCAGCAGATCAGTGCCACTTACTGTGGCTGCCTGATCGTGCAAAGCGATACCGCCTTTGATGCCGAGCGTCAGCATTAACAGGATGATCAGAGTTTCGTAGATGGACGGCGGTACCTTTAAGTCAGACTTGAGCAGCCCGGCCATCAGGCCAAGCGCAAAGAAGGCAATCACAATATCCGGCACGGTGCAGTTCCTGTTGAATTTGACGGTGGCGATTGTCCGGGATTTCCACCCTATTGAATAGTGAATTTTTAAGCACAAGACTATAGGTAGTTATCTATACCTTAAGACAAGTGAGAAACCCATAACTACCCGTCATTTGAGCATAAGGTTATTGCAGATTTATGCACAGGTGGTGTGCTCTGGCACGATGTCAGCGGCTGCCAGAACCCTGCACCTGACCCAGCCCACGGTGTCCCTGCAGATAAAAAAGCTGAATGATCTGCAGCAGTTTATGGCTGAACATCTGCACGAGTGCATCAGGCCGGATTGGGTCGCTGACGGTGCGGTTCAGCTGGCCAGCGCCGGCGCAAGAGAAATTCAAGAGCCGATAAAGAGTCGATAAAGAGCGATAAGGTGTAAATCAGATATCACAGATCGCAATCGCCTGGGCCAGCGAGGCAATTTTCTCGGCATCAGTGGCACGTTTCGGTAAAAACTCCTGGGCCACATAACCCTCAAAACCGGTCGCATAAACTGCCCGCATGATCGCCGGATAATTCAGTTCCTGAGTATCATCTATTTCATTTCGGCCGGGGACTCCGGCGGTATGGTAGTGCCCGAACCACTGGTGATGATCCTGGATGGTGCGGATAACATCGCCTTCCTGAACCTGCATATGATAAATGTCATAAAGCAGTTTGAAATTGGGTGACCCGACCCGCTTGCACAGTTCGATACCCCAGGCGGAGCTGTCACACATATAATCGGGGTGATCAATTTTGCTGTTAAACAATTCCATCTGCACGATAACACCACGCCGTTCCGCCAGGCTCATGATCTGCTGCAGCCCTTCGACGCAGCTCTGCAGACCGGTCTCATCATCCATGCCATCGCGATTGCCACTGAAGCAGATCAGGTTTTTATAGCCGGCCTGCGCCACCAGCTCAATATGTTCAGAATAGTTCTGGATCAGGGTGGCATGCAGATCTTTGCGGTTCCAGCCCTCTGTCAGGCTGATTTCAGCGCCATTGCACATGGAGCAGTCGATGCCATGGCGCTTCAGAATATCCCACTGCGCCGGGCCAATCAGGTCAATCGCGCTGAAGCCAATCTCCTTAACGACCAGGCAGAGCTCTTCCAAAGGCAGGAAATCATATGTCCACTGCGCCACCGAGTGCCGGATGTTACCTTTTGACTGCAGAGTCGAAAAGCTGCGCTCAGCCGATTGCGCGGCCGCGCGCGTTGCTGCCATCCACAAAGGTAAACCTGCCAGGCCCAGAGAGCCGACCGCTGCGTTACGCAGGATTCCACGCCTGCTGATTAACTGGCTCATAGTCTTCCTCACGTTTAAAGGTCATAACAAAAAACAGCAGAATCGCCGCTGCAAGCAGCGCCGGCATCATCCAGAAACTGAACGCACTTTCCAGCCAGCCTGCGTTGCTGGAACCATCGAGCTGGATATTGTCGCCCCACCAGCCAAGAATATAATTTCCGATCAGCATGCCAGCGCCATAAGTGAGCAGCGCAAACAAACCCTGAGCGCTGGCACGGATGGCTTTGGGGGCTTTGCGATCGACATACAGCTGACCGGTAACAAAGAAAAAGTCATAGCAGATACCGTGCAGCGCGATACCAAAGATAAGCATCGCCGCGGATTCTGGGAAACTGGCAAACACCAGATAGCGCAGCGCCCAGGCAAACATCGCCACCGCCAGCATCCATTTGAATCCCAGCCGTATAATGAAGAATGGCACCAGCAGCATGAATAACACTTCGCTCATCTGGCCGATGGCCATGAACGAGGCCGACTGTTCACCAAAAGCCATCGCGGCAATAAAGTCGTTGGTGCGTGCGTAGTAAAACGCCAGCGGAATGCTGATCAGAAAGCTGCTGAGCGCAAACACCAGGAAATTACGTTCCGCCATCAGCTTGATCGCATCCATGCCGAAAGTCTTGCCCAGACTGAAAGCCTCACCTTTGGCCTGCGGCGGTGTGGCAGGCAAGGTCAGGCTGTAGATGCCGTAAATGAGCGATGCAATTGCAGCCATCTTCAGAGGGATATTGGTGATCTGAGTATTTTCGATACCGGTGATCGCCTTTAACATCGGCAGATTGACCCAGCCCAGCACCGTCTGTGCCACCACAAAACCGGCAACGATCCAGCCGATGGTGCCCCACACCCGAATAGCCGGAAATTGCTTTTCGGAATTCTCGATATTAGAGAAAGCGATGGTATTTGCCAGTGCCAGCGTCGGCATATACAGCATGAAGTAGGCGAACATCACCCAGATAAACACGCCTGGGTCGCTGATGCCGGCAGCAATCCATAACAGCACAGCGCCAGCCAGATGGCAGAACGCGTTTAAACGTTCGGCATTGAAATAGCGATCGGCGAGCAGACCAACGAACAGCGGTGCCAGCAGTGCTGCCCAGTTATGGGTGGCATAGGCCTGGCCGATTATGCTGTTGATGCCTTCCTCCCCTTGAAAAACTTCCAACAGATAGGCGCCCATGGTCACGAAGAACGCGCCCCAGACAAAAAACTGCAAAAACATCATCACACTGAGACGGGTGATTACCCATTGATCTGCCTTCATAACCGGAGTCCTGTCTTTAGTTCATTCAGCTTATTATTGTGTTGTCCTTACACCAGTGCCTGCCACAACCCCTGCCATGGAACGTGCAATGCATCTGTGCAATAGCTGATGACTCTAATAAATAAACACACTATTTGGAACTGTTATTTTAAACACGATGAAGATACGACCTGGCATGATCAGTGGCACCGAAGCTGATGTCACGTCCGCTGCTTGAGAGATGCATAAACCTTATTTTTCTCTCGCTTGCCGACAGCAAGCACATAGACAAGCAGATGATCATCCACTACTTCATATGCCAGTCGGTAACCTGCCGAACGAAGTTTAATCTTATAGACCGAATCATACCCACTGAGCTTGTCCGCAGGAACTCGCGGAGTTTCCAATCGCTCAGCCAGTTTCTTTTTAAACTGGCTTTTGATTGGCGCTCCAAGCTTTTCCCATTCTTTCAGAGCAGCAGGAAGAAATTTCAGCTTATAAGTCATCCAGTGACACCGTTACAGCCTTATCCTTGTCCCCACGACGTTCTTCCACGAGCTTTGCCAGTTCGTAGTCTTCAATCATATCCATCAAGGCTTCATAGGTATCTGCCGGGACCAGGTAAGCCGCCGGCTTGTTGTGGTTGAGAACAGCAATGGGCGAACCATTCGCCTGGGAAAGTAAGGCTGACGGGTTTTTCTTTAATTCTGAGATGCTTACAGAAAAATCTGCCAATATTTGGCGCATAACGACCTCTATTTAGAGCTATATTCAGGTCTTATATTAGATCATTTTTAAGGTGGATGGTACTGCCGACAATATGACCGATAAAGCATTGGTCTTCGTCGCGTTAATAAAGTCGGGCTCCACCAGCGGTCTGAGTCGGCCAGCGGCTTTAGTTCATTCAGCTTATTATTGTTTTGTCCTTACACCAGTGCTTGCCATAACCCCTGCAATGGAACGTACAATGCACTGTGTAATAGCTCAAGACTCTAATAAATAAACACGCTATTTGGAACTGCTATTTTAAACACTATGAAGATACGACTTGGCATGATCGGTGGCGGCACCGGTTCTTTTATCGGCGCAGTGCATCGCAAAGCGGCAGCTATTGACGGCCACTTTGATCTGATCAGCGGCAGCTTCAGCAGCGATGCGCAGATATCACGGCAGACCGGCGCTGAACTGGGTCTCGATCCGCAGCGCGTGTACGACACCTTCGAGCAGATGCTGGACACTGAATCGGCGCTGCCTGCTGAGCGGCGCATTCAGGCGGTAGCGGTGGTAACCCCTAACCATCTGCATGCCGGCCCCACCATCATGGCGCTCAACCATGGCTTCGATGTCATCCTCGACAAACCAATGGCGTTTTCTTTGCAGGAAGCGCAGCAAATTAAAGCAGCACTGCAGCAATCGGGTCGGCTGCTGGCTTTAACTCATACCTATGCCGGCTATCCGATGGTGAAAGAAGCCCGCCATCTGATCGCCCAGGGAAAACTGGGTCAGATCCACAAAATTTATGTGGAGTATCCGCAGGGTTGGCTGAGCCGGTTTATTGAGCAACGGGCTAAAGAACAGGGGGTTAAAGAACAGGGGGGGCAAAAACAGGCCAACTGGCGCACCGATCCCACGCGTGCCGGTGCCGGCGGATGTATCGGCGATATTGGCACCCACGCCGCGCACCTGGCGGAGTACGTCAGCGGCCTGAAGATCACCCAACTGTGTGCGGAATTAAACACCCGGGTCAGTGGCCGCCTGCTCGATGATGATGCCGCCGCGCTGCTGCGTTTTGAGAATGGCGCAACGGGCGTGTTGGTAGCCACCCAAGTCGCCGCTGGTGAAGATAATAATGTCAGAATTCGTATCTATGGCGAGCACGGGGGTATTGAATGGGCACATCAGGATGCCAATTCCCTGCAAGTCAAAATGCTCGATCAACCCCTGCAAATTTATCGCGCTGGCGCCGGCTATCTGTCGCAGGCAGCCCTGAGCAACACGCGTCTGCCAGCCGGACATCCGGAGGGCTATATCGAAGCGTTTGCGAATATCTACAGCAACTTCGCCCGGGCGCTGAATGACTGCAGCAACAAGACCTTCACCTGTCTGCAGGACTACGATTTTCCCTCTGCCGATGAAGGTCTGCGCGGTATGGCCTTCATTGATGCGATGCTGGCTTCATCAACTTCCACCGAAAAATGGACGGCAATAAATCTATGATGAAAACACTCAAGGGTCCAGGACTCTTCCTTGCCCAGTTTGCTGACGACAAAGCGCCATTTAATACCATTGAAAGTATCTGCGAATGGGCCGCCGCCCTGGGTTACAAAGCCGTGCAGATTCCCACCTGGGACAAGCGCCTGATCGATCTGGAAAAGCTGGCCAGCAGTAAAACCTATGCCGACGAATACAAGGGCCGGGTCGAATCCTTTGGACTGACGATTTCGGAATTGAGCACCCATCTGCAAGGGCAACTGGTCGCCGTGCATCCCGCGTATGACGATATGTTTGATGGTTTTGCACCGGAGCAGCTGCGCGGCAAACCGACAGCACGTGCCGAGTGGGCGGTTCAGCAGGTGCGAATGGCAGCGGCAGCCAGTCGTAATCTGGGCTTGAATGCGGCCGCAACTTTCCCCGGTGCGCTGATGTGGCACACCGTTTATCCCTGGCCGCAGCGTCCTGCCGGTCTGGTAGCGCAGGGTTTTGCTGAACTGGCGCGGCGCTGGGTACCGATTCTGGATGAGTATGAGCAGCATGGCATCGATCTGTGTTACGAGATTCACGCCGGTGAAGACCTGCACGATGGTATTTCTTACGAGCGGTTCCTGGAGGCAGCGGGCAATCACTCAAGAGCCTGTTTGTTATTTGATCCCAGCCACTTTGTTCTGCAGCAAATGGACTACCTGCAATTCATCGACATCTACCATGAAAAAATAAAGATGTTTCATGTCAAGGATGCCGAGTTTAACCCCAGTGGTCGCAGTGGCGTCTACGGCGGCTACCAGGAATGGATTGACCGCCCCGGACGCTTCCGCTCGCTGGGTGATGGTCAGGTTGACTTCGTGAGTATTTTCAGCAAACTGAGTCAGTACGGTTATGAAGGCTGGGCGGTGCTGGAATGGGAATGCTGCATTAAACATCCTGAGCAGGGCGCTGCAGAAGGTGCGCCGTTTATCCAGGATCATATTATTACGGTGACCGATAAAGCGTTTGATGACTTTGCTGGACAAGAACCCGATGCAGGTCTGAATCGGAAAATCCTGGGACTGGAGAACCTCTGATATGAAATACTTTTTAGTGATGGTACTGCTTATGATTCCTGCTTCGTATGCGGCTGATGACAATGACTGGATAGTGCTGTTTGATGGCTCATCCACCGATGAGTGGCGACAGTATGGCAAGGAAGATTTCCCGGCAAAGGGCTGGGAGATTGAAGATAATGCCTTGGTCTTCCGGCCCAAAGTGAACCCGCTGGAGACCTCGGGCGGCGACATCATGACCCGGCGCACGTTTGGCGATTTCGATCTGCGCATGGAATGGCTGGCTGAAAAAGGCGCCAACAGCGGAATTTTTTATCACATTCTGGAGCAGCCCGATCAGGCTATCTACTGGTCAGGTCTGGAGATGCAGGTTCTTGATGACGAGAATCATCCGGATAGTTTTCGCGGTGTAGACGGCAATCGCAAGGCCGGCACGCTTTATGATCTGCTGCCAATTACCCCGCACAGTGCAAAACCCTTTGGCGAGTGGAATGAGGCACGTATCGTCTCCAAAGGCCCGGTGGTCGAGCACTGGTTGAACGACGTGATGGTACTCAGCTATGAGCGCTGGACGGTGGAATGGTTTGCGATGCTGCGTAACAGCAAATTCAAAGACCATAATGAATTTGGCGCCATGCAGCGTGGCCATATCGGCCTGCAGGATCATGGCGATGTGGTTAAATTCCGCAATATCCGCATACGCGAGTTGTAAGGCCCATACGCACGCGCCAGCAAAGCTGGTCGCGTGCAATTGATTATGAGCTGTCGAGCTTTGTGCTCAAAAGGAATTTGTGCAGATGGGCGGAGCCGCGCAGCGGTGGAAAAATTGTCCGGCAACAGCGACTGGTTATGCATTATTCGTACTGGCTCCAGAGCTGGAGAACTTTCACTACCCGCTCGTCCTCGAGCACCTGATACACCAAACGATGTTGAATATTGATGCGGCGTGAACAGGCCCCCGCAAGATCACCGATCAGTTTCTCAAACGGAGGCGGCTTGCGGTATGGGTCTTCCGCAACTAGAGCCAACAATTCCTGAGTTTTTGGCTTGAGGCCGCTGGAGGCCAACTTCTTCGCATCTTTCTGAGCTTGCCTGGTGTAAACCAACTTCCATGTCACCAGTCCAGTCCCTCATCGCATTCATCCCATCACGAATAGACTCACGCATACCTGGAACAGAGAGCAGGTAGAGCGTTTCCTGAATTGCAGACCAATCTTCCTCGGAAACCAGGACAGCTTTGTTCCGTTTACCCATGATGATGATTGGTTGGTGAGACACCGCAGTTTCGTCAATCAACCGATAAAGGTTGCTGCGCGCCTCAGTTGCTGTAATTCCGATCATGACGTACCTCTGATGTGTTCAATTTTTCACCAATGTAAGCCTTTGGGTACGTACGTCAAGACGAGCGCTCTGTATAACGCCCTGCTCAGCGGGCGATTGGAAGCGCAGCGTGAATTACTCCGCTGCAGCTGATTGTTATGTTTTTTTGCCCATGCTAGAGTGTGTATAAAATTGTTTGTAGTACACACAAATAGGTGATTTATGAGAACCAACATTGTTATAGACGACAACCTGATGGATGCGGCCCTCAAAGCAACCGGATACCGCACCAAAAAAGAAGTGGTGGAACAAGGGCTTAAGCTGCTTGTCCTGCGAAGCCAGCAACAGGACATTCGCAAACTGCGCGGCCGAGTAAAATGGGAAGGTGACCTGGACGAAATGCGGGGCGGCAAGTGATTCTGGTCGATACCAGTGTTTGGATCGACTACCTTAACGGCGTTCAAAGCCAGCATACGGATGCTTTGGATGCCGGAATTGTCACGGGCACTGTTGCCATGGGTGATCTGATTTTCCTGGAAATCCTTCAAGGTATCCGGAACGACAGCGAATACCGCATGACCAAGCAGACACTGCTGACCTTGGGTAGACTTGAAATGTTCGGCAAAGGAATGTCTGAAAAGTGTGCTGAAAATTATCGTGCACTCCGTAGAAAAGGAATCACCATCCGCAAAACCACCGATGTCATTATTGCGACTTTCTGCATCGAACAACGAATGCCACTGCTATTTCTTGATCGAGACTTCATTCCGTTCGTCGATCATCTTGGTTTGGTCTCGGCGCTGCCGGAAACATAACGCCCTTGGTAATAGGGGCGCGTAGCGCATCCTTCTTGACCTGATGGTTATGTGCCCTAAAGCCGACAATTATTTCAGTTAACATAACAGGTCTTGGTGGCTACGTGGATTGGCCGCTACGGTGTATTTGAAGTTACTGCTGGCCTACTCGTTCAAGGAAGAACTCATGCCTCAGCCACGCTACTGTCTAGTGGATACCCAGACCACGCCTCATTTCCGCTGCGTCTCACGTTGCGTTCGCCGTGCTCACCTCTTAAGACGATGTAGTGCACACTGCCAGCCACCTCTAAATTGCCTGATTTACGCCTAAGCCAACTACACTGTACTAACACGCTCTGGAAAGGATTCCGGCATGTTACAAGCTGCAGCCCGGTTAATCGGCAACGAAGCCGCGCCTGGGTATGAACGTCACCGTCCCGAACAAACGCTGCTCTATCAGATTGTGGCACAACATTACCCTCGGTTTCTGACCCAGCTAGCTGCCGAGAACCGGTTCCTTCCCGAGTATGTGCAACAGGAGTTCACCGATTACCTGAAGTGTGGACGATTGGAACACGGTTTCCTCAGAGTCCGCTGTGAAAGCTGTCACCATGAGAAGCTAGTGGCCTTTAGCTGCAAACGAAGAGGCTTCTGCCCCAGTTGCGGGGCTAGGCGTATGGTAGAAAGTGCAGCACTGCTAGTGGATGAAGTACTACCAAAGAAGCCCATTCGGCAATGGGTGTTAACGGTTCCCTTTCCACTGCGCTTCCTGTTTGCCGCCTATCCTGAACTGATGAGCAAAGTACTGGGAATCGTCACTCGAACACTTTCCACTCACCTTGCTCATCAGGCAGGGTTTAGGAAGAAAGAGGCACATACCGGGGCAGTGACCCTGATTCAACGTTTCGGCTCAGCCCTTAATTTGAATATCCACTTTCATATGCTGTTTCTGGACGGCGTGTACGTTGATGACGGAGCAGGGCACTTTGGCTTCCATGCCAACAAAGCCCCTACGCCAGAACAACTCACTGAGGTGCTGCACACAATTAGCCAGCGCGTAGCTGGTTTTCTGGAAAGACGAGGTCTGCTGGAACGGGATGAAGAGAACAGCTATATCACGCTGGATGGGCTGGATGAAGACCCAATGCAGGAACTCCACTCTCATTCAGTAACCTACCGCATAGCCATCGGCCGACAGCGTGGCCGCAAAGTGTTTACCCTGCAAACCATCCCGCCCAGTCAGGAACTGCCGCCAGGTTCTGAGCGCTTAGCGAAGCTAGCCGGTTTCAGTTTGCATGCGGGCGTAGCCGCCAAAGCCCATCAGCGTGATAAAGTAGAACGCCTGTGCCGTTACATTGCTCGCCCCGCCGTCTCCGAGAAGCGTCTATCACTCACCGCTACCGGTAAGGTGCGCTACGAACTGAAATCCCCCTACCGCAACGGCACCACGCATGTCATTTTTGAGCCGGTCGATTTTATGTACAGGAGGTACGGTATGCCGCGGGCGCAGGGATGCGCAGGAGCGGCCATTGCGAGGCTCGCAGCGCTGGTTCCAAAGCCCAGAGTCAACCTCACCCGATTTCACGGTGTATTCGCACCCAACAGCAAGCACCGCATTCATATCACGCCAGCGAAGCGGGGCAGGGGACGAAAAGCGCTAGAGCAACAGCTCTGGGATGAGAAGACTCCAGCAGAACGCCATGTCTCAATGACCTGGATGCAGCGACTAAAACGGGTGTTCAATATTGACATTGAGACTTGTGAAAAGTGCAAAGGCCCGGTCAAGATCATTGCCTGTGTGGAAGACCCGGTGGTTATTGAGAAGATTCTAAAGCACCTTAACGGAAAGGCAATATCGAACAATAGCGCCCAACTACCACCTGGACGAGGACCGCCCCAGATTGGTTTGTTCGATTTCACCTAAAGTTATCTACAGAAACTTATTGCCAGGGAAGGTAGTGGGGAAGATTGTGGCCTGAAATTCAATTCCGCTCTAAACGGACGATGCAGGGAGCCGATGGATCGTTAACTTGGTCAGTTCTGAGGAGTTTCTGAGAATTGGTTGAGCCACGGGACGAGCTTTCATGATGGGAAGGGAGGTGGATTTGATTCGAGATAGTCTTTATTCTACCTATACTCTGGGCCGTGACTGATGCGCCACAGGACTACACGGAAAAATTGCTGCAGCACATAGTCGGTATTGAAGTAGTAATTACTAAATTGTCAGGCAAATGGAAGCTAAGTCAGAATCAGCCGGATAAAAATAGAGAAAGTGTTATAGCTGGCTTGCGAGAAGGAAACCATGCTGACTCCTTAGCTATAGCGGAACTCGTGGCAGATGCATCGAATGAGTGATCGAATATTACTTTATGACATTCAGATTGGAAATCGCCAGCGCAAGGCCCGTCAAAGGCCCGCCAAAATCAAAACCGGTAAAATAGTTTTGCAGCCTAGGCAGGCTGCAGCATGATCACCAGCGCCTGGGTGTGTTCGGCAGCTTCTATGCCAAGCGGCGTGAGATAGCCGCCGTCTTCCAGAGTGATGATGTTCTTGTCAAACAAGCGCTTGGCCGCTGCTATTCTCTCCGGCGCGGCTTCGTGGTGAATTTTCAGCCCTTCCTGGGTGTTGTGCAGATTAAAAAGAGCCAGCAACTCTATTTCATTAAAAACTCGTCACTCAATCGCATGCTTTGCCTCGTTTTTCAGGTTATCTTGTCAGCAGAATAGCATGCGAAGAAGAGTCGGTCAGTCTTTGCTTGCTGTCTGCCAGGACTCTGCCAAATGACCAAGAGGTGACCTATGAAAAGCCCTGCCTTGTCCCGCCGCCGTTTTCTACAAGCCAGTGGTGCTGCCGCGCTCTGGATTCCCTCCTCGGTGATGGGCTATACCGCTGCCGAGATGCGAGAGTTCTATGCCAATGGCAGCATGTCCGTGAATGTTTCCAAGTGGGAGCTGGATACGCCCGCCCTGTGCGTGGACCTGGATCTGCTGGAGGCCAACCTCGACAAGATGGCCAAGACCATGACGGACAATGGCATTGCCAGTCGCCCGCATGCCAAGACGCATAAATGCCCCACTATTGCGAAAATGCAGATGCAGCGCGGCTCGGTGGGCATCTGCACCGCCAAGGTGAGTGAGGCCGAGGTCATGTTTCAGAATGGTCTGGACCGAATTCTCAATACCACTGGCAATGTCACTGCCACCAAAATCAATCGCGCCATGAATCTCAGGCAGCAATGCCCAGGATTTATCCAGGCCACTGACTCACCGCAAAATGCCCGTATGCTGTCCGAGGCAGCAGTAGCCAAGGGAATTATTGCCGACGTGGTAATAGATGTAGACCCTGGCATTCGACGCACGGGCATTGCACCCGGCCAGCCCGCACTTGAACTGGCACAGCTTATAGATCAACTGCCCGGTCTGCGTTTGGTCGGCATGCTGTGTTATGACGCAGGCGCGCAACATGTAACGGGATTTGAAATTCGCAAAGCACAAACTTTGGCAACTATGACTGCGGCGACAGACACATTTGATCTATTGAACAGAAGCGGATTGAATACAGAAATATTCAGTGGCGGGGGAACAGGCACTTATAACATTGATCATCTGACTCGCGGACTCACCGATGTGCAAGTCGGCAGTTACGCATTTATGGATGCGCAGTACTTGGCAATAGGGGGTGAAACAGATCAGGCAGTGTATTCCGATTTTCACACCTCACTGACGATTATGGCCACCGTGCTCAATGACCAGCATGCCGGTCGCGCGACCTCGGATGCCGGCGCCAAGGCCTGCACCATCAATCAACCCTGGCCAATCATCAAAGGCGAAACCGGCATGCAATACCGATCTACTTCGGACGAGTTCGGTACCATTCTCTATGATGAGAATCCTTCGCGCCTTTACAAGGTTGGCGATAAACTGGAACTCATCGTGTCGCACTGCGATCCGGTGGTAAATCTGTACGATCAGATGTACGCGATACGTAACGACAGAGTTGAGGCGGTCTGGCCAATATCAGCACGTGGCATGTCAGCTTAAATGGGGACAGACCACGATTAATTTTCACGGCGCGAAACGAAGAGCATTCGCTCAACAATTAATCGTGGTCTGTCCCCGATTTTACCGTCCAAAAGCAAGAGCAGTCTCTATCTAAAAATAGCCAGCATCCTCGCGTTGTTTAGCGGTCTGGTGATTGGGCTTCTGACCCTCGGTGCCGCTGCGGGCATCTGGCTAGCAGTATGGGATTTTCGCCGCGGCTTCGAATTGCTGCGCATGGCCAATAACTACGGTGGCGTCGTCGCCTGGGTGGGTCTGGCTGTTACCATCGGCATCGTATTAGCCGGCAAGTTATGGAATATTAACGGCACTGCAAAATTCGCCAGCATGGCCGCCGCCGGGGCGGTGATTGCTGCAGTTTCCTATGCCATTCCCGAAAGCTTTCGACCGCCAGAAGGTGTCAATTATCCTCCCATTCACGACATCGCAACCGACACTGATTCGCCGCCGCAATTTGTGGCGATATTGCCGCTGCGGGCCGCTGCTCCTAACACGGTGGTGTATGGTGGCTCAGCTGATATGACGGCGCAACGTCTGGCAGAACTCACCCATGAGGCCTATCCCGATCTCGTGCCACGTTATTATGACGAGCCTGTCGCCGCAGTATTCCAGCGCGCCCTGACTGCCGTCGATAGTCTGGGTTGGGAATTGGTTGATGCCGATCAAAACGGAGGGCGCATCGAGGCTACCGCGACTACGTTCTGGTTCCGGTTCAAGGATGACGTGGTGATCCAGTTCGCACAGGAAGGCAGCCAGACTCTGGTAAATGCCCGCTCCCTGTCCCGAGTGGGCACCGGCGATGTCGGCGCCAATGCCTTGCGGCTGCGCGCCTTCTTCGAACTGCTTTGACAAGCGCGGCTTAAACGGGGACAGACCACGATTAATTTTTAAGCGAATACAGCTTACTGCAACATGAGAATTAATCGTGGTCTGTCCCCGATTTTCCCGCCGATTTTCCAACTACCCTTCAAACAATTCAGCATGGGTACCCGTGCGCACAAAATTGATGCGCTTGCCGTGTAGTTGGTAAATCAACAGAAAGTTACCACCGATATGGCATTCCCGATAATCCACCCATTCGCCTTTCAAGGGATGATCGAGCCATTCGGGGCCAAGCGGCGCATCGTTGGCAACCAGCAACAGCATCACGTATTTGAGCTGGTTCATGTCGTGGCGACCAGCACGCGTCAGGCGTTCCCAGTCTTGCAAAAACTGCCGGGTAAAATCTGCTGCACGCGGCAGCTGGGTGCGCTTGGTGCTGGCTGGCTTTTTGGCAGGCATGCTGTTTTATGCTTTCTTTTTGAGTGTTCGCTTCGCCAATGCTTTCTTGTCCAGGGCGGCAAACAGGGCATCCGCGTTGAGGAAACGTTTCTGCCTTGTCTTCATAAGGGCGCGCGACTCTGCCATTGCAGCACGGGTTTCACTGTTGGGCACCTTCAACTCCAGCGGAAAAGCCTGCTCTGCCACTACCCGCTTCAACAGAATGCGGACGGCATCCGACACAGTAAGACCCATGGCGTCGAGCGCTGCGGTAGCCTGGTTTTTGGTTTCATCGTCTACACGGACGTGAAGCATGGACGTTTGACTCATGGTTTATCCCTCGCTGGCCAAGGCAGCCATTCTGTATCTCATTTGAGTTTTAAGCAAGCGCAGTTCCCAATAGTGGAGTAAAGCAGGCATCCTCTTTGATATAAATTCACACGCGCCTTTTGAGGTTCCATTCTACTCAGCCGGCACCAGCCGCTTGAGTTCCTCTATCCAGTTCTGCGTGATGATGATCTGGCGAGACGACTCTTCCTGCTCAGCGCTGATGACTGGTTTGATTGCCAGAAACTGCTGGCCGTCCAATGACACATCATGGCTGCGACCTGGGAAGTTAACGAGATAGGGCCAGTCGAGGAGTGCCGCACGGTTGCTGAATGCAAAGGCTGGTGCATCTGTCTGCACCGACACCGCCATCAGGCGCCAACTGAGTGAGTCGTCTGACTGCAGATAGAATAATTCGCGACCATCGCGTGACCACAGCGGTTTCTCACCGCCAGCGTTTGACACCTGTACCCTGTCGTCATTGACATTCGGAAAGGGCCGGACATAGATCTCGAAGCTTCCCGACTCGTTCGATTGATAGGCCATCCAGCGGCCATCGGGGGACAGTTCGGCATTGCGCTCTGTGTAAGCCTCCTGCAGCAGCCCGACCGGTTCAGCTTCCGTATTGAGGCTAAGCATGGCAATGTCATTGCCGGACGAAGTCGTGGTCTGAGAGCGAAACACCAGCTCCTGCCCGGAGGGTGAGAAGAAGTAGGGGCTGAAGGCAGTAACGGTGTTGACCTGCACTGTCAGCAGAGTGGTGGTTTGCCCGGTATTATTGGCGGCCCGCAAGGCAATCGAGCTCGTTCCAGTCACACTGAAGGCAATGCCAGAGCCAGTCAGTTAACCTGAAGCTAAGCCGGATGCAATTGGGGGCAAACGCGTTTGCGGTGGGTAGATTTTCGATTTTGCGGCGAAGATTTTATTGACGATCTAGCCAACCAGCACTTTCCATCGTGCCGGTTTATTCAACTGTGCACAGTAGCCAATACAGCGTCCAAGCCCGCGCGCACATCGGCGATCATGTCCTTGATCTGGTCGCTGGCAGCATGCGTGATCGACAACCTGATGGATGCGGCCCTCAAAGCAACCGGATACCGCACCAAAAAAGAAGCGGTGGAACAAGGGCTTAAGCTGCTTGTCCTGCGAAGCCAGCAACAGGACATTCGCAAACTGCGCGGCCGAGTAAAATGGGAAGGTGACCTGGACGAAATGCGGGGCGGCAAGTGATTCTGGTCGATACCAGTGTTTGGATCGACTACCTTAACGGCGTTCAAAGCCAGCATACGGATGCTTTGGATGCCGGAATTGTCACGGGCACTGTTGCCATGGGTGATCTGATTTTCCTGGAAATCCTTCAAGGTATCCGGAACGACAGCGAATACCGCATGACCAAGCAGACACTGCTGACCTTGGGTAGACTTGAAATGTTCGGCAAAGGAATGTCTGAAAAGTGTGCTGAAAATTATCGTGCACTCCGTAGAAAAGGAATCACCATCCGCAAAACCACCGATGTCATTATTGCGACTTTCTGCATCGAACAACGAATGCCACTGCTATTTCTTGATCGAGACTTCATTCCGTTCGTCGATCATCTTGGTTTGGTCTCGGCGCTGCCGGAAACATAACGCCCGTATTCACGCGCCTGCTTTGCTGGTCGCGTGCAATTGATTGTTAGCTGCTGATGTAGCATGAATCCATTGGATCGTTTTCTCAATCACAGCACCGTCCACGGGTTTATCGGTCAACCGCAGCGATCCAATGATTGTGGGCGGATTCTCATCCACCCTCAGCAAATGTGTCATACCCTCGATAAGCCAGGTTTCCGAGCGGCTCTGTGCAGTCTCAGAAATCCGGAAGATGTCATCAGGGTTGCACTGCAAGTCCTTCTCACCGGCGATCAAAATCATTGGAGTGCGCGTATCCGCAAAAACAGACTCCGGATCCAGTGCCAACATTTCTCGCATCCACTTTGCGGGGTGTCGGACCAGTCCAACGCGTACAACAGACAAATTCGTTTCACGTACTTTACGTATTAGCTGTTGCTGTGTTGTGCTTGGCCTACCGACAACTCGGAATAATGCTCTATAGAAAAAGCCGGTCATACCTTGTAACGAATCGACTTCCTTCTCAAGCTGAGCTGCCTGTCTGAGAAGGACTGGTTCGAGTGCCTCCATAAATGGACACAAGAGAACTAGTCCAGCGACTGACGGGCGATACTGGGAAACCTGAGGAGCGATGATACAGCCTTCACTATGCCCTAAAATGTACAGATTATCTTTGGCAACACGCTCTGATCGGGCTAACGTGTCCAGGCATCGCACAGCATCCATGACCAAGTCAGTATGGCCGGCCCCCATGTAATCACCCGAACTGTCGCCACATCCGCGCTTGTCGTACCTGAGGCTGGCGATACCATGATCTGCCAACGCATGGGCAATGGCATTGAATATGTTGAGCTGCTGCCCCTTCATATTCTCATTGCGATCCAGTGGCCCACTTCCATGCACCATCAGGACAGCGGGAAATTTTCCGGTTGTATCGGGAACACATAGTGTACCGATCAATATGGCCTCACCTGCCTGGATGTTGATTTCCTCTTCATGCATCTCGATACCTTGGGCAGCTAACGTCAAAGCTCACCGGCGGCAATGAAGCGCAGCGGAGTTGCCGTCCGGTGCAGCGTCTTGTTGGCCGACTTGCGCTCTGAGTTGCTGCTTTCTTTGCTCGCTGATCTCATCCCAATGCTTGTCAGATAGAGCCCCTTCGAATGAATACAGGTAGTAGCAAACCGGCAACGTCTCATTCGGATGTTTTTCCTTAATCATACGATGTGCGCCGACAGCACCAACGTACCTTAAATCATCTTCGGGAAAAATCCCTGCTTCGCTCAATCGTTCAGCAATCTTCTTTCCGATATTCTTGAGGTCGGTGAGGCTCCTATTCCGAGACATAGTCATTCCGATACTCCTCGTTTGGCTCGAAAGACTGAACGATGTCTAAATAAACCCCGTTCGGGTCTTGAATACAGAAGTGTCGTTGCCCCCAATCCTCGGACCGCAACTCAAGCACGACTTTTAGCGATTTCGATTTGGCTATTGCGAAAGCAGCATCTGCGTCTTCCACTTCCAAGCTGAAAATAACGCCTTCGCCAAAGTACGGCTTTTGGAATATTGGTGGTTGAGTGGGTTGGTCTGGCAACAGAAAACCAATCTGAACGCCTGACTTCGAAACCAAGTGAATATACCAATCAGCCGAGAAGACAACATCAAAGCCAAGGTTCTCTGTGTAGAAGGATTTCGCTGCATCGAGATCCCTAACGGTAAATACGGGAAACGAGCTTTTGGGTTCGATCATTGGTGACTCCTCTTTAGTCGGCTAACGTTGGCGCTCCGCTTGAGCGAGGGGTTGGACCTCGCTCGGCGAAGCATGGCGTGACTGGCTCTACAGCTACACAAAGCCTTGCGCCTTGTAGCTGGCATGGCTGGCCTTGGTGAGGGCGGCCAGTTCTTTGAGAAGCGGATTCTCTAGCTCGGTGAAGTTAAAGCAGGACTTTCCTTGCATCCGTGCTCGCAGTTCGGACGACATACCGTCCAGGAGTTCTGGCTTCAGGTAGACCGGCATCAAGTGGTAGCTGACGTAGGACTTCTTGATCTGAACCGCGCCGAAGAAGAGTGGCTTCTTATTCTTCTGAATGTGCTTGGTGTCCACATAGAGCTCGGTGGCGTCGTCTTTCTTCCTATCGAGACCTTTGGCGTAGGGCTCCATGATTGCCCGCAACTCATTGAAGACGGCATCAAGATTCGGCATGGTGTTCTCCTTGGTGGCGATGAAGCAAGGAATGTTGATTGCGAGGCTTACCGTAAAGTTAAGGGGCTGCCGCGATTTTGCGGCAGTCTCGCTTGAACGTAGGGTTGGACTTCACTGGATGCGCCCACCACCAACGCGTTCTTTGAAACCCTCACGGACATCTCCGATGAAAACAAGAAGCTGGCCTTCCGGGATACCAATTACCGCAATCTTCTGCTGCTCTGCTTCCACAGTGAGGTTGGCTGCGGCCAGTTCAATGGGAACATAGAGTGTCTTTGGCAGATTCTTTTTGTGTGCGCTCGCTTGCTTCAGTAATCGTTTGGATTCGATCTTCGATGGTCCAGCCTGCCCGGCCGGGACGAGGCTAGAACTGAGGATGAAGCAACTCGCCGCATCCATGAGTGCGATGAGATTGAAGTCTCCGTCTGCCCCGGTTTCAATCGGAGCATCGTTCAATTTGAACGCGATCCATGTTTCGTTGACTTGGAATTGGTTTGGATGAAGCACGATTGCCCCCGTGAAGCCTAACGTAAAATTGAGGGGCAGCGCGCTTCTGCGACGTCCCGCTTGAACGCAGGATTATGCGCAGCCGCTTGAAAAGGGATTCGGTATCGGCGCATTGAAGGTCTTGATTGCCATGGTCAAACGGTAACGCAATGCATGATTAACGTCAAACGTGATGATAATACTTGTGGAGGCCTGACGCCCGCAACAACTGCGCCAGAGAAGGTGGCGTCCGGTTGCTTGTGATTGTTAGGGCGGCTGGAGTATACTCGTACGGCATTCCCGTACATAAAATGGTGGTTACGATGGAAACAGTAAGTGTAAATAAGTTCAGGGATAACCTGAAACAACTTGTAGAACAAAGCGTTAGCCGACATGAACCGCTTAGAGTCTCCCGGCGTTCCGGGCAGGACTTTGTGGTTATCAGCGCTGAAGATTGGGAACGTGAACAGGAAACATTGTACGTCCTGCAAAACAGCAGCCTGATGCAACAATTGGCCGAGTCTGTTAAAACTCATACTGTGCGTAAGGGATACACGCCCACAAGAGAACAAATGGATGAGATCACTGGTATTTGAGGGCAGAACGTGGGACGCGTACGAGGCCATGCGCCAAAAGGACAAAAAGCTGCACGATGCTACGCGGAAAATCATTAAAGAGCTCATTCGATGCGACGACCCTTCTGTCGGGATTGGGAAGCCCGAACCGCTGAAGCATAATCTTTCCGGCTTTTGGTCAAGGCGATTGACCCAGAAAGATCGTATTGTTTATAGGTTCGATGAATCATCAATTTATATCTTCGCTCTGGGTGGTCACTATGACGAGCCCTAACGTCCTTAATAATAGGGCAGGGCGTTAGCCCTGATCCTTTTTGATTTGATTGTTAGCTACCGTATTCTTCAAGCTTCCAGATACATATTTGTGAAGAATACTGGATACGAGAGTTTGATAAGGTATTCCTTCTTCTAATGCTCTGCGTTGAATTGATTCCAAATCACGACCGGAGATTCGAATGTTTATTCGTTTATCTTTCTTGAATGTTTGTTCAGCCACAGACTTGAGAAAGTCTTTCCGCTTTTTAGAAATCGTTGACTTAAATTCCCCAGACTCGAAACCTCTAAGAAGGTCTTTCTCATCCTTTTTGAGATTTACTTTGCTCATTTTGGTTCTCCAAGATATTGTTTTGTTGCCTTTCTGCTAGGTATGATGGTTTTGAGAAAAATCTCATTTTGGTCCTCTACATAGGGAACTACATAGACGTATCGATCAATTTCCAGGACGAAAATTCGTTGATTCGAGTATTTCTCAGAATTGGTGTGTTCAAGATCATCAAGCAGGGCTCCTTGTTGTAAGTAGAAGGCCACATCTTCAAAGGATACCCCTCGGGTTTCTATAAGCTCTTGATTTTTCTCTGCATTCCAATTGATGACTTTCATGGAGGAAATTTTAACATGGGTGTGTGCCTATCGGCATCACTAAATTCTGATAAGTGTAACTAACGCTCATATTCACGCGTCAGCGCAGCTGGTCGCGTGCAATTGAATGTTAGCTGTCCAACTCGTCATCTAAAAGAAATCTGCGCAGCTGCCTTTCTTCTCTCATGACGTGCACGATAAGAGCGGCATCGCCGTCTTGGCGATAGAAAATTCGGCAAGGTCTGACATAAAGTTCACGGTAGATCGAATTGGGCAGCTCTGGTGGAACATGGCCGGACTCTGGAAACTGCTCAAGTCGCTCTACAGTAGAGAAGATCGTCTTCACGAGGCCGGAAGCAGCAACTGGCTTATCCAGAGCAATGTATTCTGCGATCTCCTCCAGCTGGTCCAGCGCCGGGTCTGTCCATATTATTTCAGCCACTTCTGCATCCGCTCCTTGGCCTTGCTATGGGAGGTGGTCTTACCCTCCAGAATTGCCCGCTCTCCCTTGGACAACCCTTCCAGCAGCGCCAATCTGCGCTGCATAAACTCATAGTCCTGAACATCCACCAGATAGGCTGACGGCTGGCCATGTTCAGTAATCAAGACAGCCTCTTTGCTTTCGTGCAGGTCAGCCAGGATCTTTGTTGCTTGACGCTTAAGGTTAGTGACTAGTTCAACTTTCATGGGCCATCCTCTTAAAGTGTCACTATAGTATCACTCTGGAGGAGGGCAGCTACAGCGTGATTGCTGAGAATTTGACAGCTAACGTTTCAAAAACCGGCGCACTTTAGTGCGTCCGGCGCCGAAGGCGCGTAGTTGTTTGACTTGTTAGAGCGCACTAGGCAACTCCACATTTAGATACTTTGTATTACCTTTACACCAGCCAATAAATAGACGCGGCCCGGTAATACCATGCACCTCATATAAATCGGGAACCAACTCAGCACAATCGAGTCCTGCGCAGAATGAGTCAAATTCATCGCGCCACTTCGCCTCTGGGCTAAAGGAATGAACTAGCACCACAGAAATATGCGCATGAAAAGCCCTGGCCGTTAATAGTGCCGAGACGGTTCTATGAAGGAGCTGGTATCGGATGTGGTTTTCAAATGGTGAGCTTCTACCCAATTCTTTTTCTAGATATTCGATTCTTTCAAGCTGCCCGTTACTTGCTCCCGATTTTTTATCACCTATAGTCGGGCCAAAAGGCTCATCTACTTTTGCTTCTACACCAAGAACAGCAAGGCCTAACTGATTTCTGGTAATAGCCAGGATGTCAGTTTGTGAGGGTCTATCTCCACCCGGAAGATCAACCTCCCATTCAGGTATAGCAAGCAACAACTCTAGTGATGATATTGTTGGTTCATTGCTGCTATCCAGCAAAGCTGAAATTTCTCGCGGAAGAGCGGGTTGTGCTTCCTCCCAACAGGCTGCAGCAGACATTGCGGATCTACCTTTCTTCCAGTGAAGCAAAGGTTTCCCGAGAAGTCTCTGCCAGTCAGTACCCGATTGGGTTGGGATATGTATCTTTTTCACTTAACCTCCATGTGCGCTCTAACGCCTGAATTAAGCCGAGCCGCGAAGCGGCTTCGGCTTGAATGAATTGTTGGACGGCATGCTTTTATGCTCAGAGCGTGAGCGTTAGGCCTCCGTCTGGAGTCAATGTTGTACCGGTGATGTAGCTGGCCTCATCTGAGCACAGAAAAATGATTGACCGCGCGATCTCCTCAGGGCGACCCGCACGCCGCAGATGAACCCTCGGGAGCAACCCCTTGTCGTAGATATCGTCGCCAAACCCGTCTCGTAGGCGACGATTCATGGGGGTCTCTATTACGCCGGGACACAGCAAATTTACTCTGATCCCTTGTGGCGCCAACTCTGCTGAGACACTCGTTGTCAGGCCAATCAAGCCATGTTTTGAAGCGACATATGCCGCACCGGTTGGGAAGCCCAGGAAGGAATTGACTGAGCCGACATTGACGATTGCCTTACCTTGCCCCCCATCAATCATGGCCTTTGCCTCATATTTCATGCACAGAAATATGCCTTTCAGGTTGATGTCCAGGACATTGTCCCAATCGTCCTCCGCCAGATCGGTAATTCCTGCAAATTTCCCCTCAATGCCAGCGTTGTTCACCGCATAGTCGAGACGACCGTACACTTTCATCGCGTGAGCAACCATCTGTTCCACGTCCTTTGCTGAGGACACATCAGTCTTGACCGCCGTTGCTTTGCCCCCTCGGGCTTCGATGGTGGCCACGAGTTCGTCGAGCTCTTCTTGCCGCCTTGCGGCGAGAACTACACTTGCGCCTTTCATTGCAAAGGCCTCTGCCGTCGCTTTACCGATCCCGCTGCTTGCACCTGTAATCAGGGCAACCCTATGCGTCAAATCTGTCATCGGAATACTCCTTGGGGGACCCACAAAATGCCGCCTAACGCCCGCTTCAGGCGTGCGGAATAGCCGCATCACTCTGTAAGCGCTTGTTATGAATTTCTAATTCCAAGACAAATCCAGCTTTTTTTCATGAGCAGCACAGTCCCTAAGGTATAAGTTTATGAGGGTTTGATAGGGAATCCCAGACTCTTCAGATAGAGCCTTGAAGTATTCAACAGAATCTTTATCCAGTCTTATTGTTACAGGCTGCTTGAGATATTTGATATAAGGATTTTTCTTGCCCTTCATTTTTGAAAAATCGTAGTGTGCTCTCATTTTCGTTGACTCCAGTAAGCGTCATATTCGCCCTTATCAGCTGCTCTGGCAGAAATAATACGTATGACTGTTTCCGATTCCCTGAAGCAGTGACATACGACCAGAGTTTTTAGCTTGTGATTCGTTCCTAGCAGGATAAACCTTTCCTCACTCTCAGAATGGTCGGGATCAAAGAACTGCAAGGCATGCTCATCATAGAATGCTGTGCGAGCATCCTCAAAAGAAACGCCATGCTTCTTAACATTGACTTTCTCTTTCTTTTTGTCCCATTCAAAGATTAACGTTCTCATATGTACATTGTACATATTATATTGACTAGCACAAGAAGTCGACGAAACTCATAACGCCCATCAACAGCTGCGGCTCCGGAGGAGCCGTCAGACTGCTTGTGATTGTTATGAGCCGTTGTCACGGGCGTACCAACTTTACCTGTAATTGATGCCCGACCGCATGAGCATATTTTTGCAAAGTGGCTAATGACGGGGAGTGTTTACCGTTTCCTAACGACGATTCCAGTCGTGTCACTGCCGGCGGCTTTGTACCCATACGTTCCGCAACATCAGCTTGGCTAAGGCCGGCAGTTTGCCTTGCTTTGAGCATTTGTCGCAGAAGTTCAAATTCTGGAGCCATTTCATCATAAGCAACCTTCACGTTTGGATTAGAAAGTGCTTTTGCTTTTAATTCGCTATGGTTCATTTTTCACCTCATTCAAACGCTGTTGAGCTTTACGCAATTCTTTGGCGGGTGTCCTTTGGGTCTTCTTTACAAACCCATGCAACATAATTATGCGCTTGCCTACCTTGGTGCAGTAAAAGACCCTCGCGATACCTTCCTTACCTTTTACCCGGAGTTCACACAGACCGTCAGACATTGCCTTTGTATGCGGCATACCCAGATCGGCCCCAAACTCAAACATCAAATCGGTTAAGTGGAAATACTTTGCCGACAAGCCAGCGGGGAGCTCTAATAAAAACTGCTCCACATCCTTGTAGCGATATTCAATTTTCCATGTCATGGCGAGATAGTAACATATTTGTTATGTGTCGCAAGAGCCTAACTGCTGGGTGGCTCATAACGTCCGTATTCATGCGCCAGCGCAGCTGGTCGCGTGCAATTGATTGTTATGAGTCTACCCCCCCGCCGATGCACTGACCGCCCAGCAAGCGCACAAATACTCCTCACATCGAGATTGACGCCGGGAGCCTGACTGGCATAAGATGTTATAACACTTGTAATACTAGGACGCCGCTATGCTTAAGGTCAAGGTCACTGCCGTTGGCAACTCCATGGGCATTTTGCTGCCCAAAGAAGCGCTTGGAAAACTTAATGCCGCACGCGGCGATACGCTTTATCTGGTGGAGGGCCCAGAGGGTTACACCCTCACAGTCTACGATCCTGAATTTGAAGAGCAGGTTGTCGCCGCCCGCGGCATTATGAAGCGCTACAAGAATGCGCTTAAAGAGCTGGCTAAATGAAGGAGCCCAAGTGGCTGAAGCACAATGTCGTTAGCCACTTACATAACCTGTTGCTGGCAGAACACGGGGGCCCGGCTGGCACGCGCGGTGATTCCTTATTGCGGTCGGCGCTGGACAGCCCCAGAAACAAGTTCAGCTACAAGCCCGACTGCACCTTGCACGATCTGGCTGCAGCGTACACATTTGGAATAGCTCGGAATCCCCCGTTTGTGGATGGAAACAAGCGCACCGCTTTTGTATGCGGGGCATTGTTCCTTGAGCTGAACGGCTTAGTTGTCACTGCGTCTGAAACTGACGCTGTGATTGCCATGGAATCGGTCGCGGCAGGAAGCATGGATGAATTGAAATTGGTCGAGTGGTTTCGCTTGAATTCGGTTGACTCATAACGGGCCGCGAATCGGGCAGTCCGCTTGAACGACTTGTTGGACGTCTTGTTCGACATGCGTTCCGTGTTACCTAGTGCCTGGTGGGCGGGCATCCCGCCGCGATGCAACCGCGCGGCGCACCAACTCGAAAGCTGTTTCCTGCACAGCGACGCGAGCCGCGCCTGTGCCCGAGTTCGTGACCACAGCGACTGCGATGTCGTGTTCGGGTACCAGCATGAGAAAAGCTGCTCCGCCCGACTGAACGCCACCATGATGAAAGATTCGCGTCGGGCGCTCGGTGCCGAAGTGGTGGGTGGCGGCGGTGTCGATGCGCCAGCCAATGGCGTAGTTCTGGGGATTCGGCAAACCGTTCGCCAACGGCACTGGTGTCCACAACAACTGCTTGCCGGCAGCGGAGAGGAATTCACTGCCAAGCAGCTTCATACTCAATTGCACCAAGTCGACAGGCGTGGAAACCAAGCCACCGCCAGCGATCTTGTAACTGGTGTCGGTTGGATGGGCAGGCGTAAAGAGCCCGGCGTCCGCACTGTAGAAGGACACCCGCTGCGGCATTTCCCCGACGCGGTCGATGTCGGAATCACGCATGCCTGCAGGCAGGAATAGCTGGTCTTTCAACAGCTGCGGAAAATCCTCGCCGCTCGCGCCTTCCATCAGACGAGAAAGCAATGAGTATCCAAACGTGGAGTACTTGAAGTCCTCACCCGGCACGAACCGCAGCTTGTCGTCGCGGAACAGCGAAAGACCCTCTTCCACGCTGGCGAAAGCCTGGGTCGAGTACATCTCCCACCAGCCCAGCCACCAACTTGGCATCGAGTAGTGGCGCACCCCACCGCGATGCGAAGCCAACTGACGTGCGGTCAATGGCGCAAGGTGTGACGGCATCTGCTGGACGTAATTCGACAACGGGGCATCCATCTCCACCTGTCCGGCGTCCACCAGCCGAACCAGTAGCACGCCGGTGAGCGCCTTGGACACGCTGCCGATGCGGTAGCGCGAGCGCAGCGTCGCCGGAATGCGCTGCTCGATGTCGGAGTATCCGTTAGCGCCTGCCCATTGAACGATTCCATTGAATCCGATGGCGGCCGACAGCGATGGCAGGCCGACCTTTTCACGGCTGTCCTGCAAGATGGCGCGGAAGTCCAGCGCGACAGCCGCATCAGGCGAGGCCAGTTGATCAACGGTAAGCGCCAATAAATCAGCACCTGTTTTTTAACTGTTTGTTTCATCACACTGATTCCTGACTTCAATCATCAAGGAATCAGTATGAGTACCCAGACTAATCAGCAGTATTGGCAAGAGCAGCTCGAGCAGTGTCAGGCATTGGCGCTGTCCGGCGCAGCGTACTGCAAGCAGCACAACCTTTCGTATTACAAATTTGTGTACTGGCGTAAAAAGCTGAGTGAGTGCGGTGTTGATCCTCGACCATCAACCGTCAGTAGTTTTGTAAAAGTGGTACCGACTCAATTGGCAGCGGCAAAGTTGACGTTACTGTTGCCGGGCGGGATCTGCGTCACAGGATTTGATGCCGGCAACATTGAATTGCTTGGCGCAGTGCTGCGACAACTGTGATGGGTAACCATTACCTGCGTCCGGCACGCGAGATGCCGCAGATTTTTTTGTACCGGCTCCCGATTGATTTTCGCAAACAGGTCAATGGGCTTGCGCTGCTGGTTGAGCAGCAGCTGGGTCACAATCCGTTCAGTGGTGCCCTGTATGCGTTCACCAATCGTCAGCACAACAAGATCAAATGCCTGATGTGGGAGGACAACGGATTTGTACTGTATTACAAAGCGCTGGCGGAGGAGCGCTTCAAGTGGCCAGGCCCCTCTCAGGAGTTATTGTCGCTCAGTGGTGAGCAGATTAACTGGCTACTCGATGGCTACGATATAACGCTGCTGCAGGGGCATAAAATGCTGCAATATGAGAGCGTTGGGTGAAAAATAAACGAGCATTAATGCGTTGTTTTTGTTATAGTTTCGCGCATGAAACTGATACCTGCCAAGTCCACTTCCAGCTCCCATCTCAGCGCTTTATCTGCCGCTGAACTGCTGGGTGTTGTGCAGGATTTCCAGCAACAACTTTGCGCAAAAGATAGTGAACTGCAACAGCGTAAGGGCCAGATCGAGCAGCAAAAAAATTACATCGCTCTGCTGGAAGAACTGCTGAAGCTGAGCAAGATCCAGAAGTTTACTGCCAGCAGCGAGAAACACGCTCACCAGATTCATCTGTTTGATGAAGCCGAGTTGGAGTCGCAGATCGATGATCTACGTGATCAGTTGCCTGATACGCTTGAGCATGAGCAGCTTGCTCCTCACCCGGCCAGCGAAAAGCGCAGCACCCGCAAACGTGGTTTCTCCGACAAACTGATTCGCCAGCGTATTGAGCTACTGCTCAGTGATGAACAAAAAGCCGGCGCTGACAAAGTCTTTTTCTCCAAAGTCAAAGAAGAGCTGCAGTACATTCCGGCGCAGTTAAAAGTGCTGGAATACTGGCAGGAGAAAGCCGTATTTGCTCAGCCCGACGGTCAGGAGCAGATCATCGCCGCCACCCGTGCGGTTCACCCGCTCGGTAAATGTATTGCCACCACCTCGCTGCTCAGTCACATCATCATCTCCAAGTACGCCGATGGTTTGCCGCTGCACCGACTGGAGCAGATGATCAAGCGGCTGGGGCATGACTTAAGCCGCACCAATATGGCCAACTGGATCATCCGTCTGGATGAGGTGTTCAGGCCACTGATACACCTGATGCGGGAGGTGCAAAACAGCAGTGATTATCTGCAGGCCGATGAAACCCGCATCCAGGTGCTCAAAGAGGATGGCAAAACGGCTCAGTCCGATAAATGGATGTGGGTCACTCGCGGTGGCCCAGCGCAGCGGCCATCGGTGTTGTTTGACTATGATCCTTCGCGAGCCGGGAGTGTGGCTGTGCGTCTGCTGGAGGATTTTACAGGAGTCCTGCAGGCTGATGGCTACTCGGGCTATGGCAAGGTATGCCGTGATAACGCGATAAAGCGCATTGGCTGCTGGGATCATGCGCGGCGCAAATTTATCGAGGCCAGCCGTGCGGCTTCCTCCAAAAACAAGGGCAATAAACTGGCCGTCTCCAAAGCAGATGTGGCGCTTAGTCACATCAACAAGCTTTACGCCATCGAGCGCCAGATCAAAGATCTGAGCGATGCCGAGCGTTATCACATCCGGCAAACGCTGAGTGTGCCAGCACTGGAGAGCTTTAAACATTGGCTCCAGGCGAATGCCTGCAAAGTGATGAAAGGCTTGCTGACGCGCAAAGCGATGGACTACACACTGAACCAATGGCGTTATCTGATCGGTTACTGCGGGCGCGGCGATCTGCAGATCAGCAACGTGCTGGCAGAAAACGCGATCCGGCCGTTTGCACTGGGCCGCAAAGCCTGGCTGTTTGCGGATACCAAAAAAGGTGCTCAAGCCAGTGCCACGTGTTACTCGTTGATTGAAACCGCCAAGGCTAATGATCTGGAACCATCAGCATACGTCCACTACGTGCTCGATCGCATCGCCGACGCGGACACCCTGGAAAAGCTTGAACAGCTGCTGCCTTGGAATGTGCCGCTGGAGCGGGTTTCAAAAAAAAAGGTGGCTCAGTACGCCTGAGGTAAATGGGTCGATTTATTGGCGCTTACGATCAACGCTGTCGCGCTCCACCTTGGGGATCGGTTGGTCTGGTCTCATCCACTTGTAGTAGAAGACCAGATTGGGGCCGACAATAACTGCCCCGAGCAGCGCCAACCAGCCCACGATGCGCAGTAACTTCTTCAAACGGTTGCGCGATGGAATGGCAGTGCCATTTCGGATAACAGAATTCATCTGAGAGGATCCTTGAGGTAGTCTGGGGAAGACGCCTAACGCCGCAAATAACCGGTAGTTTAAAGCAAAGTGACGAGGAACGAGGAGTGGCGCTTTAAACTGTCCGAGTTAATTTGCCTTGTTATGCGTTACCTTGTTAGCGATTCCAGCATCAAACTTCTCTTTATTTATTACGAACCGCTCATGCTGTCCTTTGGATATTAAATCTACTCCATCGTGCGCCTCTACAGAAAAATATAGTTTCCTTCCTTCAACTTTCACCAGCTCGACTGTAGCCGTAACTTCAAGACCGGGTGGTGTTGCGGCATCGTGACTTACATTAATGTGAACACCAACTGTTTGTTCTTTTGGCCAATCAAGATGAGGATTAATCGCCTTTATACATGCCCACTCTAAAAAACCGACCAAGAACCCAGTTGCAAAAACCTCAGGCATTGCTATGAACTCTTGTGACTCTGGATAAAGGGCTGGAACAGTCTTTGATTTTGGCACTACGAATTTATGTTCGTATCTGATGCCAGGTTTCAATGTGTCTTTCAATTTTTTCTCCTATTACGCATAACGCCCGTGTTCAAGTGCCAAGGTATGGTGTCATGCCTTTTGCTTTCGCCAAAGACATGACACCATACCTTGGTCACGTTGGAACTGTTTGTTAGGCGAAATCACGTTTAGAGCTCGCTGCAATATTCGCTAGATAGTGAACGCCGGTATGAATCAGTGTGTTTTTGTAGTTTTCGTCTTTGTCAAAAGCACCGGGAAGATTCACTCGAATTGAAGTTGGATGTACAATTTTCGAGCACAGCTTGAATATTGCATCATAGTCCTCTGCTAATCCAATCTGCGTAGCGATGTCTTTAATGATGAATGGCCTCGCCGGAGTTACTCCTTGCGCATTTCCACTGTTCAGTACATTGTCCCGCGATGACTCAAGCTCAAAACTACGAATACCATGTTTTGCGCAAAGGGCCATCAGGCCTTCGTGTATATCAAGCGCATCTTGCTGAAGCTGACCAATCCAGAGCCTAACAGCTGCGTCGGAGCTAGCTACATGGTCGATAATTAACATAATCTCAAAAATATTACGCACGGAGACGCTAACCAACGCGATATCTGTTTGTTCCTTCTGCAGTCGCTTCGCCTCACGGACTGCCTCTTGGTATAAATTTCTTAGTGAGACTGTACGGTCAGAGTTCTCGAGATCAAGACTTTTGACACATTGTTGTTCAATAATTCGCAACAACCTGTCTATATCACCAACTTTGCTCAGTTCAGTGTTCATCGCACATTCGCCTAACACCACCTTAAACGGCGGAATAGCGTAGCGGCTTTTGCGCATAAAATGGCAAATCCATGCGCGAAAGACGCGGAGTCTATGGCGTCCGTTTTGATGGTTTTGTTAGCCACTATTTAAGCGCCACCTGAAATTCGTAGTCAGCCTTCTTGTCTGGACCTACTAAACCATCTTCTACTGCGCTCTGCCATGCTTCATCGTAAAGTTCAGAGTGGCTGGGCTTATAATTCAATCCGCCAAGAGAAACCGGAACCGTGGCGACGACCGACTTTGACTTTGTCTCGATAATTTCTACTTTCATGATGAATAATCCTTAACCATGAAAAATGCAATGCCGCCAACGATAAGTATACCTACCCACTGAATAAGAAGAGTGGCGATGTGAATTGTCGATCTGAACGGTAATTCGAAGATAAATGCATAACCCGACGTCGTGGCAATCGAATTAGCCCCGCCAATTTGTTGTATATACGGCGGATAAAGCAGCATCGCTAATACTATTACAGCGACCGCTATCAGGACTTTCTTCTGCTTATCATTCATCTCGGTCTCCTACTGGGTGCCTAACGCTCCGGTTCAGCGGCGGGCCGCGCAGCGGACCGTCCGCTGCAACCGGTTGTTAGCCCGCAATTCGTCTACGCCCTCGCCGCCCATGTAATCACTTCCTCTGGTAGAGCTTCTGCTCCAACCTGCTGGATCGCAGAATTGAGCGAGTCGAGGTAGTGAGATTCGCGTACCCCCAAGTCGCGGAAATCGAAGTACATCTTGCGGCTCTTGATGTACTGCGAGTTCGCCTTGAACGCATCGAGAATCTGGGCGATCACTTCCGCTTCGCTGTACTCGCCCTTGTGATGAACGTTGTGGTCCATGCCTCCGTAGCTCGCCGTGGGCGATGGAAGGGTAATCATCCCCAAAAATAACTGACATCTAAAGTAGAATTTTCTCATGATAGGGCAAGAGGATATTCTGCATGAAAAAATCACGATTTAGCGACAGCCAGATACTGGCGATACTGAAACAAGCCGA